>Ga0208411_1001091_pt1 | contig 19034 bp, 18 predicted proteins | sample ETN01SmetaG_4_FD_185793 | JGI IMG/M metagenome (GOLD analysis project Ga0208411, IMG submission 185793) | Marine microbial and viral communities from oxygen minimum zone, Eastern Pacific Ocean - ETNP2014F12-01SV261 (SPAdes) (version 2) | ecosystem: Environmental > Aquatic > Marine > Oceanic ... | reverse complement strand
ATGCAAGTCGGTTCATAGAGATATATCTTTAAATTTCTAATTTAAATAAATGGAAAAAAATATTCTACCGATCAAAAAAGCTGCCTTAGTTTTTTTTGTATTTGCTTGTGGATATTTTTTATCCTGTCTTTTAAGAGCCATTACTGCAACTCTATCACCTGTATTAACTACAGAATTCAATTTATTAGCTGGTGATCTAGGACTATTAGCTGGAGGATATTTTTTAGGATTTGCATCTATGCAAATACCCCTTGGATATTTACTTGACAAGCACGGTCCCAAAAAAATTGTTTCCTCATTTTTGTTGATTGCAATTGTTGGCACAGCATCATTTGCCTTAGCTCAAAGTTTTGCTGGTTTACTTATATCAAGAATTTTAATTGGAGTTGGCGTTAGCGCATGTTTAATGGGTCCTTTAACCGGTTATAGAATTTGGTTTGCCGATGAATACCAACAAAGAGGAAATTCATGGATGTTAATGATAGCTTCCACAGGTTTTGTTTTTTCAACATTACCTGTTCAAATTTTGTTACCAATTTTTGGATGGAGATGGGTTTTTGGTGGGATAACTATTTTAATATTTATTGTTATAATTTTAATATTGCTTTTTATTCCTTCATGGAAAAATGAAACAGATAATAATAATGAAAAAAATTTTGGATCGTTGTCAGATATTTGGAAAAATAAATTTTTTCGAAGCACAATTCCGCTTGGTTTATTTAATTATGGGGGAATGATTGCAATCCAAACTTTATGGGCAGGACCATGGATGGTAAGAGTTGCAGGTTATAATCCTTTGGAGAGCGCAACAGGACTTTTTTGGATAAATACAACAATGTTAATAGCTTTTTTTGTTTGGGGTTACATTTTACCTAAAATTACTAAATTTGGTCTAGAGACAATGAAATTAATGAAGTTTGGTCTACCAATTAGTTATTTATTTTTACTTGTCATTATTATTTCAGGCGAAAATGCAGGAGCGATACATTTTACAATTTATATACTTACTTCAATTGTATTGACCCTAACTCAGCCTGCTATAGCATTGTCTTTTCCTACTAGTTTAGCAGGAAAATCACTAACATCATTTAACTTACTTATTTTTTTGGGTACTTTTATTATGCAGTGGGGAATTGGTTTAGTTATAGATATGTGTCGTTTTCTTGGAAAAGGAGAAATTCAAAGTTTTCAAATATCATTTTTTATTTATTTATTAATTTGTATTTTTTCTTATTTATATTTTATTTTTAATAATAAAAATTTGAAAAATGAATAAAACAATGTCTGTTTTAAATATTATATTAATAATTTTATTATTATATTTAATTGTTACAATTGTTGTATATTTTTTTCAAAGAAAACTTTTGTATCACCCATCTGCTCTACTAAATTTTAGTCAAGAAACAACAGGCTTAGGTTTAGAACATAAATTTGAGAAAATTAAAATTGAAGTAAATAAAAATATTTACTTAAATGGATGGTTTCATATTAAAGATATAGAAAAAAAAACAATTTTATTTTTACATGGCAATGCCGGAAATTTAGATAATAGAATTTATAAGCTTAACTTTTTAGGAAATTTGGATATTAATTTTTTAATAATTTCCTGGAGAGGGTATAGTTTAAGTGGCGGAAAACCAACAGAATATGGTTTGTATGAAGATGCAAAAACTGCAGTAAATTTTTTATTAAATAAAGGTATATTAGAACAGGATATTATTTTATATGGTGAATCTCTTGGAACAGCTGTTGCAGTTGAAATTGGCCAAAATAAAAATTTTGCTGGAATAATTTTAGAGGCCCCATTTACTTCTATGATAGAATTAGGACAGAAATATTATCCTTTTTTTCCAGTTAAATTTCTTCTTAAAGACAAATATGAAAGCAATAAGAAAATTAAAAACTTAAAATCACCACTACTTGTTATGCATGGTAAAAAAGACAAAATTGTTCCTTTTTATATGGGAGAAAATATATTTAACATGGCAAACAATCCAAAATTCAAATATTTCACTGATATAGATGATCATATGATGGATTTTGATGAAAAATTAATTAACGAAATTGATTTATTTATTAATAGTCTAAATTAATTTTTTTTAACTTTTAACAAAATTAATAAACCTATTAAAAGAAGAATTATTGTTGCAGAAAAACCAATTCTTTGACTATTTGAGATATAAGTAAGAGTGCTCACAAGAAGTGGTCCAATAAATGAAGTTAATTTCCCAGATAGGGCAAATAGTCCAAAACCTGATGCCTGATTATTTTTATCTATTGATTTAGTAATAAACACTCTGCTAGCAGATTGAATTGGGCCGATAAAAAAACCGTTTATTGATGCAAAAATTAAAAAAAATATTTTTGTTTTAATAAAAAGAATTATTGTTGAGGAGAAAATTAAACCTAATAGAGAAAATATAATTACAGATTTAGAAGAAAATTTGTCATTTGCATATCCACCTATTATTGCTCCGGTAAAAGCAGTAATATTCATTAATACTGACAATACTAACAAATCTTTAATTTCCAGATCAAAAACACCTACTGCAAATATTCCACCCATAATAATTATAGCGTTCAGGCCATCCGCATAAAGCATTCTTGCTATTAAAAATTTTCCTAGATTATTTAAACCTTTATCCCAAAATAAATTCTTAATTTTTTTTATATTATTTGACGATTTTTCTATTTTATTCTTAATTTTTTTTTTTAAACTAAATAAAAAAGGTATTGAAAAAAATAAGTACCACAAAGCAACAACAATTGATGTAGCTCTGATATTTTCAGAATTTTCTTTTGAAAGTCCAAATGGCAAAACGTCAGTATCAATAAAAATTTTAATACAAACTATTAATATTAATATTCCACCTAGATAACCTAAAGCGAAACCAAAACCTGAAGATTTACCTAAATTATTAGAATTTGAAATTCTTTTTAAAATTGAATTATAAAAAATTAAGCTTAACTCATAAAAAAAATTAGCCAAGGCAACAATTATTAAAGTATATAGTAAGTATTTTTCTGATGGTTGGGAAAACCATAACAAAGAGGTTAAAATAACACATATTATTGTAAATAGTTTGATAAAGAATTCGGTACAATTTTTTTTGTCTGCAATACTTCCTATTAACGGACCAGTCAAAGCAACTAATATTCCTGTAATTCCAATTGCCCATCCCCAATAGGATTGCCCTAAAACAGGGTTAGGAGCAATTTGTTTTGCAAAATAGGTTGAAAATATAAAAGTAATTATAATTGTAGTAAATGCAGAATTAGCAAAGTCGTAAAGAGCAAAATTAAAAACTTTTTTCATCAAATTTTATAATCACATTTTATTCATAATTTAAACAAACCATATACAAAATTATGTTTTACTTATTATTTTACATGAAATTTAAAGTAATAATTGTATTTATTTTATTATTATCTATTAAAAATTCTAATTCAGAAAATAATTTAATAGATATAGATAATATTTTTCATATAGGAAAAATGGATTCTCATAATAATAATTTTGTTCTTTTTTTTAAAACGAGAAAAAAAGCTATTTTAGCAAAAGGTGAGGAATTTAATTATATTACTGATCATCCTCAAGATTTATATATTTATGATAGAAAAACTAAGGAAACAAAACCTTTGATAACATATGATTGGTTTCCAAAGCATGCAAAGTTCTATTTATCTAATTATGATTTTCCAGTTTTTCCAGAAGATTTTGCTTACTATCTACTAAAAGATAATAATACTTTAATTATGGTAAGTGCTATAAAAAATGTAAACTCAAATCTTCAGTTTGATATCTCAAAGAAACATCTGAAGCCGTATGACAAAAAAGGAAAATTAGATTTTTTAATTTCATCTATTGCGAAAAAATGTGGATACTTTGATTTAAATGAAAAATATCAGTGTAGTTATTACAAGCCTTTGATTTCAAGTAATTTATTTAATTAGATTGGATAAATGCTTCTGCAAATTTTTCTGCACTAAAAATTTGCAAATCATCCTCTTGCTCTCCCAAACCAAGAGCTATTATTGGTAGTTTATATTTATTTGCTAGAGCAAGTAAGATTCCACCTTTTGCCGTACCATCAAGTTTTGTCATAACTAATCCAGTAATAGGTATAATTTTATTAAACTCTTCAACTTGATTAATTACATTTTGTCCAGATGTTGCATCTAAAACTAAAATAACTTCATGAGGTGCTTCTGGGTCTATTTTTTTAGTTACATTTGCTATTTTTTTATACTCGTCCATTAAATTTTTTTTATTTTGTAATCTTCCAGCTGTATCAATTAATACATGATTAAAATTGCTCTTTAACGCTTCCTCTACAGCTTTATAAGCTACAGAAGCTGGATCAGATCCTTGTTCAGATTTAATAAGTTTTACATCTATTTTATTAGACCAATTTTCTAACTGTTCTATTGCAGCAGCTCTAAATGTATCACATGCTGAAAACATAACTTTATTGCCGTTAGATTTTAAGATTTTTCCTATTTTTCCTATCGTTGTTGTTTTTCCAACACCATTAACTCCAGAAACTAGGATTGCATTAAGTTTTTCTTTTTTTTGAAAAAAAATTTCATTTTCTAGAGGTTGCATTAAAGAAATTATATAATTTTTAAGAATTATATTTACTTCATTCATTATATCTTTTTTAGGGTCAATTTTTTCTTGAGCGATTATATCTCTTATTTCTGATGATGCCTGAAGCCCTACATCAGATTGTATTAAATAATCTTCGATTTCATTTAAAGTTTTGTCATCAATTTCTTTTTTAACAATTATATCTCTTAATCCAGATGTAAAAGTTGATGCACTTTTTTTAAAACCTAATTTAAATTTTTCAAATACTCCCATTATAATTTAATTTCAATATCTTTAATATCAGAAACAGGACCTTTCATGCGAACGACATTTTTTTCATCAATAGCAATAGATAATTTTCCAAGTTCAAACTCAATATCAATTTTATCATTTGTTAATTGATTAATTTTACCTGCAAGTGCAGCTGCACAAGCTGCAGTTCCACAAGCTTTTGTAAGTCCCGCACCCCTTTCCCAAACTTTAACTTTTATCAAATTTTTATCTATAACTTTAGCAAGTGTAACATTACATTTTTCAGGAAAAAGTTTATGATTTTCTATTTCAGGACCAATTTTTTTTAAATCATAATTTTCAATATTGTCTACAAAAAAAATAATATGAGGGTTACCCACGTTTACAGCGGTTCCACCAATATGTTCATTGTTTTTTTTGTCTAGAATTTTAATTTTAAGATTTTTAGTATCGCGGTTTTCACTCAAGGGAATTTCATCCCAATTTGTTTTTGCAATACCAATTTCAGTTTCTACTAAATTGTTACCTAAAATTTTAGATTTTAATGACCCAGAAGAAGTCCATACAGTTATTTCTTTTTTATTATTTTCTTTGGATAGTAGATCTGCAACACATCTTGTTCCATTTCCACAGGCTCCAGATGTGCTTCCATCAGAATTATAGAATTCTAAACCAACATCTATTTTTCTATTTTTTTTGATAAGAATAAGTTGATCACATCCTATAAAATCACGATTACATATTTTTATCATTTGATCTTTAGATAAATTGATGTTTTGATCTCTTTGATCAATAATTACAAAGTCATTACCGAGACCATCCATTTTAAAAGCTTTAATATCCATATATAGATATTTAACTTATTTATTGACTTTTTGAACCTCTATTATAGTTTGTCAGCGTTTCCGCAAAAACTTTAAATTTGCGGTGTCTTTGGCAACAAAGAGATCGACACCAGTCTGCGAGGGTTCGCCCACTGGTGCGATAGCTGCTGGATGAAATTATGTTTGAAAATTTAACAAATAAATTCGAAGAAATTTTTTCTTCTTTAAAAAAAGCTCCATCACTTGACGAAAAGCAGGTAGATGAAGGTCTACGAGGCATTAGACAAGCTCTATTAGAGGCTGATGTTTCATTAGAAGTTGCAAAAGAATTTATAGAAAAAGTAAAACCAAAAGCCTTAGGTCAAGAAATAATTAGATCAACTTCTCCTGGCAATATGGTTGTAAAGATTGTTTATGATGAACTTGTTAGTCTATTGGGTGAAAGTAATTCAGAAATAAATCTTAACGCGGTTCCACCTGTACCAATGATGTTAGTTGGATTACAAGGATCGGGTAAAACAACAACAACAGCAAAACTAGCAAAATTTTTAGAAAAAAATAAAAAAAAGAAAATAATGATGGTGAGTTTGGACGTTTATAGACCTGCCGCCCAAGAGCAATTAAAGTCATTAGGTGAACAAAATAATATACTTACGCTTCCAATAATAGAAGGTCAATTACCTGCAGATATTTGCAGAAGAGCTGTAAGTGCAGCAAATCTTAATGGCGCTGAAATTATATTATTTGATACAGCCGGTAGAACGCAGATTGATCTTCAAATGATGAGCGAAATTAAGCAAATTGAGAGTATTATTAATCCAACAGAAACTTTTTTGGTTGCAGACTCTTTGACTGGTCAAGTAGCTGCTGAAGTTGCAAAAGAATTTAAAAGTACAGTTAATTTAACTGGAATTATTTTAACCAGAGCCGACGGTGATGCAAGAGGTGGAGCAGCCGTTAGTATGAAATATGTTTCTCAAGTACCAATAAAATTTTTAGGAATAGGTGAACAAATTGACAATATTGAAATTTTTCATCCAGATAGAATTGCCAATAGAATTCTTGGAATGGGAGATGTTGTCTCCTTAGTAGAAAAAGCAGCAGAAGATCTTGGAGAAGAAAATTTAAAAAAAGCAGAAGAAAATTTAAAAAAAGGTCAATTTTCCATGCAAGATTACTTAACTCAATTAAGACAGATGAAAAAAATGGGAGGAATTGAGGGGATAATGTCATTCCTTCCTGGAGTTTCTAAGATTAAATCACAAATGGATCAATCAGGTGTAGATGAAAAAATAATTACACAAAATGAAGCTGTAATTTTATCTATGACAAAATTAGAAAGAGAGAACCCCAAAATAATTGATGGTTCTAGAAAAAAAAGAATTGCTACTGGCTCTGGAACAGACGTAGCCGCTATCAATAAATTGTTGAAACAATTTAAAATGATGTCCGAAATGATGAAAAAGATGTCAAAAGGAAATACAAAAGGAATGACGGATAAAGGAATACCGCCAGAACTTTTTAATCAACTAAAATAATAATAAAAGGAGAAAGAATGTTAAAAATGAGATTATCAATGGGTGGTACAAAAAAAAGGCCCGTTTATAAAATAGTAGTAGCAGAAGGTAGATTCGCAAGAGATGGAAGGTTTATAGAGAAGTTAGGTTTTTTTAATCCATTATTACCAAAGGATAAAAAAGAGAGAGTAGGATTAGATGTTGATAGAATAAAATATTGGCTAGATCAGGGAGCACAACCAACAACAAGAGTAGCTAGAATCCTTGGTGAGAAAGAAATTATTTCAATGCCAGCAAAAGGCAACAACCCTCAAAAAGCGATTCCTAAAAAAGATAGAAAAAAAAGTGAAGAAGCCAGTGATGTAAAATCAGAAGCACCTAAAGCTGAAGCAACAAAGGTAGAAGAAAAACCAGCAGAAGCACCTAAAGCTGAAGCAACAAAGGTAGAAGAAAAACCAGCAGAAGCACCTAAAGCTGAAGCAACAAAAGAAAAAGCTCCTAAAAAAGAAGAAAAAAAATAAAATGTTTTTAGCGCGTGTATTTACTCTTTATCCTGATTTTTTTCCCGGTCCTTTAAACAGAGGGTTATACGGAAAAGCTTTATCTGAAAAAATTTGGGATTTGGAAACTATAAATATACGAGATTATGCAACTGATAAACATAAGACAGTTGATGATACGCCATATGGAGGCGGCTATGGAATGTTGATCAAACCAGACGTTTTAGCGAATTCATTAGATAAAAATTCAAAATCTAATGAGAAGATTATTTATTTGAACCCTAAAGGAAAATTACTAAATCAACATGTTGCAAAAAATCTTTCTAAAGAAAAAACAATTAATTTGATTTGTGGTCATTTCGAAGGCGTAGATCAAAGAGTTATTGAGTCTAGAAATATAGAAGAAATAAGCATAGGTGATTTTGTATTATCTGGAGGCGAAACGGCAGCATTTGTCATTCTTGATGCAATTTTAAGATTAATTCCTGGAATTATAGGAAATGAAAAATCCGTTCACGAAGAAAGTTTTGAGAATGGTTTGTTAGAACATCCTCAATATACTAAACCTCAAAATTGGGAGGAAAAAAGTGTTCCAGATGTACTATTATCAGGAGATCATGCTAAAATTAAAGACTGGCGTTTATCGCAATCTGAGGCTATAACACGCGACCGAAGACCAGATTTATGGCAAAAATATAAAAAGAAATAATTTGATAAATTTAAACATGAAAACAATCGAAGAAATAAACCAAGCAAACGTAAAAAAAATTGCTGCAGAAAAAAAACTTCCTGATTTTTTTCCTGGAGATATATTAAAAGTGGGTGTTAAAATTACTGAAGGAAAAAGAGATAGAATTCAGTATTTTGAAGGAGTTTGTATTGCAAAAAAAAACAGAGACTTAAATTCATCATTTACAGTAAGAAAGATTTCTTTTGGTGAAGGCGTGGAGAGGACATTTGCTTTATATAGTCCAATAGTTGATTCCATTAAAGTGGTTAGATCTGGTAAGGTTAGAAGGGCAAAACTATATTATTTAAGAGATAGAACTGGAAAATCCGCAAGAATTACAGAAAAAATTAAAAAGAAAATTGGCATAGACGTAGAAACTAAGCCAGAAGAAGTTACTGAAGAAAATTTAGCACCTGTAGCTGAAGAAAAGCCAGCAGAAGCAACCACTACTCAGATTAAAACTCCGGAGACTTTAAAAGTTAAAGAAAAAAAAGAAGAGAAAAACAACGAAAGTCTAGAAGAGAAAAAATAATTTTTTTCTAAATGCCTCAAACGATCTATGATAAAATTTGGAACGAACATTTAGTTCATCAGCAAGAAGATGGTACCTCGCTTCTTTTTGTAGATAGACATCTAATACATGAAGTAACAAGTCCTCAGGCTTTTGAGGGATTAAGAAACTCAAATAGAAAAGTTAGACAGCCAAAATTAGCGTTGGCAGTTGCAGATCATAATGTCCCAACAACTGACAGAACTAAAGGGATTTTAGATCAAGAATCTAAAATTCAAGTTGATACCCTAGATACAAATTGTAAAGAATTTGGAATTCAGCTTTTTGGTATGGATGATAAAAGACAAGGTATTGTACATATTATTGGACCTGAACAAGGATTTACACAACCAGGAACAGTTATAGTATGTGGTGATAGCCATACAGCAACACATGGGGCATTTGGTGCTTTAGCATTTGGAATAGGAACATCAGAGGTTGAGCATGTTTTGGCAACACAAACTTTAGTACAGAAAAAATCTAAAAATTTCATAATTAATGTTAATGGATCTCTACCAATTGGTGTTACCTCTAAAGATGTTATTTTACAAATTATTGGAAAAATAGGCACTGCGGGTGGAACTGGATATGTAATCGAATATGCGGGTAATCTAATTTCTTCATTAAGTGTTGAACAAAGAATGACCATTTGCAACATGACAATCGAAGGTGGTGCACGTGCAGGACTAATTGAACCTGACCAAAAAATTATTGATTATTTAAAAGATAAACCGATGTCTCCCAAAAAACAAAATTGGGAAAAAGCATTAGAATATTGGAGTAGTCTTAAATCAGATAAAGGAGCGGAATTTGATAAAGAAATTACTTTAGAGGGCGAAGATATCAAGCCAATGGTAACATGGGGAACGTCGCCTCAAGATGTTGTAACTATAGATGAAAAAATACCAAATCCAATTAATGAAAAAAATGCTGACAAAAAAGGTTCAATAGAAAGGTCATTAAAATACATGGGCTTAAATCCTGATGTTGCAGTTAAAGATATTAAAATTGATAAAGTATTTATAGGTAGTTGCACTAATGGAAGAATAGAAGATTTAAGAGAAGCAGCAAAAATTTTAAAAGACAAAAAAATTTCGAACCATATAAGTGCGATAGTTGTACCAGGTTCGGGCCTAGTAAAAGAGCAAGCTGAACAAGAGAGATTAGATAAAATTTTTATTAACTCAGGATTTGAATGGAGAGAACCAGGGTGCTCAATGTGTTTAGCAATGAACGCCGATAAATTAAAACCAGGAGAAAGATGTGCTTCAACTTCAAATAGAAATTTTGAAGGAAGACAAGGACGTGGAGGAAGAACGCATCTTGTGAGCCCAGGTATGGCTGCGGCTGCGGCCTTATCAGGTAACCTAGATGATGTTAGAAAGTATCAAAGTTAATGCAAAAATTTAATCAATTAAAAAGTATACCTGCATATTTACCTATCGTAAATATAGATACAGACATGATCATTCCTAAACAGTTTTTAAAGACAATAAAAAGAACAGGTCTTGGTAAAAATTTGTTTTATGAGATGAGATATGACAATAAAGGAAAAGAAATTAAAGAATTTATTTTAAATCAACTCCCATTTAATCAATCTAAAATATTAATTGCTGGAAAAAATTTTGGCTGTGGCTCTTCAAGAGAGCACGCTCCATGGGCATTATTAGATTTTGGTATTACATGTGTAATCAGCTCAAGTTATGCTGATATTTTTTATAATAATTGCTTTAAAAATGGAATTTTACCTATTGTAATTTCTGATAATCAAATAAAACAAATATCAGAATATTCGACAAGAAAAGAAGAAATACTAGTAGATTTATCTGAGCAAAAAATTACTTTTGGAAACAATGAAATTATGTTTGAATTAGACCCATTTAAGAAAAAATGTTTAATTGAAGGTTTAGATGATATCGCATTGTCATTAGAAAAATCAGAAAAAATAAATTCTTTTGAAAAAAAATTAAAAACAATAAAACCATGGATATTTAATGATTAAGGTTAAAAAAAGAAAAATTTTACTTTTGCCAGGTGATGGAATTGGACCTGAAGTAATGAGTGAAGTTAAAAAGATCATAGAATGGTTCAATAATAATAAATCTTTAGATTTTGAACTTGATGAAGATCTAGTCGGTGGCTCATCTTACGATAAATATGGGACACCAATAACGGATGAAGTATTTTATAAAGCTTTAGAGAGTCAAGCTGTAATCCTTGGAGCTGTAGGTGGTCCGAAATGGGATAATTTAGATTTTTCAAAAAAACCAGAAAGAGCACTTTTAAAATTAAGAAAAGAATTAAAATTATTTGCAAACCTTAGACCTGCAATATGTTTTAAACAATTGGTTAATGCCTCAAGTTTAAAACCTGAAATAGTTTCTGGATTAGATATTATGATTGTAAGAGAGCTAACAGGTGGTATTTATTTTGGTGAACCACGTGGAATTAAACCGATCGATAACGGAGAGAGAAAAGGAATAAATACACATGTATATACAAGTAGTGAGATAGCAAGAGTTGCTAGAGTAGCTTTTGATTTAGCTAAAAAAAGAAGTAATAAAGTAACTTCATGTGAAAAATCAAATGTGATGGAGGCAGGACAACTATGGAAAGAAGAAGTACAAGTTGTCCATGACAAGGAATATAGCGAAGTAGAGTTAAATCATATGTTGGCAGACAATTGTGCTATGCAATTATTGAGAAATCCTAAACAATTTGATGTAATTGTAACAGATAATTTGTTTGGAGATATGCTTTCTGATGAAGCTGGAATGTTAACTGGATCTTTAGGGCTTTTGCCTTCAGCATCTCTTGGTGTAAAAGATAAAAATGGAAATATGAGATCAATGTACGAGCCAGTTCATGGTAGTGCACCTGATATAGCTGATAAAAGTATTGCCAATCCAATAGCTACAATATTAAGCTTTGCTATGGCCTTAAGATATTCTCTAGATTTAGACAAAGAAGCTGATCAATTAGAAGAAGCCGTTCAAGATGTACTAGACGAGGGACTTAGAACTAAAGATATAGTATCTAAAGGAATGAAGGAAGTATCAACTTCTGAAATGGGTGCTGCTATAATTTCAAAATTGAAATAATAATCTAATTATCCTAAAGTGTATTAATGCCAACTTACACTGCGCCAGTAAAAGATATGATGTTTCTTTTTGAAAAGTTAAGAAACAACAAAAATTATAATGAAATAGAAAAATATAAAGAAGTTACTCCAGAACTTGTAAAAGATATTTTAGAAGAAGCGGCTAAAATAAATCAAAATATTATTTTACCTTTGGCAAAGTTAGGCGATGAAAATCCAACTGTTTTAGAAAATGGAATAGTAAAAACCCCACCAGGTTATAAAGAAGCCTATACAAAATTTATTGAAGACGGCTGGACTTCTTTATCTTGTGATCCAAAATATGGTGGACAAGGAATGCCAAAGACTGTTAGTGCTTTTTTTGACGAAATGTTGTCATCGGCAAGTCTTTCTTTTAAACTTTATAGTGAATTGAGCATTGGTGCATATAACTGCATTAGCCATCATGCAACAGATATTATTAAAGATAAATTTTTACCAAAAATGGTTGAAGGAAAATGGAGTGGCACAATGTGTTTAACCGAACCAGCTTGTGGAACAGATTTGGGATTGTTAAAAACAAAAGCAACAGAACAAACTGATGGAACGTTTAAACTAAGTGGACAAAAAATTTTTATTACCTCGGGCGATCATGATCTTACAGAAAATATTATTCATTTAGTTATTGCAAGGGTTTCAGATTCACCTTTAGGGACTAAAGGAATAAGTTTATTTCTTGTACCAAAATTTTTTGTTAATGATAATGGATCTATTGGACCAAGAAATGGAGTTTCTACAGGTTCTATAGAAAGCAAAATGGGCATTAAGGGATCAGCAACTTGTGTGTTGAATTTTGAAGATTCTGTTGGGTATATGATTGGTCCAAAAAATAAAGGATTAAACTCAATGTTTACTATGATGAATTTAGAGAGAATTGTAGTCGGAATTCAAGGTTTGGGTGTATCTGAAATTGCTTATCAAAATTCTTTAAATTATGCAAAAGACAGAAAACAGGGAAAAACTAATAATAGCAAATCAGACGATACTGCAGACTTTATAATTGAACATGCAGACATTAGAAAATCATTACTTAACATGAAATCAATCGTAGAAGGAGAAAGAGCACTGTGTTTTTGGTTGTCTCAACAAACAGAAGTAAGTCTTTATCATAAAGATGAAAAAATTAGAAAAGAAGCATCAGACATTGTTTCATTATTGACACCAGTTGTAAAAGCTATGTTTACAGACATGGGCATGGAAATTACTAGTGAGGCAATGCAAATCCATGGCGGCTATGGATATACTAAAGATCAAGGGATAGAACAATTATATAGAGACAATAGAATTACCCCAATCTACGAAGGGACAAATTCTGTTCAAGCAATTGATCTAGTTTTTAGAAAATTGGTAAATAAAAATGGAGATATAATTGATAGATATATCTCTTTAATCAAAAATGATATTCTTATTAATGAAGAAAAAGTTAATACATTTATTGAAAAATTAAATAAAAATATAGAGATTTTATCTAAATTTACAATTTGGATTAAAGAAAAAATAAAAAATTCAAAAGATGATGCAAGTGCTGCATGTAATGATTATTTAAAAGTCCTTGGTTTAGTAGCTACCGCTCATACATGGATTAAGGTTTTAGAAGTATGCTTTAGGGATTATGAAAGCAACAAACAATTTTATGAAGAAAAAATCCAAACAGCAAATTTCTTTTTTAATAGAGTCCTTCCAAGAATAGAAAGTTATTATTTGACTGCAACTAGTGGAAGTAATTATATTATGGATTTTAAATTTAATTAATATGAGTCACTACGATACAAATTTAGATAAAAATGATGCCAACTATGTGCCGTTATCACCTTTATCTTTTTTAGAAAGAACAAAAAATATTTATCCAAATTATGAAGCTATAGTGTACGAAAATAGATCATATACTTGGTCTGAGGTTTATAAAAGATGTGTTAAATTTGCGAGTGCATTGGAAAAAATAGGAGTCAAAACTGGAGATACAGTCTCAATTATGGCGTTTAATACTCCAGAAATTTTTGAAGCACATTATTCAATACCAATGGTGGGTGCTGTAATTAATGCAATTAATACAAGATTAGATCCAAAAACAATTAGTTATATTTTAGAACATAGTGGTGCAAAAGTTTTAATTGTAGATAGGCAATTTCATGAAGTCATTGCTAAAGCTTTAGAAAATGTAAAATCCAAAATAACTATAATTGATATAGATGATAAAGACGCAAATTTATCAGAGTATAAAAAAATTGGTGAGCATGAATATGAAAATTTTTTAAATACGGGTGATGAAAATTATGAATGGAAAAAACCCAGAGATGAATGGCAAGCTATTTCCTTGTGTTATACTTCAGGCACAACTGGCAATCCAAAAGGAGTTGTTTATCATCATAGAGGAGCATATTTAATGGCAACAGGGAGCTCTGTTGCTTGGAATATGCCTAATAAATTAAATTTTTTATATACTGTTCCAATGTTTCATTGTAATGGATGGTGTTATCCATGGACATTATCAATGTTGCATGGAAGGGTTATCTGTTTAAGAAATATTGATGTAAAAAAAATTTTTGAACTAATTGACAAATATGATGTAACTCACTTTGGTGGTGCTCCAATAGTTTTAAATATGCTGGCTAATGCACCAAAAGAACATCAAAAAAAATTAAAAAGAAAAATTCAGGTATTAACTGCGGGAGCACCACCTCCAAGCATTATTTTTGAAAAAATGAAAAATTTAGGTTTTGATGTAATGCATGTTTATGGATTAACGGAAACTTATGGACATATGTTGCAGTGTGCTTGGAACGATAAGTGGGATAGTTTAGAGCAAGACAAACAAAATGAAATTAAAGCAAGACAAGGGGTTATATATCCAAATACTGAAGCTGCCGTTGTTATGGATCCAGAAACAATGAAACCTGTTCCACATGATGGAAAAACTATGGGTGAAATAATGATAAGGGGAAATATAGTAATGAAAGGATATTATAAAGATAAAGAGGCTACAGAAAAATCAATGAATGATGGATGGTTTCATTCTGGTGATTTGGCTGTAACACATCCTAACGGATATATAAAAATTCAAGATAGATCTAAAGATATTATTATTTCGGGTGGAGAAAATATCTCTTCAATTGAAATTGAAAACACAATAGCAAAACATCCATCAGTATCTTTAGCTGCCGTAGTTTCAAAACCAGATGAAAAATGGGGAGAAGTACCTTGTGCTTTTGTGGAGCTTATTGAGGGAAAAAGTGCAACTGAAGAAGAAATTATTAAATTCTGTAGAGAAACTTTAGCTGGTTTTAAATTACCTAAAAATGTAGTTTTTTCTCCATTGCCTAAAACTTCAACCGGAAAAATCCAAAAATTTGAATTAAGAAAAAAGGCCAAGGAGTTAAACTGATTTTAAGCGTCGATAATAAAGACGTATTCATATCTACTAATGGTATGAACATTGATAAAAAAAAACCAACAATAGTTTTGATGCATGGTAGTGGATTCACCCATATAGTTTGGTCACTTCACGAACAGTTTTATTTATCCCAAGGGTTTAATGTTTTGTCTGTAGATCTTCCAGGACATGGAAATTCAGAAGGACCTTCGTTGAAATCTATAGAGGAAATTTCTGATTGGATAAAATCTTTAATGTTTAAAGCAGATGTTTCAAAAGTTATTATTATTGGGCACTCACAAGGATGCTTAGTAGGTATTGATTTTGCATCAAGATATCCAGAGTTAATAGAGAAATTAGTTTTGGTTGCTGGATCATACAGAATGCCAGTAAATCAAGATCTTATTGATTTAGCAGAAGCAGGTGACGAAAGAGCAGTACTGTTAATGATGAAATGGGGCTATGAAGGTTCAAAAGCTTTTATTGGAGGCAATCCTGTAAAAAAAATTATTAATTCCGCAAGAGAAATTAGAGAAGTTTTGGCGGTAGACTTAAAGGCATGTAATAATTATAAGAACGGAGAAGAATCTTTAAAAAAAATTGGCTGTCCAACTTTATGTATATTTGGTGATTTAGATAAAATGGTGCCAGTCAAAATAGGACTAAAAATGTCAGAACAAATAAAAAATTCAAAAACAAAAATTATTTCTGATTGTGGCCATATGATAATTTTTGAAAAAGCATTTGAAATGAGAAAATTGGTAAAAGAATTTATTGTTAAATAAAAAATGAAAAATTATTCAATTGCAAAGTCAAGAAGGATTAGAAGCACACCTTATACCTCAAGAATAGAGAAACAAGGTGTTACAGCTTATACGACTTATAATCATATGCTTTTACCAGCAGCTTTCGGCTCTATAGAGGATACTTATCATCACTTAAAGGAACATGTGCAAGTTTGGGATGTTGCGGGTGAAAGGCAAGTAGAAATAACAGGAAAAGATTCTGCAAAATTGCTACAGTTGATGACTTGTAGAGATCTATCAAAATCAAAAGATGGAAGGTGTTACTATTGTCCAATTATTGATGATCAAGCGGGGATAATTAATGATCCGTTAGTTTTAAAATTAAGTGAAGAAAAATGGTGGATATCAGTAGCAGATTCTGATGTAATTCTTTTTGCCAAAGGATTAGCTATAGGACATAAATTTGAAGTAAAAATAATTGAACCCAATGTAAATATTATGGCAGTTCAAGGACCAAAGTCATTCAAATTGATGGAAAAAATTTTTGGAGAAAAAATTAAGAAATTAAATTTTTTTGATTTTGATTATTTTGATTTCAAAGGGACAAAACATTTAATTGCTCAATCTGGATGGTCAAAGCAAGGCGGATATGAAATATATGTTGAAAATACAAAATCTGGACTAGAGTTATATGATTATCTTTTTGAAATAGGAAAAGAATTTAATGTTAAACCTGGCTGCCCCAATCTTATTGAAAGAATAGAAAGTGCCTTATTATCTTATGGTAATGATATGGATATTAATGATAATCCATTTGAATGTAGGTTTGATAAATTTATAAATTTAGAATCTGATATAACTTTTTTAGGAAAAGAAAAATTAAAAAAAATTAAATCTGAAGGAATTTCAAAAAAATTAATGGGAGTTCAAATTGATACTAAAGAAATAAATTTGTCAGGATCTTTAGATATAAAGAACGAAAAAAACACCAAAATAGGAGAATTAAGATCAGCCTGTTATTCTCCTCAATTTAAAAAAGTTATTGGGATAGCAATGATAAACAGCCCTTATTGGGAAGTGTCCGAATCTATTCAAATTGAGATAAATGGCAATACTTTTAATGGAAAAGTTTGCGATTTACCCTTCATCTAGTATAAAAGTTAATTATCATGAATATAGCTATCGTTGGAGCAACAGGAAATGTTGGAAGAAAAATGCTTGAAGTATTGGAGCAGAAAAAGCTTCCTATTGACGAGTTATATTTGGTTGCTTCTTCAAGAAGTGCTGGAAAAAAATTAAGTTTTAATAGCAAAGATTATGAAGTTTATAATCTTGAAACTTTTGATTTTTCTAAAGCTCAAATTACTTTTTTTGCAGCTGGAAGCAAAATGTCGGAAGAATATGCATTAAAAGCAGCAAAATATTCTACAGTAATTGATAATTCAAGCTTTTTTAGAATGGATCCGGATGTGCCTCTTATAGTGCCGCAAGTAAATCCTGAAAATGCTAAAAATTTAAAAAAAAATATAATTGCAAATCCAAATTGCTCAACAGCTCAACTTGTTATTGTTTTAAAACCATTACACGACTTGTTTAATATAGAGAGAGTCGTAATATCTACTTACCAATCTGTGTCTGGAGCGGGTAAAGCTCCTATGGATGAATTAATTAATCAAACAAAACTATTTTTGAATAATGAAGAAATAAAATCTATAAATTTTACAAAGCAAATTGCTTTTAATGCGATACCTCACATAGATGTTTTCTCTGACGATGGTTATACAAAAGAAGAATTAAAAATGGTTAATGAAACTAAAAAAATTCTTGATAATAAAATTAAATTAACAGCAACCTGTGTAAGAATTCCAGTTTTGGTTTCTCACGCGGAGTCAGTAAATATTCAATTTGAAAAATCATTTACATTAGAAAAAGTACGATCAGCTTTAGAAAATGCAGAAGGTTGTGAAGTAATAGACCAACGAGAAAACGGTGGCTATATTACTCCACTTGAAGCAGAAGGAAAAAATGAAACTTACATATCCAGAATTAGAGAAGATAAAACAAATAAAAATTCTTTAGATCTTTGGATTGTTTCAGATAATTTACTTAGGGGCGCAGCTTTAAATGCAGTAGAAATTGCAGAAATTTTAATTAAAAATAATAATTATGGAAAATAATAATCCTTTATCACCTCATATTGAAATTTATAGTTGGAACATTTCTTCATTAATTTCTATTTCTCATAGAATCATAGGGGTGATAAATATATTAGTGTTAACATTTGTTTGTTTGTGGATATCTTTATTGTTATTAGGTGAAACAAACTATGATTATATAAAATTTTTTTTGCAATCTATTTTTGGTAAGTTTACAATTTTAGGAATAATTTGGTCATTTAGCTTTCAGATTTTGAGTGAAGTAAGGCATTTGTTTTGGGATTTAGGTTATGGTTTTGAATTGAAAACTTCAAAAATTACGGGTCTAATAGTTATTTTTGGATCAATTATTTTTACAATATTAATTTACTTATTTGGCAGAAATATTTTTTAATATGATAAATGCAACAAAAAAATGGATATTCCTTAAAGCAAGTTCAGTAATTCTTATTCCATTAATGGTATGGTTTATAATTAATTTATCTTTAATCTATGACAAAGAATATTTTGATGTAATCAGTTTTTTTTCTAAACAACCATCCAAGTTTTTAATATCTCTCTTAATGATTGTTGCTTTCTTTTATTCATCATTAAGTATTAGCGAAATTTTTGAAGACTATATTCATGATGAAAAAATAAAAAATGCCGCAAATAAAGCA
>Ga0208411_1001087_pt1 | contig 19128 bp, 18 predicted proteins | sample ETN01SmetaG_4_FD_185793 | JGI IMG/M metagenome (GOLD analysis project Ga0208411, IMG submission 185793) | Marine microbial and viral communities from oxygen minimum zone, Eastern Pacific Ocean - ETNP2014F12-01SV261 (SPAdes) (version 2) | ecosystem: Environmental > Aquatic > Marine > Oceanic ... | reverse complement strand
AAAGGCATTTTTAAATAGTGGGATAAAATCAATGCCCAAATTTAATTTTTCAAAAGACGAACAAGAGGCTATAGTTACGTTTTTAAGAACGGTTGATAGTACAGGATATTATCCCAATTATGAAGCTGAGTTTAGAGCAGATGGTTGGGTAAAATTTAAATATAAAAATGAACGATAAGACTAGTTTGATATTCTTAATCATAGCACTTATAGCATTAATGTTAGGTGTGTTTTTTGGACTATTTGCATCTTTACAGTATATAATTCCTGATTTTTTAAAAACCTATCTTCCTTTCACTAAAATGAGACCATTTCACGTTACCACAGTCATTTCGTGGATTATCCTTTGTTCAACTGGAAGTATATATTTTTTTATAAATAAAGTTGAAAATCTGAAGGTGTTTTCATATAGATTACAAAAAATCCATTTATTAATTTTTCTCTTTACAGGAATAGCCATTTACATCTCTTTGCTTCTAGGAAAAATGGAAGGCAGGGAGTATTTAGCATATACTCCTATTTTAACAATCCCTATTCTTATTGGCTGGGTTTTATTTGGCATAAATTACTTTAAAATCATTAGAAAGCAAGTAAAAAACTGGCCTGTATACTATTGGATGTGGGGAACAGGAATCGTATTTATGACCTATCATTTGTGTGAAGCTAATTTTTGGTTAATTCCATCATTAAGAGAACACTTCATTAAAGATATTTCTGTACAATGGAAATCGTATGGTTCATTTGTAGGTTCCTGGAATATGTTAGTGTATGGTATAGCTATTTATCTGATGACAAAGATTAAAAATGATAATACATTAGCATATGGCAAAAAAACATTCTTCTTTTACTTTTTGGCCTTATCAAACCTGATGTTTGGTTGGGCACATCATACCTATATTATACCAATGCAACCTTGGATTCGTTATGTAGCTTATGGAGTTTCAATGACCGAATGGATATTATTAATTCATATTATTTATTCTTGGAAACAGACCTTATCTAAACAAAAAAAAGAAGAATCTTTATTGGCCTATAAATTTTTAATGACTGCTGATTTTTGGATATTTCTAAATCTTATTTTAGCACTATTATTTTCCATTCCTGTTATTAATTTTTTTACTCATGGTACACATATTACCGTAGCTCACTCTATGGGAACAACCATTGGCATCAATACATCAATACTTTTTGCATCCCTATTATTTATTGTTTCAAAGTTAAGCTTGAAAAATCAACTGAATCGTATATTAGTAAAAAGAAGTCTTGTTTTATACAATGTCTCTTTACTATTCTTTTGGATTTCCTTACTGATTGCAGGTGCAAAAAGAAGCCATTGGATGTATTTTACTAAAGATATACCGTTTTCCCTAATGCAAGATTCCTTGTACTATGTATATATCGCTTTTTTTACATTTAGTATAGTGTTAGTGGCTTCTATACTAATGATTACAATTCCTATATTAAAAATATTACTATTAGCTATAAAACTTAATAGAAGTAAATGAATGCAAGGAATTAGTACTAAATGAGTTGCCATATAGTTGCCAATATTTTGTACCTTTAGTTAAGTTCTTTGCTAAATATCTAAACAAAAAAACCCTCAATTTCTTGAGGGCTTACTTTTGGGTGGAAGACCGGATTCGAACCGGCGACCTCCTGAACCACAATCAGGCGTTCTAACCAACTGAACTACAACCACCATAAGGAATGCAAATGTAAATTATTTGTAAATCTCTACAAAAGGTTTTAAAATTTTATTTTAAATCTGAAATATGATCAATAATTGGCATTCGTAAGGCATTAAAACCTTCTGCATATTCAACTCCTGTTAACCTTCCTAAATCCCTTGCTCGATACTCAATACTATCCAAGAAGTTTTTTGTTGAGATTGGTGTAACCTGAGAGCTATCATTTGGATCATAAAATTGTGATTTATAACACATAACAGCATCTAATTTGTTTTTTATAAAATCAGATATATCAACCACAAAATCAGGCTCATTATTATTCCATTGAATATAATGATATACATTAACTGGTCTCCATGGATCTTGAGATTTAGAATCCCATATTGTTTCTATCTTTTCTAAGCCACTTAGAAAGCAGGCGTCTGTAACAAGTTTAGCTGCTTTTGAATGATCAATATGCCTGTCTTGAACTGCATTGCATATAATAACATTAGGTCTGTGTTTTCTAATAACCTCTACCAATTTCAATTGATGTTCTTTGTTATTTGTAAAAAAACAATCTGAAAAGTTTAAATTTTCTCTGAATTCCACCCCTAAAAGTTTAGCAGCATCATTAGATTCAGTATCTCGAGTATTAGTATCGCCCTTAGTTCCTAGCTCTCCCCTAGTTAAGTCAAGTATACCAACTTTTTTACCATTGCTTATCTCTTTAGCAATAGTTCCTGCACAGCCCAATTCAACATCATCAGGATGAGCGCCAATGGCTAGTATATCTAATTTTATCATGAATTATTTATTAGTTGCTTTTACAATAGCTTGTTCTATATCTTGTATAACATCCTCTGTATCTTCAATTCCAACGGAAAATCTAATTAGATTGTTTGTGATTCCTTGTTTTAAACGATCCTCTTCTTTTAATAAATAGTGTGAAGTTTCTGCTGGCACAAGCATTGTACTTTCAACACCAGCTAAACTCATAGATGGTTTTATTAATTCAAGCGATTTCAAAAAGGTATTTACATCTATACTATCATCAAATTCAAAAGACATCATAGCACCAAAACCATCCATTTGTCTTTTAGCTAAATCATGATTTTTATGAGTAGTAAGTCCAGGATAGTATACCGTTTTTGTTAAATTATGGTCATACAGATACTTAGATAATTTCATAGCATTTTCCTGCTGAGCTTTAACTCTTATTACTAAAGTTTTCATGCTACGCTCTAATAGCCAAACAGTATAATCACTTAAACTACCTCCTAAATTTTTTGACAGACTCCATATGGTTTCTTTTAAATTCTCTGAAGTTGCCACTGCACCGGCACATATATCACTGTGCCCTCCAAAATATTTAGTAGCACTATGAAGAATTATATCAATTCCCATAGTTGAAGGTTTTTGAATTACTGGGGTTGCAAAAGTATTATCAATAACTGATATTAATCCCTTTGACTTAGCCAGTTGAGCAATGGCTCTAATGTCTACTATTTTTAATATAGGATTTGAAGGAGATTCAATATAAATAACCTTTGTATTATTCCTAATTTCTTTTTCGAAATCAGAAACCTCTAAACTATTAGTAAAAGAATATTCAATACCATAACGATCGAATTGGGCTTCTGCCAGATTTCTAGTTCCTCCATATATGTCATTCTGAAACAAAATATGATCTCCCGAACTTAAAAGAGATAGAAGAGTTGTACTAATTGCTGCCATTCCAGAACCTAGAATCATTGCTGTTTCTGTTTCCTCTAATGCCGCAATTTTTTTAGATAAATACTCTTGATTTGGTGTATTTGAATATCTAGGATATCTACTAATCTCAGCATCAATATAAGCATAGGATGTAGAAGGGTATATAGGCGAAACTGCACCACCAAACTGCTTGTCTTCGATCTCACCTACATGGGTGCATATAGTATTGATTCCTTTTATCTTATCTTCCATCTATAACTGATCTAAATTAAATTTACGATTATTTTTTAAATATTTTGAATATTTAGGATAGGCTAAAAGTGCTAAAACACACACTATTGACAATGTTATTCCTGAATATAAAAAACTAATTTGTTGGTCATCCTTTGCATAGGAGTGCAATCCTGCTAAATAGAAATTAACCCCGAAGTAAGTCATAAGTATAGTTCCATAAGAGATAATGGAAGCAATAGTGAAAGTAAATTGACTCTTTAATTTAGGAATTAGTCTCATATGCAGAACAAATGCATAGATCATAATGCTAATTAACGCCCATGTTTCTTTTGGGTCCCATCCCCAATATCTCCCCCAACTCTCATTAGCCCACATTCCACCTAAAAAATTTCCAATAGTTAACATTACCAATCCAACTGTAAGTGACATCTCATTAATTAGTATTAATTCTCTAATATTTAATGCCATTATCTCTTTGTTCTTCTTATTAACAAGAGTAATTAAGATCAATGTAACTAGTCCTAATATCATGCTTAGAGTAAATGGCCCATAACTGCCAACAATAACAGAAACATGTATCATTAGCCAATAGCTATCTAGCACTGGCGCTAGGTTTGCTATAGCAGGATCCATCCAACTCCAATGTGCTATCATAAGAATCATTGATGAAACAAATGCTGTAGAGGCAATTGTTAAATCACTTCTTCTTCCAAACACAATACCAAAAAGCATTGTTACCCAGGATATATATATCATTGATTCATAACCGTCACTCCATGGAGCATGACCAGATATGTACCATCTCCAACAAAGACCTATGGCATGTAAAATAAATAGTAGATAAATAGAATACTTAAAAATTGTAATTAAGGAATTAACAATGCGGTTATTTTTAAAAATCTGAAAAATTAAAACCAGAAACAACAGTGAACCTGCATAAAGATACCAGCTAAAGAGACTTCTAAAAATATCATATTTATTATATAATACTTCTGATTCTATCTTAGATTCTGTAAGCATCACCTGAGATCCATATTTATACTGAGTATCTAAAATTGCATTTAATATTCTTTCTGATTCACTAAAATCATTTGATCGTTTCCCTTGGTTTAAAAAATATAAATAGGTTTTAAAACCTGTATTTATAAAATTTGAGTATAAAGTATCCTTAATTACTTTATTGTCCCCCCTATTTTCTATTGGGGAAATCCATCTATTATTTTCATCATCAATAACTGGAAATAGCCTTAAAGACCTACCTTCTAGGGCATTATACAGAAGATTCACTCTTTGATCTGTTTCTTTAAACTCTTTTTGAAAAGCATTGGGCACTGTTGTTCTGTAGGCTTCTTCAAGATACGGGGCAAGCTTATACTCGCCTATTTCAGTAAAAAAATCAACAAGTGAAATATGTTTTTCCTCCTTACTTACTCCAATTATATTTCTAATAGAGTCTCCCTTTTTCTTTTTTAAATATATAATAGGAACATTATACCATAATAGAGGGCTTTCATGCATTGATAATAATGCCTGATTTGCATCAAGATTTTTATAATTATCACTTTTACTTAATTTTCTCAGTAATTCTGAAGCATATGTGCTTACTGGCATCATTCTTCCGCCAAGATCCTGAATAACTATTTTTCCAAATTTTTCAGCTTCAACTTTTGGAACTTGATTTACATATAAGATAGAATCTATTTTCTCAATATCAGCCTGACTAGTCACAGGATTATGAGGATTTACATCTTGAGCATTTAAAGGAATAGAGAAAATAAAAAATACAATTGGAAGCAGTTTAGACTTATTAATTTTTAACTGTTGAAGTTGATTCTTTAAATAACTAAACCTAGTAAATCCTGCAAAAAGGATTGAAAATAGGCCAAAATAAAGAAGTATATAGCCTATGTAAGTTATTGTAGTACCCCAAAAATCGTGATTTACAGATAGAATTGTTCCTTTTTCATCTGGATCAAATGAAGCTTGAAAAAATCGATATCCTTTATAATTTAAAATGGTGTTCATAAAAATCCTGTAATCAAAATTTTCATCATCTATTACAGTAACTTCACTTGCAAAGGCAGAATAACTTTTCTCAGTACCAGGATGTTTTTCAGCAATAAAATCATTTAGCTTAATACTAAAAGGGAGTTCATAAACTTTAGAGCCATATTTTAAAAGAATATCTAAATCTCCTAATTCAATTTTCTTAAATTGATTGTTAGTGCCTTTTCCTCCTAGGACCTTCACTGATTTTGTTTGACTTGGAGTTGAAATTTTAAGCGCTATTGCATCTTGATCAGATTTTAAAATTTCTGATTTTTTTACAACATCAAACACTCCTTTAATAACAGGTTTAGGAAAAACAATTACCTGGTTATTAATACTATATCTTGATCTAAGGTTAAGCGGTTGTTTTTCGTTTTTATTTAGTTTACCTATATCCATGGTTGCCATAACCATATATTCTGCATCAAAAGGAGATTCAATAAATATACCATTATCGTCAAAAGTTATATTTACAGCACCTTCAACATGATTGTTTAATGTATATAGAGTATTATGAAGGCTTTGGATTGTCCCTGACTTTAAAAAATGATTATGAGGCATGCCGCCGCTTGATTCAACAATCTTTAAGTAAAATTGACCATTTTCATCATATATAATATCCTCCTCTGCTCCTTTTATAAAATCAGTAAGCTCAAGAGAAACAGGTGTGTCATTATAATAAGTTTTTAATTTAAACTTATTGTCTAATCTATAAGAAAAATCTACGTGTTCTTCTTTTACTTTTCTAACTATTTGTCCATTTAATTCATAATCACCATCAATATATATAGTAAGGTATGTTTTTTCTGATATAAAGCTATTCTCTACATTACCTTCTCTTATACTCATTACACCTTCATAACCAACATATCTAGTTAGAAAAGCTCCAAGTAAAATAAAAATCCATGATAAATGCAAGATTAATGTAGCCCACCTTCTTTTGGATAATAAACGATATCTAAAGATATTACCCATAAAGTTTACAACAAACAACAGCATTATAGTTTCAAACCACCATGCATTATAAATAATATTTCTTGAATAAGGAGTTGGTGAAGTTTCTTGACCCGCATCTAAGAAAGTTCCTATAGCCATTGCAATAGCAAAAACAATAAATAATAACCCTGTTAATCTGGTTGAGAATAATATATTTGTTAATCTTTTTAGCATTAAGTAAAAACGAAATATTTTTAAAGAAACAAATTTAATATCATTTTCAATTAATTTTGTACTTTTTGCTCTTTATTAATCAATTATGATAAAAATTATTTTACTTGGCGCTGGTAATGTTGGTCATCATCTATCTAGAGCATTTAATAAATCCAACGAAATTGATCTAGTTCAATGGTATGCTAGGAAAAAAAATAGCATCATATCCAGCAGTTTGGATATAGAGATAATAGATGATTTAGCTAAGATTAAGTTGGCTGATATATATATTATATCTATAAGTGATTCATATGTTGACAATCTATCAAAAGAACTTAATCTTTCTAATAAACTTATTGTGCACACATCAGGTAGTTTAGACTTTACTGTTCTGGATAATAAAAATAGAAGAGGCGTCTTCTACCCTTTACAAACCTTCTCAAAAAATAAGGAACTTGAAATATCTAAAGTTCCTATATGTATTGAAGCTGAAAATAGTAATGATTTAATCTTATTAGAACAAGTATCAAAATATATTAATTGCAAATCATATAAAATAAATTATGAAGAAAGGAAGACACTACATTTAGCCGCAATTTTTTCTAATAATTTTGTAAATCATATGTTCACAATTGCCAAAGAAATACTTGAAAACAAAAATCTAGATTTTAATATTTTAAAACCTCTTATTAACGAGACAGTAGATAAAATTCATAAATTAGATCCTGAAAATGTACAAACTGGTCCAGCAATTAGGAATGATAGTGAAATTATAATAACGCATATAAAAGCACTAAAGAAACAAGAACATAAAAAAATATATGAATTAATGACAAAACTAATTCAAGATAAATATGGAAAATAATTATAAAGAAGACTTAAAGAATATTTCAACTTTTATTTTTGATGTTGATGGCGTTCTTACAGATGGGAGTCTGTTGATTGACTCTGATGGAAATATGCTAAGAAAAATGAATGTTAAAGATGGATATGCCTTAAAAGCAGCTATTGATTGCGGATACAATGTATGTGTAATTTCGGGTGGGACTAATGAAAGTGTAAGAAAAAGGCTTGAAGGTTTAGGAATTAAAGAAATACATCTTGGTTCAGATAATAAAATTGAACAATTAAATTCATTTATAAAAAAATATAATTTAGATAAAAAGAGCATACTATTCATGGGAGATGATATCCCAGACATACCCATATTAAAAGTAATTGGTCTTCCCTGTTGCCCTCAAGATGCTACACCAGAAGTAAAAGACCTTTGTTCCTACGTTTCACATAAAAATGGAGGAATGGGTGCTGTAAGAGATGTTATTAAACAGGTTATGAAAATTCAAAATAATTGGGCTGTATGAAAAAGTTATTTTTATTCTTAATGGTTTTATTTAGTTTAAGTGCTATTAGCCAAAGTGTTATTGGGGCGTGGGAAAGAGATCATGTCTCTGAGAATGGTGACAAACTTAAGAGTGTTGTAATTTTTGCTGATGGATATCAATCAATAAGCATCTTTAAATCAGAATCAGGAGAATTTGTATATAGTAATGGTGGTACATGGTCATTAAATGGAGATATAATGACAGAAAAAGTAGAATTTGATACTGGTAATCCAGAAAGAGTTGGCAGCGAAGTTTCATTTAAAGTTATTGTAGATGAAAGAACATTAACCGTACCAGAAAATAACAGAAAATGGGATAGAATTGATGATGGAAATCCTGGTGAATTGCAAGGTGCATGGTTAATGGGGGGAAGAGTTAGAGATGGAAATAAACAAATGAGAGAGACTAGCGGTCCTAGAAAAACAATGAAGATTTTATCAGGTAAAAGATTTCAATGGATAGCATATAATACTGAATCAAAAAGATTTATGGGAACTGGAGGAGGTACCTATTCAACAATTGATGGCATATACACTGAAAATATAGAATTCTTTTCAAGGGATAATTCTAAAGCTGGACTAAGTTTAGAATTTAATTTTACCATTGAGAATAATGAATGGAATCATTCTGGCTATAGTAGTAAGGGAGATCCTATGCATGAAATTTGGATTAGAAGAGAATAGCAATGGAAAAATTAAAATGGAACAAATTATATAACCTGATAATCTTAGCTAACCTAATCTATTTTATTATTTTCTTCTTAATTACTAATTACTACTAGGCAATGCAATTAATTGATTGGATAATTTTAGTATCAACACTTCTATTAATTGTTGTTTATGGCACTATAAAAACTAGAGGAGCTAAATCATCCATAGATTATATCAAGGCTGGCAATCAAGCTAAATGGTGGACTATTGGATTGTCAGTAATGGCTACTCAGGCTAGTGCAATCACATTCCTTTCAACTCCGGGGCAAGCATTTCACGATGGTATGGGATTCATACAATTTTATTTTGGAGTTCCTTTAGCAATTATCATTGTTTGTATAGTATTTATCCCTATATATCATAAATTAAAGGTCTACACAGCTTATGAATATCTTGAAAGTAGATTTGACTTAAAAACTAGGACACTTACTGCTTTGTTGTTTCTAATTCAAAGAAGTCTCTCAGCAGGTATTACAATATTTGCGCCTGCAATTATTCTTTCCTCAGTATTAGGATGGGACCTAACAACATTAAATATCGTATTAGGCCTATTAGTTATAATTTATACCGTTTCAGGCGGTACTAAGGCGGTAAATTATACTCAAAAATATCAGATGGGAATCATCTTTATTGGTTTACTAATATGTTTGGCAGTAATTATAAATCTCCTGCCAGAGAATATTAATTTTAAAAACGCTATTGATATAGCCGGGGCAAATTCAAAACTTGAGGTATTAAATTTTTCATTTGACCTAGAAAATCGATATACTATTTGGAGTGGTTTAATTGGTGGTACGTTTTTGATGATGTCATATTTTGGCACTGATCAAAGCCAAGTTCAGAGATATTTATCTGGAAAATCACTAAAAGAAATGCAATTAGGAATGATTTTTAATGGAATTTTAAAAATTCCCATGCAATTCTTTATTCTTTTTATTGGGGTTATGGTCTTTGTATTTTATCAATTTAATTCCTCTCCAATTAACTTTAATCCTCAATCGATTAGCATCGTGAACAATACAACTTACGAGAAGGACTATAATACTCTTCAAAATGAGCTTAACAACATATTTAATGAAAAACAATATCAAATAAATAATTATTTGTCAGGTAATTATGATGCTAAATACGGATTATCAGAATTAGAACTAAAAGAAAAAAAACTCAGATTAGAAGCAAAAAACCTTATAGCTTTAGCTTCAAAAGAGAAAAAAATCAAGGTAGAAACTAATGATAAGGATTATGTTTTTATAACTTTTATTCTAGAGAATCTTCCAAAAGGATTAATTGGCTTATTATTAGCTGTAATATTAAGTGCTGCAATGTCATCCACCTCAAGTGAAATAAATGCATTAGCAACTACAACTGCCATAGACATTTATAAAAGGAATAAGAAAAATGTTACAGACGATCAGTTAGTAAAATCAACTAAATTTTTTACTTTCTTGTGGGGAATAATAGCTATTGGAATAGCATGTGTTGCTTATTTAGCAGATAATCTAATTCAATTGGTAAATATTATTGGATCAATATTCTATGGAAATGTACTTGGAATTTTTCTAATAGCATTCTTTTTTAAATTTATAAAGTCTAATGCTATATTTTATGCTGCAATACTTACTCAAATCGTTATAATCTATGGCTGGTATAATGATTGGATGCCATTTTTATGGCTTAATGTTTTTGGATGTATTGTTGTAATATCTATTGCTAGTTTACTACAGCTGACACAAAGAAATTAATTGCTCCACTCCTCTATTGAATCTTTATTCATTTTAACATAGTCTTTATTGCCAGCAATCTTAGCTGCCTCTAATGACTTCTTAGCTACTTTAATTGCTCCTTTAATGTTACCATTAGCAGCATAAATTAAAGACTGTTGTCTTAATTGCCAATATTGAACCTTATCAGACATTTCTATAGCTTTATCTATCCACTCAACAGATTTTTCTATATTAATATTTTCTTGTCTGTAAAATACAGCAGCAGCATAATAATCTGATGCCTTAGGTTGTTTACTAATAACATCTTCGATATTTTTCTCAACCATTTTTCTTGTAGGAACATCAATAGTTATTGGAACATAAACATCATCCCATGAGATAGTAAGGATTACATAATTATTATTTAGAGTTTCAAATTCAATAGAAAAAGTCTCAATAGAAATTGAATCAGGAAATCTTTGAAGATGAATTGATGTTTTAAATACTACTTTTTTGTCATCCCAATCCTGTGGCACTCCCCACAATTCAGTGTCATTATAAAAGATAATTTCCCATTCCGACTCCTTTGGTACAGTAAAAAGAGAATATTTCCCTGATTTAATCACTTGTCCATTAATTTGAACATCAGTTGAAAAACTAATTTTAGTACTTGAATTTGCACCAGTTCTCCATATTTGATTATAAGGAACTAAATCTCCAAATATTTCTCTACCTCGCATTGAAGGCCTAGAATATTCAACTTCAAATTCAGTTAGTCCAACCATTTGGTTTATTGAAGTCGCTGGACTTGGCTGAGGAGTCTTAATTTGTGAAAAAGAAAAAGAAAAGGTAATTAATGCTAGAATTAGTAAATATTTTTTCATGACTATTATATTATTATAAATTATTGATACTTTTATTGCAGATAACAAAAATAAACAAAATTTAATATTATGAAAAAGTATATTATTGAAGGACTTGGAACTTATTTTCTTGTTCTTATCATGGGTTTAACTGGAAACCCAATTGCTATAGGAATAGGATTGAGTATTCTTGTATATATGGGCTATCATATTTCTGGAGCTCATTACAATCCTGCAGTGAGCTTAGCATTGGTTTTTAGAGGTGAGATATCTGTAATGCAATGCATAAAGTATACTTTATCTCAATGTACTGGAGCTTTTTTGGCTGCATATTCAATTATTTTGCTTGGAGCAGATGCATTATCAGTTGTTTCTAATACTAGTGACACTGCTAGTTTCTTTTTAGCTGAAATAATCTTTACTTTTCTTCTTGTATTTGTAATTCTTAATGTTACAATGCATCCAGATACTAAAAATAACCAATACTATGGACTGGCAATTGGATTAACAGTTGCTGTTGGACAATTTTCAGTTGGAGATATTTCTGGTGCTATTTTTAACCCAGCTGTTAGTTTTGGCCCTTCATTATTAAGTATAATCAATCCAGATTTAGAATTTAGCAATATTCTTTCACATAATTTTTTCATTTATTATTTAGGTGCAACACTCGTTGGATCAATTATGGCTAGTTTATTATTTAATTTTCTATCAAAAAATAAATGATTCATTATAGTGAAGAAGACATTGAAGGACTAGATAAGGTATTTAGAATAAATCTTATCAATAGTTGTTCGGGGTATAAATCTGCCAATCTAATTGGAACAAAATCTATGTCGGGTATTGCGAATGTTGCTGTATTTAGTTCAATAGTCCATCTTGGTTCAAATCCTCCATTATTAGGCTTTTTTCTAAGACCTACAGAGATTTTTCCAAGAAACACCTATACCAACATAAAAGAAACAGGAGTTTATACTATAAATTCTATTTTTAAAGAAGTTATTGACGATGCGCATCACACATCAGCTAAATATGATAAAACTATTTCTGAATTTAGCGTGACTAATCTAAATGAAGAATACATAGATCAAATATATCCTCCTTTTATTAAAAACTCTCCTATAAAAATTGAGATGAAATTTGTTGAAGAGATAAAAATTAAAGCAAATAAATCTAGATTAATTATTGGAAAAATAATTAGTTTATATATAGAAAAGAAATTACTTGAAAAAGATGGTTTTTTAAGTCTCAATAAAGCAGGAATTCCAACAATTAGTGGTTGCGATGGTTATTCAATACCAAAAAATTATAATAGAAAAGGTTATCAAAAACCAAGAATTAAACCTTAAATCACTATGCATGCATAGTGATTTTTGATATATTTATAAAAATGTATTTATTAAAACTTTTATTAATTCCTGTAACTATAATTCAATTAAATATGAATACAAATAATTTAAACTCTGTGTATGATATTAAAATAAATGATATCAATGGTAATCCTATAGAATTAAATGATTTTAAAGGGAAATATATATTATTTGTTAATGTAGCTTCAAAATGCGGTTTTACAGATCAATATAAAGATTTACAAAAACTTCATGAAGAACATAAATCTAACCTTGTTGTGGTCGGTCTTCCATGTAATCAGTTTGGCGGTCAAGAGCCTGGAGAAGAACATGAGATATCAGAGTTTTGTCAAGTTAATTATGGTGTAACATTCTTGTTGACAGAGAAAATTGAAGTTAAAGGAAATAATCAGCACCCACTGTATAAATGGTTGTCAGAAGAAAATCTTAATGGAGTTAAAAGTTCGACTGTTAGATGGAATTTTCAAAAATACCTTATAGATCCTTCTGGTAATTTAATCGACTATTGGTATTCTATAACAAATCCTTTGAGTAAAAAAATAACCAAACATATTCAATAATAGAGGTAAAAACCGATTGAAATATTTGGGAACTTTTAGCTATCTTTAATAACATAATATAATTACAATGAAAAAAGTCTATATAATTTTACTATCGTTTTTATTAACAACTCATCTTGTTATATCTCAGTCGAAACTAAATAAATTACAATCTGACATCGTCAGTTCAGTTGAAAAGCATTCAGAAAATCTAATTAATATTAGTGATCAAATATGGAGATTAGCTGAAACTGCTTTTAATGAACATGAGTCTTCAAAAATCCTATCTGACTATGCAGAAAAAAATGGTTTTTCAATTGAAAAAGGTGTGGCCGGTATGCCAACAGCCTTTATTGCAACTTATGGTCAGGGCAAGCCAGTTATTGGAGTATTGGGTGAATTTGACGCCCTTCCGGGTCTTTCTCAACAAACAGAACCAGTTAAATCACCAATTACAGAAGGTGGTGCAGGACATGGTTGTGGCCATAATATGTTTGGTAGTGGAAGTCTTGGGGCAGCAATTGCTATAAAAGAGATGATTGAACAAGGAAAAATAAGTGGTACTATTAAATTTTTTGGCACACCTTCAGAAGAAAAATACTTCGGAAAAATATGGATGGTTGAAGCAGGATTATGGGATGATGTTGATGTTAATATAAGTTGGCACCCAGGAGCTAATACAGAGGCTGATGTTCAATCGTCCCTCGCTTTAATTGATTTTAAAGTAGAATTCTTTGGTCAAGCTGCACATGCATCGGCAGACCCTTGGAATGGAAGAAGTGCTTCAGATGCTCTTGAATTATATACAACAGGAATAAATTATTATCGAGAACATGTAAAACCAACAGTAAGAATGCACTATCATATTCAAGATGCTGGCAAAGTGGTTAATGTAGTTCCTGACTATTCTAAAATATGGATAAGATCAAGAGACACCAAGAGATCAGGCATGATGCCTGTTTATAATCGTCTTGTTGAAATGGCTGAAGGTGCTGCAATTTTAGCTGATGTTGATTATAAAGTTTCATTGATTTCAGGAATATATGAGGTATTAGTAAATAGAACTGGAGGGCAAGTGATGCAGGATAATTTAGAACTGCTTGGACCTATTGAATATACTGATGAGGAGATTGCATTTGCAAAAAAAATTCAGGAATCTACCAACAAACCAACTCTAGGAATTGATTCTAAAATTAAACCTTTAAGAAAAACATTAGATCACCCAGGAGGTGGATCAACTGATGTTGGTGACGTAAGCTGGAATGTCCCAAACATTAATCTAAGTGTAACAACAGCTCCAATAGACACCCCTTGGCATTCATGGGCAGTAGTTGCATGTGGAGGTATGAGTATTGGACATAAAGGAATGGTTTACTCTGCAAAAGCTATGGCAATGACCATGTCAGATTTATATAAAAGCCCAAAACTTATTAATGAGATAAAGAAAGAATATAGAGAAAGAAAAGGTGATGAAATATATGAGGCGATGATTGATGGCCCTGCACCTATAGATGATAATTAGATCCTTTGTATTTTAGCCCCTATTGATCTTAGCCTCTGATCAATATTCTCATATCCCCTATCAATTTGTTCTATATTATTGATGATTGATGTCCCCTTAGCTGAAAGAGCAGCTATAAGTAGTGAAATTCCAGCTCTTATGTCAGGTGATGTCATTGAAGTGGCTTTTAAGTTAGAATTAAAAGCATGTCCAATAACAGTAGCACGATGCGGATCACATAAAATAATCTTTGCACCCATATCAATTAGTTTATCTACAAAGAAAAGCCTGCTCTCAAACATTTTTTGATGAATTAAAACACTTCCTCTGGCCTGAGTTGCAACTACAAGTATAATGCTTAATAGATCTGGACTAAAACCTGGCCATGGAGCATCAGAAACTGTTAAAATAGACCCATCAATATAATTTTTTATCTCATACCCATCACTATGTTTAGGAATTAACATGTCATCTCCTTTTTTAATTAGATCAATTCCTAAAGAATTAAAAACATTGGGGATTTGACCTAAATTATCCCAACTTACATTTTTAATTAAAATTTTACTTTTTGTCATTGCTGCTAAGCCAATCCAGCTTCCTATTTCAATCATATCAGGCAAAACGGTATGCTCAGTCCCCCTTAATTCTTTGATTCCTTCAATAATTAGCAAATTAGACCCTATTCCTTTAATATTAGCTCCCATATCAATTAACATCTTACATAGTTGCTGAATATACGGCTCACAAGCAGCATTATATATTGTTGTTTTACCTTCTGCAAGTACAGATGCCATTAGAATATTTGCTGTTCCTGTAACAGAAGCTTCATCTAATAAAATATATGCCCCTTTAAGCTTGTCAGCTTTAACAGTATAAAAATGATCCTTTCTTTTATAGGCAAATTTTCCACCAAGCTTAACAAGACCCTGAAAATGTGTGTCCAACCTTCTTCTTCCAATTTTATCTCCCCCAGGTTTTGGAATATAACCTTTTCCAAACCTTGTTAAAAGAGGGCCTACTATCATTATTGATCCACGAAGACTTTGACCATCCTTTTTGAATTCTTCAGACTCTAGATAATTGAGATTAATATTATTAGCCTGAAAAGAATAAGAATTTGATGATAATTTCTCAACATTTACACCAAGCTTTGATAAAAGATTAATTAATCTTTTTACGTCTATAATGTCAGGAATATTATTAATTACAACCTTGTCATTAGTAAGGATACTAGCGCAAATAACTTGAAGAGCTTCATTTTTTGCGCCCTGTGGAGTAATCTCTCCATTTAATTCATACCCCCCTTTGATCTTAAAAGTTTCCATTTACTATAGATAATTATAAAATTTTAATACCTCTTTCTTGGTCTATTATTTTTTTTAATAGATTTTTTATTAACGAATTTTCTTTTTGGTCGTAATAAAACTGATGAATCTAATAATGCCTCCTTAGAATTTCTAATATCTATTTTTCCTTCAGAAAGTTCAAATAAATGATCAAAAATTACAACGTCAGTAACACTATCTTTATTCCAATTCAAAAAACATTTTTTCATATGATTTGCAATTATATAAATAATTGCTTCCTTCATTTCTCCTTCCTCCCATTTTACTGCCTCATCTATCATAATCTTAATATTGTTTCCATAAAATCTATATTTTGGATAATTCTGAGGATAGGATAATGGATTAGGTTTAGCCTCTAAAATTTCCTTAGAAGGTTTTTCAAAAGGTGAATCAGCATCTAATTTAAAATCAGACATAATAAATAGCTGATCCCATAATTTATGTTGAAAATCAGGGACATCTCTTAAATGAGGTTGTAAATTACCCATAATAGATATTATAGCTTTAGCTAATTTATTTCTTTCCTCCTTAGATTCTCTTGAAGATGCATGATTAATCATCTTCTGAATATGTCTTCCATATTCAGGAATTATCAATTGTTCACGGTTCGTATTGTATTCTAGTTTATCTATCAAAACAAAAAATTTATATTAAATAATTAGTGAAGATTCATTTAAGTCGGCAAAATACAAAAAATATATAATAACAGGTTTATGTTATAATAAAATTACATCATCTATTTTCCTTGATACTTCTTTATATTTTTCGATAACATTTGTAGGGTTTTCCATTATTACATTAATAGATATACTAGTGAAATTATTATTTCGAGATTGTTTCTTTTTAATTATTGCTCCAATATTATCAAAAATAGACTCAATAACTTTAATTTTACTTTTATCTGACTTAACTATAAACTTGAATAAATACTCGCAAGGCCACTCAGAAGTTGACTCTAAAAGTTGATTTAAATTTTTATAAAAATTATTATTTATATGGTCCATTTATATTGTAAATTAATGTAATTACAAATATAGTAGTTATTAATTTTTTTAATTTAAACATTAATAACGATTTTTATAACCCATTACTCATATTTATGAATAAGAAAATTATAATAACTGGAGGTCCTGGAACAGGAAAAACTTCATTGATTGAGGAACTAAAAAGAAAAAACTTCAATTGTTTCAATGAAATTTCTAGAGGAATCACTTTAAAATACAGAAAAAAGGGAATTGATCAACTATTTTTATCAGACCCTAATTTGTTTAGTGAAGAATTATTAAATGGTAGAGTTCAGCAATATAACAATTCAAAAGAATTACAGACTGATTATGTTTTTTTTGATAGAGGAATACCAGATATAATCGCATATCTAAATTTTAAGAAGGTTGATTTTTCAGAAAAAATATTACTATCAGTTGATAAATATAGATATGATCAAATATTTCTGTTAGAGCCATGGAAAGATATCTATTCATCTGATGTAATTCGCTATGAGTCTTTTGATCAAGTGATCACTATTGACAACTATATAAAAAACACATATGAGAACTCTGGATATAATCCAATTATAGTTCCAAAGGATACATTAAAAAACAGAGTAAATTTTATAATTAATACATTAAAGCAATGCTAAATGAATAGTCAAAAAAAAATTATTTTTATGGGTACTGCAGAATTTGCAATTCCCTCTTTAGAAAGAATAATTAAAAATAATTATACTATTTTGGCTGTTGTCACCTCCACTGACAAACCTGCAGGTAGAGGATTAAAATTAAGAGAATCACCCATAAAGAAGTTTGCTAAAAAAAATGATTTAAAAATTCTTCAGCCAACTAATTTAAAAGATCAAAACTTTATTAATCTAATTACAAAACTCCACCCAGACATAATTGTCGTAGTAGCATTTAGAATGTTACCTGAAATATTGTGGAAAATTCCTAAGTATGGAGCCATCAATGTCCATGCTTCATTGCTTCCAAAATATAGAGGCGCTGCTCCAATAAATTGGGCTATAATCAATGGAGAAAAACAAACTGGTATATCAACTTTTTTTATAAATGAAAAAATCGATACAGGAAATATAATAGACCAATCAATAATTAAAATCTCTAAAGATGAAAATGCTGGAAATATTCATGACAAATTAATGGCATTGGGCGGAAATGTTTTAATTAAATCTCTAAAAAAAATATTTCACAATAACAAAGTTGCTGTTAAAAGTCAAAAAGCAAATAAAGAATTGAAGATAGCTCCAAAATTAAACAAATTAAATTGCAAAATAAATTGGGATGATCCATCTGAAAATATATATAATAAAATAAGGGGGCTTAGCCCATATCCAGGAGCAAAAAGTATATTGGATAATTATGATAAAAAAATTAATGTTATAATATATAAATCAAACTTTACAAGTATTAAACATGATCATCCTAATGGAATAATTATCGTTGAAAAAGATGCAATTAAAATTGCAACATTTGACGGATACATATATCCATTACTGGTTAAGTTTGAGGGAAAAAAAATATTAGATATTAGATCCTTAATTAATGGTTTCAATTTTCACAAGAAATGCAAAATGATTTAAGAAGATTTAATGAAATTAGTAAAGGATGCTTGCTATTAGCTGATCCTAATATAATTAATGACCCCTATTTCAATAGAGCAATCATCTTAATCACAGAAAACAGCAAAGAAGAAGTAGTCGGGTTTATTATTAATAAACCTCTAGAATATAATTTTAAAGATATTTTTTCTGGTAAAGGAAAGAAATATAAAATCTATGATGGTGGTCCTGTAAACAAGGACAATCTTTACTATATCCATAACCTGCCCAATTTAATAACAAATAGTATAAAGATCTCTGAAAATCTATTTTGGGGTGGTGATTTTTCAG
>Ga0208411_1001080_pt1 | contig 19230 bp, 19 predicted proteins | sample ETN01SmetaG_4_FD_185793 | JGI IMG/M metagenome (GOLD analysis project Ga0208411, IMG submission 185793) | Marine microbial and viral communities from oxygen minimum zone, Eastern Pacific Ocean - ETNP2014F12-01SV261 (SPAdes) (version 2) | ecosystem: Environmental > Aquatic > Marine > Oceanic ... | reverse complement strand
TGAGGGGTTCAACTCACGCACTTCCACATATTCAGCAGATCTTTAAGCACTTTGCCACTGGACGGTTCACACTTGCAGAGGCAGCGCAACAAACCAATACCGCTAGCAGCAAGCAAAAGATCGATTTTCTTGAGCTGATTGATGCCTATAGAAAATTCGTACCAAATGCTGGTGAAGCGACATGGAGAAAGTTCTACCTACCAGTACTTCAAAGTTGTGCCGATGAATTCAAAGGAACTCCACCGATCAATGGTGAAACGCTATGCCTGATTGTCTTAGAGAAGTGGGAGATGGGCTCACGTATCCGTCAGACGAGTCGTCAAAAGCTGTACGGCTTCCTCCGATGGGCCGTACAAAGAGGACATCTCAAATCGCTCTATCTGCCACCAGCGGATGCTGCAGAGACACGCAAACTAAAGCGTGATGGCTACGCCTTGTCAGATGCGCAAATTTTGCAGTTGTTAGAAGCTCTTCCAGAAGGAGATTCACATGATCGTTGGCGCTTTGTAATTCAGCTTTGTGCTGTCTATGGGCTCAGGCCAGAAGAGTTGCGATACCTGCGGATTAAGGATGGATCGATAGGGCCTGAGTTATGGACCATCTACCGCAAGAGTAAAGGTGGCAAAAAAGGAGAACGCACTGACCCTCGTCGACTCAATGCGCTGCTAGTCAAAGACTCAGATGGCACTTCTCTCGACTGGAACCTGCAGGGCCGTCTACAGATTGGCGAACAGCTGCCGCCACTTAATAGTGATGGTGCAGGCGGGCAAGCGCTTGGTACTTACCTACGTCGTCAGAAGGCATCATGGGGGGAGATGCGCAAAGCAGCGCGAAGAGATGGGGAACAACTAACGCCATATAGCTTTCGACATCGCTACGCCAAGGCGTCGCATGCAGCAGGTCTACCGATAGCGAACATTGCTCAAGCAATGGGTCACACGATTGAGGTGCACTTAAGTAGCTATGCACGCTTTACCCCTGATGCAACAGCAGACCTCTATGCGCAGGTGAATGAATCCAAGCCATTGAAGAGGAACTGATGACGATAGAAGAACTGAAAGCTGTTCTATCAGAGCAGATGTGCCAGCGGGTGTTACAAGTTCTCACCTTTGAAGGCGAGCCTGCCCCCCCTATGCCAACATCGTTGTGATGTTTTACTTACACCCTTAGGATCAAGCTGAAGCATTTTATCTATGGATATTGTCTCTGGACATTTTGACTTCAATTTCGTTGGCCATCGGCCATTTATCCATCGAGATGCTTCTAGCATGAAGCCTTGGCTTGAAAGCCTAGATAGCCTTAAAGGCAATTTCTCGCTAAAAACTCTGTCTTGCTCAAGTGATGCATATATCACTGACGCCTGTCGATCCGTAAAGTTGGGAGACTTTTTCCACGACTCTGGATTTTCGCAAGAATCCCATTTGTATATATCACATGTTTTTCATCAAAATGGCAGGTCTCTTGATCTTGATCTAGACAATCTCTTCCCTACCCCTGAATGTCTAAATAAGAGTATTGTTCAACGCTTCCGTATTAAGCGTTTTTTGGCTGGTCCTAAAGGCACTGGTACAGCTTTGCATCAACATTCAAGAGCCTATTTTTACAACATAGTTGGAGTCAAGCGCTGGTTTCTGGCCAAGCCATCACAAGAAAATAATGATTCCTTGGCAAGTTTCTCCTATGATGTTAATAATAAGTCAATCCATTCGATATCTGACTGGTTCAACTCACATGCCTCTAAACTTTCAGTACAACTGAAGGATGCTTTCCTGTTTGACCTACATCCTGGTGATTCCCTTTTTATTCCAGATGGATTTCACCATGCCGTTCTGAACTTAACTTCGACAGTTGGGGTCGCCTTTTCTTGGGAGTCGAAATTTCAACAACTATTGACTTGAGACGGCTATTGGCCTGCTAGATGCATAGGGCGAAAAAAAAAGCTCTCTAAAATAGAGAGCTCAAAATATAATTCGGGTTAGATCACCAGTCGACGCTAACTCGACCACCTCCTTGCGCTGAGGTTGCATTAATACCTGCTGATGCGATCACTTTTTTCAAGGAAACCTCATCGGTAGGAAGACCTAGCTCTGCTGCTTTAGCAACTGCGTCAGTTAGTCCACTGATGCCTGCTTTCTGAGAAGCGGGAATGTCATGGACAAACTTGTGTGCATTTTCAAATGCTGACATAACAATACCTGGTGAGGGATGTGAGTTTGGATGCAGGATATGGCTCTGCTTTCGCAAATTAGTCACGATCCATTAAAAAATACGATCTTACGGATTATCTATAGATTTCAATCGCGAACTCGTGATTGGCGTAAATATTTTGTACGAGAGTGGCTTGCTGCGGTTTTTAATCATTGCGCATTTGATGAAGCCGTTTAGATTGAACCGTCATCGCAGCACATGTTCCCGATGGGTAAAAAAACCTATCTAAGTGTTGCTTTGCTGTTGGCCATACCTCACGGCTTTCTTTTTCCACTCAGCGCTCAAGCATTAGAAAATTGCTCAAATACTTTGGCTGATGAGTATAATTTTCGGTGCTTAGTTAAAACATCTGCGCTAAAGTCTACCCCACAAAAGCTCATTCTTAAGCTCGATGAAAGATTTAAAGAGCTTCCAAGCTGTGAATTTGTTGATGGTCGTCTGAAGAAGTTTGTGCAGTCGATTAAAAGAATGCGCAAGCAGCAATATGGATCTCTTGCGAATACTCCTAGCTCTTTTATGAACCAGTCTCTAAGGCAAGAAATAAAACCAAGCATGAAACCCACTTCGATATCTTCGAAGGATATTTTTTTGAAAAGATTTTCAGTTTCCCCTGTTGCTAAACAGTATTACTTCTCGTTCCTTCAGGCAGTTGAAGCTGCTAACGCTTCCTTCAATCGACCTGTGATTAGTCTTGATTTTAACCTAAATTCTAAAACAGAATATTCTAAATCCGTCTCAGGAAAGTTACTTGGACCTCTTTTAGATGAATCAAAATCATATACGCATGAAAGTGATCCTACTCTGAGCATTGATTACACAATTCTAAGTTTCCAAAACTTATTTGCCACAAAGGCTCAATGGCAATCACAAAAAGCCGCTTACTATACATTCATCGATCAAGCAGTTATAGACAGCTTGGATACTGTCTCCAATTTCTATGATTTTAAGGCGAATGTTCTGTCCACAATTATTAATTCGGTTCAGTATCAAGCTTCATCAGATCGAGTTCGTCGCTTAAACAAACTTGAAGCGAAGGGCCTTAATTCTGTACTCGATGTGAGTCGTGCAAATGTTACTGAGATTTCACAAGCGTCTAGCCTTCTGAGCGCTAGATCGTTATTAGCTCAAAGTTATGAAAAGTTAATTGGAGACTTCATGTTCCATCAGAGTCTTGACTCTGATATTGATCTTTCCTATAGCAATATTAGCTCTGCCTGTTGGAAGCAGCCTCCATCTATCTCTGTCAAACGCGCAATCGACTCGAACCCTTCTATCGCAGCTTTAAGGCACTCTATTGAGTCTTCACGATTAACAGAACGATCAATCCTTTCTGGCAATTTACCGGAGGTTTCCATTGGCTTGTCTTATGAGACGGATAATCAATGGGGTGATATCAATGGCACTGGCTATGTCAATGACTATTCGCAAACTCAGGATGTTGTAGCATCTGCAACTGTGAACTGGAATATTTTTGATTTTGGACAAACATTTGCCCAGGCTAAATCACAAAAAAATGCTACCAGTTCGTTGGCCAATGAGCTTTCTCAGAATGTTAACCAATTAGAAACTGACTTGCTCACTTATTTTACCCAATATGTAACTAACACTATTAATGTGGTGGATCTTTCAAATGGTTCCTCCAAGGCCACAGTTAACTACCTCAATTCTCTGAAGGCAAGCCAAGCTGGCTTTTTGAATCAAACGGATGTTGACAATGTCTTTGATCAACTGACCTCTCTGAACCAGAATTTAATTGAGAGCATAAAAGGTAGAAACACTGCTGCTGTAAACATTGCCAAGCTTGTGCAATCGAAAGGTTTTGATAGTATTGACTTCGACAAGTTTTTGCAAGACTGGAAAAATACGTTCCCTAAATAATTCACCCAATTATCCCTTCTCCAGTAGTCACTTCTAGATTAGTTATTCCTCATGCCTGTTTCTACCTCTGGTGATGTTGACGGTGTCTTTAAGCCTTTCAGAGCCGTAACTCCTTCTCTCCGCTGGTTGATTTACCTTTCCGGAGCCTCTGCTGTCTTCCTTTTGGGTTGGTTTCTCTTTGCCTTGCTTCCATCAAGGAAGGCTGGAGTTGGTGTACATGTTTTACCCGAAAGTATCATTACTTTGTATTCTCCTGGCCAGGGATATGTTTTTTTCTCTCCTCAGATAAAGCCTGAAATTTTACAAACCTCAGAAATTGCAAGAATACGGAACTCTAGATCATTAGACATGAACGTTATTGATTATTTAAAACATCAAGGTTCCAGGGATGGTGATCCAGAAAGACTAAGAAGCGTTGAGCAATATCAATCAGTCACTGTATTTTTATCGCCCTTAAAAAAAGATTTTTCTGTCAGTGATTCGCAAGTTGCAGATCATGAAAAAGCATTGAAGCATGACATGCCTGTCTGCCAACAACCAGGTATGCCATTAGCTTTCCTGTTGAATAATGACACTAAGTCAGACCTTGAAAATTCGTTGATGACAGGCGCCTCTTTTTCTGCCGTTATTGAAAATCAACAAAGGAATTACGATCGAGCTATCGCCGAAGCGACACGAATTTACGATCATAATAAAAGCATCGCTCAGTCCGCATATGAGTTATATAAAGAGGGAATCATCTCCAAGGCAAAGCTTGCAGAGTATATGTCTACACAGGCAACGGATTTTAATGATGTAATCGATATCAAATCCAGTAAAAATACAAGTTTCCAGAATGCACTTACCGCAACACTAGCAGCAAGGAATAAGCTTCAAACATTCCTCTCTCAGTCTTATCTACTTGCCCCAAGCACTTCTTGTGTTGTGAGCCAAATCGTAGCACCTGGAGCTTTTGTAGAGGCCAATACTCCTATATTAATCACAACAACCGCCAAAGGCTCTTACCCCGATGTAATACCTATTTATGTCAATGCAGACTATATTGGAGATATTAAGGTAGGTAATGAAGCAATCATTACCCCCACTGGGTTTTCAACCACCCAATATGGCGGCATAAAAGGAAGGGTCATTAAGGTCAGCGAGACAATTCAGACAGCAGGGCAAATGTTGAAAACACTTGGTGTTGATACTGTTTCTGATTCGATTTTAAAGTCGCAAACTAGCCCTTTTCTTGTTTTGGTAAAACTGCAGAAATCTAAGGCTACTCCGTCTGGGTACGAATGGACGTCTAGTAAAGGGCCTGACTTTACAATTCCGATTACAACCTTAATGAATGCCACAATCATTACTAGCCGAGTTAGTCCCGCTACGATGGCTCTTCCAGCTCTCCGGGATCTATTTACAAGTAACCCTCTTCCTCCTAAACAGGATCAGTGATGACGAATAAACTCTTTCCCACCTCAAATATTATCCAGATGGAGGCCACCGAGTGTGGTGCTGTTTCATTAAAACTTCTTCTTGCCTACTATGGAAAGTTTGTCTCGATTGATGAACTAAGGTATACATGTGGAATCACGCGAGATGGTGCTTCATGTCAAAAATTGATTGATGCAGCGAAACAATATGGCCTTAACCTAACCTTTACGAATTGGGATAGAGATTCATTAATCAAGAATTACACTGGTCCAATTATTCTATGGTGGGACTTTAATCACTTTCTAATCTTTGAGGGATACAAAGATTCTAAGTTTTTTCTTTCGGATCCCGCGGTTGGAAGGAGAGCTGTTGATGAGCAAATATTTTACGCAAAATATACTGACTACTGCTTAACTGTTGAAGTTAATGACGATTTTAAGCGTTCTGGTTCCCCCGATCGATACATATATGATTACTTGGTTCGTTACCGATCTCAATTATCTTCCTATCTCTTGATGCTCGGCTTGTCTCTTTTATCTGCGATACCCGAGACTTCAATCGCTGTTTTGATTGGCTTTTATTCCGACAAATATATTTCTGGTGTATCTCAATTCCAAGGAAATGCAGCTTTATGGCTTTTGTTGCTCCTTGTTTTGATTTATGCGGCAATTACGTATCTCCGGCTAACGCTCCTTCGTCGAGTTTCTTACATGCAAGTAGGAAGAACCTCTTTGGAGTTTATCGTCAAGATGATGTCTCTGCCTTATAATTTTTTCGTCACGAGAAATCTTGGTGAACTGAATACAAGAATTGTCTATGATATTACAGCTACGTCCGAATTTCATAACAATTTTCTTTACTCGCTGTTAAATGTATTAAGAGCTGTACCTATTCTCCTTGTACTTGTCTTTATTTCTCCTGTTTTGACGGTTGCACCGATTGTATTTGTTGCTATCTCTTTATTTCTTTCTTATAGGGTTTTTCTTGAAACAACCAACGATAACCGTAACGCCAGCATGTCAACGGGTAAAGGCGCTGGTGTCACGTTCTCCCTCGTTGGAGATATTGAAACTGTACGCTCCACGGCAAACGAAAGTTACTACTTTGGCCGTTGGTCTGGATTCTTCCTGGCAAGTCAGACCTTGCTACAGGCTGTATCTTCAAAGATGGCTGTTAATGGTGCACACACGTTTTTCTTATCCTATCTCACACAAGTCTTGATATTAAGTGCAGCACCAATTTTAGTCGTAACTAAATCTATTACTATTGGCGATCTTGTTACCTATTTGCTTTTGCTCCCCTCTATTTTGGTGGTTTTCAATGAGATATCTACTATTCTGAATTCTTTCAAAGTAGTTGACGGTTTTTCTCAGCGCTTTTCTGATGCATATAATACCGAATCCGACAATTATAGTTCACTTCCAAAACTACTTGAAGACGATATTCCCGTCTTCACCACTCACTCACCCAAGCCTTTAGGGCTGGACAGCTCAAGTCCGCAACGTATTGACTCTGATCATGCCTTAGAGTTTATCAATGCATCCTTTTCTTTTAATCCTTTAGATCCTCCAATTATAGACAATGCTTCTTTCTTCATCAGGAAAGGGTCGCTAACGTCAATTGTTGGCCCGAGTGGATCTGGCAAGTCTGTTCTGGTCAAGATCATTCTCGGTCTATATACACTGCAGTCTGGAGGAGTTTATTTGGATGGGTTACTGATTGATTCTAGTTCGATCCTAACTGCTCGTGAGGATATTGCCTACATACCGCAAGAGCCATTTATCTATAATGCAACTGTTGCTGATAATCTTCTCCACGGAGCTTTTAATGCCACCAGCGATGAAATCATAGAGTTGTCCAAATTAACTGGTTTTTATGACATTGTTAAGCAGCATCCGCAGGGTTTCAATCGTATCCTCAATGACGGCGGCACTGATCTTTCTGGTGGTCAGCGTCAACTGCTCCAACTAACGAGAGCACTTCTGCGCAAGCCCAGGTTGTTGTTGTTGGATGAAGGGACGTCTGCCCTCGACAACATTACAGAATCCAAAATCATTGATCTCCTAATCAGTCGTCAAATTACCACTTTAAGTATTTCGCATCGTAAAACCTTGATTGATCGCTCAACAGATATATTGCAGTTCTCTAATCGTTCACTTGCCCCTCTTGGAGGACAATCATGAGTTCCCCAATTGATAAGAAGGCGCTACTGGCCTATTACCACAATCCAGCTAATACAGAGTTAATTGATGGCTCCTCTACTGTCGACCTTTCTGATGCCTTTACTCTTCACTCTCGGTGTATTTCCCTGGCTCTGAAAAGACTTACCGGTCGTGTTCCCCCACAGCTTCTTCGCCCTCAGGATAAGCCTGATGATTTGGTCTCTGTACTCGAGGCGAATACTATTTCTTACCGCTATTTAAGCCTTTCATCTCTTGACGTCAATAATTATTTTGGTTTCATTTTGGCTTCTAACAGCAAAACTGCATACCCTGAACTCTTGTATTCTCAAGGTACGTCTTGCTTTCGATTTCTTCCTCACGATCTATCCACGCTGCCATTAAGTTCATCTGATCTTGATTCTTTTGAGGATACTTGTATTGAAATATTTTCACCTCTTCCGCAACTTGCAACTACCGGTAATCTCGCAGGTTATTCAATTAAATCTACAGAGCAGCACTTTTTACTGATTTTGTTCTTTGGTGTCGTCGTATCACTCTTTCAGTTGTTGATTCCTGTTATATCTGCAACTCTTGTGGCAACGTCTATTCCTAACGGAAATCTTCGCTTCTCGTATCAATTATCCTTAATCCTCCTTATCTCATCATTGTCGGCACTTCTCTTCAAATACTATCAGGTTCGTTTTATTGCGGCTTTTAACACCATTGTTCTCAGCAAGTTGCAGGTTGGTATTTGGCAGAAGTTAGCGGCATTACCTGTTTTATTTATTCAGAGATTTCCACAGCAAGAGCTTGTTCAACGAGCTGGTTCTCTTGTTCAAATTCAAGCTTTGATTGGCACTCAATTTATTCCCGCACTTATCTCACTTGTTTTTGGGCTTGCATATTTCATATTAATGATTTATTACGGCGGTGATTTTGCTTACGTAGCGATCGCGTGTTACACCTTTTTTACTCTGGCATCTATCCCTTTATTCAAGAGGCAGACTGTTCTCCAAAACGATTACAATAATATTTCTTCAGATTTCGCGGCCCAAGTGCAGAATGCTCTTTCTGGTATTTCTCTTCTTAAAGCTACTGATACTGAGTCTCATTTTGTTGGCTCCATTATCAAACGATTGTCTCTTTTGTCTAAACGAGAACTCGATATTTCTTATGTAGATAGTTTCACTGATTTAATCTCTCTTCTGGCTCAGTCATTAGTTTATATCGTTGTTTTTACCTTCTACACGTTAACGACGACAAGTCGTGAGCTTGACCCAGGCGCTCTGGCTCAGTTGGTTGGTTTCCTTACTGCGTTAGCTGGTTTCAATAGCTCTTTCACCCTCGTGTTGACACTTGTCTCATCCAATTTGGTTAAGGCAGCCGCAAAATGGTCTTATGTACAACCTATTTTAAAATCCGAACGTGAGCCTGTTGGAGTTAGTCCCGTTCCTAATCTAAAGGGTTGCTTTGAGTTCGATAATGTTTCTTTTTCTTATACTCCTGAATCACAAACTTTATCCAATATCAATCTCACCATCCCAGCGGGTCTTCATACAGCTATTACTGGCCCTTCTGGGTCTGGTAAAAGCACGATCTTGAGATTATGTACCGGCACTATCAGACCTGATTCGGGTATTATGTGCGTTGATGGAATTGATTATCAACAGCTAAACATTAAATCACTGCGATTACAAATTGGTATCGTTACCCAGCAGGTGAATCTTCCGCAGGCAATGATTAGGGATGTTCTCGATCCTCTTGGCGAATATCCTAAATCCAGACTCTTAGAGTATCTGGATTACGCCTGTATCCGCAAAGAAATAGAGGAGTTACCGATGGGCCTAGATACTATCTTGACGCCAGGTGCTACTAATATTTCTGGTGGCCAAAGGCAGCGCTTGCTATTGGCCAGAGCCTTGATACGTGAACCCAATGTGTTGTTCTTAGACGAAGCAACAAGTGCTCTTGATATTGATGCGCAGCGTGCAATTAGTGAGTTTCTTGATAGTTCAAAAATTACACGTGTCAGTATTGCTCATCGTCTTGAAACAATTAAGAATGCTGATCATATTGTCATTCTTGAGTCTGGAGTTAAAACACAGGAGGGTCCTTATAATCAGTTGATTAATGAAGAGGGATTCTTTAAATCTGCATTCACGAGATAAAATGACCATTCATAATCTCTTCCCTGTACAGCTTGGCCAATACCGCTCTGATCTTTCATCAGAACAGCAAGCTTATCTTGAAAATTTGACCAATTTTGAAGATGACAGAGATCTTTCTTTGCGCAAAATCCATCATGGTCAAAATATACTTAACTCTAACTCTTTTCTTGAACTGACTTCGTTTATTCTTGATTCTTCTCGTCATTTCTTGATTAATTCATTTGGCATTACTAATGAGCTTATTGTTTCAAATTCCTGGCTCAATGTAACCTCTTCAACTACTGGTCAGGCATTTCACTCTCATGCCAACTCTTTGATTTCAGGCACTTTATATGTTGCCTTTGATCCTTCTATTCATCCCTCTCTCGTTCTTAGGCATCCTCGTTCCCTGTGCTCTTATTCTTCATATGAAGACCTGAGCATCATTCCTACTGCATTCAATTCTCCCCTATTTAAGCCCTCGTACTCTCAGGGGGATCTTCTTCTTTGGCCTTCTTATTTAGAACATGGTTTTTTCCCAAGACTAGATACAGATAATTTGTCGCCTGCTCGTGTGTCTTTATCTTTCAATGTAAACATAAAGCGCACCTTACTGCATTCATACTCTCTTTCATTTTCTTAGCTTTGAAATTAATAGTGTTTCACGTTGGTGCTGCAAAGACTGCAAGTACATTTATCCAGTCTTCCCTTTCGGCTAATTACTCTACACTCCTTCAACATCGTGTGTTTTACCCGTTAAATTCTTACGGAAAACATCCTGAGTTGGCTTTCTCTGCCTCGTTTGATCTATTCGACACTCTTTCTACATATCTTCACTACTTGCCTAAAAGCTTGAATCAAGACTCTGATCTTAAGGCTTTTTTTCTTGCTCGTACTCGTGATTACTTTGGTTCATTTCTCGCTTCTAGTTGTCACACCCTTGTTTTAAGTGATGAGTTGCTCCCCTACTACTGCAACTCTATTGAGAAGCTAGAGAACCTTCGCATGCTTTTTCCACTAGACGTTAATTTGCATTTTGTCTATTATACCCGATCGCCTGCAGATATGTATATCTCGCTTTATTCAACACTCGTGAAGGTTAATCAGACACAATTATGGCCACACCAATTTTTTCTGCCCCAATCACTTCTTGATTATTCGGCCTGGATTACTAGTCCAGAAATGTTTGACCATCATGCTTTTATTACAAATACTAAGACTGTTTTTGGAGATGATTCAATCTCAGTTTTTGACTTTGATGTGTTGACTCATCCTTTGTCTCCACAGTCGCCTGTCGATCATTTTTTCTCGTTTCTAGGCCTTCAGGCTTCTGCGTTTGTCTTCGAAGACCGAAAAGTCAATCCTCGGCTTGACTATCTGTCTCTTTTCCTTTTGTGCCTTTTTAATCGTTCTTTGGTTTCTCTCTCAGGTTTTCCTCGGCTTCACTCTGTTCTTGTCTGGTTAAAAAAATCCTTTCTTCTTCCCCCTTTGGAGTTTTTTTCTTCGTTTGGATTGTACCGTTTTCCTACACGTCGTGTTTTGCTATCACGCCAATCGTTTAATCGACTCTTTCGATGGTAAACCCTCTTTTCTTACGCTTTGGATCTCTTGCTTCTTACCCATTGGGATTTCATGAGCAGCGCTTATTTCTTCGTGTGCTCTCAGTCGCTCCACTCACGACACCTTTAAATGACTTCAATTCACCCTTAACTGCGCACTCTATTCGGTGTTTTCACTTGAGTCGTTTTTATTGTCTTTCACGCGAGATTCAACTTGCATGCTTGTTTCATAATGTCTATGGCACCAACTTCCTTGACAATAGTAAAATCGATAATTTTTTGAAACCAACATCTTCTAATCGGGATTGGCTCGTTTTTTGTGTTGGGATTGAGGCTGAGAATATCATTTATTATTATTCCAGGCTTCAGTCAGATGATCTTTCTTCGCCCTCTTCTGATTCTTGTTTAACTTTGGCTCTGTTGGTGGTGTTTGTGAATACTATTGAGATTGCATCCAGTGCCTATTCTCTTGCGTCTCCTGAACGACAAGACAAGCTCGAATTTTATGTGCCGATACTGAAATTGATTATTAGTGAGGTGAGGGGCTTGATAAGTCGTGGAACTCTCTTCCAGATGATGTTTGATGTTGATACTCTGTCTTCACTTATATCGCCTCATCATTGAGGTGAAGTACGCATCTGCGTTTCTCTCGTCTATAAAATCTCTGCTGACGGTTATCGACTTGCTTAGCGATCTCACCATGTGTCCCCAGTTGGCGGGTATGTAGAGAGTGTCTCCTCTCTCCAGTTTTCCATGCAGAATCATTGCGTCAAGCTCTGGGCTCAGTGGATCATTTGATGTTCCTTTGATCCAGGCCTTCCCGTTGTGCTCTATGAACTTGATGGTGATACCGTATTTTTGGGTCAAGCAGATGGTTGTGCTTGGATCTACGAGGAATACTTCTTTGCTTCCATCGCATTGCTGCAGTGTCGTGTGCACATGATTATGGTCACTATGTAATTCGCTCTCTGTTCCCTCGGGTCCGATGATGAAGAATGTGTGACCTTTGTCGTATACCACATGCTCTGTATATTGCGGAAAATATTTGCTAAACCAGTCTCCGTAGTGTTCTCTTATTGTTACCAGTGCACTCAGCTGAGGGTGCTTGTTGCAATTGAGATTTAGTAGGTATAGTTTTAAGTCGTCTATTCTTAGTTTCTTCTTTTTTATGTCAAATTCTCCTGTCTGTAAGGTGAATGTTACTTCTTTTCCTGTGCAATATTCAATGTAGTCGTGTAGATTGCAGTAGTATTTTGTTTGTGCTGATGCGCCGCTTTGCTTCTCTAATTTAGCAAGACTCTCTACTAATTGTATGTCAAAGTTTGGCATTGTTGTTTTCAGATTACGCCAGCTCATTTTTTCTTTTGTACTGGTGTCTACTTCATTCCGGAGGATGATTGGTTTGTCCCTTCGTTTCTTAAATTTTGCCGCGTTGACAGATTCTGCTTCGAATGATGGTATCGCTTTCATTGTCTCAGGCTCGAAGTTCGCATTTTCTCTGGTTTGAACACGTTGTCTTGTTGTTTACACAATGCTCTTTGTTCTTAGGGCTTCTCTTAGAGCCCTGGTATTTCTGGTCCCATGAGCTCCCTGTCTGGCCAGCTTCCGTCTACTGTTAAGGCCTCTTTGATTAGTTGAATGAGGGTTCCGCCTCGTTGAATCTCCTGTCTGGCCGCCCACTCTATTTCGTTTATTTCGTCTGCATTGATATCAGCCTGATCGCCTTGATTCTTCGAGATTGCGGCTACCATGTAGCCAATTTTCGCTGCCAGGCAGCGATCTCCATGGCTATCTAGTTCACTGCCTAAGTCTTTGAGAGTTTTAACCGGTTCGTTGCCAGAATAAGGTGGGTCTTTGATTCCCAGCTTTCCGGGAAGCTCTTTGATCAGTTTCGCTTCTTTCCCTGAGACAGAGCCATCACACTCCGCTATCGCTTGCGCGATTTTTATAGGCACGGTTGTTTCTTTGCTTGTCATTGCTAGCTGACCACGCCTTACACAGCTTATTCCTCTTTTCGCTGTTGTCTTCCTAGTATTTTTCTTACTGGCTCCCCCATTCCGCAATCAGTGTCACTAGCCCCTCCACTTCTTCTTGTCTGTTGCCCCCCTCTGCCCATTCCCCAAGGAATTTTCGTCGTAAGCCAGCACTGGCAGCGGTGAGGTGGTCTCCGGGCAAGTGCAGAAGTTGTGAGGCATCGCCTTTGCGTTGCTGGAGTGCCTGGATCAGTTCAAGACTCTGGTCGAGTTGGTCGTCACCAAATCGCACCACCAGATTCATGGCCTGCTGGTAATGGGCTGTGATCAGTCGCAGGGTCTCCTGAGGGCTGGGGCTGAATTCTGTGCTGACGCCCAGGCTGGGAGCAACCACACCCAGCAGAGGGATCGATTGGTTGGCAGTGAAGTTGTTGAAACTCAGTGCCACAAGACGATTGGATCCCCGTCCCCCATCGGGGGCCAGAAGGTGCAGTTTGCATCCCATGCTGTGGCCAACGCGAAGCGATTGCAGTCTCTGCCCCACGCGCGCTTCCAGTCGAGCGGATAGGTGCGCATTGCTGTCCAGGCTTGGCGGGCCTGGAGCTGATGGTCAAATCCCGGCACATAACTCCAGGCGTGCACGGCAAGCCCTCGGGAGGCCAAGAGGTGAGCGGCGACACCAGCACACTGGAGGATCGTTCCGTACTTGATCGCCTGCGCGCGTGAGCAAATGGTGAGCCCGAACTTCTCCGGCTCACCTCACCTGATAGCTATTCAACGAAGCATGTTTTGATAATCACGTTCTCCAAGTGCTAATCATTTGAATTCAAAATTCGACTTCGTCTTTGATCGATTGGCAGTGGCCGTATGGGGCATTGAAGTTGTATTGATGCTCAGTTGAATTGTTAACGAGCGATAGATATTGTTTTTTAGAGCAGACGACCCAATTTTGAGCGATCAGTTGATCAAGGTGTCTTTGGAGTACTTCTTCATCAAGCTCTGGAGATTCTATCAAGCATCTTGCTAATAATGCGCTAAATGGAAGCTTGGTTTCTAGTGAGTTTAAAATTAAATAATCCAAGCTGGAAATTTTGGTAAGTATCGGATTACACGACCGACTATCAAAAATTATCGGCCCTGATTCTTTATGCTGAAGCTCGAGCTTTGGCAGTCGATCATGATCATGCCAGCGTTGCTTCCAAATTATAAATTGCTTAAAAACTTCTGAATAGACAGGCGAGTGCTGTGATTCAAGCTCAGAATGTAGAAACGGTACAGGATGGTAAGGAAGCTCAGAATGCCTGAAAAAATAGGCAATATCATTAAGTGAATCCTTATATGTAGGATACAGAAAATGATAGGCATCCAGTGGTTGAAGATTGAGTCCCCATTTTGCAGGATTCAATTGATAAGGGCTGAATTTGTCAAAGCGGATCGCTACCATCCCTCCGGGCGGATAAAAATGAATAATTTTCGGGATTAATTCTAAGTATTCTGCATACAAGGAAGGATCTTCGCCAGGAAAACCCCAGAGGATAGACCAGCCAGGAATAATTGAATATTCTGCACAGAATTTTAAGCACTCTAGATTGATAAGTTGTGTCGTGCCCTTTCGCATGATTTGAAGGACCTCATCCAGTAGTGATTCGATCCCTGGCTGTATGTGATTGACTCCTGACTTTTTGAACTGGAAAATTTGATCTTTGGTTAGGTTGGCTTTGGTTTCATAGAATAGATTAAATCCTGTTCCCTCAAGCGCGGGTAACAATGTTGAAAAGTAATCGCGAGGAATAATATTGTCTACAAAAGTAAAATTTTTCACGTCATATTTTTTACTCTGGGCTTTAATCAGTGTGCTCACTTGGAGATGGTCTTTTTGCTTAAAAGATAAGTCGTCACCATTCAGACCGCAAAATGTGCAATGTGACTTTATGCCCCACCAACAGCCCCTAGACGATTCAACTGGAATGGCAGGAGATATTCCAAGCCCAGCATAAAAAACTTGGTCAAAATAATCATAGAATTTCGGAGGCAGTGATTCATTCAGGTCTGCCATACGTCCTCTCGTCATAGAGGATAGTACAGGCTCGACATCAGAATAATGATGCAGGGATTGCTGATGATAAACACCTTCAATCTCACTGACCTGATTGCTTTGATTATTCGAAAGTGCAATTGATTCTTTGCATAATTTCGGTAAAGTATGCTCACCAGATCCTGAGCACACAAAATCAAGGTTTTGGCATCGTCGCAATAGTGCCAGGCCTAGCGAATATTCTGTATTACAACCTCCCATGATTGTTCTAATACCTTTTGTTTTCGCGCTGCTTTTGATAGAGTTTATTAGAGCAAGTGAGGCTAGATTCTGTTGAAACATCGAGCTGCATATTACTATCTTTGGATTTATGCTTTCTACTTTGTTGGCAACAATATTTATAAGCTCAAAGGATTTGCTTTTTGCATCTTGGGCTGATCTGTGTAGTGCAGTTGGTACATACTTGAAAAAGTCACCATATCGACTATAACCTTCCTGAAAGGTTTCATTTATAGTGTCTGGAAATGCAAGATCAGCGAAGCAATACTCACCGAGCAATAATCCAGGCCCTGATTCTTGCAAGCTTATATAGTTGTCGAGTCCTATCAGCCGAGCATAGTCAAAGCTTGCATAGAGTGCCTTAGTCGTTAATCCAGTTTTTTCTAGATGCGATTGGAGAATGCTGACGCCTAATGAAGGTGTAAGTATCGGCCCAAAAGGCATTACTACAAATAGAACATCCATAACTTCAAGCCTCACCTTCTCACATCTTAACGACAATACAGGTATTGATAGGATTATTTAATCATCAATATCGCATTAACACCTACTGCCATTCCGCAGTGCAGGCGATAGGGTAAAAATAAATGCCATGAATCTTGCTGTTATTGGCAAAGGTACTGCTGGTTCCATCGCTTCTGCTTATCTCAGCAAGCATCTGCCTAAAGCAACGATAGACCTCTATTTTTCCGAAGACATTGGCACGATTGGCGTTGGAGAAGGTGGAGGGCCAAGATTAACCAATTTTTTAGACGATCTAAGAATCGATCATCACGAGTTCATCATAAAAACTCAGGCCACAAAAAAGTGGGGGATTTTATTTGAAAACTGGGGATCAAAGCCGAACCAGTCAATCCATCACTTCAATCCACCCAGGGAGAAATATTCTTACCATTTTGACGCCAATGAGCTTCATGATCTGCTGATAGAGCGATCTAAGATTAATATTCATAAGGGTCATGTGCAGTCGATTCAAAAGGCCAATGGAGAGATGTTGAAGCCTTTCATTGTATTTAATGATGAAAAAAAGCACTATGACTATATTATTGATGCTTCGGGTTTCACCAAGACACCGTTGATTAAGACTCGAGGTAATTCAGATGTCACAAGTAATGAACCACTGCTACTTGCAAATCAGGCTTATCTTGTTCAGATTGAACATCGTCTTACCAGGGCAATTCAATACAACATTGGTGAATATACCTATGATTCATTGACTCTATCTAAAGCTCTTGAACATGGATGGCTATTTGTGATCCCCCTAAAAACACGTGTTTCGTTTGGATATATTCATAACGATAAGATGTCATCTTTGGATCTAATTAAAGAACAGCTCTACTCTGAGATTCGCAAGCTCGACCCATCTTTTGTCACGATATCAGAGCGAGTACTCAAGTTTAATTCCTTTACTACCGCAAAATTTTTAGATCAGTCTGTATTTAGTATTGGCAACAGAGCTGCATTTGCTGAACCCTTGGAGGCGACTGCGATTGAATTTATTTTAAGGGAGTGTGCAGAAATACGTTTGCTACTTTCTTCTGATTCCTTGTATTCTGGTCTTTCCCCCTTTTCGCAGCAAATTACTTTTAATAATCGCCTGACCCACGAGATGCAGAGAATTGCTCTTTTTATCGGTTGGCATTACTCCAATGGCTCTATCTATAATTCTGAATTTTGGCGTCAATCACGGATTCATTACCATCACATGAAAAATAGCATTATTGATAAGCGAATCGTCTCTGAATTTGATCGTTGGCTTCAAACTCTCACTTACACACAAGCTTGCCCTCACACCCCCTTCTTTGGTTGGAGTTTCCGTTCATTTGAGGAAGTTTCATCAGCTATTGCTTAGTTCTAGCATTGATAAATAGTGACAGAGCCGAAGTAAATTCAAAGTGATATTTAGATAAACCATACTCACCAGCAGTGGTGGAGCCAATATCATGAGAATTGAAATCCAGATATTTGACCAATGGGGCAATAAACTGTAAATAGATTTCTTCTTCTTCAAGAGTTATTCCGAATAGGCTCTTGGCATTGAGGCAGACTTTAGTTGTTAATTCTTCCGCATTAATTGCGGAGGTCGTCCGATTGCTTCTCAAGGTTTGCACTACGTCAATCGAGAGTAAATAGTAGAGCTGTCGCAGCTGCGTTGTCTCAAGCTCGCTAATCTTAGACATACGATCCTCGGTAACAAGTTAAATTGAGTTTATGGATCTTAAACGCTGTGTCAACAAACTCGATAGCTTCCTGACGCTCCCAACCTTCCTCAGATAACAGTTCAACCACTTCTTGATAGGAGGTGCTGAGAGCTATTTTATTTAGTGTTTTGCTAGACAATGGTCGTTTCATCAATGACCTCCGCTTGAAAGAGTGAGCTTAGAAGTGCCAGTAACTTATCCTCTATATAGTCTATATATAGCTTTGGCGTATAATTTGATATATCTGATCTGCAGACATAGATTGAGGCAGGCTTTCCCTTCAGTGATCGAAGAAATTTATCAAAGAAGTAGAAGCGCATATTGATCTCTTCAATAATTTTGCCCATTATATTTGCATCATCTATATCAATTTGCTCAAATCCACCTATCTCAAGCTTGTACTCAGATTTGTCTTTATAGGCTCGTGCCAAAGGTCCCATCTTTAACTTGATTGGGTGCAGTGGATTATGCATGAATTCTTGATAATATTCTTCGGTTACAACTATCGATAGAGGTGATGCTCTATGGTCTGGGTTGGAATAAAAATAATCCAGGCAAATATCGAGGACATATTCCTTGTCTGTTGATACTAACTGCTTTAGGCCAGTATCGATTAAAGCATAATCAATTGAATTCAGCACATAAGAAATATTTTCTTCAGAGTCGATCGATATCTTTCTGTAGAAGGATGCATCGAGCGTTCTTGAACTAAAGATTTCATCCAAACAGGATGTGAGTTTTCGCTTGTAGAAATGGAGGGGACTGTCCCATTCATGCTCTACTGTAAAGATGAATGGTTGAGCGATTTCTTCACAAGTTTCGCCTGGGCAGAACCAATAAAAATCCTTGATCAACCCATAAAAGAAGAGAAGTGTAAATGGGTTCCCTATATTTAGTTGAGAGAGAATGGTTTCTAGCTCATCTGGAAAGTTTGGATTGAGAGCTTTGGGTGTCTTGATGTGTCCTACATCTGAATGCGAGTCAAAATGTAGAACTGTATTATTAAATCGCTGTATGTTTTCTCCTGCAATCAGTTGCTTGCCCATCAATGGAACTATCTCATGATGCTCGTTGATGATTCGTATCTTACTCATTGTTAACCTCAATTCAATTATTTTAGTGAGCGCACTCCCCCCTCTGCCAGGAGAGTTGACGCCTCTCCACCCCGACCACTTTTCGCCAGGGGGCTTGATGGAGCAGAGCTATGCGTCGCTACAGCGAGGCCGTCAAGGCTGATGTGAGAAGGCGGATGAGACCGCCCATGCGGCAGAGCGGGGTGGTCGCAGAAGCAGCAGCAGACCAAAGCTTGAGGCTTGAGTCAGCGAATCCGCCAGAGAAGGCTAAGCAAGCTGCTTCTTGATCCCATCGCCGC
>Ga0208411_1001078_pt1 | contig 19276 bp, 15 predicted proteins | sample ETN01SmetaG_4_FD_185793 | JGI IMG/M metagenome (GOLD analysis project Ga0208411, IMG submission 185793) | Marine microbial and viral communities from oxygen minimum zone, Eastern Pacific Ocean - ETNP2014F12-01SV261 (SPAdes) (version 2) | ecosystem: Environmental > Aquatic > Marine > Oceanic ... | reverse complement strand
TTCCACACCACTAAGCCAATACCCAGGTAAACCACATAGGTATTGAAATCATCCTGTTTAAATACTGTGCCGTACACAAGCGCTAAAGCTCCAATCGAAAAGAGATTGGAGAGCCCTAGCCAAAAACTGCCAAACACCGTACGCACGAAGCGAGCTCTGGTCCGAGCAGTGGCGGTAAACCACCAAACCCTACGTAGACTCCAAGCCTCACGCAGGGTTTGACGCACGGATGTAGGTCGAGGATAAGTAGGGGGGCTAATCGTCACGCGCTTTTGTGATAGTGAGCAAGGGCTGCTTCAAGAGAGCCATCAAAAACGATTTTTCCCTCCTGAAATACCAAACCACGCTGACAAAAACGACGAAGCAGTTCGCTGGAATGTGAAGCCAAGAAAAGAGTGCCGGTAGTGCTCAAGAATTCGTTCATGCGCTGCTGTGCCCGCTCATAAAAACTACTATCGCCTGCTCCTAAACCCTCATCCAATGCCAAACATTCGTGCGTGCAGGCAGTTAGCACTGCAAACAGCAGGCGAGCCGCCATGCCCTGGCTGTAAGTTTTGACAGGCAGATGAATAAAATCGCCTAAACCAGAAAAGTCAATCACGTCCTCAGTGAAAGCTGAAAAGCCACGCAGGTTGCCATTCACCATCAAATAGTGAGCTTTGATCGCCTGCATGCCACTCAACTCGGGGCTTGTTATGAAGCTCTTGCTGATCATCGGGAACACCCGCACTCGTGCCTCCAAGAGACCGGCAGTGTGTTGATAAATACCTGATATCAGCCGCAAAAAAGTTGATTTTCCAGCGCCATTGTGGCCGATCAAGGCCACCCGTTCTCCCTCACGAACTGAGCAGGACACATCTTGAAGGGCCGTAATCACAGCGCCACCGCGACGGCGACTGAGTTTGCCACCAGTAACAGAACGAATCAGTGTGGCCTTGAGGCTACGGGTCTCTGTCGTATTAACAGGAATATCAAGCCGCACACCTTCAAGCCTGAGCACTACAGGTTTGAGCCCAGACTGCTCAATAACTGGTGAATGCAGCGACTTTGCTGATTCAGTGTGAGTTGTTGGGCGTTGACCAGGCCCGCTTGGGAAAGCTGTTTCCAAAGGCAGGTTTCGCGTGCGAGCCGCTGTATCTCAATAGCGAGACTAACGCCATCATCGTCAAGGTCAAAGAGGCAAGCAACCTCTTTATGGAGCTCCTCATGCACTGGAATTCGACTTGCCAACGTTGGCACCCCTCTGGCCTGCGCTTCGAGCAATGGGTAATCGAATCCCTCCATCAGGCTGGTCGAGATTAGACAGAAACTGGAGCGCCATTGCCGCTCCAAGGCTTCGTCAGACAAATGTGGCCGCCATTGCACCCGGCCAGTGAGATCCAAGCTTTGTTCCAACTGAAGCAGCTGCGCAGTAACACGACCCCGACCACCAACAATCACAAGGCTCCCCTCCCAATGAGGTTCTAAGGCCAGTAACTGGGCAAAACCCCTTAGAGCCAGAGGGATGTTCTTGTTGCGAGCATGACGGGCTAGTAGCAATACGTCCCGACTAGAAGGAGCCTGAATGGGATCAACAACAACCTCCACACCGTTGGGGATCACAACGACGCGCTCTGCTGACATACCCTCTTCCACTAAGAGATCAGCTACATGACGACTAATGGCGATAACTCGTGTGGCACCATCCAGATGCCGTGGCAACCAAAGGCGACTGCGCCAATAAGCCCGACGGCTGCTGGGGAAATGAAGCGGGGTGAGATCGTGGCAGGTAATTACCTGGGGCCTATCACGCACTCCAAACAGAAGATCGGTGTAAGGGGAATAAATCACAGACGGATCAGCCTGAGCTACCAACTTCCGCGTAGGCACTGCGTGCTGCACTAGTGAATTGGCCTGCAACCAACGCATGCGTCGGGATCTCTGATCCAGGGGCCTTAATTCAGTGGAGGCGACTTCTGGCTCACCATCGGCATTCAAACGAAGCTGCAAAGGCTGGGTCGCAGTCGGCCAAGCTCTCAGCAACCGTTCCGTATAGCGGCTGAGCCCAGTCGGAGCGAAGCGATATGGAAGAAGATTAAAAAGAAACTGCTCCCTCATTGACTCAGCTGCCGAGCAAGAACAAGAAGACTCAGCCCAATAAAATCAGGATGAAGTCGATGCAACCGTTGTTGGCGTCGACGATTGAGCACCGTTGCAAAAGCATCTCGAGATTGATTGTGCAAAAACAGTTCAAGCAGACAGCGAAGCCTTGATGGATGATCTGGGTGAAAACGCATCGCAGCCTCTCCACCTGCCTCTCTTAATCCCCTGGCATCAGCCACCAATACATTGCCGCCAGAAGCCAGAGCCTCGATAACCGGCAAACCAAAACCCTCTATTCGACTAGGTATGACAACAGCAAGAGCATGGCGATAAATCAAAACCAATTCTTGATCACTAAAACCTGCTGCGGTGATACGACCTACCAGAGAGGTAAATCGATCCTCAATTTCACAGCGACACTGATCAGCAGCAACACCACAAATGACCAAGTGCACTGATTGCATTGCTGGGTGATCCAACGCAGCCGCAACTAATTCAGGATTTTTATAAGAGCCAAGGCAACTGGTAGCGGGCAAAAGCACAAAGGGCGTTTTTAAACCCATCCGTTGTCGCAAACGTTTCCACATCACATCACTGGCTGCTTGAGAGTAAGCATCAACCAGAGTGATTCCTGGTGCTGAATGACACCAAGGAATAGTCCCAGATGGCTTACAGAGCAATCCTTCAAGATCCTGAGCAGTGGCCTTAGATACTGCTAGATGACCAGATGCACCAGAGAGCCATCGCCTTCTTAAATTCAACAACTGTTGATCGGGACAGGACCTCTCTGGCAAGCAGTCATGTACAAGAGCAAGTTGACGACAAATACTGTTGATGCCACCACATGTGCTGATCCAACTCGATAGGAATACATCAGCTCCCCACTGTTGTGCGATAGCCACATTCTCAGCCTCTAAAGCTTCTATTCTGTTTAGATCAAGAGGGTCAATTACTGCCCCGTGATGACAGTGAAACCTTGAAGATTGCCAGAGTTTGCTATCACGATCAATCAACTGTATAGGAGCTGCTGAAGAGAACATGCCTGGCAAAAGCCAGCAGCTGAGAATCTGCTCCCAAACACGAGTAATACCACCGTGAGCTCTGCTAAACCAAAGGCCGTCAATAAGCAATCGTGGGCCTGGCTCACCCGAAAGCCTGGCGTTTAGCTCTCTTATTAATGGCATCTTGCCAACCAAAGGATTAGCACTCCCAAACTCATCAAGAGTTTTTAATGCTTTACTCACACCTCCATGGCGCCAACTGTTCAGAACATTGATTGCGACCTTGGCATCACCAAATTCTTCTGCAAATGATATTCGATTAGTATTCATTATCAGTAAATATTTCCTGAAATCTACGTTTCCAAACTTCGTAAGCAAAGTGGCTCTTGTAGCGTTGCCTAGATTGCTCAGCTACGAGTTGACATAAAGGTGCTTCCTGAAGCAAACGCTCAAGAACAAGAGCAAGATCCTTCGGCTTACCACTCCAGGAGAGAGTACGCACTCGACTAACCCAATGCATACCTGAATCTGCAATATCAAAAGCTATTGCTGGGGTAGCGCAAGCCATTGCCTCTAGTTGAACAATTCCAAAGGCTTCATTGCAGCGATCGGCAGCCAAGACCAATACATCTGAGTCGCGTAAGAGCTGGATTTTGGATTGCTCATCTATTCGACCAAAGAAAGTGATTCTTTGATCAGAACGCTTATTAGATTGAGCCAAGGCCTCTAATTTTGAGCGATCAGGCCCGTCACCTACTAGCCATAATTCCTTAGCACTCAAAACACTGGCAAACGCTTTTATTAACCAATCAATGCGTTTGTAACTATCGAGCCTGCCAACAGCAATAATACGACCTTTTAACTGAAAGGGTACTTTAGAGCGTTGAGAACAAATTTGATTGTAAGCCTGCTCAATATCAACTGACAATGCACAAGCAAGCCAAGTCAATCGGTGCTCAGGGAACCCATTTCTACTAAGAGTTTTAAGCAACATTGGCGAGGTAGTTGTAACTGGAAAAATTTTTACTAGGCGATATGCCAATGCCTGATAGATCGCCTCTAGATACCCGCTAAAGCTGCGCCTAGGCGTAATACAAGAATGCCAATATACTCGTAAATCACGGCGAGGATTTATAAGCCTAGCTATGAGCAACAAAACCAAAACTGTTGGACAAGGCAGGTGAACTAACAGAGGCTTTCGACTAATGAGCAATTGAAAGATCGAGAGGCTTGGGATTGGTAGCAACAGACGTCCCAACGCAATAGAGGGTAATCGGCTACGTGAATAACAAACCATCAGTGGATCGTAATCTGAACGAGCAGATCGCAATGAATAAACCCGATCACCCCACTCAGTAGCGAGATTATGGGCGACGCGTTCAACACCTCCAAAGCCAGGCGGTTGCTCGCGAACCAACTGTTCCATTAGCTTCGAAAAAAGTCGCCAAACTGACGCAATGGACTTGTGATTTTCCAGCTACTTGATGCTTGCATACAATGCAACTTATCCTGCAGGGCAAGTTCTCTTTGTTGCGCAGACTTGAGTGTCGTGTTCAACTCTGTAAGTTGCTGGATTTGTGTATCACGCTGACGCTCTAAATCACTAACAGTGTTTCTAAGTGTCTGGTTCTGATTGACAAGACGGGGATCCAAAAAAGATACCGCCTGGTATTTAAAAAGCGTATTCAATACAACGTATGGCATTGAATTGAATGCAAATTTAAAATCCTCTATCGAAAAGCCTCCTTCTCTTATTAATTTATATGCCTGTTCCAATACTTTAAGCAATTCTAAATCTACTTTAGATCGCTCGGTTTGCGGCAAAGCACTTGCAGCTCTGTTCAACTCTGGACGTAATCGACTGTCAGAAATTTGCTGCCAGGTGAAGTCAGTAGGCTTAGGCACCTGAATCTGCTCAAGAACTTCGCAAATCCAGTGATAGGTATTTCGAGTCGAGAAAGTGCCAACTCCTTCAAGTAATTCATTGTATCCAATCATATAATCCTGCTGATCAATGGAAATAGAGAGGAGATGGTTATATAGGAACCAGATTGCCAAACCACAATCAACCGGTGTTCCGTTTCGCGCATAAAGAGATGTCGCTACATCTAGAGGCTCCCTTAATATGGACACTATGGGCACACGTCTTAACAGCAAATGTAAATATGCGGGATACGTAATACATAAACGTGGATCCTTATCCACCCAGCAATGATTCAAAGCCAAATCACGAAGTTGCTCTCTTTTTTTTACGAGCAGGTCTAGCAATGGAGCCCGATCCCAAAGTGGAGACGACAAGGGAGGTCGGTACCATTCCGAGCCTATCCAAGTAAGCATTTCGTTATTGAGATCTACAAGACGACGTGACTCGAAGAAACCTTGAGGATTATCCATCGCAGGAACAAGATGTTCTTGGTCTTGCTGCTTTTGAGGCAAACAATCATGAAGTAGCGATGCCAGCAGTGAAGTGCCAGAACGATGACATCCAGTTACAAACATGATGAGCTCTGATTAGAACCATTCTTACTCGCGACAAGAGCAGAAAGCCAAAAGTCAGAATGGAGAATTCGTTTGGCATCTCTTACTTGGGCATTAGGAGAGCAATGGGAGCGAACCGAATGGAATGCTCGTCTTGCCTGCCTACGGCGACGTAGTTTTGAAGCAGCTAGCCATGAAATCTGATCAACCCATTCAGTTGTGGATTGAGCAAGACAGCCATTACGCCTTGATTTGATCAATGCCGCATAGGGGGGGGTAGGCGAAGCTACTGTTGAAACACCTGATGCAGCAGCCTCAAAAAACTTTAACTCGCTTTTTGCCTCACAAAAACGACTTGGCATCTCCAAAGGAGCCAAATTAATATCGAAGCGAGCATATTCAAATGGCAATTCTACGTAGGGAACAAGCGGACGCTGGACTATTTGGTTCCTTACCTTGCTTAGTAGATGATAAGCAGAGATATCAAGATCTCCAACTATGCAAAGATGAAGGTTGCTTGAATTCTGCAAAAGGTGTGATAAAGCTGGTACAACTACATTAAAATCTTCTGCGTGAGTAGGGGTTCCTGAGGCATAGCCAATTGTGATTTCAGAAGATTTTAGCTTCTTGCGTTCGTGTCGTTGCTTGCGTGCCTGTGAATGTAATGTCCAACTTTCTCGATTAAAGCCATTTGGCCAAATAAACGCATTAAGACCCAAACTTCTAACATTATTGGCCAACGGCATGGTGCTAACAATAGCCCCATCAGATTGAAGAAGTGCGCGACGTTGAAGCAGAAAACGCTTGTGCCAGTGGTGCTTATCCTCTGCTGACAGGGTCAGCCAATAGCTCCATTCACCTTTACGTTGACAATCTAAATCAAATGTAAGATCATCCAAATCAACAAAAACTGGAATTTGCCGCTCACGCGCTAGATTGCACCAAAGTTCGAACTCTTCAGACCAGATTGGCCGGAAAATAATAACCGCTGAAAGATCACTAAGTTTTGAAAGGGCAAGTTGAACTTGCGTAGATTCAACTATACAAACTCTTAGGCCCAATCTTTCGAAAGCCTCTGCATGATTAATAACACGATATCGGTGGCCAACCGACTGGGGCGCCATAGTAATGAATAGAATAGTGCTAATACTAAACCTGACCATATTTTATACTATGATGATAAGAATATTCTTGCTTCAGATGGCAAGCCACCAAGATAGAAAGGCTTAAATTTTGGGGTTTGATAATCACATCCACGTATAGATCGATACTCATCATGAAAATCTGACCAAGGGTGAGCTTGCATAGGCACATTTGTTGCAACGCCTCCATGAAATTGATGAAAACTTCCCTCTCCTAACAACATTACTGGCACAAACTTACCTGACTCGACAACACGTCGAAAAAAATCAAAGTTAACAATACCTCCTCCTGGCGACTTGAATCGCTCATCAAATCCACCCAACTCAATAAATGACTTTGTAGGCAAGGCGAAACAATTTGATTCATTTATACTGGAAAACCATCCATCTGCGCAAGATAGAGCCAAGCATGAATTGGAAAAGAGTGTATAACCATTTTTCTGCCAGTCAATTGTAGAGAGCAGCGAATCCTCAACCTTCTGATTATAACCTTTCATCATTGAGATATTTTGAGGCTCATCGCCTAGATGCCAACCCAATGTTGTAACAAAGCAATTTGGGAATAGCTTTTGAGCTCGGATCATATTTACAACAACACCTGGAGACAGCATGCGTGCTCCATCTACCATTACACAAACAAATTGTGCGTGTGCTCTAGCCACAGCTAGATTAACAGCTACACAAGGTGAAACATTTCCGGGCGGAACGCGGATCCAGTGGCATTTTACCCCCTCACATTCATCTAAAACTGAAGGGTTAAGCTCAGGAAAAGATCCATTATCTACAACAATAACCTCATAAACACTCCCAGATACGTCCTGCTGGTAGCAAGCGCTCAGACTACGCAACGTATTGCGAAGCTCGCGTTTCATGTTAAAAGCTATCAGAACAATTGACAGTAACGGGGGCCTGCGTAGTAAGCGACGAATAGTCGGTTTTGCATCATTGACTAGCTTCATGGCTTGCGACTTAGATCATCGTGGTTAAAGCAAGCAATCGTTAAAAAGCGTGCTTTTATCATACATGCGATAATCGCAGAAGAGCAATAACTTGTGAATGAGCTTCAAAGTTAATTTCCTTATCTGTGGCGCTCAGAAGGGGGGCACAACGGCCTTGGCAGATTACTTAAGACTGCATCCAAGATTACATATTCCAGCAAGGAAGGAATTACATTTTTTTGATAACGAGAAAATTTCATGGCAAAATCCACCATACTGGCATTATCACCGCTCATACCGGCATGCAGAACTGGAGCAAATATGGGGTGATGCGACTCCTGTATATATGTATTGGAAAAAATCAGCTGAACGAATCTGGCGTTACAACCCATCGATAAGGTTAATCACAATCCTTCGTAATCCAATTACTCGAGCATACTCTCATTGGTCAATGGAAGCTAGTCGTGGCAAAGAGACTCTCAGCTTCGATGAAGCTCTCAAAAAAGAAGAACAACGTTGTAGAAGTGTTTTACCAAAGCAGCATCGACGCTTTTCGTATGTTGACCGAGGCTATTACAGCGAACAATTGAGAAGACTTTGGCATTTTTTTGGAAGGGAAGCAGTGTTGGTCCTGAGACAAGATGATCTATTGAAAAATCCTTGCTTATGCCTAGGCAAAGTCTGCCAACACCTTGGTATACATGAAATGCCTTCTTTTTCTTCTAGCCTTAGTAGAGTAGGCCCTAGCAAGGAGCCAATGAGCCTTTGGGCAAAGGCATACTTAACCAATCGCTACCATGCTGAAATAACCCAATTAGAAATGATGCTGGGATGGAATTGTCAGCCTTGGCTTGATGAAAGTTAAAGATGAAAATTCTACTCGCAATTCCTCACGTCTTTGCTCCTAAGCCAGACTCATTATACTCCTCTCAGACTGAAAGTAAACGGGCTATAAAGGAACGAGCTCTTTTTCAAACCACTATCGGAAACCTGGAGCGTCACGGCCCCAATCAATGGATACACGCCTCTCTTGGCAAAGGCAAGCCAATAGTAACAAGACCTGTGAAAAGTGAGATCCATATGGATATAACAATTCAGCTATTCACACCTAGAGAAGCAAGTCTGGCGGATTCATTGCCATCAGATACAAGGCTTCAAGTCATTGATCCGCAATTGAGTGACTTCACACAAATACCTCTTTTCACATCAAGATATCTACTTGAGCAAGCGAGTGATTACGACTTAGTTGGATATCTTGAAGATGATCTACTGATTGAGGATCGTGACTTCTTTCAGAAGGTTTTATGGCTGGAATCACAAACTGATGGCAGTTACGCTTTCTTGCCCCATCGTTGTGAGTTGATGCCAGGAAATGGAGATGTAATTCTCTCAGGTGACCCTGATGGCGGCAGGCCCGATTTGTTTTGGGACACAGGAGAAATCCTTTCAGTTCATTGGCCTCTAGGAGAAATACAATTTTATAGAGCTACTAATCCACATTCTGGCTGTTATTTCCTAAGCAAACGACAAGCAATCAAATTATGTAAATGGTGGGATTCTAGAGGGTGGATATCACCATTTACACTCTCTGGCCCTTTAGAGCAAGCAGCTAGCGGCTTACTTTTGCCAGTCATGAAAGTCATGAAAACAATGCCTCAATACTATCGCTTCCTAATGGTTTGCCATCAAGATAATTTATGGAGAAATCATCCCTTTGAAGTTGCATAATTGTCATCAGAGAATCTTTATTTCCCATGCACTTGAACAAACCATGCTTGATATTATAAACCAAGAATAATCGACACAAGTATGACATTGTAATTGGAACTGAACTAGCCAAGCCGTGAAAAGATTTGACAGGGGTTGACTATATATTATCTTCTAAGGCAATAGGGGGTTCAACCATTCCAAAACTTGTTTAGATGTGACGCCGCTCATGCAAGGATGGCCTTCAACAAGACAATCATTATTATTAAAACAATTGAGAGTGCATTGTTCACAAGTATGGCTTGAAACCGTTCTCTGACAGTTATCGACGCGAGGCAACCAAAGCCTGATCGGACTAGCCCCTACTCCATCAGCATCGTTGCCCACTATTGCCAAGGTAGGAGTTCCCATTGCTGAAGCTATATGCAAAGGGCCCGCATCGACACTGATAACTGCAGTTGCCTTAAGGCACGCGCCCGCAAGCTGTATCAAACTTGTACGCCCTCTTAAATCAATCAGCGAAGTTGATTGAAGCAACAACTCTTCACCCTCACCTGCGTTGTAGGCATCTCGTTGGGCGGAAGGACAGCTGCCAACCAGACCTACCTTCCAGCCGGTTGCTGTGACGGCTCTTACAACTTCTGTCCAGAATTTGAATGGCCAAACCTTTGCGCCCCTAGCAGTAGTGCAATGAATAAGTAGCTCAGGAACATCGAAGTCTGGCTCCTGACTAGGCAATGAAACCTCTGTAGGGTCAACATATTCTTGAACATAAGCAAGCTGACAAAAAAGCTCGGCAATGTAATTACTGCGAAAAATACCCGTATAACGCTTCAAGAAGGCTTCGCTATCCCAATCAGAATCAAGCAAAAAACGCTGTCTTGGTTCATCGCCCCATGGCAAAGTTGATCGCAATGTCTGACTTAGGCTGCCACCAGCAACAAAATTTGGTTCTAGCCAAGGAACTAATGTACAGGTAACAGGATTAAATCCGTCCAAATTGACAGCAAGTTGGACAGGCCCCCATTTACGCCGCTGTGCTGAGATTTGTTGCTGCAACTGCAATCCGCATTCAACATCTTGACCATCCCATGAGCAATGCCAATCAAGCTGGGGCAAGGCTTCCTCGAAATCAGCAGTGATGGTGCTGCCAAGAAAACCAAGCACAGCATCCGGGAAGCGAGACCTTAGGCCTCGGATAACAGGAGTACTTACAACGAAGTTACCGACTTTGCAGGAGCCTAAAATGACGATGTGGGATCGTGGCCCTAGGAGCTCGCCGGAGTAACGCTTCATGGGCGCCATTGTTGGTAATACAAATCAAAAGTGCAAGCTTGCTTATGGAAAGACCACTAAAAATCGAGGTTCTGATCAATAGCCCCGGTCCACACGATCAAGTGCGGGTCCGAGATCCGTTCCTTGCTTTAATCTCGATGGGCGTGGATTGCCGCATCCACGAAAGACCTTTTAGATTCAATTCATGTGTAAGGCCCCACAGTTTGGTGATATGGCAACGACCATTGCCAATAAGTTGGCAGCGACAAATTGAACATCTGCAATGGTTAAGAGAAAGAGGTTGTTTACTGCTAACAGAATGGGACGATCATCCAAGCATATTCCCAGCAAAGATCCAAGAGAAACTGGTTCAACAATCAATGGCTCCTTTAGTTGCTTGTCATGCAATCCATAGCTCCAGCGCCACCTTGGCGAAGATATTAAGTCATTACAACCCAGTTGTTTTAGTTCTTGAGAACACTACCGCATCAGTTCCATCGCTTAACTTACTTAAACACGAACGCAAAAAGCTGCGAATTTTCCTGGGCAATCAGAATCGAACTGCTGAATATATGTCAATATCCAACCAACTCGTCGAATGGTTAGAGAGTGACCCTGACATAGAACTAGTCCTAATTGGAGATAGTGAATTAAACGAAACCTTAGAGGGGCAAACCGTAGAACACCACCCTTTATTACCTTACTTTGACTATCGGAAAATATTAAGTAGTTGCCAAATGGCACTATTACCTCTGAATTACGGGAAAGCAAACCGATGCAAGACAGTGATAAAATGGGTCGAAGCTGCAGCTGAATCTGTGGCTGTGGTAGCTGGACCTGAGTTATATAAGAATGTAGAGATGGGACACAAAGCGTCTAAGACTTGCTCAATTGCAAAAAATCTGAAAGACACAATTCCCTTAGCAAGAAAACTCAGGTTAGATTTAGCAAAACGAAAAGCAATGGTTAGCAATTCTCACGATTGGGTACAAAAACAATGGCAGTTGTCCCAGCAACTCCCACAAAGACTAGATCTTTACCAGAAAATCTGGAAACGGCGTTCAATATTGGATAAAAAACTAATACAAAATTTAGGTGCAAAAGCTCCAATTCTGCTTCAAGCTCCATTCTGTATATGAACAAAGAAAATACACCAGATTACTGGCACAAGCTTGGACGTCTATACCACGAACAGGGCAATGCTAAAGCAGCAGAAAAGGCATACCTAAAAGCTCTTCAGATCGATGACAAGCTGCTTCGTACTATTAACAATTTAGCATTGCTATATCTACGTGCAGGAAGACAAAAGGAAGCGATGGGACTTATTGCAAAGGGACTTAATCATGCGCAAAAACAATGGGCTGATGAGAAAAAAGATTCACTAGCTGAAGAGTGGGCACTAATTTTAAATAGTCGTTGCCAATTAGCACTGGATAATGACAAATTTGATGAGGCCCGAAAGTGGTCAAAACTAGTAATAAAGTTACAACCAATGGGTGCAGGTTTATCAAACCTCAGCGTAGCTCTCGCAGGGATGAACAGTTATGAAGAGGCTGGACGGAGTCAACAGCTGGGTCTACAGCGACATGGAATGAATGGACCTATACATACATGGATCGGCCAAAAGCTAGCCAGTCCATACTCAAGTACCCAACTACACACGGAAATCTGTAATTTAGCCTCGTCACTACTAAGAAATAACCCTTTGCGTCTTGATGCATGGGTGTTAATGACTGCTCGACTTGGAATGGAACCTAAGGTTTGGGAAGGATCAATTCTTCCTTGGGAAAAGCTTTGGGATGGTAGGTATATAGATCATCTTGTGATATGGGACGAGCAAGGATACGGAGATGCTATGCAATGCTTTAGATGGATACAGGAAGCGTGTAAGCGGGCAGATCGCGTGACCTTACTTTTAAGGGAAAGCTTGCTTGAACTTGTAAAACAACGCCTAAGCCTACCTAAGTACTGTGATATAAAGTTGCAAGAAGCGTCTGGATTCCCGAAGGATATTAATGCTCAGCACTGTCCGATGATGGCACTGCCAATTGCTCTTAGTCGCGCTAATGCAAAACATATCACGATTAAATCTAGAGCCAAGGCTCGTACTGTACTTAAGTCTAACTGGACACAAAAAAATAAAGATAGAAAAAACACTGAAATTCAAAAAAAGAAAGTTGGTCTTGTGTGGGCAGCTGGTCCAAAAGCCGACCGAGATGCTAAGCGTTCATCCCGTCTACGATGTATACCCGGTGAATTGTTAATTGAGCGGTCAATTCAGTGGGCGGATTCATATAATCTTGAGCTCTTATCCTTACAACTTGGATCTGCATCTGAAGTCGCTAGTAAATGGGTAGAAGATGGTAGGGTCATGCAATTACATGCTGACGGAGACTGGCTGTCCACAGCGAAGTTGGTGGAAAAGCTTGATCTAGTCGTCAGTGTTGATACAGCAATGGTGCATCTTGCAGGGAATTTGGGTGTACCATGCATTTTGTTGCTTAACTATCTCTATGACTGGCGCTGGCTAAACAATGGCAAGCTTATTCCCTGGTATCCAAGTTTAAAGGTTTTGCGCACTCAAAAGGAGGCATGCTGGGATGATTTGTTCTTGCAATTAGACTCACTAATCGGAGAGTTCTTGAAGTGAAAATTCTTCTTGTAAATCACGAAGATGCAGGTGAATGGGGTGGTGGTGATGGTGTGCAAATGCGAGAAACTGCTAAAGGGCTAAGACAAAGAGGGCACAATGTAGAGCTAGTTAATGCTGACCGGCCGGATGTCTCAGGATTCGATTTGGTTCACATATTTAACTGCAGAGTTCAAGAATCTTTTTACCTACAAATGCAATCGTGCCTTCAAGCTGGAGTTCCAGTGGTGGTTTCTCCTATTTGGATATCGATAGGTAGAGCACTCTGGGGTAGCCGTGCAAGCAACGCGATATTCAAACAGGCTGTAGAAAGTGGAAATGATTCAATAGAAGGATTGCTAACTCAACTAAAAGAAAGAAGGCTAGCTGTTGAGCTTAGCGATGGTGAATGCATAGAAGCTCACGGACATCAACCTGAAAGTCAGAAATCATTCAGAATCGTTGGTAATCTGCTAAACCAGAGTAATGGATTATTGCCAAATAGCTGGCTTGAATTGAAAGCAATTCAGAGCGATTTGCAATGGCGTGGCAATACATTCGAAGTCGCCAATTACGGTGTTGATCCAAAACTATTTCTTGATGCTAATCCTGAAATATTTAGAGAAGAGACAGGCATAAATGAACCCTTTGTGCTGCAGGCCGGCAGAATAGAGCCAGGAAAAAATCAAGCAATGCTCTGTTGGGCAATGCGAGAAGTCAACCTACCAATTGTGCTAATTGGTGGGAGCAGGCATTGGCCGAGCTATGCTGAACTATGTAAGCAAATTATTGGTGATAGGTTAATAATAATCGACCACCTAACTCAACCTCTTCTTGCATCAGCCTACGCCGCTGCAGGCGTACATGTATTGCCAAGCTGGATGGAGACCTGCGGGTTGGTTACACTAGAAGCTGCTTTATCAGGGACACCCGTAGTAGGAAGTAACTTCGGACATGAACTTGAATATCTAAAAAATGATGCTTGGTACTGTGATCCTGGAGATCCAGAAAGTGTACGCAATGCTGTTTTATCAGCATGGGAGGAAGGAAAGCAAGGGGAAAGAGCCAGCAAGCTAAAAAATAGAGTTCTATGTGATTACAACTGGGAAAACACAACAAGTTCAACAGAATTTCTTTACCAAAGAGTGCTTAGCGAAAACGCTTGACACCATCAAGTTGCTTGATAAATAAGTCACTAAGTAGACTGATGACTGGTCTAGAGCGAAGTTTAATGTTTGCAGAAACACTCATTCCACTTTGAAGATTCAGCTCGGCATCTCCTGATAATACAGACTGCTCTTGTAAGGATATTTTAGCAGGGAAACGATAGGCATTGGCTTCATTATCTGGACCCAAAACATCAGAACCTATACTTTCAAGAGTCCCATTTATATAGCCAAACTCTCCTGCTGGAAAGGAATCTACCGAAACCGAAACAGGCATGCCGACTTTTACAAACCCAATGTCAGAATTACTGATTACAACGCTAGCCTGCAATCGATTATCGGGTACAAGCGTGAGCACTTCCTGGTCAGCATTTATCACTGAAAACTTGGTTATTTTAGAATCAAAAACTCTACCTTTAATTGGTGCTCTGACAGTACGATAATCTATCTGCTCACGTGATTGAATAATCTCTGCATTTAATGAAAGCAACTTACGATTAACCTGATTGAGTTGAGCTGCTGCCTGACCAATTACGCGAGTTCTCTCTTCCTGTAAAGATGCTAGCAGCGCTCTTGACTCCTGTACTCGATTGAGTTTAGTCAAATAATCATTTCTACCAATACCTCCAGCCTCATACAAAGGTTTCAAGTCAGATGCAATCAGCTCTAGAAGCCTTAGTGTCTCTTGGTTACTACGAAGGCGAGCTGCTATCTGCTTAAGCTGCGATCGCAATTGCTGCGACTGCTGACGAGAGGTGATCAACTGATTAAGTAATTGTTGATCTTGCACTTCTGGTAGGGGTGGTTCTGGACCAAACTTTGAAGGATCACCATCACTGCTCAAAACTGCCTTGAGTGAACTGGCTTGTAACTTCAATAATTTGTAGGTGGCTTCCAGAGCCTGCCTCCGACTGGCTAAACCTTTGGCTTCAATAGAAAAAAGTGCTTCGCCTGCTTCAACAAGCTTACCCTCCTTTACAAAAACCTCACTGACAACACCTCCGCTAGGTGAATCAACCTCGCGCACACTTCCTGAGGGTTCTAGACGTCCGCGGACTGCAATACTCTGATCAATCCTCGCGGTAAAAGACCAAAGCAGAGTAAGTGAAAATAAGGATGAACTAATCCAAATAATTGCTGACGACCAGTGACGACCTTGATTGACATGTTGAGAGCTACCTTCCCAAAATTCGAGTGTTGTAGGTAATTGAGTCTTTTCAGTTTCTGAGTGTAATGAAGAATTATCGTCAACCTGATCGGTTTCAGCTGGATTCTTCTTGATATTCTTATCAGCCAAGATCGGCCTCCTGCTGTGAATGAAGGGCAAAATAACGGCCTTTTAATTCTAACAGTTCCTTATGGCTACCTTGTTCTACAAGCGATCCATCATCCATCATCAGGATTGTGTCTGCCGATCTAATTGTAGTAAGTCGATGGGTTATAAAAAAGACTGTAGAGCCATCGAAAGCTTTCTTTAAATTCAAACAAAGCTGACGCTCTGTGAGATAGTCAAGTGCACTTGTAGCTTCATCAAGAATCAAAAGAGAAGGCCGCTGAAGTACTGCCCTGGCGATAGCGAGGCGTTGACGTTGACCCCCTGAAAGACTCCCTCCACGCTCTCCTACACGAGTTGCATATCCATTTGGAAGTTCCATTATGAAATCATGGGCACAAGCGACACGTGCTGCTGAAATCATTTCTTCACTAGTAGCATCAGGTACTGTAAGAGTGATGTTGTCACGAACACTACCATCGAAAAGAAGGCTATCCTGAGGCACTATGCCAATCTGTGCTCTTACTGAACCAAGTTGAAGCTTGGCAATATCAAAATCATCGATAAGGATTCGTCCTTTTTCAAGCTGATAAAGACGAGGCAATAATTTCATTATTGTACTTTTACCACTTCCACTTCTACCTACAATGCCAACAAAAGATCCCGCAGGAACTTTAAATGAAACATTCTTAACAACCATTGGGGTTGATTCGCTAAAGCGAAAGTCAACTCCCTGAAAACAAACATCTCCCAAGACTTGTGGAAGAGGCAATTGGTCTGTTTCCTTGAACGTACTGACTTCACCACCTTTCTGCCTCTCTTTATCTCCTGGCGCAAGATTGACTAATTCCGCCTCCGTAGTTGCGTCTACTACGTCACTTAGTCGCTCTATGGAAAGAGCGACGCCCTGAAAATTTTGCCAACTAGTTGCCAGGTTAAGAAGCGGACCTACAACGTAACCTGAAATCATACGAAAAGCAATTAACTGTCCAATAGTCAATTCTCCATTGATGACTAGATATGCACCAACCCACAAAGTAAGAAGACCAGTAAGCTGATTTAAAAACGAACCTACTGTTCCTGCAGATACACCAATAAGCAATGTTCGAAAGTTTTCTGCCATATAATCAGAAAAGCTTTTCTGCCAACGCCAGCGAATAGTATTTTCTGCATTCTGAGCCTTAATAGTTTGAATACCATTAAGTGATTCGATCAAAAGGCTCTGAGTCTTAGCATTCTTTATTGCTGCTTTGCGCAACTGATTACGAATAAAAGGAGATGCGACCAAAGTTAAGCCAAGAAAAAGAGGTACGACTCCAAGGCTGACAGCCGTAAGAACACCACTATAAGCAAACATAACCCCAATATAAATTACCGAAAATACACTATCAAGTAGTAATGTAATGGCACTCCCAGTGAGGAAATTACGAATATTGCCCAACTCTGCTATTCTGGTTTGAAGTTCTCCAACAGGCCGCTTATCAAAGTAACCTAAAGGTAGCCTAAAAAGATGCTGAATTACTTCTCCACCAAGAGTTATATCCATTCGATTAGTCGTATCTGAAAAAAGATAAGAGCGAACTGCAGATAGCAAACCCTGAAATAGAGCTACACCCAACAATAACAAGCCGAGAGTATATAGTGTATCTAGATTTTGCTGGCCTATAACTTTATCGAAGATCTGCTGAAAAACAAGAGGCTGAGCCAAATTAAGCAATTGTAGTACCAAGGAAACCAAAACTACTTCTAATAGGCTACGTCGATATTGCTTAATCTGAGGCATAAACCATGAGAATCCAAGCTTGCGATGCTGAGTTTCTCGTCCTGGAGTAAGAGTAAGAATACTCGCACCTTTTTGCCCTTGGGTTAAAGTATTTACATCAAGCCTAACCATTCCATATTCAGGCAAGACTGCACGTACTTTCCCCTTACTAATGTCATATAACATTGCTGGCTGATCTTCTACCAAAGCAAAGCAAGGAAAAGGAAGCCTTGAGAAATGAGCTTCCTCGATATTAGTCAAGGTTCCCGTAAAACCCATCAGAGTAGACAAGTTTCCCAAGGTCTGTAAGCTCACTACATGATCCCCAATATGATCTCGACATGCTCTCTCTAGGATGTCTCTTCGAAAAGACGCGTTGTAATACCGAGCCAACATTTCTAGGCAAGCTAATGCTTGTTGCTGAGCCCCAACTCCAGTTACTACAGGTATGGTCCGTCCACGAAAGCTCTTGCGGGTTTCCTGAGCTCCCGATACAGCATTATCATTTTCACCATTATTCATTGCCACTTGTTCCCCCTCTGGCGGTGGAACCGCAAGATCCGAATAACGATCCTGTGACCAAAGGTCAACAACACCTTTCTCAAGAAGTTTAGGTGGGGCTTCTAGTGAGGGGTTGAGTTCTATCTTCCAAAGTTTCTCGTCAACACGTAACAGTCTTAATGGTTCACCAGGCGGAATAGAAGCAAGTAGATCCGCATCCACCTCTTTGCCTATTTCAACTTGCTGGCCAGATGGCTGACTATTCCAAAGCCAAATGGCTTCATCATCTGGCAATCGACGCATATTCCTTGCTGGAATAACCTTTAAACCTGGCAGAAGTCTGCGCAGAACTTCCCGCTCCATCGGCTCTGCGTGAGGCCGTTTACGCAATGCTAATGAAAGGCAGTCAATCAGCTCTGAAGGTGAGTCATTACCATCTAGCCACTGAGCAAAAGATTCGCTATCGCGCTCTAATTCATAAAAAGTCTCTGCACTAAAACCTATGAGTTTTAAATTAGTAGATGCCGTAAGCCATTCACAAGGACTACGACGCACCAATCCAGACCAGCCAACAAGGTCTCCTGGTTTTGAAAGCGCTAACGTTACAGGCCTGCGTAGACCGGGGTCTTCATGCAGAAGACGGCCCTTACCTTCGACGACGCAAAAACAATGATCCGGCATCCGGTCCGGCACCAAAAGTTCATTACCTACTGGACAGACAAACGGGCGAGATCGTTGCGCAAGCCATGCCAATCGATCTGAATCTAAACCCCTGAAGGGTAAAAAGCGGGCCAGTAGCTCCTGCAAAGTTAAAGTGTCTGTCATGATTTTTGCTCTTCTCCGGATTTAGAAAGTTGGTGATAATGCAATGGATCTATAATCTCACCTTTAAGTAAACGTTTTACACGATCATCTAAGAACCCATTCATTTGCTCATCCAAAAGAGTCTGACGCATAGCATCGTCTAAACGTGCTGGAGTCAACTGCTCTAGGCGCATAATAAAATGCCACTCTCCTAGTTGTTCTGGAGGCTTTACTTCACCAGGCTTTAGACTTCTTAGCCAATCTGAAATCACAGGAGGATAAATTGAGCCAATAGGCATTGGGCCAAGGACACCCTTGTGCTGAGCCTCAGATCCCTGACCAAATTGACTGGAAGCATCAGGAAAAGTAATTTCACCTTCCATAATTCTCAAATACAACTCTCGTGCTAATCCTTTTTCTTTAACACGCAACATAGAGTAGATGACTATATCTCGCTTACCATGCGATTGGAGAAAAACATCCTCCAAGCCTGGTCCATAATGTTGCTTTGCATATAG
>Ga0208411_1001077_pt1 | contig 19295 bp, 18 predicted proteins | sample ETN01SmetaG_4_FD_185793 | JGI IMG/M metagenome (GOLD analysis project Ga0208411, IMG submission 185793) | Marine microbial and viral communities from oxygen minimum zone, Eastern Pacific Ocean - ETNP2014F12-01SV261 (SPAdes) (version 2) | ecosystem: Environmental > Aquatic > Marine > Oceanic ... | reverse complement strand
TCATTTAGAAACCTTAGTCTGTTTTGAATCTCTTTTAATATTCTAGCTGCAATAGATTTTTCTGTTTTTGTCAACTTTATATTATTAAAGAATACTAATAGCTCAGATATTGGAATATTAATAAGGTCAGAAATAGATTTCTTATTTATTTTAACATAGTTTGCTTCAGGTCTAAGTCTATCTCCATTGCAAATATTGCATTTTGTTTTTCCTCTATACCTTGAAAGGATTACTCTATTTTGAATCTTATATAGCTTTTGCTCTAGTTTTGAAAAAAACTGATTTAAACCAATAAAATACTCATTTCCATCCCATAATACTTTTTTTTGTGAAGCACTTAATTTATTGTATGGTTTATGAATAGGAAAATTAAATTTTTCAGCATTTCGTATTAAAAGATTCTTATATCGTCTTAATTTTTTCCCTCTCCAGGGAAATATTGCATCTTCATATATTGAAAGTTCTTTATTTTGAAAAACTATGTCTTTGTCAATTCCAATTATATCACCATATCCTTCACACTTTGGACATGCGCCAAATGGATTATTATAGCTAAATAAATTTATGTTTGGGTCAAGGAATTTAAGCCCATCTCTCTCAAACTTAGTATTAAATTCTTTATAGCTATAATTTCCTATTGATTCTACGATACATTTTCCATGGCCTTCATAAATAGCTGTTTCTATAGAATCTGTTATTCTATTATGGAAAGAGTTATTGTTAGAAATTATAATCCTATCAACAACTAAGAAGGCATTTTTTATTTGAGCTTTACTGGCATTTTTAGCTTCATTTATCTTTAATACTTTATTATTTAATTTAACTCTATTATATCCTTGTTTCATTAAAGAGTCTAAGTTTTTTAGTAAATCTGCTTTAGAGGTAAATAATATTTTAGATAAAAGAAGAATCTTTTCTCCAGAATTAAATGTTTTTATATATTCAATTACATCTGTTACTGTATTCCTTTTTACTTCTTTATTTGTTACTGGAGAGTATGTTCTACCTATTCTTGAGAACAACAGCTTAAAATAGTCATATATCTCTGTGGTTGTCCCAACAGTAGATCTAGGATTGTTATTGTTAACTTTTTGCTGAATTGCTATAGCAGGCGAAAGCCCTTTTATATAATCAACTTTTGGTCTATTAATCCTATCTAAAAATTGTCTAGCATAACTAGATAAGCTTTCAACATATCTTCTTTGCCCTTCTGCATATAAAGTATCAAATGCTAATGATGATTTTCCACTTCCAGACAACCCTGTTATAATTACTAGTTTTTTTCTTGGTATTTTAACCTCAACATTTTTTAGGTTATGAATTCTTGCACCTTTAACATGAATTTTATCAAAACTTAAGTTTTTTTCTATTTTCATAACCATATATCTGAAGGAATATCAAATATAATATTTATGTAGGAGATGAAATTAAGAATGTTTAAAAAATAAAATTTTGATTAATTATATTAATAATTATATATTTGATTTAAATATAATAACAATTTACCTATAGAATAACATTACTTTAAAAAGATAAAAATAATCAAATTTCATCTATTGACAGATGAATTTTTAAAAAGTAATGTTATGAGAATTCCAATAATTTCAGATTCTGAGTTAGTTTTAGACTATATTGAAGGTAATGAGCAATGCATTGAAATCTTAATTAAAAGACATAAACAAAGAATCTATAGCTTTATATACTCAAAAGTATTAGATAGAGATCTTACTGAAGATATATTCCAGGACACTTTTATAAAAGTTATTAGAACATTAAAACTGGGAAATTATAATGAACAAGGCAAATTTGTCTCATGGGTAATGAGAATTGCTCACAACCTTGTTATTGATCACTTTAGGAAAAGTAACAGAATACCAAAATTTGAAAGCTCCTACGATTTTGATATTTTTTCAGTTTTGAGCGATTCTTCATTAAATGCAGAAAAGACAATGATAAAGTCTCAAATACTTAATGACGTTAAAAAACTCATTGAAGAACTTCCAATTGATCAAAAGAATGTATTAAAATATAGATTTTATAACGATATGAGTTTCAAAGAGATATCAGAAAAGACAGGGGTTAGTATTAATACTTCATTGGGAAGAATGAGATATGCATTAATTAATCTTCGTAATATAATTGACAAAAAGAAACTAGTTTTAACAGACTGATAAATTAGAAAATAAACTTATATAATAATTGGCTTTTTTTTTCGTTATATATAAAAATAAATATATGAAAGAAAACTACTTTGTAAGTCAAAAAAAACCTGAATTAAATCCGAAAAAAGAAACTATTAATTTTCTACTCAATTATTCAAAATCGTTGAATATATTAAAATTAAATTCGCACAATTTTGAATTTATTATGAATTAATATAAAAATTTTTCAGCAAGGACTTTCTTCCAATTTTTTTTGTTATAACATCTTTTTCAATAGACCATCCTCTAGATGGAGAATATTCTCTTGCATAATAAATTATTTGTAGATGTAATTTATTCCATAATCTTTTAGGGAATAATCGTTTGGCATCTTTTTCAGTAACTAAAACATTTTTTCCATTTGATAACCCCCATCGATACATCATCCTGTGTATATGTGTGTCAACTGGAAATGCTGGAACACCAAAGGTTTGCGACATTACAACACTTGCAGTTTTATGACCTATAGACGGGAGATTTTCAAGATCATTAAAATTGTCAGGAACTTTCCCGTTATGTTTTTCTATTAATATTTTTGATAGTCCATATATTCCTTTACTTTTCATTGGTGATAAACCACACGGTCTAATTATATCCTCAATTTCATTAATTGATAGCTTAATCATATCATAGGGATTTCTAGCTCTTTTAAATAGATTTGGAGTTATTCTGTTGACTCTTTCGTCTGTACATTGGGCTGACAATAATACTGCTATTAATAATGTATAGGAGTTATAATGATTTAATGGAATAGGGACTTTAGGGTATAATGACTCAAGTTTACTAATAATAAAATTTACTTTTTCCTTCTTTCTCATTTGATTATATTTATCAGATATAACAATTATAAATATAAGAATTATGCAATTATTAAAAATTGGAGATAATGCTCCAGATTTTGAATGTATAGATAATAATGGAGATATAGTTAAATTAACTGATTATAAAGGAAAAAAATTGATTGTTTTTTTCTATCCGAAAGCAAATACACCAGGATGTACTGCTCAAGCATGTAACCTTAGCGACAATTATGAAAAAATTATTTCATCAGGCTATGATGTGGTTGGAGTTAGCGCAGATGATCAAAAAAAGCAAAGTAATTTCAAAAAAAAATATAATTTTCCCTATAAACTTCTATGTGATGTTGAAAAAAAAATAATTAACTCTTATGGAGTATGGAGCTTAAAAAAATTTATGGGTAGGGAGTATATGGGTATATTAAGAACAACCTTTATTATTGATGAAAAGGGAATTATTACCAATATTATATATAAAGTAAAAACTAAATATCATACTAATCAAATTCTAGATTAACCACCTTTATATCCAAATAGCTTTTGTTTTTTAATCTTTGCTGCTACAGATTTAGGAAGCATTTTTTCCCATCCAGAGGTGTTGTTTTTGATGTTTTCCAATACTTCATGAGAATGGATGTTTAATGAATCAGTATTATAGTTCTTAACATCAACAACTCTTCCATTAAATTTAGAGAACTTATAAAGTTCTTTTATTCTAGGATGAACCTTAAGATTTTCACTTGTAAGTACTTCCCCATCATCAGAAATTACTGGGTAAAGGTATACCTTGAGCTTTTTGAAGAAAAGCTTTCCAAATGCTTCTAAAATACCTCCACTAAGTTTTATATAATATTTTGGATCAAAAACTTGAATAAGATTGTTGACACCCATACAAAGACCAATCTTTTTGTTAGTATACATTGAAAAGTATTCTACTAGCCTATAATATTCTTTATAATTTGAAATTAAGACAGTTTCACCCAATGAACCCAAGAGCTTAGCTCTATCCATAAAATCATTCTCATCAATCTCTCCTTTGTTTTTTAAATCAGCAAGAGTTATTTCAAATATAACTATCGTACTGTCTTTATCTACTTTTTTTTCTTTTAGAAATAATTTTAAGGATTGAATATACATATCTTCATTAACCTTTGTTACTGGTCTAAATCTACCTCTTAATGCTAATATGTTCTTTTTATAAAGTGCTGCTGCTGGAAGCAAATTATTTCCATCTGGGCCAAACATTACAGCTTCCGTTAGACCATTTTTAACTAATTCAAGACTCATAATCCTATTATCAACATTCTTAAAAGCAGTACCAGAGAAATTTATAGTATCTATTTCTAATTGATCTCTTTCTAAATTATCATAAAGGTATTTGATAATTTTTTTTGGAGTATGATATTTGTAAAATGCACTATAAATCAAATTGGTTCCTAAAATGCCTAGGGTTTCCTGTTGTTGCCGTGCAATATTTTCTTTAAACCTAACATGTAAAATAATTTCATTATAATCATGATTTGGATTAATTTGAAATCGTATGCCTACCCAACCATGACCTTTAAACTTTCTAGCAAAATCAATAGTAGCTACAGTATTTGCGTAGCAAAAGAACATTTTATTAGGGTGCTTTTCTCTGTTTATTCTTTTTTCAATCAAAGAAGTTTCTTGTAAAAGCATTTTATTAAGACGATTTTGAGTAACATATCTTTGATCATCTTCAACTCCATAAATAGCATCACTAAAGTCTTTATCATAAGCAGACAAAGATTTTGCAATTGTACCAGATGCACCGCCAACCCTAAAGAATTGTCTAACGGTTTCTTGTCCAGCACCAATTTCAGCAAAGGTGCCATAAATATTTTCGTTGAGATTAATTTTTAATGCTTTTTGCTTGATTGTAGGAATTGAATCAAGCTTTGGATCACCATTATGAATTATATCATCCATTAAATGTTGTTTTTGCCTACGCAAAGTTATTAAATTACTATCGTTTTAAAGAAAAAAAATAGTTTATTTTTGATTATAATTCATTAACAATGAAAATTACATTTTTAGGGACAGGAACTTCACAAGGAATACCCATTATTGGAAGTGATCATCCTGTATGCAAAAGTGATAATCCAAAGGACAATCGCTTAAGATCATCAGTACTAATAAATTGGGACAATAATAATTTTGTTATTGATTGTGGGCCAGACTTTAGAACACAAATGTTAAATTCAAACTGTAGTAAAATAGATGCAATTATTTATACCCATGAACACAGTGATCATGTGGCAGGATTAGATGATATAAGGCCGTTTTTCTTTAATCAAGGCAAAATACCAATATATGCACATGAAAGAGTATTAAATGAGCTAAAAAAAAGGTTTTACTATATTTTTGATGATAATTACGCTTATCCTGGTTCACCTAAGGTAATTGAAAATATAATTTCTTCAAATTTTAATATTAATGATAAGAAAATAGTTCCTATAGATGCTCTTCACAGAGATTTGCAAATTTTTGGTTATAGATTTGAAAATTTTGCATATTTAACTGATGTAAAAACTATTAAAAAAAAGGAAATTAATAAATTGTATGATCTTGAAGTTTTAGTGATTAATGCACTAAGAATCGAAGAACATTATTCTCATTTTAATTTACATCAAGCATTAGAGTTTATTACAGAAGTAAGACCTAGGAAAGCTTATCTAACACATATTAGTCACATGTTGGGGTTTCATGATGAAGTTCAGAAGATTTTACCTAAGAATGTATTTTTAGCCTACGATGGATTAGAGATCACTATTTAATACTAAACTTCATCCATTCTAAGAAATCAATGAAATTTTCTTGACTTACACTGTGTGCCATCTCATATTCTTTGTAATCATGAGTAATATTCTTTGAATTTAGCCACTTAATAGATTCTCTTGAATAACTAACAGGAATTACTTGATCTTTAGTTCCATGAGAACAAAAGTATTTTAGACTTGAATAGTCTTTTATATTTTGATCAATTAATTCCATGTTTATTTTTCCACTTAATGCTACAACCTTTTTAAATAAATTTGGATTATTTAATGATAGTGCATAGCTAAGTATAGTCCCTTGACTAAAACCAATTAAACAAATATTATTCATATCAAATGAGAATTTCTTTTTTAATTCATTTTCTACGAAATCTTTAATTTTTAGTACAGAATCTTTAGCCTGAAATGTATTGATGCTAATATTCGAATCGTTATCTACATTAATATCATACCATGAAAACCCCCCATATGGAAGAGAGTAAGGAGCTCTTAATGATATTATTTTATAGTTTTTAGGAAGATCAGAAGCAAATGAGAATAAATCATCTTCATTACTTCCATAGCCGTGAAGCATTATTATTAATGGAGCTAATTTATTAGTATTAATTGAATCTCTAAAGTTGTATTCAAAAGAATATTTTTCACTCATTAATTTAATTCAATAAGTCCGTTATTAATAATGCCGTATACTTTTCCTTTTAGTTTAGATCCTATAAATATTGAATTTTTTGATTTAGATAAAATGTTTTCTTCATTAAATATATATTCTGATAAGGGATTGAAAAGAGTTAAGTCAGCAGTATGTCCAATTTTAATATAATCATTTTCTATGCCAAATATATGCTTACCTCTGGTAAGAAGGTTAATTGTAGTTTTTATTGGAAATAACATGTTTAATGCACTAAAAGCTGATTCTAAACCAATAGTTCCATAATCAGCATTATCAAATTCAAGATTTTTAAGTTCAATATTTAATGGATTGTGATCAGAAGTAACCATATCTATTGTTCCATCCTTTAAGCCAGCAATTAGCGCATTAACATCATCTGATGTTCTAAGAGGGGGAGAAACTTTAAATTTTGTATCAAAATTTTGGATACTTTCATCTAAAAAGAATAGATTGTGTATTGCCACACTACAAGAAATATTTAGTTTTTTAGCTTTAGCCTTCCTTATTAATTCAACTGAGTTGGCAGATGATATTGTAGGTATATGTAAATTGCCTTCCGTATATTCTAAGATTGATAAATCTCTGGCAATGTTAATTTCCTCAGCTATTGATGGTATGCCATTTAATCCTAAAGATGTGCTAATTATGCCTTCATTCATTACACCATCTTGTGCAATTTTATCATCTTGAGGATATGAGAAAATAGGAGTATTAGAAGCTGATGTATATTCTAATGCTAATTTAAGAAGATTTGGATTACTAATAGGTTTTTTATAATCGTTGAAAGCAATTGCTCCAGAATCTTTCATATCAAGCATTTCGGAAAGTTCCTTGCCTGAAGAGCTTTTAGACAAAGCTCCAATTGGAAAAACATTTACAATTGAGTTTTTAGTTATAGAATTTAAATACTCTATTTCAGTATTTTTTTCAATTACAGGGTAGGTGTTTGGCTGTAATACAATGTTAGTAAAACCAGATTTTGCAGCAACTTTAATTCCATTTGAAATTGTTTCTCTTTCTTCATATCCAGGTTCACCAAAACAAACACTAGAGTCAAACCAGCCTTTTGATACATGTAAGTTATTTAATGATATCTCTGGATAATTCTTTGGATTGGATAATTTTCTATCAACATTAGTTATGATGTTATTTTCAATTAGTATGTCAACTTTGGAATTATGAAATTCACTTTTTTTATCAATTATAGTAGCTGCTTTGATAAGTGAATTCATTTATAATGATATATAATTAAATGAAATAAATTTTGACAAAAATAATAAAACCATTTCTATTTTATAAATGAATAGTACTATAAAAAATATAATCTTGTATTAAATTTTATTTTATTATTCCATCTGATATTTCAAGAATTCTATCTGATTTCTTTGCTAAATCAATATTATGAGTTACAATAATGAATGTATGATTAAATTCTTTTCTGATGTCAAAAAAGAGATTATACAAACTATTTGCTGATTTACTGTCAAGATTTCCTGAAGGTTCATCCGCTAAAATTAATTTAGGGTTGTTGATAAGCGATCTAGCAACTGCAACTCTTTGTTTCTCTCCTCCAGAAAGCTCATTAGGTTTATTATTAATTTTATTACCTAGATTTAGATAATCCATTAACTTAATTGCCCTTTTGTTTAATTCTGAACTATTTGTTTTTTTAATATAACCAGGGATACAAATATTTTCAAATGCAGTAAATTCAGGAAGTAGTTGATGAAATTGAAAAATAAAGCCAATATTTTCATTTCTAAAATTAGCTAATGCTTCTTCATTTAATTTACTAATATCAACATCATTGATATACAATTCAGATTTTAGATTATCAGTAGGGGAGTCAAGTGTTCCTAATATTTGTAGTAAAGTTGTTTTTCCAGCACCAGAATCTCCAACAATGGAAACAAACTCACCTTTTTTAATATTAATATTCACCCCTTTTAAAACATGAAGACTATTAAAGTGTTTATGTATATTACTTCCTTTAATCATAATTTATTAATATTACATTAATATAAAGTGCCAATTTAATAATCATAATTGAATACTTACATAAATCTATAATTTTAATTATGAAAAATACATCCAAATTTGCATATTTTGCTGGTGGTTGCTTTTGGTGTACTGAAGCAATATATCTAAGGATAAAAGGAGTAATTAGTGTTCAGGCAGGGTATTGTGGCGGAAATATAAAGAATCCAACTTATGAAGAAGTATGTAAAGAAAATACGGGTCATACAGAAACAATTAAGATTGAATATGACTCAAAAATAATTGATTACTACACTTTAGTTGATGTTTTTTTTAACACCCATGATCCTACAACACTAAATCGTCAAGGAAATGATGTTGGCACGCAATATAGATCAGCTGTTTTTTATCTTAATAGTAATGAAAAAAAAATAATATTAGACTATATAAATGATTTTCAAGGGTCATTTAAATTGAAAAATAAAATAGTTACTGAAGTTAGAATACTAAATGTGTTCTATAAAGCTGAAGATTACCATAAAAATTATTATAATAGGAACAATAATGTTTCTTATTGTTCTTTTGTAATTACTCCAAAAGTTAGCAAGTTTATGGAAAAATATAAAGAGATTATAAAAAAAATCACTTAAGATTTTTAAACCCTATTCTTCTCAAGAATTTCTTTTCAATTTTCCAAAAGAATTTTAGCTCAAAAAAGATAGCTGCAACTACTAATAATGCAACCTGATAGATTAATGTGATGACGACAATTCTTACTGGCCAATATATATACCAATCAATATTATCGGAACTTATACCTATAATCTCAGAAACAGGGGAAGATATTGCAGCAGCAAAAGACCCCGTAATTGAAAAAACTATAAAAATCTTAGCTAACTGAAGGTTAGATGAAATACCCCATTTTATTTTTAATTTTTTAAACATTTATCCTAATAAATTAATTAATTGATCTGCAAGTTCTAATCCAATTCTATCTTGAGCTTCAGTTGTAGCCGCACCTATATGAGGTGTTAGTGAAATTCTTGAATTCATTAGTATTTTTATATCAGGATTTGGTTCATTTTCAAATGTATCCAATGCAGCAAAAGAAACCTTTCCAGTATTTAGAAATTTTTCTAGTGCTCCTTCATCAATTAATCCCCCTCTTGCTACATTAATTATGCCAACTCCTTGTTTCATAATTTTAAGTTCATCTTCAGAAATAAAATACTTTTCTTGTGAAGGAATATGAAGTGTAATAAAATCAGATTGAGCTAGTAAATCATTAAAATTGATCATCTTGATTTGAAAAGATTTAGTAGATTTATCAAAGAACGACAATTCTAATAAACTTTCATTTATATTTAGATCATAAACCAATATATCCATTCCTATGCCAATCGCAATTTTTGCAACTTCTTGACCAATTCTTCCAAACCCTACAATTCCAAGCGTTTTTCCTCTAAGTTCAACTCCTTTAGAGAATGATTTTTTTAATTCAATAAATTTACTATCACCTTCTAGAGGCATGCTTCTATTAGAGGAGTGTAAATATCTTACACATCCAAATAAGTGAGCAAAAACAAGTTCAGCTACTGATTTAGATGATGCAGCCGGGGTGTTTATTACTTTAATTCCTTTATTTATAGCATATTCTACATCTATATTATCCATTCCAACACCACCTCTTCCAATTAATTTTATAGACTTACAGCCATCAATTATGTCTTTCCTTACTTTTGTTGCGCTTCTAACAAGTAGGGCGTCAATATTGTTGTTATTGACATAATCAATTAAATTATCTTGAGAAACAGTCTTTGTTATAACTTCAAATCCATTTGATTCTAGTTTTTTTAGACCACTATTCGATATTCCATCATTTGCTAAGACTTTCATGCTATATTTTATTTTCTAGTTCACTCATTACTTCAACTAAAACTTTCACACTTTCAATAGGTAATGCATTGTACATTGATGCTCTATAGCCACCAATACTCCTATGACCATTAATTCCAATTATTCCAGCATTTGAAATCATAGAGTTAAAAGTTTCCTTAAAATCATCATTAACTAAATTAAAAGTTACATTCATTATAGATCTATCAACTTCTTTAGCATGTCCTTTAAAAAGAGGATTAATATCAATTTCTGAATATAGAAGGTTTGCTTTCTTAGTATTAATTTCTTCTATTGTTTTAATTCCTCCATTATTTTTTAACCATTTCATATTTAATAATGAAACATAAACAGGAAATACAGGAGGCGTGTTATAAATGCTGCACTTATTTATATGCACGTTATAATCCATCATTGAAGGAATTTCTCTAGAAACTTTTCCTAAGATGTTGTTTTTTACAATAACTAGTGTTGCTCCAGCTGGACCTAAATTTTTTTGTGCTCCCGCATATATTAAATCAAATTTTGAGAATTCTAGTTCTCTAGAAAAAATATCACTACTCATATCACATATTACAGGGGTTTTGGAGGCTTTAAATTTATGAATTTGAGTGCCGTAAATTGTATTGTTTGATGTACAATGGAAATAATCATAATCATCAGGAATTTTATAGTCGGGAATGTAATTATAATTTGAATCTTTTGAAGATGCAATCACGTTGACATCTCCAAATAATTTAGCCTCTTTAATTGCCTTATTGCTCCAGGCTCCAGTATCTAAATATGCTGCTTTTGTTGAAAGAATATTATATGGCACCATAGAAAATTGTGAACTTGCACCACCTTGTAAGAATAAAACACTATAATCTTCGCCATTAAGCTTTGTTAAATCTAATACTAGGCTTCTGGCTTCTTCCATTATATCTATAAAAGTTTTACTTCTATGAGATATTTCTAATAGTGATAATCCGCTTTCATTTATATCTAATACAGATTCAGCAGCTTGGATTATAACTTCTTTTGGTAATATGGAAGGACCAGCACAAAAATTATGTTTCTTCATCAAATTAGAATTAAGCACCAAATTTCGTAAATAAGTGTTAGAATTTATTTATGCAATATCGAAATCTTTTTAACTATTTTGTTAACAAAAATTCTATTGTGTCTAGATTATCTGCAAAGTCATAAAGTTTAGGGTTTTGGGTTTCACCAAAACTAATTTCATTTTTACAATAATCCTTTGATACAATACATTGTAGATCATCTTTTATTAATTCAATTTTATTTTTTAAATCATTAGAGTCGCTATAATATTCGTAAAGCAAAACAGAAATAGGTGAGTGGTTGTTTTTGCTTTCTTTTAAAATAAGAAATCCATTTTCTATAATGGGTTGAATATCAATAAGATTTATAGCTCGATTATAGTTGTAGTTACTGGCGTATTTATGATTTTGAAGTATTTTCCTCCATTTATAAATCGATTTAAAAAACTCATCAAAATTATAGTTATTTGGAACGAATATTTTAGACACATTTCTACATCCTAAACCAAAAAAAGAAAAAATATCATTGCTTAATTTTTCTAATTCAATTTTATTCTCTTTCCCAGATAGAACAGCCACAGAGAACCTGTTTTTTCTTATTATAGAAGGTTTGTCTCTAAAATAAAAATCAAAATATCTAGAAGTATTGTTTGATCCTGTTGCAATTACCTTATCAAAATCTTTAATAATTGCATCTGTTATAATTATACAATCTTTAAAATTGGGATTCTTAAAAATTAAAAATTTTATAATAAACCTCATTAAAACATCATCATCATTTGAAAATTTAATCACTAATTTATTCCCTGTTATTAATACACATAATAAATCATGAAATCCAACTAATGGAATATTTCCAGCCATAATAACGGCTATTGTATTAGGCTTAGCATCGAAAAATTTATAACCAGACAGCCAAGATTGCAACTTATTAGTTGTTAGTTCTTGTGACCAATATTTTAATGATAAATCAATATTCTCTTTAGTAAACCAAGGGTTTTTGTTTGAAGCCTCATTTACTTTTAGCTTTAACTGATCTATCCATTCAGTATTGACATTTGAGAAATATTGATTTAATAAATACCCAATTTCAGCAAAAACTTTTATACGTTTTTCTATTTCAGTTATTTTTGTTTTGTTTTTGATATTTAAGGTTATAGTTTTGCAGACTAATTTATTAAATATTATAAATATATGGCCATAATTATTACAGATGAATGCATTAATTGTGGTGCTTGTGAACCAGAATGTCCAAATACGGCTATATATGAAGCTTCTGATAACTGGAAATATTCAGATGGCACAAGCCTTCAAGGAGATGTAATTCTTTTAAATGGCACATCAATAAATGCTGACGAGGGTCAAATGCCAATTAGTGATGAGATCTATTATATAGCACCTAACAAGTGCACAGAATGTAATGGATTTCATGAAGAACCTCAATGTGCTGCTGTATGCCCTGTTGATTGTTGTATTCCTGATATAAACAACAAAGAAAGTGAATCCGAGCTATTGGAGAAACAAAAACTCATGCACAAGTAAGTCAATACTATTGGCTTAGTGTTGATAATTCAAAAACCATATATTCCATTATTCTATCAACGCAAGAAAAACCATCTTCATTATTTTCTGTATGAAAAGAAGAATAAAAAACACCTCCATTGCCTAAAAGAAAAGTAAAAGCCAATTCTTTATTGTCTCCTACAAGCTCACCATTCTCATCATTGTACTCCACATATCCGTCTAACCATGCAATTACTGAATTAGTATTATACTCATCGACAACTTGCCATGCATTTAAGAATTCATCTATAAGTACAGTGTTGTTAATTGTAAGGTCAAAATTTATACTCAACCAATCGTTCAATTCACTACTAAGAATAGTTGCTTCAGTACTTAAAGATTGTCCGCTTTTATAAGGTTGTTGAAAAGTAAGAAAATCATTTCCAGAAAGAGTACTAAATTTTTCTAAAAAAGGATAAGTCCAATCTGTTGCATATAAAATACCACCGTCATTAACAAAATTATATAATGATTCATTTGTTTCAGCCTCATCAGTATTTAAACCACAATTTAAAAATAGAACATCATATTCATTTAACAACGAACCATTATTTAATAAGTCTGAAAAGTTAAAATCAACATTAGGCTCTAAGTCAGTATTTTTTGATGTGTTTTGTACAATACTGTGATTATTATGACTATGACTTTGAATTTTATTAGCATTTCTATTATAATTTATTCCATCAATAATATCAAATAGAGGTGTTCCGTCAATTGGATTTACTAAGCCTATATCATATAATATGCTTTCGATATTATCATAATATCCTGTAACAACCCCAATACTTGGAAATTGGTCAAATGAGATATCTCCTAGGTTATAATTAAACGAATCTGGGTTTTCAGTTAATGAAATTGATGATTCAGCTCTAAAGAGACCTTTGCTAATAATTAGGTCATAATTTCCATAATTAAGAAAAAATGAGAAATTTCCAGTAGCATCAGAAAAAAATTCTTGAACTGTAGAGTTGTTAGAGACAACAGAGATTTTGCCTTCAGATATTGGATCTACGCCATTAGGCGCAATAATTTTGCCAGTAATATTAAAAGGATTGTTATTTATTAAGCTTTCATCTATTGATTCATTAGAGCAGTTAAAAACTAGGAAAAATGCAATAAAATATGGTATTTGTTTCATGTAATAAGGTTTTGAGCTACTTAAATTTATTAAAATAATAATAAAATCATAAATTTACACTCCAAAAATTTCTTATGAAAGCAGGTATTGTAGGATTGCCAAATGTAGGAAAATCAACATTGTTTAATTGCTTATCAAATTCAAAAGCTCAAAGTGCAAACTTCCCTTTTTGCACAATAGAGCCAAATATTGGAGTAATAAATGTTCCTGACAGCAGATTAGATAAGTTAAATAATTTAGTTAATCCTGAAAAAGTTATACCTGCCAATGTTGAAATAGTTGACATAGCAGGTTTGGTTAAAGGAGCTAGTAAAGGGGAGGGGTTAGGAAATAAATTCCTAGCTAACATTCGAGAGACAGATGCTATAATACATGTTCTAAGGTGCTTTGATAATGACAATATTGTACATGTTGATGGGTCAATAGATCCAATAAGGGATAAAGAAATTATTGATATAGAATTACAACTAAAAGATTTAGAAGTAGTTGAAAAAAAATTAGAAAAAGTTTCAAGAGTTGCCAAAACTGGGAACAAGGAATCTCAAAAAGAAGAATTAATATTAAAAAAAATTGTAGATGTTTTAGAAAACTCAAGAAACATAAGGTCAATTGAGTTTGTTACTGATGAATATCTTAAATATATAAAACCAATGCAGTTTCTAACAGATAAGCCAGTACTTTATGTTTGTAATGTTGATGAAGGAAGTATATTAAATGGAAATAATTATGTTGAAAAAGTAAAGAACTCTCTCAAATATGAATCTGCTGAAATAATTATCCTTGCTGCTGGAATAGAGTCTGAAATAAATGAATTAAGTGAACATGAGGAAAGGAAAATGTTCTTAAGTGATTTAGGTTTAGATGAGCCAGGATCAAGTAAATTAATAAAATCTACGTATAGCTTGTTGAGTCTACACACATATTTTACCGCAGGGATAAAGGAAGTTAGAGCATGGACAATTCCAATTGGATCAAAAGCCTCACAAGCAGCCGGAGTTATTCATTCTGATTTTGAGAAAGGATTTATTAAGACTGAGGTGATTCCATATGCAGACTATATTAGCTATGGGTCAGAGCTAAAAGCTAAAGAAGCAGGAAAGATGCGTGTTGAGGGAAAAGATTATGTTGTTAATGATGGAGATGTAATGCATTTCTTGTTTAATGTATGATGCAATGCTTAAAAGCTAGCCTTGTAAATAATTTGTTAATTACTTTGTAATTTCTTGATTTACTTTCTTCTATTGATATATTATATTAGCAAATATTTATCAGATGGCTGCAATTAATCAATATACTGAAGAAAACATAAGATCTCTTGACTGGAAGGAGCATATAAGAATGCGTCCAGGAATGTATATTGGTAAATTAGGCGATGGTTCTTCTCCTGATGATGGTATTTATATTTTACTTAAGGAAGTTCTAGACAATTCTATAGACGAGTTTGTGATGGGTGCAGGGAAAACAATAGAGGTTTCTGTCCAGTCATCTAAAGTTATTGTTAGAGATTATGGTAGAGGGATCCCATTAGGCAAACTTATAGATGTTGTTTCAAAAATGAATACTGGTGGAAAATATGATACACGTGCATTTAAAAAAGCTGTCGGATTGAATGGTGTAGGGACAAAAGCTGTAAACGCCCTTTCAGATTATTTTAAAGTAGAGTCAAACAGAGATGGGAAATCTGCTATTGCAGAATTTAATCAAGGAGAATTAGGTAATCATCAGGATTCTGAACCTTCTAGCAGAAGAAGAGGAACAAAAGTTTCTTTCATACCTGACGAATCAATTTTTAAAAATTTTAAGTATAGAAATGAATACATATCAAAAATGCTTAAAAACTATGTTTATTTAAATCCAGGTTTAACTATAATTTTTAATGGTGAGAAATATTATAGTCAGAATGGGTTAAAAGATCTTTTGAAAGAAAGAATTAATGATTCAGAGTTGCTTTATCCAATTGTACATTTAAAAGGTAATGATATTGAAGTGGCTATAACACATAGTAAATCACAATACACCGAAGAATATCATTCCTTTGTTAACGGGCAAAACACTACTCAAGGAGGTAGTCATTTAAGTGCATTTAGAGAAGCTCTTGTTAAAACTATAAGAGAGTTTTTTGGAAAAAATTATGAATCCTCAGATATTAGGAAATCAATTGTATCAGCTATTTCCATTAAAGTAATGGAGCCTGTTTTTGAGAGTCAAACAAAAACAAAATTAGGGTCTGCTGAAATGGGAGGAGGACTTCCTTCTGTTAGAGTGTATATTAATGATTTTATAAAGAAAGAACTTGATAATTATCTTCATAAAAACACAGAGGTTGCAGAGCAGATTCATAGAAAAATATTGCAAGCAGAAAAGGAAAGAAAAGAACTTTCTGGAATTAGAAAAATAGCAAGAGAACGAGCAAAAAAAGCCAATCTACATAATAAAAAACTCCGTGATTGCCGAGTTCATCTTGGAGATTTGAAAAACGAAAAAAGATTAGATACAACTTTATTTATAACGGAAGGAGACTCAGCTTCAGGAAGCATTACAAAATCTAGAGATGTAAATACTCAGGCCGTTTTTAGCTTAAGAGGGAAGCCTTTAAATTCCTATGGAATGTCAAAAAAAATTGTTTATGAAAATGAAGAATTTAATTTATTGCAGGCTGCTTTAAATATAGAAGATTCAATTGAAGATTTAAGATATAATAATATTGTTATTGCTACAGACGCTGATGTTGATGGAATGCATATAAGGCTATTGCTTATAACATTTTTTTTACAATTCTTTCCAGACTTAATAAAAACAGGACATTTATATATTTTACAAACCCCTTTATTTAGGGTTAGAAATAATAAAGAGACTATCTATTGCTATTCTGAGGATGAAAAAAGAAAAGCAATGGTTAAGATAAAAACTAATCCTGAAATAACAAGATTTAAAGGATTAGGTGAGATATCCCCGGACGAATTCAAATTCTTTATTGGAGATAATATAAAATTAGATCCTGTAATGCTTGATAATGATATGTCTATAGATGAATTATTACAATTCTATATGGGCAAAAATACACCAGACAGACAGTCTTTTATCATTGATAATTTAAAAGTTGAATTAGATATAGTTGAATAGAGTTAAAATGGATGATTTAGAGTTAGATTATAGTCAAGAAAATGTAATTACTAGGGTTGCCGGTATGTATAAAGATTGGTTTCTAGACTATGCTTCATACGTAATTCTTGAGAGGGCAGTTCCTGCAATTGAGGATGGGTTCAAGCCTGTACAAAGGAGAATAATGCAATCAATGAAAGATCTAGATGATGGAAGGTATAATAAAGTTGCAAATATTGTTGGACACACTATGCAGTACCATCCTCATGGAGATGCTAGTATTGCAGATGCGATGGTTCAAATTGGACAAAAAGATCTTTTAATTGATGCTCAGGGAAACTGGGGAAACATATTAACTGGAGATAGAGCAGCTGCATCAAGATATATAGAAGCAAGATTATCAAAATTTGCTCTTGATATAGTTTTTAATCCCAAAGTTACTAATTGGCAATCATCTTATGATGGAAGAAGAAAAGAGCCAGTTAATTTACCTGTTAAATTCCCATTGCTTTTGGCTCAAGGGGCTGAGGGAATTGCTGTTGGTCTTTCAACAAAGATTTTATCACACAACTTTATAGAATTAGTTGATGCTTCTATTAGTTTTTTAAAACAGAAGAAGTTTGCTTTATTACCAGATTTTATAACTGGAGGTGTAGCAGATTTTACAAACTATAATGATGGAAAAAGAGGAGGTAAGGTTAGAATTAGAGCTAAGATTTCAATAATGGATAAAACAACGCTTCGTATTAGTGAAATTCCTTTTGGAACAACTACAACCTCATTAATTGATTCGATATTAAAAGCAAATGATAAGGGAAAGATTAAAATTAAAAAAATAGATGATAATACATCATCGAATGTAGAAATACTAGTTTATATTCCAAATGGAATATCTCCTGACAAGACGATTGATGCTCTTTATGCATTTACTAATTGTGAAATGTCTATATCTCCTCTAACTTGTATTATTCAGGATAACAAGCCTGTTTTTATTGGAGTTTCCGATATTTTAAAAACATCTACCGATAACACTGTTGAATTACTAAAAAAAGAATTAAAAATTAAATTAGGAGAACTTCAAGATCAATGGCATAATGCTTCTCTAGAAATAATTTTTATAGAAAATAAAATATACAGAGATATTGAAGAAGAAACTACCTGGGAAGGGGTTCTGTCTGCTATTGATCAAGGTTTGAAGCCTTATACTAAAAAATTAAAGAGGGAGGTTGTAGATGATGACTTGATAAGATTGACTGAAATAAAAATTAAAAGAATTTCAAAATTTGACATAGATAAAGCTAGTGAGAAAATACTAAACCTAGAAACACAAATTAAAGAGGTTAAGGGGTATCTAGATGATATTATAAACTACTCAATAGCTTATTTTGAAAGATTAAAGAAGGATTATTCTAAAAACAGAGAAAGAAAAACAGAAATTAGGATATTTGGCGATGTTGATGCTAAGAAGGTAGTAATAAGAAATACCAAGTTATATGTTAATAGGGTAGAAGGCTTTGTTGGAACTTCTATGAGAAAGGATGAGTATGTTTGTGATTGTAGTGATATTGATGATATTATAGTTTTTACTGAAAATGGAAAAATGATTATAACAAAGGTTGATACAAAAACATTTATAGGTAAGAATATAATTCATGTTGCAGTATTTAAAAAGAAGGATAAGAGGACAATTTATAATATGATTTACAGAGATGGTGATAAGGGTTATTGTTATTTGAAGCGTTTTCCTGTTTATGGAATAACTAGAGACAAACTATATAGTCTAATTGGATCAAAAAAAGATGGTGCTGTTAAGTATTTTTCTGCAAATCCAAATGGGGAGGCAGAAAAGGTTACAATTAACCTTAGGAAAAATCCAAAATTAAAGAAGCTGAGATGGGATGTTCATTTTTCAGATTATATGATTAAAGGAAGGATGACAAGAGGGAATCAAATTACTAAACATAACGTCAAGAGAATTGAGCTTAAAGAAAAAGGCATTTCAACGCTTAAACCAAGAAAAATTTGGTTTGATGATACTGTACAAAGATTGAATGTAGATGGCAGAGGCGACCTACTTGGAGAATTTAGAGGTGAAGATAAGATTTTGGTT
>Ga0208411_1001072_pt1 | contig 19383 bp, 19 predicted proteins | sample ETN01SmetaG_4_FD_185793 | JGI IMG/M metagenome (GOLD analysis project Ga0208411, IMG submission 185793) | Marine microbial and viral communities from oxygen minimum zone, Eastern Pacific Ocean - ETNP2014F12-01SV261 (SPAdes) (version 2) | ecosystem: Environmental > Aquatic > Marine > Oceanic ... | reverse complement strand
GTCGGCCACCACAGCTGTGCTGGCAACCCGGCATCCCGGGACGAACAAGGCGTCCACACCCTGAACGCAGTTCAGCTACTCCGGCAGCAGTACGAGAACGTGGAAGTAACCGGATTATGGGTTGACAGCCATTGGGACGTGCACGAGGTGAACTGAGGTACCGCTGCCTCCACGTGGGGCCAATGCGGACCCCGGAACTGCCCACCGGTGGTCACCGATTGACCGAATATTTGACCCCGCTAGGTCCAGGACCTCGGGAAATAAGGACTGTCACACCCCCTTCGTATTGTTGGGGTTGTTGAGAGATAGGACCAGGCCACGGGGCTCCCCGACGGATAGCCGCTGCTACCAACCAGCCCGAAGGTCAGGTCCGTATGTACATCAGCGAAGCCGATACACGGGTACCCGTATGTGCTGGGTGCCCTTTATGAGAGGAGATGCACGTGGAAAAGAAAATTGAGGACCGGGCAAAGATCTGGTTCCTGCTGGACCGTTCAGGATCGATGGGTTCGGTTGCTGAGGACGTCATCGGGGGTTTCAACTATTTCCTCGCCGAACAGGCCACTCAGGCCGGCGAATGCCGGATGACAGTCGTTCAGTTCGACAGCGAAGACCCTTTCGAAGTGATCGCTGACGGGAAGAAACCCGATGATGTCCCCGAGTTGAACGACTCCGTGTACCAGCCCCGGGGCCTAACCCCGTTGTATGACGCCATGGGCGAACTGATCAATCGTGCCGACAAACGGATCGCTAAGCGGGCCAAGGCCGAAAAGTCGGCCGAGGACCAGCTGGTGGTCGTGTTCACTGACGGGCTGGAGAACGACAGCCACCGCTACGACCGGCCCAAGGTGTTCGAACTGGTCAAGAAACGCCAGGACGACGGCTGGGCGTTCGTGTTCATGGGCGCCAACCAGGACTCGTATGCCGAGGGTGACAAGATCGGTCTCGACGACGGGAACGTTCAGAACTACACCTCTGACAGTGCCAACATCGCCATGGCCTACCAGTCAATGAACCGGGCTACGAGCGAGTTCCGTGGCAAGTCAAGCCAGCAGCGGGTCGCTGACAAGGCCGACTTCTTCGGCGGACTCAAGGAAGCCGAACTGGAGATGAGGCGCCGCAAGAATCGGTGAACCACGCCTCAACCGGGGCCAGCAATCTCGCTGGCCCCGGTTGAGGCGTCGTCAAGAGAGGCCTAAGAGACACGGCTCTGTGAAGGCCCGCCAACTGGCCCAACCCTGGGTGCGGTGGCCCCGCCGTGATCGACGAAAGGAAACCAGATGAGAAAGCCATGCCCTTCGTGCGGGTCGGTTGAGACCGGTCCGTCATTCACGTTCAAATGGGAGCAGACCAAAACCGAAGTGATCGCCACGGACCCGTACTACGGGTGCTCAGAGTGCGGGCACTCGTGGCAAATCAAAGGCCGATTGGTGCTCTCACGCCACTCAGACTCTGCCGACAAGGCGGCCGCCGAGTCATTTGCGAAACACCTCACAGATTCTGATTAGGCGGCACTGAGGGCGGGTCCGTCCGGGTAACGGGCATCAGAGATCTGTTCGGCGAGGGCCCCGATCTCGGCGAGGATCGCTTCCGGTTCGTTGTTCAACGTGAGTGTTTCGACAACGAGGTCGGTGCCAGCGAACCGCACCGTGTGGGACTGACAACTGAATAAGTCTGGTTCCTCACCTGCGTGTGAGACCTCCAGTCGTTGATGCAGATACTGGGTGGTGCGGGTTATGTGACCGACCACCCCGTCGAGCGCTGGCACCGGGACGCAATGATCTACGCCTGCAACCACGGCTTCAAGGGCACCGAGCAGATCCAGCGACTGGTGATAGCCCGTGCCCTCTCAGGTATGCGCATCGAGTAGCTGGGTTGCTCCAGCTGACAGGTGGGCCTAGTCCCGGCGAAGGGCCAGGGCCACGGCCTCGGTCCGGCTGTGTACACCCAGACGGCTGAGGATGTGTTGGATGTGGTTCCTGACGGTCGCCGGCGAGAGGACCAGTCGTTCGGCGATGGCTGACCCGTCGAGTCCCTCGGTGAGAAGTTGCAACACCTCTCGTTCACGGTTGGTGAGCACGTCCAGGCGCCCGTCTTCAACACCTGTTGCGGGGCTCCAATCCCTCAGCCTCTCAACGATCACGCGTTCCAACTCGAGGGGAACCGCCACCTCCCTCACCAGGTGAACCAGGCGGCACTGCTCCCGCAGTTCGGCTGGTGGAGTGATCGTCGAGGCGCTCAGCCACAGGGTTCTGCCGCCAGCAGAATGACCCAGTACCTCTCTCGTCTCGATCACCTCGTCTGGTTCACCGATGTTCGCCGCCGGGCAGAGGCCGTCACAGACCACATCGCCGCAGCGGTCCCTCCAGCAGAGGACCTCGTGGCAGGACCTCCCCAGTGCCTCATCCGGGGAGTAGCCGAGCAACTCGGTAGCCGCCTCGTTCCAGGCGATGATTCTGAACTCAGCGTCGATGGCGAGCATCGCATCAGAGGTTCGGCCGAGCACGTCAAGCAGGTCCGCAAGCAGGCCACCAACTTGAGGCTCGATGGCAGTCACGCTGGTCATGGGTGGGACCGAATGTAGGTTGTGACCCGACACCAGTCAACGCGGGGCGGCTGTGTCAGGCAACACTCCGACCCTTGAGCAGGGCCAGGATCCCACCGGAAGCGAGGATCCTGCGCATCTCCTCCGGTAGCGGATCGGCCCTTAGTTCGACAAGGCTGGCGACGTTGGTGACCACGCCGGTGACGAGGTCGACCTGGATGTCGTCACCATCCGCGAAAGCAGCGTGGATTCCGGTGCAGATCAGTGCCGGCAGCCCAACTGCGATGGCGTTGCGCATGAACAGCCGCGACAGGGACTCGGTGACCACACAGGCCACCCCGAGGGCCTTCAGGTTCTCAGCAGCAGTCTCCCTGCTGGACCCACAACCGAAGTTGCGGCCCGCAACGATGATGTCGCCGGCCACCACCTCGTTGGCGAACTCCGGGATGACGGACTCCAGCACATGGAGCTTCCTCACCTCGACCGGGTCGACGGCATACGCACCGGGTGACAGCACATCGGTGCTGATGTCGTGGTCGAGCCTCCAGGCTCTACCACGGAGTATGTCGTCAGCCATCGGATGCCCCCAGTTTTCTTGGATCGGCGATGTGCCCGGCGAGGGCCGACGCCGCCACGGTTGCGGGGGAGGCCAAGAATATCTCAGCCTCGGAACTCCCCATGCGCCCGATGAAGTTGCGGTTGTGGGTACCGATACAGCGCTCACCGGGTGCCAACAACCCTCCATGGCCACCGAAGCAGGGACCGCAACCCGGGGCGAGGATCGAGGCGCCGGCCTCAACGAGCGTCGCCGCCACCCCGGTCTCCAGGGCCTCACCGAGGACGGCTCGTGACGCTGGAGCAACGAGGAGCCTCATACCCGGAGCAATGTGGTGTCCGGCCAGGACCTCGGCTGCCGCCCGCAGGTCCTCGATTCGTCCGTTCGTACAGGAACCGATGAATGCCTGGTTGAGGCTGATGCCCTCCACTTCTGTGACCGGACTGACCTGGTCGACCTCGTGGGGAAGTGCAACCTGTGGTTCGAGGTTCGAGAGCGCAATCTCGTGGACGGCCTCGTAGGTGGCATCGGCATCTGGTTCGAACGGTTCGGTGCCAGCACCCCCGTGGCTCCGCAGGTAGGTGTCCGTGACCCCGTCGGCTGCGAACAGTCCGAACTTGGCGCCCATTTCAAGGGCCATGTTGCAGACCGTGAGCCGACTGGACATGTCTGCCCCGGCCACAGCGGGTCCGGCGAATTCAATCGCCCGGTACTGGGCACCATCGGCGCCGAAGCGGCCGGCGAGGTGCAGGATCACGTCCTTCCATGAGACCCCGGCCATCAGATCGCCGGTCATCTCGAAGCGGATGGTCTCGGGAACGCGGAACCAGAGTTGTCCGGTAGCCAGGGCGTAGACCATGTCGGAGGTGCCGATGCCCGTTCCACCGGCGCCGAGGGCCCCATAGGTGGTGGTGTGGGAATCGGTGCCTACGACGAGGTCACCCGGGCGGATGTGGCCATGCTCGGGCAGAAGTTGGTGGCAGATCCCCCGGCCGGCGTCGTAGAAGGCGGTGATGCCGAGTCTCGAGATGTGTTCCCGGATGCTCTGGTGGATGGCCGCCGCCGCCTCCGAGGGGGCCGGCACCAGATGGTCGATGACGACCACGATCCGGTCCGGATCAAAAACCTGATCCAGGCCCGTGTCACGGAGCAGGTTGAACACCTGGGCGGCGAAGATGTCGTGCAGCAGGGCCAGGTCGATCTCGGCCATGACGAACTCCCCGGCGGCCACCTGGTCCCGTCCGGCAGAGCGGGCCAGAATGCGTTCCGCGAGGTTCATCCCCATGGTGTGGCCTCCACCCTCAACCTGCCCCCAGGCTACGACCACCACAGACGTAGAGCGTCTGTCCGGTCACGTACGAGGACTCGTCCGAGGCCAGGAACAGCGCAGCGTTGCCGATGTCCTCAGGTGTCCCGATTCGGCGGGCCGGGATGGTCTTGATGAGACGTTCCTGCACCTCGTCCTTGAGTCCCCGAAAGAGTGGGGTGTCGACGAGGGCCGGGGCTATGCAGTTGGCGGTCACCCCATAGCGGGCCATTTCCAGTGCCAGCGAGCGGGTCAGGCTCACAACTGCCCCCTTGGAGGCTGCGTAGTTGGTCTGCCCCGCTCCCCCCAACCACGCACGTGAGGTGATGTTGACGATCCGACCGGACTCCTGTTCCATCATGTGGGGCACAACTGTCCGGCAGCAGAGGAACTGTGACCTCAGGTTGACGTCGATGACGACGTCCCAGTCCTCGTCGCTCATCTTTGCCAGCCAGCCGTCCCGGGCGATGCCCACGTTGTTCACGATGATGTCGACTCTGCCGTAGGCATCCAGTGCTGCCGCCACGAGGCTCTCTGCTCCTTCGGCGGTTGCCACGTTGGCGGCATGGCCCGTTGCCTCGAGGCCGTCGGTAGCGAAGCCTGAGACCACAGCGTCGACCTTCTCGGTAATCAGGTCGTTCAGCACGACCTTCGCCCCAGCTGTGGCAAGGACTCTGGCAATGCCCTTGCCTATGCCCTGACCTGAACCGGTGACGATTGCCACCCTGTCCGTCACACCCATGTCTGTTACCTCCTGGTCTGTCTCAACGTCCCTTGAACTCTGGTTGTCGCTTCTCGATGAAGGCCTGGATCCCCTCGTTCCGGTCCTCACTGGCCCGTAGCACGGCGTGGCTCGTAGCCTCCAGTTCCAGTCCGCTCTCAAGGTCTGTCTCGGTCGCCCGGTTGACCAGCGCCTTCACCCGATCGTGGGAGAGCGGGGCGCGACCGGCGATCCGCATGGCCAGCGCCATCACCTCTTCCATGAGACCGTCATCTGGAACCACCCGGTTCACGAGTCCCATGCGAAGTGCGTCAGCGGCGCTGACGTGGTCGGCTGTGAACATGAGTTCCTTGGTGTACGCGGGCCCAATCAGTCGGGTGGCCCGTTGTGTCCCGCCGGCGCCGGGCAGGCTCCCCACCTTGGCTTCCGGGAAGCCCAGGCGGGCTCCCTCGGCTGCCACCCGGACATCGCCGGCGAGGGCCAACTCAAGGCCTCCCCCGAGCGCGTAGCCACGGATCGCGATGATGACCGGCAGGTGGAGGCCCTCCAGTCGACCGAACACATCGCGTACGAGGATCCCGAGTGGATCGTGGATGAGGCCGGCCTCGAACTCGGGGCCCCTGCTCTTGAGGTCGGCACCGACGCAGAATGCCTTCTCCCCGGACCCGGTCACCACGAGGACCCGTGTTTCGGGGTCAGACTCGACGTCGTCGAGGATGCCGGACATCGTCTCCAGCATCGCAACGGTCATCGAGTTGAGCGCTTCTGGGCGGTTGAGGGTGAGCACCCCCACGGCGCCATCTTTCTCATAGAGCACGGGTCCATCCACGTTGGCACCTGGCTTGTCGTCTGTCACTGCTATCTCCTCTCCTCGCCCGGCTATCTGCGCCCGGCACCGCCCACCACCCCGGTCTGGAGCAGTTCGCGGATCTCATCGTCTTCGAAGCCCTTCTCGGCCAGGATCACCTCGGTGTGCTCGCCGGGAATGGGTGGCGGTGGGCCGGTGAAGTCACATGGTGTTCCCGACAGGCGGCCCGGGAATGGCGGTGCCGTAACTTCACCCACAGCGGGGTGTCGGACCGTGACCAGGGAGTCTCCCCGGGACACATGTTCCTCGGCCATGAGTTCCGGGTAGGTGAGAAGTGGGCCACAGATGACATCGACCTCGTCCAGCAGGGTGATCCACTCAGCGGTGGTCCTCTCGGCGAACAGCGGCTCCAGTACCTCGCGTAGTTCCGGCCTGGCCCTGACGCGCTTCTCGTTGGTGTCAAAACGCGGATCTGCCGCAAGTCCCGGCTGTCCGAGCGCTCCACAGAGTGCGGGCCACCGTGCCGGCGTGTAGGCGGCGACCATCACCTGGCCATCCCTGGTGGCGAACGCCTCGTTCGGTGCCGCATAGGGGGCGGCGCTTCCGAGCCGCGTCGGAGGCTGTCCGCTGGCGAGGAACATCGAGAGTGGGATGAGCTGGTAGGCGAGGAGGGAATCCAGGAGGGACACGTCGACCCGCTGTCCCTGACCGGTCCGCTCACGCACGAGGAGCGCAGCCAGGATGGACTGTGATGCGTAGACGCCCCCTGCCATGTCGGCAGCCGGTACGCCTACCTTCACCGGGGGGCCGTCGGCGGTTCCGGTTACGCTCATGATCCCGCCCATCGCCTGGGCGACGCCGTCGACACCGGGCCGGTCACGCCACGGTCCATCCTGGCCGAATGCTGAGATGGCGGTATAGACGAGCCGCGGGTTGCGGGCAGCCATCGCCTCGTAGCCGGTGCCGAGGCGGTCCGCTACCCCGGGTCGGAAGCTCTCCAGGGCCACGTCGCAGCGTTCAGCCAGCCTCAGGACGACCTCTGATCCCCCTGGTTCCTTGAGGTCGACGACGATGCTGCGCTTGTTGCGGTTCATTCCCAGGAAGGCGGCGGCAACACCTTCAACGAACGGCGGGCCCAGCCCCCTTCCCCATTCGCCCCCGGGAGGCTCGACCTTGATCACCTCGGCACCCAGATCGCCTAGGTACATCGAACAGGTTGGCCCGGCCGCGCCCTGGGAGAGGTCCAGAACGGTGGTTCCATCGAGGGGCCCGCTCATCGTTCGCCCACATTGCCGGGCATCGCACTCCTCTCCATGGCAACGCCATGGACGGCCAGGTCAGCGAACTGGCTGGCGATCTCCTCGGGGGTGAGGTCGCCACCGGGCTGGTACCAGCGCACCGCTGAGTTGGACATGCCCAGGACGGCCCTAACGGTGAGGTCGATGTCCTGGTCCACGAACGCGGCCGATGCGATGCCCTCTCCGATGATGTTTCTGAAGATGAACTCGTAGCGGTCACGCTTTGCCACGTGGGCCGTCATGAACTCCGAGGAGAGGTACCGGCCCTCCTCGATGAAGCAGGCCTGGGCATCGCGGTCGTGTATTCCCTCGACGGTGTGGAGGTAGACGGCCCGGTGCAGTCGCTCCGCGACCGGAAGGTCCAATTCGGCCACCTCCCGTAGGAGTGGGGTTACCCGGTTCACCGTCAGGTCGATGATCTCCGCCAGAAGGGCCTGCTTGCTGGGGAAGTGGTGGTAGAGGCTGGACTTGGTGATTCCCACTTCGGCTGCAAGGTCGGCCATGCTGGTCCCGTTGAACCCCCTCTCGCTGAAGAGAGTCGCAGCAACCAGGCGGATGCGGTTTCCGGTGGTCGGTGCCTCGGTCATCGTTCATTGCCAGCGACGAGTCGCATGCCGGCCTCCAGGGCCTCCAGGTTCATCTCGCAGTGCCTGGTCGGGACCCTGTCAGCGACCGCCCTGCACAGCCTTGCCGCTTCGACGACTTCGGTCAGGGCCTGCAGAACACCGAGGGCCACCACCCCGCTGACAAGTTGGCCCCCGCTGACCGAGCGGGCGGTGTCGACGATCGGATACTGGCGGTCCCCGGCCCTGAGGTCGGTGGGGACACAACGGCTGTCGACAACCAGGCGGCTCCGATCTGCGAGTTCAGGGTGGTACCTGGAGCAGGCCTCACCACTCAGGGCGACCAGGAGGTCGATCTCCTCGGCTAGCGGGTAGCCGATCCGCTCGGTTGCGATCACCACATCCGAGCGGCTGGCCCCTCCACGCGACTGGGGTCCGTAGACTTGGTTGTGGATGGCCTCCGCTCCCGACAGGATCGCCGCCTCCGCGAGAATCCGACCGGCCGTGACCACCCCCTGGCCGCCGGCGCCTGCTATCCGGTATTCGCTACGGCCCATGGCTGCCCTCCCCGTGGACACCGGTGAACACGGGCCTTTCCTCGCGCTGGATGATTCCGGTAGTCATTCCCGGCGGTGGGGTTGAGGAGGGTACGTGGTTGACGAACCGTTTGGAGGACAGCGGGCCGGTCACGCCTACTTCACGTCCGGCCATCCATGTGAGCATGTCCGCACCACCCCCCACCCCGTTGTAGCGGCCGTAGTACTCGGGGCAGTCGCTGACCACCTCAATGAACGAGAAGCCATTGTGTGTCATGCCCTCGACCATGACCCTGGTCATCTCGATCGGATTGGCTGCGAGAACGCGTGCCACAAAGGATGCTCCAGCGCCGATCAGCAGTTTGCAGGCATCGAAGTTGGGTTCGGTATTCCCCCCCGGTGTGGTCGATGCCACTGAACCGGTAGGAGTTGTCGGGGCGGCCTGGCCTCCGGTCATTCCGTAGATCGAGTTGTTTAGGAGGAGGACCGTAATGTCAATGTTCCTGCGTGCGGCATGGATCAGGTGGTTGGCACCGATGGCGAGGCCGTCTCCGTCGCCGGTGACAACCACGACGTGGAGTTCCGGGCGTGCCATCTTCAGCCCGGTGGCGAAGGCAGGCGCTCGGCCGTGGGTTCCGTGCAGCGTGCAGAAGTCCACATAGCCGACAAGGCGGCTGCTGCAGCCGATGCCGGCCACCATCGCAAGCCTGTTCCTGTCTATCTCCTGTTCGTCGACAGCTTCTAGAAATGACCGGAGCACGATGCCGTGGGCGCAACCGGGGCACAGGACGTGTGGCATCGCCCACTCGCGGAGGTGATCCCGGACATCGGTCATGTCCTCACCGCCCCGGCGCCCGAGATGGCAGCCACGAGGTCGGTCGGCGTGATCGGTTCGCCGTCGGCGCGCAGGTGGCCCACTATCTCGCTTCTACCGGCCGCTGCCCGTTCGACCTCGCCGATGAGTTGTCCGAGGTTCATCTCTGCGACGAGCAGTGTGTCGACCTGTGCGGCCACCTCGCCGACCTGGTGGTAGGGGAAGGGCCACAGCGTGAGTGGCCGGATCATTCCGACCCTGATACCGGCTTCGCGGGCCCGGAGGACAGCCTCGTGGGCGGATCGGCCCACGAACCCGTAGGCGAAGATGGCGATCTCTGCATCGTCCAACATGAAGGTCTCGATCTCGGTGATCTCCTCCTGGTGGTTGGTGATCTTGTCGTGGATTCGGGTGATGAGTGCCCCAGCCTGTCCCGGGTCGGTGGTGGGGAAGCCACGCTCATCGTGTGTCAGCCCCGTCACATGGAACCGGTAGCCGTCGCCGAATGCGGGCATCGGGGGGACGCCGTCAGGGGGTGCCGCCTTGGGCAGGAAGGTGGACGGGTCTCCGTTCGGCCGTGGCCGGCTGATGATGTCGACCGAGTCCGGGAACACGACGCTCTCTCGGGTGTGGCCGATGATCTCGTCGTAGATGAGGGTCACCGGGGTGCGGAACCGTTCGGCCAGGTTGAAGGCCTTCACGGTGAGGTTGAAGACCTCACCTACCGACGAGGGAGCCAGAACGATGGATGGATGGTCACCGTGGGTGCCCCAGCGGGCCTGCATCACATCGCCCTGGGACGGCGATGTCGGGAGGCCTGTACTGGGGCCGCCCCTCATGACGTTGACGACCACGCACGGGACCTCGGCCATCGTGGCGAACCCGATGTGTTCCTGCATCAGGGAGAAGCCGGGCCCGCTGGTGGCGGTCATCGCCCTCGACCCGGCGAGGGATGCCCCGATGACGGTTGCAAGCGACGCGATCTCGTCCTCCATCTGCACGAACACGCCGCCGGCGTCGGGTAGGAACCTGACCATCAGTTCGGCAATCTCAGACGAAGGCGTTATCGGGTAGCCGGCGTAGAAGTTGCATCCGGCCGCAAGCGCCCCCCGGACGCAGGCCTCGTTTCCCTGGACGAGCTTCGGCCCGCTCACGGTGGATCACCGGCCGATGCGACCAACTCCCCCCGGGAGACATTTTCGGTGGGAGGGCTGACGGCTATGGCGAAGTCGGGACAGAGCAGCTCACACAACCTGCAACCGGTGCAGGCTTCGGCATCGACGAGGGCCAGTTCCCCGTCGATGCCAACTTCCAGGCAGTACTCGGGGCACACCCGCGAACAGATGTCACAGCCCTTGCACCATTCGTGCCTGATGTCGATCTCGTGGGGTCCCGGGAAGCCATCGGGGTCAGCCGGTCTCGGTGGAATCGATGCCTCGACCACCTCGCATCCAGCCCTGAATGCAGTCAGGTTCACCGCCTCGGTTCCGGCGGGCACCAGCCGCTCGATGGCGGCCTCCCAGTGGACGTGTTCGATGTCCAAGAATGCGGCCACCGAACCCAGTATCACGCTGTTGGCTGCCCTGATGTTGCCGAGTTCGGCAGCGGTCGATGAAGCATCGACGATTCGGGTCTTGAGGGTGCGACGGCCCAAGAGGTCGGGATCGATGTCGGGGTAGCGGATCGACCACGATCGCCTGTCGGTGCAGGAGCCTGGTGGAACGATCGTTCGAAGGTCGGCGACCACGGCTCCACCCTCGCGGACGTACTCGACCCATCGCAGGGCCTCGGCCCACTCGAAGGCAGCGAGCACCTCAGCACTTCCCAGCGGTACGAGGGGGCTGTCGACGCTTGATCCCCAGCGGATGTGGCTGAACACGGAACCACCCCGCTGGGCCATTCCGTGCACCTCGCTCTGCTTGACGTCGTGGCCTGCCCGGACCAGAGCGTCGGCCACGATCATTCCCGCCAGGATCACGCCCTGGCCGCCGACCCCGGCCAACAGGAGTCCACTTGAGTCGTCAGACACCGGTACGTACCTCGATCTTGCTCGAGGGGGTCGGCAGGATTGCCAGCGGTGGACAGAGTTGTGCGCACAGCGTGCACCCGGTGCACGTGATCGAGTCGATAGACACCTTGCGTCTACCCTCAAATGTTTCATCGGACCAGACGATCGATGGACAACCGGCGGTCATGCAGGCCTGGCACGCTGTACACGCATCGGCGATCACCTCGTAGGGCCTGTCGCGCACCTTGGTGGGCGCCTCGACGCAGGGCCGGTTGGTGATCACGACCGAGGGGCCGGGGCTTGCGATGGCGGCCTCGAGTGCGCCGTAGGTGGCTCCCAGGTCGTACGGGTCGACAATCCTCACGTCGTCGACACCCAGTGCCCTGCACAGGGCCAGCAGATCGACCGGGGTCGTCTCTGACCCCTGCAACGTGATACCGGTGCCGGGGTGTTCCTGGCCTCCGGTCATGGCGACCGTGCCGTTGTCGAGGATCAGGACAGTTATGTCGGCCTGGTTGTAGACGGCATCCACGAGGCCGGGGATGCCACCGTGGAGGAAGGTGGAGTCACCGATGGTTGCCACTACCGGTCCCTGGGCTCCTCCAGATGCAGCCATCCCCGCGGCCATGCCGATGCTGCTTCCCATGGCGACACATGTGTCCATTGCGGACAGCGGAGCGAGGGCCGCCAGCGTGTAGCAGCCGATGTCACCGGTCACCACGGCACCGAGTCGTCGTAGGGCGAGGAACGGCGGCGTATGCGGACACCCGGGGCACATCAGTGGCGGTCGGGCTACCGTTGGTGGAGCTGGCTCGATCGTGGGTCCATCCGGCAGGGCTAGTGCAGTGGCGAAACCCCTTCGAACGGCGTCGGGGCTGAGCTCTCCGGCCTGGGGGAAGAAGGCCTTTCCCTCCACGGCGATGCCGGCGGCAAGGATGTCGTTCTCAAGGTACGGATCGAGTTCCTCGACTACCAGCAGGCGGTCCACCGACTCGGCGAAGGCACGGATGGCCTCGATCGGTACCGGGTAGCTCATGCCCAGTTTGAGAATCTTCGCGTCGGGCAGGACCTCCCTGACGTAGTTGTGAGCGATACCGGATGTCACCACCCCGATATCAGAACTGTGCCCGGATTCGACCGTCAGCGGGCTGGCTTCGACGTACTCGGTAAGCCTTTCGAGCCGTTTCAGCATCTCGGGCCGGCGAAATCGGGCGTGGCCGGGGATCATCACGTATTTTCTCGGGTCCCGTGTGAAGCCCGTTGTCGGGTGTTCGATCCTGGAGCCCAGCCTGACGAGACCCCGGTTGTGGGACACCCGGGTCGTCGTGCGGACCAGGACGGGGGTATCGAACTCCTCGGAGATGGCGAAGGCGATCGCCGTGTATTCCCTGGCTTCGTTACTGTCAGCGGGTTCGAGAAGTGGGACGCCAGCCATGCGCGCAAACCCCCGGTTGTCCTGCTCGTTCTGCGAACTGTGCATGCCGGGATCGTCGGCTGTGACAATTACGAGTCCGGCACCTACCCCCGTGTAGGCAGTTGTCATGAAGGTGTCGGACGCGACGTTGAGGCCGACGTGTTTCATCGTCGCCAGTGCCCTGACCCCACCCAGCGACGCACCCAGGGCCACGTCAAGGGCCACCTTCTCGTTGGTTGCCCAGCGCACGTCGATGTCATCGCGGTCGGCGATCGATTCGAGGATCTCAGTGCTCGGCGTTCCCGGATAGCCGGTGGCGACCAGCACCCCGGCCTCGACCGCACCGCGGGCAACTGCCTCGTTGCCTGAGAGGAGTACGCGTGACCCGATCCCGGTGTCAGTGTCGCCTTCTACCTCGGAATCGGCGATCGTGTCGACGGTCATGTCGTATTGACCTCGCTCAACAGCCCCAGGATCTCGGTTTCGCTCAGTACGTGGTCTGAGCTCTTTGCGGCGGCCAACACCTTGTCGACGGTTGGATCGTCGAATGTGTGTCCGTGGCTGCTCAGCCATGCGACGGCGTTGGCTCTTCCGCTCATTGGGCCCACGCTGATCTCCTGTTCGCGCCCGAGCACGTCGGCGGGGACACCGCTGTAGATGCGGTTGGCCAGCCATGTGTCACCGGTCCGCATGGCCTTGAGCACGGCGGCGGCATGGACGCCTGTACTGGTTTCAAAGGCGTTATTCCCTATTGCGGGGTAGTTGCTTGGAATCGGCGTGTCCGTCGCCTTCGAGATGGTTTCGCAGTACGAGGGCAGGGAATGGAGGTCGTTGTCCAGCCAGCCCAGGAGCTTGAGGTTCACCATGAGCGTGTCGGTCGGAGTGTTGCCGACCCGCTCGCCGATGCCGAGGCCACAGGTGTGGACCCGGTCTGCGCCAGCTGAGAGGGCGGTAATTGAGTTGATTACCGAGAGGCCCCGGTCGCTGTGCCCGTGCCAGTCGATCTTCACGTCTTCGCCACTGTCGGCGACGATCTCCTGGGCGAATTCAACGAGGGCCCGCACCCCCCAGGGCGTGGAATGGCCAACGGTGTCAGCTAGGCAGATCCGGTAGGCACCCGCCTCGATGGCTGCGGTGTAAACGGTCCGTAGGGCCTCGGGCCGCGCCCTTGTGGTGTCCTCGGTGACGTACATGACCTCAAGGCCCTCATTGCGGGCGAGGGCCACTCCCTCCTCCGTCGTACGGACCAGGAAGTCCAGGTCCCAGCCCTCCACGTACTGACGGATCGGGCTGGAACCAAGAAACAGGGCAGCTTCGATGGCCACTCCTGAGCGCTGTTGGGCTTCGCTGATTGGCAGGATGTCGGCGGCATGGGTTCGGCCGGCGCAGTTGGGCTGAATAGACAGGTCCGGGCCACCAGCGGCCTCGGCGAGCGCCGTCACGTGGTCGAGTATCGTGGTGCCTGCACCCGGGTAGCCGATATCGGCGGCTTGGATGCCCAGTTCTCCCATCAGGTGAAGGATCTCCAGTTTCTCACCCAGGCCCGGCTGTCGTACCGACGGGCTCTGCAGGCCGTCGCGGAGGGTCTCGTCGTTGATTTCCACGGTGCTGGGTTGTCGGAGCTTGTCTTCTCCGACCAGGTTCCAGTCGTGGAGGTACTGCTCTTCCCTGCTGTGACCCCGTTCTTCCTGTTCCATGTGCATCCTTGAGTAACTTGCCCGTCCGACCGGTCGGACGCCACCCCTAGAGGGTCCCAGTGAGGGGCCCCGCTGACAATCCTGTTGTTGCTTCATTTTTTTGATGCGAACACATCATTCGTCCGGATGGAGCGTGTTCCAGGGCGCCGTTTCACCTGGTCCGGCTCAATTGTGAATGGGGCCGATGGACTAGATAATTGAGGCTGTTACCTCATTGACTGGACTGGGAATGGGGGATGACACTCGTGGGTGAACCTGATCGACCGAACGGCCGGACGGTTGTGGTCGAGTGAAGTAATCCGCCGGACCGCAGCAGACCTGAACATGGAGGAGAGTTGTTGGAAGTCGAGACGGCGGTTTCCTTTCGCCCGGGTGAGTTGGAGGTTGACTCCAGCGGGGCTGGCCACCTGCTTGGCAGCCGGTGTGCCTCGTGTGGCGCACACTTCTTCCCCGTTCGCCAAGCCTGCGCCGGTTGCCTCGGCACCGACCTGGAGGCGGTCAGGCTTTCTACGACCGGGACGCTCTACACCTTCTCGATAGTCAGGCAGTCGACGCCCGAGTTCGAGGTTCCGTACGCCCTCGGCTACGTCGACTTCAGTGAGGGCGTCCGCATAATGGGCCAGATCAGCGGGTGCGACCTCGAAGACATCTGGATCGGAATGCAGCTGAGCCTCTCTGTCGAACCCTTCGGTGAGGACGAGGATGGGAATCAACTCAGCGGCTACCGGTTCCGGCCGACCGAGGCGGGAAGTGGAGGTGGGTCATGACCGACGTCCACATTCTCGGGGTCGGGATGACCCGATTCGGAAGGCACCCCGACAGTGATGCTTCCGACTTGGGAGCCGAGGCCCTACTCGAAGCAATAGCCGACGCCGAAATCGACGCCCGGGCCGTTGAAGCCGCTTACTGCGGACATGTGTTCCAGGGAATGGTCACCGGCCAACGGATCCTCGCACAGGTTGGCCTGGCGGGTCTGCCACTCACCAATGTCGAGAACGCCTGCAGCAGTGGAGCAACCGCAATCAGGGAGGCGTCTCTCGCCATCCGGGCTGGCGAGCACGACGTCGTCGTTGCAATCGGCACCGAGCACCTCACCTCCCGGTTCCGGGGAGCGCTGACCCCTGACCCGAGTGACCCTGAGGCGGCCGTCGGAGCGACCATGCCCGGCGTATATGCGATGAGGGCGAGGCGCTACATGGAGGAGTTCGGGATGACCCGGGAACAGCTCGCGCTGATCCCCGTCAAGAACAAGGGCAACGCTGCTCGCAACTCCCTGGCACACTTCAGGACGCCGATCACCGTCAAGGAGGTGTTGGAGTCGCGCCCGATCGCCGATCCGCTCAACCTCCACGATTGCTCACCCGTAACCGACGGGGCCGCAGCGGTGGTTGTCATGAGTGACAGGGCAGCAGGGAGGTTCGCCAACGGTCGTACCGTCCGCTTAGCCGCGTCGGCACTGCGGTCCGGCTCAGTCGACGTGGAACCCACCTCGATGACGTTCGAACCGCTCACCTGGGCTACGGCCCGAGATGCTTATGAGAAGGCCGGTATAGGCCCTGACGATGTCGACCTGGCTGAGGTTCACGACTGTTTCAGCATTGCCGAGGTCTTACGGGTCGAGGGTCTCGGGTTGTTTGAACAGGGCAGTTATCCGACAGCCGTGGAGCGCGGCGAGGCCGACATCGGTGGCAGGCTGCCAATCAACCCGAGCGGTGGGCTGATCGGCAAGGGTCACCCCCTCGGGGGAACCGGTGTGGCCCAGGTGGTTGAGGTTGTGCGGCAGTTGCGCGGCGAGGTCGGTGACCGCCAGGTCGAAGGTGCCAAGGTGGGTGTGGCACACTGCCGGGGGGGCAAGGCCGTCGGAATCGAGGGCGCGGCGTGCACAGTTCAGGTACTGGTTCGCTGACCACCGAACCAGGGGAGCAGATCCGACTGCCGTTCGTCCTCATGCGGGGTGGAACGAGCAGGGCGGTGTTTCTCCGCGGGGGTGATCTGCCCGACGACACCGGGTACCGCGACGCCACGATACTGTCGCTCTTCGGCAGTCCGGACCCGCGTCAGGTTGACGGTCTCGGGGGCGCCGACCTGCTGACCAGCAAGCTTGCCGTTGTCGACCCCCCGAGCCGACCCGATGCCGACCTCAACTACACCTTCGCCCAGGTGAGCATCACTGAACCCGTCGTCGACTACGACATCAACTGCGGCAACATCTCCGCAGCGGTCGGGGCCTACGCCGTCGATGAAGGTCTGGTGGACCCGGTGGAGCCCGTCACCACCGTGCGTATCCACAACACCAACACCGGACGGATGCTCACAGCGGAGGTACCGGTTGTTGATGGTGCCGCAGCTGTCGAAGGCACCTGTGCTGTCCACGGCGTGCCCGGAACCGGTGCTCCGATAGCACTCGACTTCGGTGAAACCGCCGGAGGCACCACGGGGGCACTGTTTCCCACCGGCAATCAGGTTGATGTGCTCGATACCTCCGTCGGACCCGTTCGGGCCACCATTGTCGACCTTGCCAACCTCACTGTGTTCCTACTGGCAGGGGATGTCGGGATGGTCGGAACCGAAGGACCCGAGGAGTTCAGCGAGGAGCAGGTTGGCGCAATCACCGCAGCAAAGGAGGCGGCTGCCCGTCTCCTCGGGATGGCACCCGATGGCCTGACCCCTGTCCCTGCGATCGTCTCCCCGTCGGCCGGCTACGTGGACTACTCAACGGGTGGTTCCGTTGTTCCAGACGAGATCGACCTCGTTGCAAGGGTGGTTGGTGGTCGTCCGGCAGTTCCCCACAAGGCCTACCCCGGGACCCTGGCTGCCTGCACGGGGGTGATGGCATGCATCCCCGGGACGACGGTCAACGAGGTCGCCGGCCAGGGGTGTGAAGGTGAGATTCGAATCGGTCATCCGTGTGGTGTGATGCCGGTCCAGGTTCGTGTCGGCCGTGACGCAGGTGGCTGGAGGATCGACCGGGCCGTCTTCCACCGCACGGCCCGTCGGCTTGCCGAGGGCACGGCGTTCATCCGGCGATCTTCAATCTCCGGGGTCAAGGGCAACTGATGGCGGAACAGGTCATTTCCCTTCAGGTCAACGGCGCGGAACACAGGATCCTGACCGCTGACCACCGCACCCTCCTCGAGGTGCTGCGCGAGGACATGGCGATGGTCGGAACCAAGCATGGCTGTGACCTGGGTGAATGTGGAGCCTGCACCGTGTTGTTGGATGGTCGGCCCGTGCTGGCCTGTCTGGTGCTGGTCGTACAGGTTGATGGACGAACCATCACGACCATTGAGGGCATGGCAGAGGACGGGATCCCCCACCCCCTCCAGACGGCGTTTTCAGAAAAGGGTGCAGCGCAGTGCGGCTACTGCACACCCGCCATGCTGCTCACGGCGCGGGCCCTCCTCGACGAGGTTCAGGCCCCAGACCCGGACGACATCAGACAGGCCCTCGCTGGCAACCTCTGCCGCTGTACCGGCTACAACAAGATCATCGAGGCCGTTGAGGCAGTTGTTGGGGCTCAGGACTGATGGGAACCGGCCACAACGCCCTGGGGCGTGCCCTTCCCCGCGTCGACTCCATGGAGCAGGTGACGGGAGCGATCCGCTTTGCAGACGATCTGACCCTGCCCGGAACGCTGGTCGGACGACAGCTGCTCAGCACCCACCCACATGCCGTCATTGCCGGTATCGACACCAGCCGGGCCGAGGCCCTCAGCGGTGTGAGGGCGGTCATTACCGGCTCGGACCTGCCCATCACTTACGGCATTCTCCCAGTCAGCCAGGACGAGAACGCCCTGGCAGTAGACCGGGTGCGCTACGTGGGAGAGCCCGTGGCCGCCGTGGCCGCAGACGACGCCGAAATCGCCGAAAGGGCGCTCTCGCTGATCAAGGTGGACTACGAGCCCCTTGAAGAGGTGGTGGACCTGGAACAGGGCCTGTCAGAGGACTGCCCGCTCATCCACGGTGAGGGAACCGGCCGAAACGTCCACAGGTCGGTGGCGCTCGAGTTCGGCGATGTCGATGAGGGATTCGGTGTCGCCGACCACATACGTGAGGACGTGTTCCACTACAGCGGGAATACCCACGCGGCACTGGAGACCCACTGCGTTCTGGCCTCGTACGACGTTGTCGGGAAACTCACGCTGTGGTCGTCCACCCAGGTACCCCACTACCTACACCGCTCCCTCGAGAGGGTGCTGGAACTCCCCGCCGGTCGTATCAGGGTCGTGGCGACACCGAACGGTGGCGGGTTCGGTGGAAAGACTGAACCGTTCTCCCACGAGTTCGCCGCAGCCAAACTGTCGATGCTCACCGGGCGACCTGTTCGCATCAACCTCAGCAGGGAGGAGGTCTTCTACGCCCACAGGGGACGCCACCCGGTGCTCATGTGGGTGAGAACGGGCTTTGCAGTCGACGGTCGCATCACCGCCATGCACTTCAGGTCATTCCTCGACGGGGGTGCCTACAGCAGCTACGGGATCGTCTCCATGTACTACACCGGTGCCCTCCAGACCGCCACCTACCAGATCCCCAACTACCGCTTTGAGGGCGTACGGGTCTTCACCAACAAGCCTGCGTGCGGACCCAAGAGGGGCCACGGCACACCTCAGCCCAGGTTCGCCCTCGAGTGCCAGTTGGACAGGGCCGCGGCGGACCTGGGCATGGAGCCTGTCGGAATACGACTCGTGAACGCCGTGGAGCCTGACTCGTCGACCGTTAACCACCTGCGTATCACCAGCTGCGGCCTCAGCGAGTGCATTGTCGAGGTGGCTGGGGCATCTGACTTCACAGCGAGGCACGGTCGGCTTCCACACGGCCATGGCATGGGCTTCGCGGTCGGTGCCTACATGTCGGGAGCGGGCCTGCCCATCTACTGGAACGACATGCCCCAGTCCGAGGTCCAGGTGAAGGTGGACAGGGGAGGCGGCGTGACGGTCTACTCAATGGCCACAGATGTCGGTCAGGGGTCGACGACGATGTTGGCGACCGTGGTGGCTGAGTTGCTCGGCCTCCAGCCATCGGACCTGGCAATGGTGACCGCCGACACCGATCTGACCCCGGTAGACCTCGGGAGCTATTCCAGCCGGGTGACTTTCATGGCTGGGAATGCCGCGGTGG
>Ga0208411_1001061_pt1 | contig 19476 bp, 14 predicted proteins | sample ETN01SmetaG_4_FD_185793 | JGI IMG/M metagenome (GOLD analysis project Ga0208411, IMG submission 185793) | Marine microbial and viral communities from oxygen minimum zone, Eastern Pacific Ocean - ETNP2014F12-01SV261 (SPAdes) (version 2) | ecosystem: Environmental > Aquatic > Marine > Oceanic ... | reverse complement strand
CATCCAGCCGGGTGGCGCTGGCTACTGCCTTGGCGACAGTATTGGGGATGTCATGAAACTTGAGGTCCAGAAAAACTGAGGCACCGGTATCACGCACGCGCTTTACGATATCCGGACCCGCAGAAACAAAAAGTTCCTTGCCGATCTTGAAGGCGCCCACTGCCGGCGCAACCGTTTCAGCAAGCTTTAAGGCAGCACTTGCCTCAGGAACATCCAGCGCGACGATGATGGGGTTCTTCACTGCCGAGAATCAAAACATCCTTCAATGCGGATGAACAGAATGAAGTGGAGGCTTTAACCCCTGAAGAAATATAAGTGTCAGGGGCCGTTACGATTTTAACGCTTTTGACTCGAGGAGCGGCGGGAATCGAACCGACTATCCAGTTTCTTTGCTTTCGCCGGGTCAGACATATCCTTGAGTCGGCGTTGGGTGTTATCCATCATCTTTAGCACTTCCTTGTCCTGAGTTTGTGCACGTAGTGAGGAGAGGTACTGTTGCCGGGCCTGTAGGGTTTCGGGGGCGACACTCCTGCCTTCACCCAGTTTGTTGAGGTAATAAGTGACGGTTCTCATGCCGCTTTCCCGGTTTTCCTTTTGCTTTTTCTTGTCATCTATTGAGGCGAATTTCGCGAACCCCTCATTCATCCGGCTGTTTATCATAATATTGGCATCTTCACTGACTCCCACGTAGCCAGCAGCGATCCCCCTTAAGGTGCTGCGGTTGCGATCACCTATGCCCGGGGTATCGTAGATATCCCGTAATATGGGCATCGCGTCTGCTCCCAAAACTCCGGTAAGATAACCCAGCACCGAACGATCGATTCCGGTGTAGGCAACTTCAATTTCCTGGCCATCCTTCTTTTCCTTCCTGTTGTACTCGTATAACAGCTCCAGCTTGGCCTGATCCATGAAGGTGACGTCCTTGTTATTCCTCAACAAACCCCAAAGCATCGATCGGTTTTGGCGGTCGAGGAAGGAGTCTACTTTTTCTTCCTGATAGATTCGTAACCCCTTGCCTGATTTGGGGGCTTGATCGTAAAAATGTATCAACAGTTCATGGGATGCCTGAAGATATGCCTCCTTGTGTTGGTCCTTGGAAAGATTATCCAAAACCTGGGCGAGGTAAGCGACCTCCAGCGATCGGGCAGTGGTGCCTAGTACCTTAAGGAGGATGCGCTCACATTCCTGCAGGTGGGTGCCGTTGCGTTTGCCGATGTGACGAAGAGAATTGAATAGTCCTATTCGGAGCGAGGGAGGGAAGATTGGGTCGAGGTAGATTTCTCCGCGTTCCCAGTTGCGCGTGGTGATTTGGCTAGTGTTTTCGTAAAGCACCATATCGAGCCCCTGATCCAGAAACCGTTCGATAGCCGGGAGGGCATCAGGTCCCATGGATGTGATTTCCTCAAACTGGCGAATGACCTGGCGGATTAGAACGCGATGTTCGTCAGTGTCTCTGCCCCTACGTTCTTGCATCGGAAGTTTGCTTAGCCAAGCCAACACTTCCTCTGGGCTTCCAGTCGAGGCACCAGGGATGATGACCTCTGCCCTGACTAGTTCCACTTTGCCTGCCTCGGCTTTTGCCTGCCTCAGTTGCTTCTGCAGTTCGGCAATAACCTGGCCTGACTTATCGTCGCGAACTTCACGTCTCTCCTCTACCACGACCTTTCTGCCGGTGGATGAGACAACAAACGTAATGGATGCAGAAACAACGGCTGTGGCGAGTATGGCGGCAATAATCTTCATAATTCCAAAACTGTATACGCATTGTACTTCGGCAGGTTACCTTGTCAATGGAGCTCTTGACCCTATTGTATTCCCGTGGCAGCGTGCGCTTTCTGCGTGTCATCTTTGATGAGTGGCCGCCCTAAATTATTCGATCAGATTGTCGCATCGTCTGCCGGTCAACAGCTGGTAAAGCGCATTGCCAAAGGCGGCGCTGTGTCCTGCGGGGGCGTGGATACTGCTGGATGGTCTCATCTGGGGGTGTTATTGGCCGGGAAAACGGAAAGACCGGTTGTTCTCATCACCGGTAATCTTAAGCAACAGGAAACCCTCCAGCAGGATGTGGAGACCTGGCTGAAGTTGATGGAACTGCAGATTCCCTCCTTCTTTTATCCGGATTGGGAGGTCTTGCCTCATGAAAATAAACTGCCTCATGCCGATGCAATTAGTGAACGTCTTGAGGTTCTTCAGTCTCTCTCTGAAAAACAGAAGCCCGTGGTTACCGCAACGGTGTCTGCTCTCATGCAGTGTACATTGCCGCCGGCTGAGGTACAGGGACGCACGCGCACGTTGAAACTCGGCGATCGATTGGATCCGTTGGATTTCATCGAGTGGCTCGAAGAGCAGGGTTATGAGCCTGAGGCTCAAGTCACTTCACGTGGGGAGATTTCGCTGCGAGGAGGCATTGTGGATGTATTTCCTTTTACGACCCCGTGGCCGGTGCGTTGCGAGTTTTTTGGAGATGAACTGGACTCACTCCGCTACTTCAATCCGCAGAGTCAGGTGTCGCGTGAAAAGATTGATCAGGCCAGCTTTTCTCCCGGAGGGGAAGTGGGGCTCCTCAAGCGCATGAAAGATGCGGGCGGGGCCACATTGATTGAGCATTTGCCACAGGATGCGATTCTTCTTTTTTGTGATCCTGATGCCATCGAAGAGGCTGCCGCTCAAAAGGTAATGGAGATTCCCCCGGGAGATCGGTTTCACGTCGAGTGGATTACATTGCTTGACCGAGTGCAGCAACGGAATCTGACCCGGGTGGAACTATATGAATCAGAAAGTGAGCCGGCTGATTTACAACTGGAGATAACCAGCCTTGAAGCGTTTCGTCCCATGGGGACGCGCATTGCCGATCCTCAGATTGTGGAGGCCCAGCGGCGCGAGTTTTTCTCGCAGATCCACCGGTGGCGAAGGCAGGATTATACAGTTTCAGTGTTATGCAACAACCAAGGAGAACAGCAGCGTTTGGAAGAGTTATGGGCTGAATACGGTTTTGAAAAAAAAGGGGGCAAGCTGGATATCTCACTGGGAACCTTAAGCCGCGGATTTTTATTCAGCGATGAACAATGGGTAGTGGTGAGTGACGCTGAAATTTTTGGCCGCTACAAGATTCAGCGTCCCCGGCGAATGAAGAGTCGCCATGGGGCTACGTTGAAATCGGCTTTCGATATTAATTTCACCGAGCTGGAGGAGGGGGATTATGTGGTGCACATTCAACACGGCATTGGAAAGTATTTGGGGATGAAGGTCATGCCACTTTCCGGGGCAAAAGAGGGAGAGGATAACAGTGCCCACGAATGTGTGGTTATTGAGTATGCTACTAGTGATCCCAATAACCCTCCTCCAAAATTATATGTGCCGGTGAGTGAAGCCCATTTGGTTAGTAAATACGTGGGTTCGGGCAAGATGAATCCTCCCTTGAATGTGCTTGGAGGAAAGCGCTGGGAAAAAACAAAGGAAAAAGCCGAGAAGGCAGTACGTGATTTGGCTGCGGAACTTCTTCGTATCCAGGCAGTGCGTGAAACTGAAAGCGGGCATGCCTTTGATGAGGATACGACATGGCAACGCGAGTTCGAATCCTCTTTTGTTTATGAGGAAACGGAGGATCAGGTTAAGGCCATCGATGATTCCAAGCGTGACATGGAAGGGGAACAGCCCATGGACCGGTTGATTTGCGGGGACGTTGGGTTCGGTAAAACCGAGGTGGCAATTCGCGCTGCATTCAAGACGGTCATGGCAGGCAAACAGGTGGCCGTGCTGGTGCCTACGACGGTTCTTGCCCAGCAGCACTTTAATACTTTTACCGAACGCATGGCCGAATATCCGGTGCGGGTGGATTTGCTGTCGCGTTTCCGCACCAAGGGGCAACAGGCAAAAACGGTGACTGCGCTTGCTGGTGGGGCAGTGGATATTGTGATTGGAACCCATCGCCTCATTCAGCCGGACGTAAAGTTTAAGGACTTGGGTCTGGTCGTGATCGACGAGGAGCAACGTTTTGGGGTGGCGCACAAGGAACGGTTCAAGATGCTGCGCACACACGTGGATGTACTCACCCTGTCGGCAACCCCTATTCCCCGCACGTTGTATCTGGCGCTGACTGGCGCGCGCGACATGAGCACCATTGAAACTCCACCGGTGGATCGTTTGCCGGTGGAGACGATTGTGGCCGATTATGATGAAGATCTCATTCGAAAGGCGATTCAGCGGGAGTTGCACCGGGGAGGGCAGGTGTTCTTTTTGCATAACCGGGTGGGGACAATTCATACCCTCGAAAAAAAATTACAGGGCATAGTGCCTGAAGCGCGGATTGTGGTGGGGCATGGACAGATGAAGTCTGATGAACTCGAGGAGGTAATGACGACCTTCATCAATGGCCAGGCGGATGTATTGCTCTCCACGACGATCATCGAAAGTGGAATTGATATACCCAATGCCAACACCATTATCATCGATCGTGCTGATCGGTTTGGGTTAAGTGACTTGTATCAGTTGCGAGGGCGTGTCGGGCGTTACAAGCACCAGGCTTACGCGTATGTTCTTTTGCCTCGTCATGCAGCCTTATTGGCTGATGCCCGCAAGCGCATTAGCGCTATCAAACAATATTCCAGTCTCGGTAGCGGGTTTAAAATCGCAATGCGTGATCTGGAAATTCGCGGGGCAGGGAATTTACTGGGGCCTGAGCAGAGTGGTCATATCACGGCTGTCGGTTTTGAATTGTACTGCCAATTACTTAAGCAAAGTGTATCCCAGCTTAAAGGGGATAAGGTAAAGAAACGGATTGAGGTAGAGGTGAAGTTTGATTTTCTCACGCTTAGTCCCGAGCAGGGTGATGGTCAGAAGGATTCGCCTACTGCTCGCCAGCGCAAAAAGGAAAGTAGCATCTCCGTTCCGCGAGAGGAAACATGGGAGTGGGTGGAGTGTGAGGAGGAAGAGGCTCCATTGCCCGAGCCCGAACAAAACACCTGCTTGTCGGCTCCTGCATACATCCCGATGAATTATATCGGTCTTTCTCGTCAACGAATTGATATCTACCGTCGGCTTGCGCAGGCCAATGATTCTCGGGAGGTCCGTGCCATGGCCGAGGAGTTGCTTGATCGGTTTGGTAAACTGCCTCCTGCCATGGACCATTTGCTATTGGTTAGTGAACTCAAGGTGATTGCCTCGGATAAAGGTGTGGAGTCGATAGTGGTCGACAAGGATCGTCTGAAGTTGAGAAGAGCGGGTGATTATATCTCACTGGCCGGCAAATTCCCCCGGTTAACCAAGAAAAAAGCAGCTCCCAGATTGCGCGAGGTTAAAAAGTTGTTATTGGCATTATAGGGATCTCTTCGCTAGCCTTTACGCACCTGAAGGTCAGGCGACTATGGCTGAACTGAACAGCGCAGATAAGAAACTTTCGAACCGCGAACGGCGGGATTTGGATATTGAGATTCAGTTTTTGGAAGGGGTTATCCAGCGTGACACGCGCTACGTGGAAGCCCTTCAGCTTCTGGGAGATGATTACACTCGTCGGGGGAGGTTTAAAGATGGTCTGCAGGTAGACTGCCGCTTGGCACGGTTATGCCCTGATGATCCTTTGGTTCATTACAACCTAGCTTGCAGTTTTTCACTGACCGAGGAGTACCGCAAAGCTGCCAATGCCCTTCGTAAGGCGATCCACTATGGGTACCGTGATTTTGACCACTTACGGAAAGACTCCGATCTTGAACCCTTGCGACAGCAGGAAATATATGCGGCTCTCAAGCAGGAGATTGCTGGGTTGGAAGCAGACCTAAGCTGATTGATGAAGGTTCGCGTCCACGGTCGTGCCAAACACTTTCGTACCGTTTCCTTCGATTCTCGCACCAACGAGGTTGTGCTTATCGAGCAACGTCGACTGCCGCATGCCTTCGAACTTGTACGCACTCAAAACTTTAAACAAACCGCCCGCGCCATAACCAATATGACCGTGCGCGGTGCCGGTGCCATTGGGGCAACTGCGGCTTATGGCCTTGCACAGGGAGTCCGGTCGTTCTCAGGAAAAACAGAGGGTGTCTTTGTTAAGCACGTGAAGCGTGTTTACCAAACTCTCGCCGACGCTCGGCCTACGGCGGTGGATTTGGTTAACGCCATGAACGACGTACTTGTCGCGATGGACGCTGGCAAGTCGATAACGCAGAAACAGCGCCTCGCGTTAAAGGCAGCCAAAAAATTTGCCGATGAGGACATAGCGCATTGCGAGGCGATCGGTCGGCACGGGGTCAAGCTGATCAAGAACGGATCGACTGTGCTAACGCATTGTAATGCCGGTTGGTTGGCGTTTGTGGATATTGGCAGTGCTACCGCACCCATGTATGCGGCTCAGGCCAAAGGAAAATCCTTTCATGTGTTTTGTGACGAAACCCGTCCACGTTCTCAGGGCGCAGCATTGACGGCTTGGGAACTGGATCAACAGGGCGTCAGTCATGAAGTCATTGCCGACAATGCAGCCGGGCATTTAATGCAACGCGGTGAAATTGATCTGGTGATTGTGGGGAGTGATCGCACTCTTGGTCGCACCGGCGAGGTGGCAAACAAGGTTGGCACTTACACCAAGGCCGTCCTTGCTGCCCGACACAAGATTCCTTTTTATGTGGCCATTCCCCTTTCGACAATAGACTGGAACTTGCGAAGTGGAATGGAAATCCCCATTGAACAACGCGATGTGACTGAGGTGCTGGGAGCCTGTGGCGTCGACAACCGGGGAATATATCGCGAGATCCGTGTAGCGAACCCCACGAGCGGGGCGCGCAATCCGGCCTTTGATGTGACGCCGGCAAATTTGATTACCGGTATCATTACGCCCAAGGGAATTTTCAAGCCGCGCGAATTGTGGAAGTTTCGTCGTAAGCTGGGAGGGGAGTAACACAATTGACTTTTTTTCTTTCACCGATAGAGTCGGCCCTTCTCCGAGGCGGGGTAGCCAAGTGGTAAGGCAGGGCTCTGCAAAAGCTCTATCGCCGGTTCGATTCCGGCCCTCGCCTCCAATTTTTGTCATTTCTCAGTGTAGGCCTGTTTCAACACTTTGTGAAAAAAATCACAAAATCGCCTTGCACTGGGACGTCTTATTCGTAGGATGCGGGCCGGGACGGTTCTCTTTGGATGTCTAACATATTTCCTAAATGGACCAATCGCCTGCCTTTGATCCTAGTGGTGGGTGGTTTGGTGGCTGGAGCCTGTGTAGTTGCGGGGGTTACCTATTATTTTACCCCCAAATATACTCGGGTAGGTTACCAACCAATTCAACCGGTTTCTTTTTCCCATGAGATTCACGCGGGCCAAATGGACATCGATTGCCGGTACTGCCACAATGACGTGGACAAGTCCTGGTACTCCAACATTCCCTCGGCTGAAACCTGCATGAAATGTCACACCACGGTGTTGGCAGATGACCCTCGACTTGAGCCCATTCGTAAGAGTTTCGCTGAAAATAAGCCCGTGCATTGGGTGCAGATACATAAGACTCCCGATTATGTTTACTTTAACCATGCTGTTCACGTGAACCGGGGGGTTTCCTGTGTGAAGTGCCACGGTAAGGTTAATGAGATGGATGAGGTGAAGCACACCAAGTCCTTCAGTATGGCCTTCTGTCTCGATTGCCACCGCAACCCTCACGAGAATGTTCGTCCCCAAAACGAGGTTTATAATTTGGATTGGGAACCTTCTGCTGAATGGGCTGCTGAACGGGAAGGGCAGGAGTTAGTTGATAAAATGCGGATCCGATCCAGTGAAAACTGTTCGGCTTGCCACCGTTAAGCTGATGAAAACGCCATCTAAAACAGGTCAGATTGGAAATGCTGCTGAGGCGCAGTATTGGCGCAGTATTGGCGAGTCGGTGGGCGAACTTGAGCACCCCGACTGGAGTGATCGTGAGTTTCCAGAAGGGGCAACTGAGTTGCCCGAAGACTTTTCGCGACGGGATTTCCTCAAGCTCATGGGTGCTTCGGCTGGCTTGGCTGGTGCAGGGATGCTCGGAGTGGGTTGTCGCCGTCCTGAGGAACATATTGTTCCTTTCGGGAGTGAACAGGAGTCAGGCCAGGAATACGTGCATGGGGAGCCGATGTATTTTGCAACGGCCATGCCAACCCGTATGGGGGCGATTCCGCTTTTGGCTGAGTCCAATGAAGGGCGTCCCACCAAGGTTTCAGGCAATCCGGATTGTCCGGCAACTAAAGGCTCGACCGATGGTTTCGCCTATGCCTCGGTCCTGAGCTTGTACGATCCGGACCGGGCCCGTAAGTACACCAAGAACGGTAAGGAGATGACCAAATCCGATACGGTGCAGGAGCTGAAAACTTTGGCTAAGGAGGAGGGTAGGACAGCTTTTCTGATGCCATCAGCCAACTCACCTTCCCGCGACCGGTTGATAGGAGAAATCAAGAAACGTCTGGAAGAAAAGGCTGCTTTTTATGTTCATGAGGCCATAGATTTTGCCGTTCACCAACGAGCGGCGACCCAGGCTTTTGGTCAACCAGTCGTCCCTAATTGGAAGTTTGCCAAAGCCGATGTAGTTTTATCATTGGACTGTGATTTTCTCGGAAATGAAGAAGATTCAGGACTTTACGCGTCTGACTTTGCCAAGACCCGCAAGTTGGCGAAGGCTACCGATACGATGAGCCGATTGTACTCGGTGGAGGCATTGCTCACCCAAACCGGAGCCAATGCCGATCACCGTTTGAGGGCGAACGCTTTGAATATTGGTGCGGTAGCCGTTTATTTATCGGCCAAGCTGGGGATGAAGGCCTCAGCTGCTTCTGAAATGTTGATCAAGGGTCTTACCGATGATCAAAAGCAATGGCTTGATGCCTGCGTTGAGGATCTTAAGGAGCACAAGGGCAAGGGTTTGGTGGTTGCCGGTTACCGCCAACCTGAACCGGTTCATGTCCTGGTTCATCAGATTAATGCGGTGCTGGGAAATAATGGCAAGACGGTTGAATTCCTGCCCGCTTCGGTCAATGACTTTAAGAATCTAAAGGATCTCTCCAGTGATCTGGGTAAGTTTGATCGGGTTGTGAATCTTGGGTGTAACCCGGTTTATGATGGGGGAGCCGATATTGACAGTAAGGCGATAGTCGATAAGACCGCATTTCGTCTGACAAATTTTGCTCAGGACGAATCGCATTCACCCAAAGGCATTAATGCGCCGTTGGCACACTACTTGGAAAGCTGGGGTGATGCCCGTACTTCCGATGGGACAATTGTTCCTGTTCAACCTCTGATTGCGCCACTCTTTGATGCAATGACAGAACTTGAGGTGTTGGCTATCTTTGCCGATCCTGAAGAACCGCAGTCGGATCACGCGGTAGTGAAGGACACCTTTAGTGGTGATGATGCAGCTTGGCAGCATTATCTGCACCGGGGTTACCAGGAAGGAAGTGCTTTAGATCCCATTCCGGTTGAAGAGTTGGAATTATCCAAAGGACTTCCGGATATTCCTTACCGTCAAGTTTCCGATTTGGAGGTTGTGTTCACGCGTGACTACAGCGTTGATGATGGTCGTTTTGCCAATAATGGCTGGTGTCAGGAGGTTCCCGATCCCATTACCAAGATCACATGGGATAACGTCATGAGCATCAGCCGAAAGACTGCCCTCGATAAGGGCTTGGAAAATGGCAGAATGGTTCGGTTGGAGGTGGGGGGATACGAAGTGGAGGCTCCCGTTTGGATTCAGCCAGGCATGGCCGATAACACCGTATCTTTACCGTTGGGTTATGGTCGGACTGGTAACCTGAGAATCGCAAATTTCAAGTACGAGAAGAGGCCTCTCATCAGTAACGAGTTTTTTAGGGCTGAGGACATTCCTGTGGGAGGGTTCAACGCCTATAAGGTGCGGACGTCCGGTGAACCCAATATCGCCACTGGGGTTAAATTGATGTCGTTGGATCGGTCTTACCCGCTTTCCAGCACTCAGGAGCACTGGTCGATGGAGGGCCGCCCCATTGTTAGGGAGGCTACCCTTAATGAATTCAGGAAGTCAGAAGGCAAAAGAGAAGAGGCGATCAAGAAGGGTGAATATAGTGAGAAAGAATTCTTCCCTGATAATATGGGAATTGGTTCTCATGCGCGGAATGAAGGCAAGATTTATCAGCACCCCTACAAGGAACGTCCTTCCCTCAAGAGTGATATGCACCAGTGGGGCATGTCCATTGACCTCAATACCTGCAACGGCTGCAACGCCTGTGTAATCGCCTGTCAGAGTGAAAATAATATCCCGATCGTGGGCAAAGAACAGGTGGCCAAGGGGCGTGAAATGCACTGGCTGCGCATTGATCGGTATTATACGGGTAGACATCATGATCCCAAGGCTGCTGATGGCCGGATCAAGGATAAGGGGCAGGCTGGGGATGATGAGCAGCATACTGAGGAGTGGATTGATGATCCGCAGGTGGTGAACATGCCCATGAGTTGTGTGCATTGTGAAAATGCACCTTGCGAGAGCGTGTGTCCGGTGAATGCCACGGTTCACGATAGTGAGGGGCTTAATATCATGGCTTATAACCGGTGCGTGGGTACCCGTTATTGCTCCAACAACTGCGCCTGGAAGGTGCGCCGTTTTAATTATTTTGATTACAACAAACGCCCGCTTGAAAGCCTGTATGAATCACCGTTGACCAAGCCGGCTCTGTTCCTGGATTGGTTGACTGACCGCGAAAAACCAAGCAAGCGTGAGGATGAATGGGATTTATTGGAGCTCGCCAAGAATCCGCAGGTTTCAGTTCGGATGCGGGGCGTGATGGAAAAATGCGATTACTGCAGTTCCAGAATTCAGGCCGCCAAGATTACCAAGAAAGTGAAGGCGGGTTCAGGTGATGATGTGATGCTTCGCGATGCTGATTTAAAGACTGCCTGTCAGTCGGCCTGTTCGGCTGATGCCATTACCTTCGGGAATCTTTTGGATAAAGAATCGGCAGTGGTCAGGGATAAGAAGAATCCGCGCACCTACGAGACGCTCGACTTTCTGGACAATGGTTCTCGTACCACCTATTTGGCGAAGGTGCGCAATCCTAATCCCAAGATGCCCGACACTTACACTGAGCCCTTCAGTTCAGGAGAGTACCATCCCCAAGAGCCGCATGGGAAACACGGGGGTGATCACGCCGGGCACGGCAATGAGGAGGGAGGGCACTGATGAGTGAAACAGCGGCACAACCTCAGGTCGAGACACATACTCCCAAGGAGTTGGTGCGTCAGCCGCTGGTGTTAAATAACCGCCCTCTCGGTTGGATCACTGAACAGGTTGCAGGCATTGTGGAAGGTCGGATGCCCCGGTGGTGGAATGTGGCCTTTATCATCAGCTTTCTGGTAATGATGATGTGTTTTACCTACATCGGTTACCTTATTTTAACGGGTGTGGGCGTTTGGGGACTGAACCATCCGGTGGCTTGGGGCTGGGCGATTGTTAATTTCGTGTTCTGGATTGGTATTGGTCACGCGGGAACCTTGATTTCGGCGATTCTCTTTTTGTTGCGTCAGAAATGGAGGACTTCCATTAACCGGACTGCCGAGGCGATGACGATTTTTGCGGTGATTTGTGCGGGTATTTTTCCGGGCATTCACGTAGGTCGCATTTGGTTGGCGTGGTGGCTCTTGCCCGTCCCCAATGCAAACTCCATTTGGCCCCAGTTTCGCTCGCCACTTCTCTGGGATGTCTTTGCGGTGTCGACTTATTTTACCGTTTCGCTGCTTTTCTGGTACATGGGATTAATTCCTGACTTGGCTACCATTCGTGATCGCCTCCGCAAAAATGCCGATAAATGCACGACTGGCTGTGAAAAGCTCATCAACAAGGTGAAGCAATACCTTTATGGCATCTTCTCTATGGGCTGGATTGGCAGCAACCGTCACTGGCGCAATTACGAGAAGGCGTATTTGCTCCTGGCGGGGTTGAGTACGCCGCTGGTGTTGTCGGTGCACTCGATCGTGTCTTTTGACTTCGCGATATCACAGTTGCCCGGCTGGCACACGACCATCTTTCCACCCTATTTTGTGGCCGGAGCCGTGTTTTCTGGTTTTGGAATGGTGCTGACATTGATGATCCCCATGCGTGCACTTTTTAAATTGGAAGAAATTATCACGGTGCGCCACTTGGAGTTGATGTGCAAGGTGATCATGGCGACCGGCACGATTGTCGGCTACGCCTACGGGATGGAGTTTTTCATCGCCTGGTACGGAGGTAACCCCTACGAGCTTTATGCGTTCAAGAACCGTGCCTTTGGACCCTATTGGTGGGCTTACTGGATAATGATTTCCTGCAACGTGATCAGTCCGCAGCTCTTCTGGTTTAAGTGGACCCGCACAACCCCGTGGTTCATATTCGTGGTTTCGATCTTCGTGAATATTGGCATGTGGTTTGAGCGTTTTGTAATCGTGGTAACCTCCCTGCACCGGGATTATCTCCCCTCCAGTTGGGGTTACTACAGCCCGACTCAGGTGGATATCCTCACTTTTGTGGGAACATTTGGTCTTTTTATGACGCTATTCCTGTTGTTCGTCAGGTATTTACCGGCGATATGTATTTTTGAGGTGAAGGGAGTGACGCCGCAGGCTGACCCGCATGCCAAAGAAGGCGGAGCTGATAAAGTGGAAGGAGGGGGCCATTAATATGGGTAAGCCCTTTGCTATCATGGCTGAGTACGAAACGCCTGCTGAGATCATGGCTGCAGCCAAGAAAGTACATGCTGAGGGATACCAGAAATGGGATGTGCACTCCCCTTTCCCTATCCATGGGATGGACGATGTCATGGGACTGAAAAACGCCCAAGTGGGCTGGTTTACCTTCCTTGGGGGTTTGACCGGGTTAACGGTGGGTATGGTCATGATTTATTTCATGAACAAGTTCGACTATGATATCGTGGTTGGAGGAAAACCGCTGTTTAGTGGGTTCTATGCTTTCCCGGTTGCTTATGAGATGACCATTTTGCTGGGAGCTTTTGGTTCTCTGGGAGGCATGTTCATTCTAAACCGCTTACCGCGGCATCATCATCCGCTTCTGGCCAATGCGCGCTTTGCCGATGTAACTGATGACAAGTTTTACGTGGTAATCGAGTGCGAGGACGAGCACTACGACGAAAATCTCACGCGCACGCTTCTGGAAGGGACCGGAGCGCAACACATTGAAATGGTGGAGGACGCACAATGAGGTACGTTCTAATCGGGATTGCGATGATGGTGTTTCTGGTTGTTAGTCTGGCGGGTTTTCGCGGTGATATTTCACGCAAGCCTCCCTTGGAGGTTTTTCCCGACATGGATCGCCAGCCGAAACTGCGCCCGATGGAACCCAACGGTTTCTTCAAGAATGGCATGAGTTCCCAACCTTTGGTTGAAGGAACCATTGCCCGGAGTGAAGCGATTGATCTGGGCGAAGGGAAAAAGGTGTACCCTTTTGAGAAGGACCACGTTGTGGTGAGTGGTTTTGCAAGCGGAACCAATACCGTAGCCTCTATCCCGATTCCGGTTACCAGTCAGCTCATGGCTCGGGGTCGCACAAAGTATAATATATCCTGTTTACCCTGTCATGGCGGTCAGGGGGACGGCAATGGGGTGGTGAAATATTTCGGGTTTGGGGCCATCAAGGATTTGCATGATCCCAATGTGGTGAAGCTCAATGATGGACAACTTTATCGGGTGGTTACTGTGGGGAATCTGAAAGGCAAAGGCGAGATGAAGGGTTATGCCAATACTTTGGATGTCACCGACCGTTGGGCGGTTGTGGCCTATGTCCGGGCTCTTCAACTCAGTCGGTTGGGCAAGGAAGGGGAAGTCCCCAAGCAATTTCACGTGAAATCTAAGCCTGAAGAAGAGGAGAAACACTGATGAGTGAGGTAGTAACCACAACCACTCAGGAATCTGAAGAGACAGCCAACTGGCGGAGTATTCCACAGATTGCGGTGGTTATTGGTTTGGTGCTCTGCATCTATGGTTTGGTGCAGGATAAGCAGCAGTTTGCCTTTTCCTATCTCACGGCATTCATGTTCTGTTTGAGTCTGGGGCTGGGTTCTCTTTTTCTGGTATTGGTCCATCACCTCTTTGATGCGGGTTGGTCCTCACCCATCCGTCGTTATTGTGAACATTTGGCCTGCCTGCTTTTTCCCTGGTTGGGATTGGCCTTCATTCCGATAGGCTTTCTGGGGCCCGACTATATCTATCCCTGGATGCGAATAGAAGATCCCCACGCGGATCACGCATTACACGTTAAGATGGCTTTATTTAACAAGCCCACCTGGTATGCGGCCTCAGTTATACTCTTTCTCTTGTGGGGTTGGCTGACTCATCGTCTTCGTTATTGGAGTTTGCAACAGGACAAGTCCGGCACGCCCGATTTTGAAGGGAAGCTGCTGTTCCCAGAACACCTGATGGTTGGATTTTACCGGAACTTGCAGGGTCTTCCGTATGAAAAAGATCAGCAGCAGGTCGTGTGCACGCGGATGATGCGTATTCATTCGGCTTACGGGATTCTCCTCTTCGCCTTTACCCTAACCTTGGGGGCGATTCTCTGGATGAAAAGCATCCAACACCAGTTCTTTAGCACGATGTATGGTGTGTATTATTTTGCCGGGAGTCTGTGGATGAGTATTGCCGTTGCTTGGATTATCGGGCGTATCCTTAAGGCAAAGAATATCATCCCGCAACTGCACACGCTGCAGTTCTATAATCTGGGCACCATGCTGCTGGCTTTCACGGTGTTCTACGCCTACATCCATTTCTCCCAGTATTTCCTGATCTGGAATGCAGCTGTCCCGGAGGAGACCTTCTGGTATGTGTTGCGCGAAAAGGGTTCCTGGGCGTACGTGAGTTGGGCGCTTATTATCGGGCACTTCCTGATTCCATTTTTGGCCCTGCTTAGGATTGATGTGAAATTGACCAATAGAGTCATGGTGCCGGTATTTATCTGGGTGCTGCTGATGCACTATATGGACATGTATTTTAACGTCATGCCCGAGATTCACGAGACAGGTCCATCTCCCGCGTTGGCGGATCTGGGATCGTTACTCCTTCTGGGAGGCTCGCTGGTTTGGGTTTTCATGCGTAATTTGTTTAGTCATCCGGTAATACTGATGAAGGACCCGAGAATGGGAGAAGCTTTGGAACGCCACTAATGAGCGAAGAAAACAAACAAATTGACTCTCTGCAGCCCAGTTGGGCGGCCCACGAGTTGTTTGCTCTGGCCCTGACATTGGTGTTGGCCATTTGGATTGTTTCCCAGTATGGCAAAGAGGCAAGACCTCAGTCTTTAACCACTGATCGTGATGAAGCCCGCGCCGCCAAGCGGGCAGAGTTGAAGAAGGCTGATGAAGAGGCTTTGGGTAGTTACGGAGTGGTGGATGAGGCTCGGAAAGTTTACCGGTTACCGGTGACCGATGCGATGAGTGTGGTGGTATCTCGCATGCAAGAAGATTCGACGGGTTTGCACGGGGATTTGGTTGCTCGAAGTCAGGCTGCTGCTGGTTTGGCAGTGGTTGTGCCCGCCGAAGAATTGAAGGATCCGGCACTCATTGCTCAAGGCAAAACATTATTTCAAACCAAGATTTGTTTCACCTGCCACCAAACCGACCCGGCAGTACCGGCTGCTGCCGGTGCGGCTCTAAAGGCTCCGGTATTCATGGGCGATTTTTGGGGTAAAGAACGCGAGGTGCATAAAGGCATAGGAGGACCGATCGAGAAGGTCACGTTTGATGCGGCTTATTTCGTTGAATCCATACGCAAGCCAATGGACAAGGTGTTGAAAGGAGCGCTGGCTCCCATGCCACCACCACCACCAACGACAGACGATGAACTTAAGGCTTTGCTGGCCTACGTAAAGAGCCTGAGCAAGAAATAGCGAGTGATGAACCAGACAGTAATTATTATTTTTGCAGCTTTAATGGCAATGAACCTGAAGGCGGATGACAAGCTTATTGCCCAGGGTAAGGTGCTGTTTCAGACTAAAATTTGTTTTACCTGTCACCAGAATGATCCGGCGGTGCCGGCACCAGTGGGACTGGCCTTGAAAGCAACCAGGTTCATTGGTGACTTCTGGGGTAAAGAGCGTGAAGTGGAGCTTGATGCCGATCCCAAGACGCTGCCCTTCGAGCCCAGCGGAAAGTTTGCGAAAGTGAAACTGGATGAGAGGTACTTTCTGGAATCGGTGGAAAAGCCGATGCTCAAGGTGGTCAAGGGATCGATTCCTGGCATGGCTCCACTGCCCACCACCGTTATGGAACGTGCTGCTTTGTTGGCTTATGTAAAAAGTCTCAGCAAACCTGAAAAGAAGAAGTAGTTGATGAGCGAAAACACAGAGAATAATGCCCCCCCGGCACCCGAGGCCAAGCCCGAGGCAATCAATGCCTCCTGTCGCCTGCCTGTATTGTTTCTGTTTTTCAGCGCTGCTATTTGGGCCGTACAGGCTTCAGCAGCTGGAGTTCTGGGTTCATTAAAATTGCACGTGCCCGGTTTTCTCGCCGATTGCCCTTACCTAACCTACGGTCGCATGCAGGCCGGCGTTTGGGTGGCATTTCTCTTTGGTTTTGCGGGCAATGCGGGTCTGGGCCTGACTCTCTGGATGTTAAGCCGTTTGCGCGGTATGGAATTGGCCCGACCGGGTGTTGTCATGGCTGGGGCGGTTATGTGGAATATCGGGGTAACCGCTGCCCTGGTGGGTATCACCTTGGGAGATCAGCCGGGTATTGCTGGTTATGAACTACCTGCATACTCCAGCCGCGTGTTGTTGATCGGGCAGGCCCTTATCGCTTTTAGCGCAATATTAACCTTTTTCTCCCGCCGTCATAAGCAACTTTACCCGAGTTCCTGGTACCTGATCGCGTCTTTGGTGGCGTTCCCCTGGATTGTGGGGACAGCCCACTGGCTATTGGTGGAAACTCCGGTGCGCGGAGCAGCCCAAATTCCGGTGGCACACTGGGCGGTAACCAGTTTGCAACAAATTTGGCTTGGGTGTATCGGCTTGGCATCGCTCATTTATTTCATCCCCAAGATTACCCAGCGCGAACTTTACAGTCGCCAATGGGCCGCCTTCGGGTTCTGGATGTTGTTGATCCTGGGAGGATGGGTGAACTTGAACAGTGGATCGCCGTTGCCGGTTTGGTCTGTCAAACTCAGCCAGTTTGCTTCGATGCTGTTTGTTTTTGTGCTGGTTGCGGTGGGGTGGAACTTATGCCAGACAGCCAAGGGGGTGCCCTTGATCGGGTCTGAAGATTTAACCCTGAAATTCATGGGAGTATCTCTGGTGTCCTGGTTGGTGGTGTCTCTTTATACTGTAGGCAACTCCATGGCAGACTGGAATGGGTTGCTGCAGTTCACCTATGCGGGCACCGCGATGCGTCAGCTCTTTTCCTGGGGCTTTTTTGCCATGGCAATGTTTGGGGCGATTTATTATGTGGCGCCCCGTTTATTTGGCAGCGAAGTGGACTGGGCATGCTCAGGAACCTACAAGTGGGTATTTTATCTAACAGCATTTGGGGCTGCTGTCGTGGGACTGGCCGGCTTGGGCTTGTCCTATGGGCATGGGGACGCACTAACGAATGTTGAGACCTTGGAAGTTGTTAAAAAAGCGCTGATGCCCATGCGGATTGCCTTCATGGGAGAACTTGCGTTTCTGGGGGCTAGCTTGATTTTCTTATGTAGTATGGCTTGTCTCTTGTTTAGAAATTGTTGTGGAGAATGCAGCCCCATGTCTTTGATTCGCCAATGTTGCCCGGCGAAAGCCGAGGGAGGTGCTGAATGAATAAGGCTCCGTGGATTTTTCTGGGTGTGCTTTTTGCCTTGAGTCTCTCGTGGTGGGGGATGGTTTATGGGCCGGCTTCCCAGGTAAATAACCTGTCGGCGGAATTGGGAGGTGGCGCTGCCTTAAAACCCCGGGTTGGTCTGGCCAAACAGGGGGAGCAGGTGTACCGCGAGAATGGATGCTATTACTGCCATACCCGCATTGCTATCGGTGGCACTTTCGGCTATGAAATCCAAATCACCCAACTGGGCGATGATCAGCAAATCAATGAAGAGGTGGTTGGCGAGGATTATTCAACCCAGCCTGTTTTTAAGAAGGCTTACGCCTACAAGGCAGTGGCCAAGGCGACCGATGCGTTAAAAGCGGAGCAGGCCAAGAAGCCTGAAGAGAGGGATGAGGCAAAAATTGGGGATGCAAATGCTACGCTTATCTCGGCAAAAGCCAAGGCAGGTGCACATGGCGATGATGTGGAGGTTAACTTAATTGCCTACGGAGTTTCCGGTGTTAATTTCGAGCCTGATTTGAGGGCCCAGTTGGGTTTGCCTGCGGAAATGAATACCAACCAGGTTGAAATGGTCAGTAACGCTCGGTTTCCTGTCACAGATGGCAGTCAGAAATGGGAGGATATCGAGGGGATTGTCCGGAAATTAAAGGACAAGGCAGGCGCGCAATTTAAACTGCAGCCGGTGGCAAAAGAATGGCCTGATGTCCAGAGAGGAGCTCGGCGACAGAGTGTTTCGCGTGATTTTCTTTTTGATGCGCATGCAATGGTTGGGGTGATGCGCGTGGGACCGGATTTATCCAGTCAGGGCTCTAAAATTGCCCCACTCGATAAGAAGAACGGAGTGCCAGTAAATACCATAGAGGCTGACAACAAGTTTTATAAACACTTATATGACCCGCAGTGGAACGGGGAAAGTTCCCACATGCCTCCCTTCCGCTATTTGTTTCGGGAACGAACGTTGGATGAGGATGCACTGGCCGGTTCCGGTGAGATTATTATTGAAAAGGGAGATGCCGCTAAAGTGGCCATTATTCCAACAGCCAAAGCAAGGGCTCTCTTGGCGTACATGAAAAGTTTACGGACCGATAAATCGTTGCCTGAGGCACCTTTAGTGAATCTGCCTAAACAGGCTTCAGCAAAGTAACTGGCAAATTGAATTTAGAATGAGTGAGAAGGCCAAATTAAACGTTAGCGAGCACGCTGAGCCGGCGGCCGGCAACGCCCAGATGCCGGTGAGTGTGATGGTAGTGCTTACTCTGCTGGGTTATATTGGATGCTATAAGGTTGATAATTTGAACGCGAATTTTGCCTCCAATGTACATGCGCCATTTGGTAGTCCTGAGGAAGTGGCTTCCCTGGCTCCTTCCGAGGAAGAGTTGGTTTTTAGTCAAGGCAAGCAACTGTATGCGAACTGTCAGGGGTGTCATCAACCCAATGGGGGTGGGACTCCGGGAACCTTTCCGCCGTTGGCCGGTTCGGAGTGGGTGCTGGGAAGTTCGGAGCGGATTGCGGCGGTGGTGCTTAATGGATTGGGTGGAGAAGTTGTGGTTTCAGGAAAAACCTACAATAATCAAATGACTCCAGTGGGTGAAACTTGGACTGATGAACAGGTTGCTGCGGTGCTGACTTTTATTCGTTCTAATTCTAAATGGGGTAATAATGCTGGCCGGGTCTTGCCTGAGACAGTTGCCCAGACGCGGGCCAAAACCAAGGAATCAGGACATACCGGGCCTTGGAC
>Ga0208411_1001053_pt1 | contig 19536 bp, 16 predicted proteins | sample ETN01SmetaG_4_FD_185793 | JGI IMG/M metagenome (GOLD analysis project Ga0208411, IMG submission 185793) | Marine microbial and viral communities from oxygen minimum zone, Eastern Pacific Ocean - ETNP2014F12-01SV261 (SPAdes) (version 2) | ecosystem: Environmental > Aquatic > Marine > Oceanic ... | reverse complement strand
GAATTTGTTATAAATAATGCAATCTTTTCCAATCTAACGTATCAATGCGATTTATTTATTTTTTTTAGTGGTCTTTTTGGTAGCTTTCTTCTTTTCTTTTTTAGCTTCAGGTTTTGTCCCTTCATAGTGTTCTAGGAATTCAATATCGGTAACATCAGTATGTTTTCTTATTGCAGCTACAACTCTATATTTCGCTTGGAACCAATTAATATCAAATTTTGTCCTTTCAGGTAGTTTAATTGAAGCAATGCCTTTTTTTACACCAATATCGAAATCTTCATCCGAAGGGTACTCCATATTGAAGAGTGCTTTTATTTTTTCGTCTACTTTCTTAATTGTAGATTTTACAGTATACTTGAATGTAAGTTCTTTACCGGCTAACCCAGGATTAAAATCTATTCTAACTCTTGATCCATAAACATTAGCCATAATCCCAACTTTTCCTTCAATGTTAATTTCTTCACCAACAAATCCTTTTGCATTAGGACATAATCTTCTAAATTTGGAAACTGACATTGTTTCAATTAACTTTGTATCTCTTGGACCGTATGCATCTTCAGGAGATATTTTAACTTCAGTTGACTTTCCAACTTTTGCTTTCTTTAAATCATTTTCAAGACCTGGAACTAATCTTCCATCTCCTACTACTACAGTAATTGGTGAATAAACCCTATTTTCTACAATAGCGTCTTCTTTTTTTGCTACTTTTTCTAAAGTAGTATCGAATAAAACACCTTCTGTGCGTCCCTCATAGTCCAAAGTTATTATGTCACCATCTTTTAAGGCCATATTCTCCGTCTAAAAGGCAGAGTATTAAGCGCTTATGTTGGAAAGTAAGACTTCTTAATGACCTTTATGATTAACATCTTGATGCAGACGAAACCAGCCCGTTCTATGATATTGCCAAGGATGGTTGTTACAGGGCCAGGAGTTTTAGAACAAATTCCAGCAATAATTGCAGAACTGGATATTCCTGAGCGTGGACTAATTGTTTGTGATACAAATACATTAGAAATAGCAGGTAATCAAGTTATAGAATATCTAGAGGCAGGGGGACATCCTATGCAAAAAATAGAAATTGCAGGAGCCAATGTAGACGAACTTGAAAGGGTAGAATCATTTTCAGATAATATTGATTTTTTAGTTGGTTTGGGTGGTGGCCGTCCAATAGATTTAGCAAAGCAAGCAGGTTTCAACAATAATATCCCATTTATTTCAATTCCAACCGCAGCATCTCATGATGGTTTTGGATCAGCAAGAGCTTCAATTCGTAGAGATGGACGTAAAACATCAATGCAAGCTATTCCTCCAATTGCAGTAGTGGCAGACACTGAAATAATTTCAAAAGCTCCAAAAAGATTACTTGGAGCAGGTGTTGGAGATATAATAAGTAATCAAACTGCAGTTTTAGATTGGAAATTGGCAGGTCAAAAAGCAGATTATAGTGAATATGCGGCGGCATTGTCTGAAATGGCTGCAGAATTAGTTGAGAATGATATTGCTAAAGTTGCTAGTGGCAAAGAAGAAGGCGTTCGTTTAGTAGTTAAAGCATTAATTTCTAGTGGAGTTGCTATGTCTATAGCAGGAACATCCAGGCCAGCAAGTGGTGGAGAGCACAAATTTTCCCATTGGCTAGATTCTAATTGTGAGACTCCAGCACTACATGGAGAGCAATGCGGCCTTGGTTCTATAGTTACTATGTATTTACATGGAGGTAATTGGGAAAAAATAAGAGATACTTTGAAAGCAGTTAATGCACCAATCACTTCAAGTGAATTAGGAATAGATGATGGAATAGTTCTAAATGCATTCCTTAATTCAAAAGAAATCAGGCCCCATAGAGTTACAATTCTTGATAAGTCAAATCAAAAACAAATTGAAGAAGCAGCATTAGCTACTGGTGTTGTTGGATAGTCTTTCTTCAATTTCAGTAGAAATCCATAGAACAAGTATTGTTATTAAAATAACCGGAGTACTTATGTGGAAACCTTGTGTAAACCATTCAGGGATAGTATTTCCAGTTTTTGCAATCCAGTAAGACCAAGCTACTATAATTTCACCAGTAATAATAGAGATAATACAACTATTAGCTCTCACCTTTTTCCAATAAAGCACGGCAACAGTTGTTGGGAAAAGCACAGCTAGTCCTGTAAATGCCTGAGATACAATATTGAATATAGTATCAGGAGGATCATATGCCAATACTAAACCAATTATAGCTAAGATTATGATTAAAATCCTACCTATTTGTTTTTCATTTTCCTCTTTTACATTAGTAATTGCAGGCAGCCCATCCTTAGTTATTATGGATGACATTGCAAGGATTTGTGAGTCTGCAGTAGACATGAAAGCAGCTATTGCACCTACACAAACAATAGCACCAGCCCACAGAGGTGCGTATTCAGTTAAGACTAATGGAAGTATATTGTCCGATTCAGCTTTTGTTAGATTATGGTCAAACTCAATAATGTTACCATATACTCCTATAATTACAGGAAATAAGAAAAGAACTGGAACCACGGTTGGATATAACCAAGCAGCAGTACGAATTGCTTTGTCATCCTCTGCAATATAGAATCTAGAAAAAAGTTGTGGAAACATAGGCACGGTTATCGGCCACAATATGGTGTAGGAAAAGATAATTTCCCACGTAAAGTTACCTTCTCTTACAAATTTTTCAGGTTTATTGTCCCATAACGACTGACCAGCTTCACTGAATCCTCCAATATCTTCATGAATAAAGAATCCAACTACGAACACCATCAGAATAGCAAACATCAAAATACCTTGAAAAACATCAGTCATTGCAGAGGACTTCATTCCTCCCATTATAAGATAGGTAATCATTACACACGTTAGCAAAAATGCGCCTGTGAAGTATGGTATTTCACCTTCAGACAGAGTTTCTAATAATATTCCAGCACCCATTGGCTGAGTTGCAAGATATGGTAATGTGAATATTACTAAAACAGCACCATAAATCCATCCTAAATATTTTGAATTTGTTTCACCAGCAATTAGTGCAGGAGGAGTCATGTATCCTTTTTCTTTTCCTAATTTATGGATAGGAATTCCAAGTAATAGTATAGATAGACCAACAAGTGAAGTTCCCATAGCCATTATTCCGTAGAAACCCCAACCTGCGCGGTAACTTGCACCAGCAAATCCTAAGAAAAAGAATGCTGAGAAATTTGTTGCAGCTAGTGTACAAAATAAAATCCATGGATTTATTTTACGTGATGCCACAAAATAATCCTCAGCAGTATCTTCATTACTACGTCCATAGAAACCTATAGCTATAGAAATACACAGATATAATGCCAGAATAATTATAATTGTAATTATATCACTCATCTAGGTTCCACTCCTTTGAAAATTTCCATGTGAAATAAGCTAAAGCAAATTGTATTACAATAAGGTAAATAACCCAAAAGGGAATCCAATCAGATAATCTAGTATCTGAATTCCAATTCCAAAAATCTATACTTAATACAAATAGTATAAGGAATATTAATGCCCAAATGTTATTATTCTTCGACTGTGGGAACCAGAATGGTAAAAGCTCCCAGATCTTACTGTTCAAGTTTGTAATCTTTCAATAAGTTCAGATTTTGTACCAGATACAGGTAAATTCTTTTCTTTGAGTAATTCTTTTAGTTCAGCTACTTTCATTGAAGCATAATCAACATCATCATTTGATTCTTCTGTAGCTTTCACAGTCTCAGCTTCTTCTGAAACGGTTTCTTCAACAGTTTCTTCTTCATCGCTTGAATTTAATATTTTCTCAAGTTCATCTTCATCAGGAGGAACTTCCATAAGACTTGCAGGATTCATAACACTAATTTTTGAGATTTCGACTCTTTTGGTAGGATAAGTACTTTTCAAAGTAGCTGCAGTATCTTTGCTTAAATCTCCAGAATAAATTTTCTTTAAAGCTTCAGAAAGAGTTAGTTTAGTTAGATTTTTTTCTATACTCTCATGTGCTAAGGCTCTCAAAACTTTTTCTTGAGATTTTTTTATTCTTTTATCAACCATTATGATAGGTTTAATACGTATTTGAACGTCATCTTTCAATTTCAAAACGAAATTACAATCAATTCGACTATTCCTTCTTCTTGTTAGTGCTCTTTTGTAATCAGAGGTTAATCTGTGGCCATCAAACGAAGTGAATGCATTGTTTCCACGTGTTTCATTTACTCTGAATTTAATCATAAAATTCTTTTGATTGTAGTCTCCAGTTAATTTTTCTAATGGTACTTCAGTAACTCTACCGTTTACAAATTCAGGATTGTCTGCAGGTGTATGTGCCATTATAGTGTAGTTGAACATGGATGGTGCGTGAAGGCGGTACCACATTTTGTTCTTCCACTTGTCTTTAACTTTGGTTCTTGTGACTTTTGCCAATGATTTCTCCGTTTGAACTACAAGTTCAGGCTGCGACGACTGGACAGGGTTAAATATACGTTGCGTTGACAGCATATCACCATGTTTGATAAAATATTGCTACCTGTAGACCCTTCGAAGCGCCTCAAACCCGCAAGAGAATATGCGATAGCTTTATCAGAAAAATTAAAAGTTCCCTTAGTTGCAGCCTTTATTGCAAATCCCAAAAAAGCGGGGACTGTGACTGCTTCTTTGGATACAAGAGATGGTTTTGCAGCACTTGGTAAAAGACAACTAGATCAAATAATAGAGTCCAATAAATCAATAGACATAAAACCATTGATAATGAATGGCAAGAGGCATAAAATTTTAGCAAGAATGGTTGATGAAGGAATTGCAGATACCTTAATCTTAGGACCATTCAGATCGTACTTCGCTAGATGGTTTACAGGTTCAGAGGTTGAAAGGATATTAGAGTATGAATCTTCACATGCTTTTGTAGTTAGAAATCCACATCCACTTCCGGGCCCAGGCTCTCCGGCATTGGTGGTCATTGATGGCAATAATTTTTCAGATAAATCGATATCTTTAATAGAAAGCTTTGCAAGAAAATTTGGTTGTGATATTGAATTATTATATGTGGGTAAAAATATAATAGATACTGAATTTATGGACTCTACAGTGGTATCTTTAAGAGAAAAGTTGGGTGAAAATTATCACATAACTTCTACAATAATACCTCATACTTTATTTAAATCTAGAAGAGCTATAACTAATTCAGTCGTAGATTCAGAAGGCGCACGAATTGTAGTGTTGCCAGTAATGAATCATCTTGTTAGTGAATTTTTATTACATCAGGTAGTTCTAGATGTATCAGTTCCGGTGTGTGTACTAAGATGAGTGATGACAAAGAATTTCAGGACATGCTTGACAACTTAGATATAGTTGTAGAATCTATGGAAGAAGGCCATACGGTGATTACACCCAGAGTAGATCAGAAAAGCCGTAGAAAATCTTTGTTAGAACTCCAAAAGGATTTGTTTGATCCTGATGCAAGGCAGCATGCGTTTTACAGATTATACATAAATCCTACCTTTAGAAAATTATTTGCAGGTTTTGCAATTGTTTCTTTCATTCATATATTACTATTATTTTTTGCTACAACATTACCCACTTCCGGTAGGAATGTTTTTACTTTGTTTCTTTTGATAATTTACTTGTGGGTTTCTGAAACATTTCCTTTACCAGTTACTGCACTCATGGCTGGTGTGGCCTTAGTTCTTCTTGGTGAAGATAGAGATTTGGCATTCGCCTCATATGCTGCAGATTCGGTTTTCATGATTCTGGGTTCATTAATTATTGCCCAGGGAATAACTAAATCAGGAGCTGAGAATTTGATTATTCGAAGATTATTAGGACCTTTTACAGGCTCTAATTATGCACTAATTCTAGGTATAATAGTTATTTGTAGTTTTATGGCAGCAATTATTCCTGATCACAGTGTTGCAGCAATAATGCTACCTCTTGTTTTAACAGTTGCAGACAAAACAGATATTAGAGGAAAAAGTAATGAAATGATTGCGTTAGTTTTAGCAGTGGCATTTTCGTGTTCAATTGCAGGTTTAGCAACACCTTCAGGAGGAGCTAGGAATGTAATTGCTATGGGTTTCTTAGAAGAAATATATGACATTAGAATTTCTTATATTCAATGGGTTATTCTGGCAGCACCAATAACAATTGCTTTGATTCCAGCAGTCTTTTTGACTTTAATCATAGTTAACAAAGTTTCATACCGAAAGATAGACTATGTTCAGGAAACTGGTAAATCTATAGACGATAGACAAGTTTTGGCTTTATCTATTCTTATTATAACCTTTGGTTTATTTTTGACTTCAGGTTTTAATGGATTAACATTAGGAACTTGCGCAATGATTGGAGGTATTTTGATGCATGCGACCGGAGTTTTGGAATGGGAGGATAGTAGGCAACGTTTGAGATGGGGCGTTATGTTCATTTACGGAGCGGCTCTTACAATGGGTAAAGCCATGGTAAATCATGGGGCTGCAGATTGGCTTGCAGGTGGATTATACAAAATGGCAGATTATGGTTCAGAATATGGAGGTGATTTGTCTATAATTTTGATTATTATTGTAGTAACAGTTTTACTGACTAATGTTATGAGTGATGGAGCAGCAGCAGCAATTCTTGTACCAATTACTTTAGCCGTAGGTGCAGCAGCTGATTTCAATTTAGCATTTATCGCAATAATTACTGCAATAAGTACTGCATTTGCATTTATGACATCATTTGGTACGCCACCTAACCTCATTGTTCAAGCATCAGGAATACCAACATCCAATGATTTCTTAAGAAACGGAGTCCCCTTAGTAATAATTGGAATTTTATTCTTGGTTTTAGCCCAAACATATTATTGGGATATGGCTAGTGAAGTTGCAGGTATTTAGTCAATTAATAATTTATTTTTCCGATCTACTTCAACTAATCCACCTATAAACCCAAAAGCAACTAGTGAAAGAAATACAGAAGAATTACTATCAGGCATTTTTGATATTGGCCCAAGTAAATTGTCACTAGGATTATATCCTATGAAATCATTTATATTATCCGATAAGTCATTAGGCCCAGATCCTGGCGGAAGTGCACCAATAGATCCCATAATAGAAATTGAAGCAATAATTAGGAAAGGTAACATTGCTGCAGTTAATGCTCTAGCAGGATCTCCAGATTTCCTTCCTCCAAAATAGCCACCTATTGCAGCAGTTATAGATCCAGGTATCATTAGGATTCCAAGAACAATCATTATAGTTAAAATATAAATCAATCCAGCAAAAATCCCTTGTTCTAATAGAGGATTTCTCTCATCACCGAGGCTCATTTTTTCTTTCTTTATATTTTCAGGAGGGGAAACTTCTTTTAATTCACTAATGTTATCGGCGTTTCTTTTAACTTTAATTTTATTTTCAGTTTCTTTATCAACAAGACTTTTGGTATCCAGTTCACTGTTCTTTTCCAATTTTTGGCGAACGAGTTCCCATAAATCCTTCTTTTCTTCCACTTATATTATTTTCTTAGTATCTATAAATTACTGTTGGGCCTACCACAGGTTAATATATGACCCATTATTTAGCGTATAACTGGGGAATAAGTTTGGAAGTTTTAACTACAGAAACATTGGCAGCAGCAATCAATTACAGTCCAGAATACTCACACATGGGTGATGATGAGTCTAATTATCTTGCTGAGCATATTTTGAATTTTTTTGGTTACAGTGATAGAATAATAGATAATGTTCTTCATCCTGAAGATAGAGATACATTCTACATGTTAGAAGATGCAGGACTAATGGAAACAGAGAGAGAAGAAACAACACTTTATGATGGCCGTGAATGGAGAATACATTACTGGCTTCTAAAAGTGGCAGTTATTCAAAATAGAAGAGATGCAGGTCCTAAATTTGCAGATGATGATTTAGAACCATCGGTTTATGATGAAGTTCCAGAAGACATCTGGTCAAGATAAGTGAAGTTACCTTATACTTTACGAAGTAATCAGCAAGAAATAATAGATACAATAAAGAAAGGTCTTAATTCTAGAAATCATTTAATTATAGAAGCTCCAACAGGGAGTGGTAAAACATTTACATCATTAGCATCAGCATTGCCTTTTGCATTAGATAATGATTGTAGAATTATTTATTGTGTCAGAACAAATTCACAACAAGATCAAGTCATTCGAGAATTGAAAGAATTCAAAAAGTCAGGTAATAGCATTTCAGCAGTAGCAATACAAGGTAGACAGTCCATGTGTCCACAGCAGAAGGATGATAATGAATTAGCAAAATCGAATTGGTCAGAGAAGTCCAAAATTTGTAAATCGTTGAAAAAGCAGCCTAAAATGGGAGAAGCTGGTTGTCCATACTATAGAAAATTATTGCGTCCAACAAAAAAATTATTTGAAACATGGTCTTCTGAAATATATAATGCTGAAGAGTTCACTTTGATTGCAGAAGAAGAGGGCTTATGTCCTTATGAATTGAATAAATTGCTTTTAAAAAAGGCTCAAGTGGTTATTGTCCCATATGTCTATTTTTTTGATGATTTCATACGCAAGTACCTTCTTGGATGGATGGATGCTTCTATAGATAAAATAGTTACAATTGTTGATGAAGCCCATAATTTACCAGATTGGTCAAGGGATGCAGCTTCGGATTATTTGAGCATAGATACATTACGTAGGGCAACAAAAGAATCTGATAATTTTGGTTTATTACTGGGTGACGGAAGTCCACCAAGTTTTTTCCTTGATTTAGTAGAATTGGCACTAAAATCGTTGGAAGAATATCATATTTCAGAAGGTGAGGAGGAAGGACTTTTGCCTTCTCACATAGTTTCGCTTGATTCCGAAGTGCCCACTCTTGAAACAGAGATGATGTCTCTTGGAAAAATGACACTTTACCGTTTAAAGCAACAGGCATCAGACTTGTCAAAAATGGGGCAGCTAATAAGGCAAACATTACTTGAAAAGGGGAAAAGACCTCGCTCATATTTAGGTACAGTAGGAGATTTTCTTTGTAGGTGGTTAGACTCAATTGAAAGTCATAGTATACGTTTAGTGGGGATAAAGCCTTTGAGATTAGAAAAAGTATGTCTAGATCCAAGGGTAATGACTGGTTTTCTAGATGAGACTGCAGGAGTTATTATGATGTCTGGAACTTTAAGCCCATTAGACATGTTTCGAGATTTAATAGGATTAAAACCTGAATCAATACTCGAGAAGTATGGGTCAATTTTTCCTAAAGAGAATAGACTTATTCGTTATGTTAGCGGTGTAACAACCTCATATAGAGAATTAAAAAACAATCCTAAAGTATGGATTCAATTAATTGATAAATTAGAATCAATAATTAGCAAATTTAATGGTAATATAGCGCTATTTTTCCCATCATACAAAATACTTGAATCGGCATTAAATGAATTAAAATTATCTAAGCCAATATACAAAGAGTATTCAGGAATGAACCAAGAAGAACTAATGAATACAGTTGAGAGTTTTAAATCAGATAGTGGTTCTGTATTGGCTGGAGTTATGGGAGGGAGACTTGCAGAAGGTGTAGATTATCCAGATACATCTTTAGAAATGGCCATAATTGTTGGTGTTCCTTATCCTGCGCCAGGAGTTAGGCAGGAAGCTCTTCAGCATTACTTTGATGTCTGTTTTAATGACAAAGGTTGGCAATATGCTGTAGAATCTCCCGCTTTACGTAAGATGCTTCAAGCTGCAGGTAGAGTAATACGTTCAGAAAAGGATAAGGGAATGATTATAATTACGGATGGTAGAGCAGGTAAATTCTCAGAGAATATTCCTGATCTGGAATTATCAAATGATATAATTCATGATATAGATGATTTTTTTGAGGCCTAATTTAATTTAATGCAATATTGTTGAATATTAAATTGCCACCGTGGCTTAGCTCGGTATAGCGACTGATTCGTAATCAGTAGGTCGGGGGTTCAAATCCCCCCGGTGGCTCCATTTTATTTACTAAAAAGGTTCTTACTTCTTCTCATAGCTTCGAGTGCAGGCATTGTTTCCCCAGACATAAAAGAAATACATGCTCCACCTCCAGTAGACATGTGCCTAATTCCACGAGATAGTCCCATTTGGTTAAATGCCATAGCTGTTTCTCCACCTCCAACGACAGTCATTCCCCCACTATTTGATATGGCACTGAAAATTTCATTTGTACCAGTTGCAAATTCAGAGTCTTCAAAAACACCCATGGGTCCATTTGCAATAATTGTTCCAGCATTTTCTATAATATTTATGTAGTTTACAAGAGTATCAATTCCAATATCAAACAATGGATAATTTTGAGGTAAATTATCGATATTAATTCCATTACGTTTTCCATCAATATTTAATGCAACATCAGTAGGGATTTGTATTCTTTCTCCATATTTTCTCAACAAATCATTAGCTAAGCTAATGATTTTATCATGTTCAGGAATTTGTTTTTGAATGAATTCAGTACTTGGTTTCCCGATGTCAATACCTGATGCAATCAAGAAAATATTAGCAACAACTCCTCCAGTTAGAATCTTTTCAACTCCCTTTTCCAATAAATTTTGGGCTATAGCTACAGAATCAGCAGCCTTGCTACCCCCTAGTACCGCGATTCTTGGAGTAGGTCCTGAACTGATAGCCTTACCTAGAAAATCTAATTCACGTTGCATAACTCTTCCTGCCAAAGCAGGCATGTTTTCTGTAAATCCAACTAAAGAAGGCTGGCATCGATGGGATGCAGCAAAAGCATCATTGACAAAATAAGAGGCATGCTGAGAGAGTATCTTCACCATTTCAGAGTTTTTTTGTTCATCAAAATTATCATTTAAAAATTGGTTTAGTTCAATTTCTTCCTTATCAAATCTTACATTATCTAACAACAGTATGTCTCCATTTTCTAATTTTTTAATTTGATTAATTGCCTTATTACCATATATGTCTCTAACAAATATTATTTCTTTGTCAATAATTTGGGACATTCTTTCACCATGTTTTTTTAAACTAACAAAATCTAATTTTCCAGGCCTTGATTGATGTGCTAGAACAATTACTTTAGCCTTCATTTCTGAAAGTTCTTTTATCGTTGCAGCGTGCCTTTTAATCCTAGTATCATCTAGTAAATCTCCATTTTCAGGATTAATAGAAGAATTTATATCTATTCTTAATATTACAGTTTGACTCTCTAATTTATAGTCATCAATAGTTAGAAAACTTCGTTTATCTAGACTATCAAATTCACCGTCAACAGTTACATAATTACTGTTTTGAGCCACAACTTGTGAAGGGGGTGTTTCAAAACCTTTTTGTCTATGTTTTATTTAAATTCCGGCCTAAAATTGCAAAACTAGCAACTACAGCCTCTATTTGTATTCTTGAATTCGCACCTTCAGATAATCTAAAATCCGCTTCAGCTAATTTTTCAATCATTAAAACTTTTGTGTTATCTGGTATTTCTAAATCTCTAACGGTCCGATGCATTTGCCTCAATACATCTTCACCTGCCAAACCATATGTTATTTGCAAAGTATCTAATTTTTCTCTAGCGTTTGAGAAATTACCTGCTAATGCAGCTTCCAATGCATCTTTAACTTCTTCAGGTCTAGCGGCAGCCACGGCCTGGTAAACAACATCAGGAGTTACGTCTGTATTAGCTGCAGCAGCCATTTGTAAACCATTAATTGCCCTTCTGAGATCACCTTGTGCTAAATATGATAATGATTCGAAAGCTTCTTTTGTAACAGTTACATTTTCTTTTGCAGCTACAAATTTAAGATATTTTTCTAAATCTTCAGCTTTAATTGGCCTAAATCTAAACACAGCGCACCGAGATTGAATAGGATCAATAATTTTGGATGAAAAGTTACAAGACATAACAAAGCGACAGGTTCTAGAATATTTTTCCATAGTTCTTCTCAAAGCAGCTTGTGCAGCTCCAGTCAGAGCATCAGCTTCATCTAGGAATATTATTTTGAATCCTTTTTCACCTAATGGTGCAGTCCGTGCAAATTCTTTAATTTTTCCTCGAACAACATCAATTCCTCTTTCATCAGAGGCATTTAATTCATGTAAATTATGTTTCCATAATTCTCCAAACATTTCTCTTGCTAGTGCTAGGGCACTGGTGGTTTTACCAATTCCAGCGGGACCTGCAAATAGTAAATGAGGCATGGAACTTTCTTTCACATAATTTTTCAATCGGGATGTTACAGATTCTTGCCCCACAACCTCTGAAAGGTTGTTTGGCCTGTATTTTTCAATCCAAATTTGCTCCATGATACACTCATCAGCACGTTCTATATTTGGATTAACCTACATAATGTAAAACATATATATCCCTTTGACTAAGTACAAAATAATGTCGAAATATGAGGGTGTTGATTTTTATAATTTGGATCAACATTTAACTGAAGAAGAATTAATGGTACGTGATTTAGTACGTGATTGGGTAGATGAAGAAGTTCTGCCTATTATTGAGGATTACTACACAAAAGGTACATTTCCCTTGGATTTAATCCCAAAAATAGGAGAGATGGGTCTTTTTGGCTGTAATTTGGAAGGCTATGAGTGTGCAGGATTGTCAAATGTAGCATATGGTGTTATTTGCCAAGAGTTAGAGAGGGGAGACTCAGCAATTAGAAGTTGTGTTTCAGTTCAAGGGTCATTATCAATGTATCCTATACATGCTTTTGGAACTGAAGAACAGAAAAACAAATATTTGCCAGGAATGGCCAAAGGTGATTTGATAGGTTGTTTTGGACTTACAGAACCAGATCATGGCTCAGACCCGGCTGGAATGGAAACTAAGGCAGTAGACGATGGTGATTCTTATGTTCTTAATGGAGCCAAGATGTGGATTACAAATGGAACTATTGCAGATTTAGCAATAGTTTGGGCTAAATTAGAGGGTAAAATACGTGGATTCATAGTTGAAAAAGGTGATAAAGGATTTACAGCTCCAGAAATGAAGGGAAAACATTCTTTGAGAGCCTCAATTACAAGTGAATTAGTATTTCAGGATTGTAGAATACCAAAAGACAGGTTATTGCCAGAAGTTCAAGGTTTGAAGGGGCCATTAAGCTGTTTAACACAAGCACGTTTTGGTATAGCTTGGGGTTCCTTAGGTGCAGCAATGGGTTGTTTCCATTCATCAGTTGATTATGCGAAATCAAGAATTATGTTCAACAAACCAATTGCTAGCTTTCAATTAGTTCAGAATAAATTGGCGTGGATGCTTAGAGAAATAACTAAAGGACAATTACTTGCTTATCATTTAGGTAGAGCAAAAGACAAGGGAGAAGCTACACCAGAGATGGTCTCATTAGGTAAGATGAATAATGTAGATATTGCTTTAGAAATTGCTAGAACTTCAAGAGACATACATGGAGCTAATGGTATTCTTAATGAATATCCAATTATGAGACATATGGCTAATCTAGAAAGTGTATATACCTATGAAGGCACACACGACATTCATAATTTGATTCTCGGCAGATGGATTACTGGTCTTCAAGCTTTTGAATAATTAAATAGTTCCAGGACTAGAAACAGCTTCATTCCAATCATCACAATTATAACAACTTCGGGCTAAAGTCTTTCCATTCCCATTTGCTCCATCATCTGAAGTATAACTGAAAACGTCATTATACGAATTTTTTGATAATATTATAGTTTCACTAGTTCCTAGGCCATTTCCTATAGAAAGATCTTCAACGGAAAAAACATATTTGTAATCAAGATATGTTTCTCTAAATGTAGAAGGTGATGATGTCAATATTCCTACACTTTTTGCAGGGATTGTAATGATTTCATTTTCATCAGGAATTATATTGTCTTTTTCATCATTATCTGCAATAGACCAACGGTTCACGAAAATAGCCACATCATTTGGGTTGTAGAATTCAATCCACTCATATCCAAATGCACTATTTTCAGGATTGTACATTACTTCGGTAAGGTAAAGATCACTAATAGGAGTATCTCCTTCATAAACGGTAACAGTTAGCAAAGCAGGAATACTTTTGGTCCCGTCATTGTACAATAAATATCGTTGAGATTCAAAACTTACAGAGGCAGTGTCAGGATTTCCTCCCCAAAGACAAACGGTTTCTTTAGGAACTAATGTTTGTACCTCTATTCGTAATTGTTCAGTAACACCGAGTTCCTCTTTCAGTGAGTGATATGGGAATTTACTCAAAGAATTGCATTTGTCTGAATCAATTTCTCCATCACCATTCAATATTCCAACTGTAGTGCCATTACGGAGTTGTACAGTTCCAAGTCCATACTCATTACTTTCCCATTCAGATGAGTCTCCAATAGATCCCTCAGAGCCAGTTAATTCAGATACTACTTCTCTTGCCATTACAATATTATTATCATTTTTATTCAAATCAATTCCAATTCTGTAATTCATGGATGATGTAAAAGCCTGTAGAACTATAACAAATACAGTTAAAGCTATAGTGAATTCAATGACATGTGTTACGGCATCTTCTTCAATTATGTTTCTTCTTTTCATCCTTTGACTTCCCTCTTGAAAAGCTTAGTTGCTGTTCTAAGGCAGGTAATAGGCCATAAGACTAGTGCCAATAAAATTAACCATCCCGGTATTCCTTCTAAATCTATAGCTAAAGTTCTGTGAGTTAGCAATCCTACAGAGAATTGGTAAACATATCCAGGATTTAGCATTCCCATATGGGATGCGATGCTTTGAAATCTGGAATCATTTTCAAAATCTTCAGCAGTCACATCAATACCTAATGCAAAAGAAATAGCATAAATCAGTAAATTCCATACAACAGCAAAAAGTAACCACATTCCCAAGCCATACATCACAACATCAGCTCCACTTCTAGCAGATATAGCAAAACATAACTGAAAGCAGACTAGAGTGAAAATCATCACTTGTCCACATATTATAAATGCAATTATTCCACTTGCTGATGGAGCCTCCCCTGCATTAATCATGAATATTAATCCCAAAATTTGAGCTACAAGAGCAGGAATACCAACAACCAATGAAAGGCCTACAGCCTTACCAATCACAATGGTTTCACGGTTTATTGGTTTAGCTAATAAAATATTTAGAGTATTTGCTTGTCTTTCCTTATGAAATGAATCCACAGATACTCCAATTGCAGCCAATGAAACTACAAAGAAAACAAAGAAGCATAATTGTTGAAGTGCTCCATTAGCGTTTTGCACAAAGAATGCAGATTCAGGATCGCCATTCTGCAGATCACCTAGTAACCACCCCATACCAATTATGAATAATGTAAATATCACTCCTAGAACTATCATTCGTGGAGATTTGATTCCCTGCTTTAGTTCAAAGGCAGCAAGATGCCAAATTAGGCTGGTTTGTTCTCTTAAGTTTTTAATTTTCTTTAAAGATAAGTATAGTCCTGCAAATAAAATTAATAATTCAGTAGTAAAAAAATAATTATCTTTAGTTGATGAAAGATTAATATCATCTGTTTCAGCCACCCATCCTTCTCTCTCTAGAGTAATGAGTTCTCCATTGTTGTCAAATGTTGAAATATTGCTTACTAATGTAGCCTTGATGGTAATTATTTCACTTACGAAAAATTTCTCAGAAAGATCATCATTTACTAGAATTCTCATACCACTCACATTTAGCATAGTTTTTCCATATAATTCTTCAGAATAAATTAAAGCTTCACCTTCAGAGAATTTCCCAGGTATAAATGTGTCATTTTTGTACACTTCAAATTTAGGTGCAGTTCGCAAAATTCCCTTAAATGTTATACTATTTCCGACATCTTCCTCAAACGTGATGGTCCAATTATTCTCATTCTTAGTTAATTGTTTGTTTCCCCAAACTTCTTCAGGGCTTGTTTCAGCAGTAGCCTCCCAATAACTTTTGTGTATTATTGCAATACTAATAATTAAGGCGATTGAGATGATTAATGGCTGCCAAGTTTCCCTATCATTCCATAGGTTATTTGCTTTTAAGAGGTATTTTTCTCTTAGATTCAAATTAATCACCACCTGTTTCTTTTAGGAAGATATCCTCAAGTGAATTCTTTTGTGGTTCAATTGAGAATATTTGTATTCCTTTAGAGACTAAGAAATCCGTCACCCAAGGGATATTCTCTTCTTTTAATTCAATTATAATTTCTTCGTGTTTCCCATTGTTCTTTTGTTTAATACTTTTAATTCTCTTCTTTTTGGATAATTCCTTAGAATTTTTTTCAGTGAATTCTTTTACCTTTAGTAAAAGTCTAATGGATTTCTTTTCAATTTCCTTACGAATTCCCTCAATTGATTCTTCACGAATTAATTTACCTTTGTTTATGATTCCTACATGCGAGCATATTTCTTGAACTTCTGTAAGAACATGGGAACTGAGAATAATAGTCAATCCTTTTTTGTTTAAGTCTTTGAGAACAATTCTTAACGCTTTCACTCCTCTTGGGTCAAGGCCTGAAGTAGGTTCATCGAGAATCAATATTTCAGGGTTATTTAGTAATGCAACACACAAGGCTAACCTTTTTCTCATTCCAAGTGAGTATTCGGCAACTTTTCGGTTTGCATCTCTTTCCAGACCTAATTTAGATAGTAATTCCTTTCCTCTTTTTTCTATTTCATTTTCACTTAAATTATAAAATCCACCATAGAATTGTAAAGATTCTTTGGCAGTTAGTCTTCCATAAAGCCCCACTTGTTCAGGTAAGAACCCTATTTTTTTTTTAAAATAAAGGCCATTTCCTTCAATATTTTTTCCATCAATAATAATATCGCCACTATCAGCTTCTAATATTCCGATTATACATTTTATTGTGGTTGTTTTTCCAGCTCCATTCGGACCTAGGAAACCATATATCTGTCCTTTTTCTACATTTAGATTTAGTCCATTTAGTGCAGAAAAATTAGAAATCTCTTTACCGAATAAATTGTACTTCCGGTATGCCTTTTTGACATTTTCAATTTTTAAGAGATTTTCACCCACGCTATATTACCATTGATTGATGTTATAAAACCCATCGTCTTAGTTAATTGTGGTTGAATACTGGAGATATCCATTTTTGCCATCTGCCAATACCTATTTAGAAGGTTTAACCCTAGATTCATTACTTGAGGATTATTTTTATTCAGAAGCAAGGGCGTTAGCTGTTGCGCGTTTAGAAACATCAGCAACAACAGGTTTAATTGATGTTGAAGGCCCTCCAGTTAATGATGAGGCAGACATAGTTCTTGGTTATGTAATTTCACGTTTGATTTTAGCAGCAGCTGATAATCAGGCTTTGATTAATTACGTTGCATTGTCTGAAGCTCTGAGGGCTGAAAAATATTTTGATTCAGAGACTGATGAAGACTTAGTCAAGGTTGTAAATTCTTTAGAAGTAATATCTGTATCACTTGAGAGTAATAAATTTAGTATGAGTTTTGTAGATTACGTTAAAGCAGCTTCTAAATTAAGAGAAGGTAATTGGAAACTAGCTAACAGAGGTGTACAGAATGGCATAGTCACTTTGGAGAGGGAAACTTTAGTTAGATTAATGAGAGAAGTTATTAGGCAACACCTGGAAGAATTACCAGAAGCTCCAGTTGAGATAAAAAACCAGTTTGAAGGGCCAATAACTGAATTGATAGGTAGTGTTTCTAAAGCATTTGTTGAAAGAATAGGTAACTTAGAGCATGTTGTTGGTGAACGGCAGGCTGAAGCAATGAAAGAGTTAGGTAGATTTGATCTTGTAAAGGCCCCTCCATGTTTTAATATGAATTTATTGGATTTACAGGCAGGAGTTAATTTGCCTCATCCTTCCCGTTTTTTCATAACAACTTTCCTATCTTCGCTTAATCAAGATTCAGAATCAGTAATGAGATTATTCGCTACGGCTCCAGATTTTAAAGAGTCTTTTACAAGATATCAGGTTGAACATATTTCTGGAAAGACATCAGGTACTCAGTATAATGCACCAAAATGTGATACTCTTGTTTCAACAGGAGTTTGTCCAGGACCAAATGCACTATGCCGGTTGATTAAACATCCACTAAGTTACTATAGAGTAATGGCAGAGTCTGAAAGACCGAAAGGCACAAGAATGGAAAGAATATTGCTTGCAGCATTAGATAGAGAATCCTATCCAAAGAAATTAATAGAGGATAATCTGGAAAATCTTAAAGATTTTGATTTTGAATATCCTGCAGACTTAAAAAAGGCAAAATTATCTGCAGCAGTTAAGGAAGATAAACCTAGTATTGTAGAGGTTAAAATCTCATATTTCAGTGGTAGAACTTATTCAGTAGATATTCCTGGGGAAGAAAAGAAATTATGGATAACAAAAGCTGCAATGAGTATTACAGATAGTAATATTGATTATGAATGTCTTCCTTTGACAGATTGGAAAATAGCACTTCCAATAGAGGAAAGCCACTTTAAATCAAAGAAAATTAAATTAATAGTTAAACCACTAGACGTTAAGTTTGATTCAGATGAAGTTAGAAGAAGTTTGATTGTTCTAGATGTACTTAAAGAGGATTAAACTCGAATTCTTCTTCCGCAACTACAAATAAATTTAGGAGTATTTTCGTCTACATTATGAATCACAGCACATGATGGACATTTAATTGGCTTAATTCCTTGACCCATGCTCATTTCAGGTTCCTTGCTTTCAGTCTTGCTGGATGGCCTTTTCACTACTTTCTTTGCAATTCCTTTCTTAGCTATACGTTTCTTTATGGCTTTCTTTTTAACAGGAGCTGCTTTAGGTTTTTCTTCTTCCTCTTCAGCATCGCCGTCATCATTTCCTGAGGCGATGGAGTGACTTCCAGTAAGTTCGTCTAAAATTTTTCTTTCATCAAATTCTTTATCGTCTTCCTCATCATCAAAATCATCCTCGTATTCATCTTCCTCTTCCTCCTCTTCATCATCAGAATCAGAGCTAGAATCTTTTAAACGGTTAAGTTTTTTGGATTTACTAGGTAACTCAGAGTTGTAACCAACTCCAGTTAAACTTTTCTTTAAAGGATCAATAGATTCAACAGGTTTGTATAAATCAGCAGTAGTATCTTCAGGAGCTAAAACAAAAGTATAAATTCCTACAGAAAGAATTATTACTACGAATAATCCTACAACTATTGGAATAAGATTTTCTTCAATTCCAGGAGGTAATTCAGGTATTGAAAAACCACCAGAGTCATCACCATTTGTTTTTTGAGCATTTAAAGTAATTTGTAAAACATCATCCCAAACAATATCGCCACTATTGTTTTTCATTGTGATGGCGAAATCAATAGTGCCATCATAGCCATCAAAACGTTCGTCATTTCCTCTAAATTTCGATAGATATTCATCATATCCAGGATCCTCACATGTATCACAAAGTGTTTGATACTCAGGATATCCAATTAGAGAATCTCTTCTGTCTTCATCATTCCTGAAATGAACATTAATGATGATTGATTCTACATATTTGTCACTTTCCTGATTTCTCAAATCTCCACTGAGCCTTACGTATAAATTCAGGTTAATGCCTTCTTGGTAAATTATTTCATCTTCACTAACTAATAAATCATCAGACTTATTTATTGATAATTCTACTA
>Ga0208411_1001046_pt1 | contig 19617 bp, 11 predicted proteins | sample ETN01SmetaG_4_FD_185793 | JGI IMG/M metagenome (GOLD analysis project Ga0208411, IMG submission 185793) | Marine microbial and viral communities from oxygen minimum zone, Eastern Pacific Ocean - ETNP2014F12-01SV261 (SPAdes) (version 2) | ecosystem: Environmental > Aquatic > Marine > Oceanic ... | reverse complement strand
GAATGCACCGGACTTTATGGGTCTATGGGTAAAATATTAGGCGGTTTGTATATATCAGATTTATTTGGCCAATTAGTCTATACAACCCGGTCGGGCAGCGACCATTGCTAATTCATATCATTGTAACTGATATTGTATTTTTCGCCGATCTGCTGCAGGTACAAATCCTTGAATTCCAGGTACCGGGTGCGAGCCACCCCGTGTTTGTCCAGGTTTTTATTGGCAATCACCACAAAGGAGAGCCCATCATCATCCAGGTGATTCCAGGAAAGCAGTTTCTCCCCCACCCACTCCAGGTCTCTCCATTTTTCCTGCTGCAGATACCTTTTGCCCAGTTTTTTCCCATACTTGATTACATTTTCCCTGGTATGGCCGCGCATTTCTTCGATCCAGTCGCCCTCTAAATCGGGTAATATATTTCCGCGTCCGTAGAGAACGAGGGGCAGTTTATCAACCTGATCACCCATGGAGTGGCCGTTGGCGATGATCTTTTGAACCTCATCTTGGTCAAAGAAAAGCATACCATTCGCTTCCATCCGAAAACGCCCGTTCACCTTGGCCAGCATTTTTTTATAAGGTCCCAGGATTGCCCTGATCCTGCTGATGGCCACGGAACGGCTGTTTGTAGAACTTTTCCTGGGATAGCCCGGCCAGAATACATTGGAAATCTCATCTCCGGTGACACCCTGGTGGTTATGATACAGGATATACAGGAAAATCTCCCTGGATTTCCTGGAACTCCAGTCCGAATAGTGAATTTCATCGCCGTCGATCCACAACTGGAATTCATCAAAGGACCGCACCGTAATGCCCTTATCCAGGACATAATCCAGGTCTCCATTTAAACGGGCAGATATGGCCCGGGGCACATTGGACACCACAATTTTCCGCAAGTCAAGACGTACCACGCCGCGACTGAACAGCCAGTACATTACAGACAGGAACCCCAGGAAGAACAGCCACTCCCAAATCGCTGTCATCGGCTTTTCGGGTACCAGTGGTAGAACGGGCAGGCTGATGGTATAAAACTCCAGGACCTTTTTTGTCACATTCGCATTATCGGTTTGATTGACAGCAGCAAGAAATAATTCTTTTGTCTTTTCCAGGTAATGCAGGGCAATGATTTCGAATTGAACAGCATTTACAGGCTGTAAACCAATATTCGTATTCACGAGATTTTTATTTTCCATGCTGGCCGAATACAAACTATAGTTATAGATACCTTGTTCATTTTCATTTAAAGCGAGCCGGTAAACCTGATTTAACAATGGTAAAATCATACTTTTTTCTATAGTATTGGAAGAAATAATAGTGGGGTCATCAGGTAAGATCTGGGTCATGGTTCTTGATTTTAGATCCAGGGACCATAAATCATTCAGCCTTCTGAAACCCTGCTCCTGCCGGCCGCTTTCATTGCCGTTTCCACCCATCACCAGAAAGGAACTTGTCGCGGTGTTATAGGCTATTGCACAGTTGGATCTTGGGTAAAAAGGAATGTCATTCTGCGTTTTAAAGGGAATCTTAACCCAGGTCTTAGAATCCCGGTCATAGCGCTGCAGATCATTTTTTTGTGAATACCATCCATAACCGCCAAGGGTATAAATATCGCCATTTTCAGGATCTATCAGGATATTTTTCTCGTAATATTGTTCATTGGTTACAAAGTCCGGATCGTAATCTTCCCAAATACCTGTTTCCTGATCATAAATGACAATAGGACCGCCACCGCCGCGATATATGGCAAATACCTGGTCCAGTACCGGGTTATAGCCATAGGTAAAATCACCCAATAGGAAAACAAAAGGATATTTTTCCCTGACGAATGTATTTTTAACGTACTGAAAAACCAGACTATCATTTTGAAGGTAAATGAATTGGCCGCTCTGCGCATCATATCCTAGATGCCGTATTTCAGCCCCTTTGATATCCTGCTGATAAACCCTGTGCCAGAATGAATGCCTGCCAGCCAGCCAGATCCCATTCTCCATTTTCCCATGCTTGGCAAAACCGGCAGCGGAAGTTCCAGTTACCACATCGCCATCCGTATCATTTAATTGCCAGCCATACGCATGTATATTGTTATCATGGACACGAATATTGCGCAGGGCCATACTCGGCGGTTCTATCTGTCTGGATGTAGAGCCAAAGCGGAATTGGAAATGCCGGGTAATGGATTTACCTGGCCGGTACCAGGAAATATCACTGCCCTCAAAGGAAAGGCCGACACGGTTGGCGGAATAGTCTATTTTCAGCAATAACTTTTTCCAAATATTCATCCCCTGATCATTATCAGCAACGGGAATCGATAGAACACTGGGGCGATCCCGGTAGGTCAGCTCAATATAACTCGTATCGTCATGCCGGTAATTGGAGTAAGACATAACAATCATATCAGTGCATTCCTCATTGCCGGCGCTCAGGATAAAGCCGAAGGGACTCTTGCGCCAGAAATAAATGTCAAACTCGAGGGTGAAATCGGAGCCGAAAACCAATTCTCCTGCATCTGGGATGACCAGCGTGGTGCCTTTTCCCAATCGTCCCTGGCCTTCAGCATCATAATTGGATTTGAAATACAGACCTCCGATCTCCTGCTCTTCAGCAGAGATGGATCCCAGGAAGAAAACCAAAGCAATAGTTGATCGAAGATTAACCATACGCCTAGCCAAAGTTAGTGCTGGAGCAAATAATCATTCCTTATTTTTTGATCAGCTGGTATTCAAACCGGCCGGTAAAATTCACGCCGGTAAAGGTGGCGACAGCAGGTGCTCCTGTCTCAGCAATAGAATTCTCGCTGGACCAGATCAGATCCGACTGGATGAGAACACTGAGTATAGTATCCCCTTCCGCACGCAAGACCTGGAAATATGTAGAATCAGTTGCTTTCATATCGATATCTTTCAGCACCAGGGTGGCAAGGGCCACATCTGTTTCAATAGCAGAAAAATTCAGGTCCCAGGATTCATCTTCGGAGTATTTATCGCCCAGGATAGAGAGAGAAAAATAATCCGGTTCATTGACCACAGCAGGGATATTCTCCAGCAGCCCATCCGTGTGGTCCGGCGGAGCCACACAGGATGACAGGGTCATTGCCGCTGCCAGCAGGAATGAAGCAATCACACGGAAATTCCACTGTCTCGGCGGCAGGTTTGACCCGATTTTATTATAGGAATTCATTATCATTCTTCCAATTCCTTTGTTTCGTCACCGCCAAGCTGCAGCTCGCCGATCTTATCCATGGGTTTTTCCAAGGCCCGCAGCCGGGGGCCTTTTAATTCTTCATAGTGGTTTGAAAGGGATAGAAGCGTCTTGCCCATGGCGTCTATCTTGCCGATAAAGTTCTCCCATTGCTTCCTGAAAACGCCCACCAGCTCCTGCATCTCCCCCGCTTTTTTCTCCATGGCAAAATTGGACACGGCCTGGCGGACCAAAGACAGGATCGCGTATAAGGTGATGGGCGAACAGAGCATAATCTTATTTTCCAGTGAAAAGTCGATTAATTCATGGTCTTCCTGGTTAAGGAATGCGTAAATGCTTTCGTTGGGAATAAACAGGAGCACATAGTCCACTGTACCGCCTTCCGGATCGATATAGGATCGCTTGGCCACTTCCTTAACACGGTTGCGGACATCTTTTAAGAAGGCCTTTTTTTCAGCTTCTTTTTCCGGTTCACTTTCTGCAGCCACATATTTTTCATAGTGGGCCAGGGGAAATTTCACATCCATATTCAATGATTTCTCGTCCGGGAGAAAAAAGGTAAAATCCGGCCGTTCCGTCCCTTCAGAGACCTGGGCCTGCTTGGAATAATTGATTCCTTCCACGAGCCCGATAAAATCAAGAATATCTTTTACCATCCGTTCACCCCACTGCCCCCTGGCCTGGGAGCTGGAAAGGATCTGCCGCAGCTGGGATGTGGTATCGGACAGTTCGCCGACACTTTTCCGCGATTCTTCCATCTGGGATTTAAGGGCCACCGTATTCTCAGAAAGGTTCTTTAGATCGGTCTTCATTTCTTTCAAGGTGGAATCGATCAACTCCTTCTTCTTGCCCAGCTGCTCATCAGATTTGCCCAGCAGGACGGAGAATTTGTCTTCCGCCAGTTCCAGGAATTTTTTCTGGTTTTCAATCAGTGCTTCATTGGAAAGATCACCAAAAACGTTTTTCAACTGCTCCTGGCCCGCCTTGACGGATTCAACCTCTTTCTGGCGCAGGAACCAGACCGCTGCGCCGCCCAGGATAAATCCGGTTATAAAAAGCAGAATCCCTGATAATTCCATCTGCTACAGCGTTAATTTAAATGAATCAACTAAAATACCAGGGCAGGTTGTGGCGCCAAGGGAACGGCCGCCATAGGTCTCCACTTCGGGGTTGATGCTGGCTTTATCTTCAACATCCACCAGCTGATCGCCAAAAAAGTGGTAAAAAGAATCGTCAAAGCGCATAGTTTCGATAGGGGCTACGATTTCTCCATTTTCCACCCAGAAACAGGCATAGCGGGTCAAACCGGTGATGCGGCCACCCGCATTGTCGCTCCAGTTCAGGTAGTGAATATTAGACAAATAAAGACCTTTGCCCAACTGGCCAACCACGTCTTTCTGATTCAAACTTCCCGAACTCATTTTGGGAGACCGCATATATTCTCCGCCTTCCGCAAAATTAGATTCAACCCCATATTCCTTGGCCGACCTGGAACTGACCAATGTGTTTTTAAGTACTCCATTTTCTATCAAAGTAAGCTGCTCGGGTGCGACTTCACCGTTCGAGTTAAATTGCGGACAAAATCCTGGTGAAAAATCTTCCACCACAGAAAATTTTGGCGACAGCCTTACATCATCATGGCGCATACGTCCAAACCCGCTGCACCCCTGTCTCAGGGATGCTTCACTGATGCCGTTCCAGGAGAACATCCCCAGAAAATCAGCCACAGCCGCAGATTCAAACCAGGTTCTGTATTCACCTGTTTCCACTTTGACTGGTTTTCTATTCATTAAAGCCAGTTTCTTGCGGGACCGCTGTACGTAAATATCATATTCGTTCTGGTCCCAGTCACTGCCTGCAAAGGACCCTTTCACCATCTGGTGCTCCGGCGTAACCAATGAATAGTCCAGGCAGAATGATTCTGTCTCAAACCAGTGTTTCTGCCCCAGGTTGTTGGCATTCCCGCGAAACATCCTGCCGTTGGCCCAGATACCCACAAAATCCATCCCGGCCATGGCCGGGACCAGGGCTTCCACCGCATTTTCAAACGGCAGACCATTTGCTGTTTTTATTTCATGGCTGGAACCCGAATTTTCCGGCAATACCAGGAAAGGATCCTCCGGGATCTCCTTAGCCTCCTCCCGCATACGGACTATCTCGGCCTTTCCGCGGGCCGTGTCCACATCAAAATCACCAGACACGGTAAAACCGCCGCGGCAGGTGCGGCTGTTGGAAATGAATTTCAGGCCCAGGTCTGCGTCATCTACCAGGCCCGTCTGCCGCACAGTGGCGTGATTAAAACGGATAAACTGGCTATTCTCGCCAGAAAAGGACAGGATCAGGTTCTCTTCTCCCTGCAGCAGGGAGAACAAAAAATCACTTAATTGGTTAAAAACCTTTTCCATTATACACCTCCAAATACCTGGATATTTTCAAAAAGGCAGGCCGGCGAGGCGTGACCCACCCGGATGACCTGGTTGGGTTCGCCCTTGCCGCAGTTCGGCGTACCAAAAATGCCAAAGGTATCGGTATTGCCCAATGCCTTGAGGCTGTTCCAGAACGGGTTGCTGATGCCGCGGTAATTGGGATTCTTCACCGTGGCAGTCATTTTACCATTCTCAATCAGCTTCCCATATTCGCAGCCAAACTGGAATTTGTTGCGGTAATCATCAATGGACCAGGACCGGTTGCTCTCCATGTAGACCCCTTTTTCGACCTGGGAGATCAATTCATCAAAAGTAGAATCGCCTGGTTCCAGGTTAATGTTGGCCATGCGGTCGATAGGCGCCCTGTTCCAGCCGCTGGACCGGAAATTGGACACGCCGGGCACACCGGAACGGATCTGGCTTTCCCGGCCGCCCAGGCCCCGCAGCAGGATGCCGTCCCTGATCAGGTATTCCTTTTCAGCTTTCAGGCCGCCGTCATCAAAACCGTAGGAGGCAAATTCAGAAGAAACCGTGGGATCAAAGGTGACATTCATAACCTTGGATCCATACTGGAGTTTTCCAAAATCTTCCAGCTTCACAAAACTCCAGCCGGCATAATTACGCTCATCGCCCAGGATGCGGTCCACTTCCAGGGCGTGGCCGATACTTTCATGGATCTGGAGCATCATCTGGTCCGGGGCAATGACCACATCCATTTCCCCGCTAGGACATTCATCTGCTGAGAGCAGTTCCAGGGCCTGCTCGCCGATTTTTCCGGCCTGGGCCATGATCTCGTGGGAATCAAAATATTCCATACCCATTTGACGGCAGGTTCCGCGCATACCGCCAAAAGAACGGGTCTGCTGGTTGGTTCCATCTGCCGCTGTGGCCCGCAGGTCAAACTCCAGCATCAGGAAGTCCTGACTAATGTCGCTGCCGTTGGAACTGATAAACTTCGTGGCAATTTCGATTACCTGGCACAGGGATGTTGCGCTCACAATCTTGTCAGAGACTTTGAGATGGGTGTAGGCATCCATCAGCAGTGCATTAAGTTTCCCGGCGGATAATGATTCTCTGTCTTTTACAAAGGGGGAACGATAGCTTCCCGTGTGCGCAGGCCTGGCGCTTTCATCAAATTGAAAGGTGGCTGACCTGGAAGCCAATTGCGCCTGTTGAAACGCTTTTTTGGCGGCCCGGTCAATGCCAGCCGTGGTCATATCCGGTGTGCCGTAATAGCCGAATTGCCCATCGATCAGCACTTCCACCATAATGCCGTGGGTGGAATAACGCATATTGGCCACAGGTACACCATCGCGAATCATGCGCGGCGTCTCTGCTTCAAACACTTCTCTTAAACCCACCCACTGTGCCGGCACGTCCACCGCGCTGAGCAGGTTTTGCAGGTCAATATTTATTCTCATAGCTCCATCTTAAAAGTTTAGCGTTAAAAATGAAAAATCGGGGCCTGAAATTAGTCTTGAAAATGATTTTCTGACAATGAAACGAAAAAGCAGATTTTGATATATGAATTACCTGTATGCGTCTATTTGGCACATTATATGGTGACAACACTACCCTACTATGCCATAAAGACAGTTCCAAGTTGCATTTTTGCAGATATTTTGTTTTGGCACTGCAATTGTAGGAAGAGTTTGATTTTCAAAATAACAAGAAAGGAGTCAAACATGACTTTAGTAAAATGGTCACCAAGACCGAAATCGATCTTTAACGATATGGACACCATGGTGCGTACTGTTTTTAACGACGACTGGAATTTTCCAACTATGAACATGAAACAGTGGACACCAGCGGTTGACGTGGAAGAAAAAGAGAAATCTTTTCATATAACTGCTGATATTCCAGGCCTTACCAAGAAAGATATCAAGGTTAATATTACCAATGGTATCTTAACCATCAGTGGAGAACGGAATACGGTAAACGAATCTGAACATGATCATTACCATTACCGGGAACGTCGCCATGGATCTTTCAGCCGCTCTTTCAACCTGCCGGAGACCGTAAAGGAAGATGATGTATCTGCATCCTTTAAGAATGGTATCCTGGCCATCACCCTCCCTAAGCATGAAGAAGTGCTGCCCAAGGAAAGGGAGATCAAGATCAGTTAAGATCCGCTGTAAATCTACAAGGGGCTCGCATGAGCCCCTTGTTCATGTTAAACACAGGATAGTATAATTATGAATCAACAGCCAATACAAAATCCAGAATCGGGTATTGACCCACTAGAGGAATACGGCCTAAACCTTACGGCCCTGGCGAAAGCGGGAAAAATAGATCCCGTTATTGGTCGGGAAGATGAAATCAGGCGAATCATTCAGATCCTGTCTCGCCGGAAAAAGAATAACCCTGTATTAATTGGTGAACCCGGTACGGGTAAAACAACAGTGGTGGAAGGTTTGGCCAAAAGAATTATCGAAGGCGATGTGCCGGAGAATATCAAGGGAAAACAGTTGATCGCCATGGATCTTCCGGCAATGGTAGCCGGCGCCATGTTTAAAGGGCAGTTTGAAGAACGCCTGAAAAATTTCATTAAAGCAGTCAAGGAAAAGAACGGTGATATCATTGTTTTTATTGATGAAATCCATATGATAGTAGGTGCCGGCGGTCAGGGTCAGATGGATGTAGCGAACATTATTAAACCCGAACTGGCCCACGGGACCCTGAAAGTCATTGGCGCCACCACCCTGAATGAATACCAAAAGTACGTTGAACCGGATGCAGCGCTGGAAAGACGGTTCCAGCAGGTGTATATCCAGGAACCTTCTGTGGAGGATACCATCACCATTTTACGGGGAATCAAGGATAAATACGAAGTCCACCACCGATTGGGTATTCGCGATTCTGCCCTGATCTCGGCAGCCACACTTTCGGAACGATATATCTCGGACCGTTTTTTACCGGACAAAGCAGTGGACCTGGTGGATGAAGCGGCATCAAAGCTGCGTATGGAAATGAATTCTGCCCCTGAATTAATTGATGACCTGAACCGGAAACTGATCCAGCTTGAAGTGGAGCGGGAAGCGTTAAAAAAAGAGAAAGACCCCAAATCAAAGGAAAGATTATCTGATTGCAAAAAAGAAATTGATAAAACACGTAAAAATCTGGATCAGTATACGAACATCTGGGAAAATGAAAAACAAGCTGTTTCCCGGATCTCAAGGCTGAAGGAAGAACTGGAAGATGTAAAATTCAAAATGGAAAATCACTTCCGGGACGGGAATTATGCAGCAGCGTCAAAAATCCAATATGACACAATCCCGGACCTGGAAGAAAAGATCGAATCCTTAATCCAGACTCTTGAGAATTCACAATTCGTGAAACTCGACGTCCGCACCAATGACATTGCAGAAGTGGTGTCCAAATGGACGGGCATCCCGGTTCAAAAAATGCTGGAAGGTGAAAAGGAAAAACTGCTTAACCTGGAATCAGTATTTCGGAATCGCGTTATTGGTCAGGAAGAGGCCTTAAAGAAAACCGCAGACGTTATCCGCATGTCAAAACTGGGTGTTTCCGATAAGGAAAAACCGTTGGGTTCCTTCCTGTTCATGGGGAAAACCGGCGTGGGTAAAACTGAACTGGCAAAAACGATTGCGGAAGCACTTTTTGACGATGAAAAAGCACTGATCCGGATCGACATGAGTGAACTCATGGAACAGCATTCCATTTCCAAACTGATCGGTTCCCCTCCCGGTTACGTAGGCTATGATGATGGCGGATATTTGACCGAAAAGATCAGGAGGCGACCCTATTCCGTAATTCTATTTGATGAAATTGAGAAAGCTCATCCCGCTATTCTCAACATCCTGCTTCAGGTCCTGGATGACGGCCGGCTTACCGATTCTAAAGGGAGGGCCGTTAATTTTAAGAATACCATTATTGTTATGACCACCAATTTGTCCCGGCAGGAAGTCAATACGTTTCTAAAACCGGAACTCAGGAATCGCATCGATGATATCATCCATTTCAATGACCTGAACAAGGATGCAATTGAAAAGATCGTGGATATACATATCAAACGTATGATCGACACCCTGGCACAGCAGGGACTTACCTGTACTGTGGATGATTCAATCAGGGAATACCTGGTTAAATATGGGTATGAGCCGGAATTTGGCGCGCGGCCCATCAAGAGACTTATCCAGCGGGAAATTCTGTCCGAGTTATCAAAGTTTATGCTGGAAAACCCCGAAATACATGAGATCAATCTAGATTTTGACCAGGGAATAATAATTCAGCAAAATAACATCGAACAAAGCAACAGCGCGGCAGCTGCCTAATCTGCAGGTTCTTTATACAACAACACCACCATCCACATTTAAAACGGTTCCGGTAATATAACTGGCTTCATCGCTGGCCAGAAAGGTATAGGCATTTGCAACATCTTCGGGTTCACCCCAACGCTTTAGCGGTACCTTACCTTCCATCATTTGAATGATATTTTCAGGCATTCCCCCAGTCATGTCAGTCTTAATGAACCCGGGAGCAATGGCATTGACCCGGATTCCCTCCTTTCCCAATTCACGGGCCCAAACCTTGGTCATTCCAATGACACCTGCCTTGGTGGCCACATAATTTGTCTGACCAAAATTACCATGGTGCGCCACCACGGATGCGGCATTCAGGATAACGCCGTTCCCCTGCTTAACCATGATATCTGCCGCAGCCTTACCACAGAGATAGGTCCCGCGGAGATTCACATTGATCACAGCATCAAACTGATCCGAATCCAGTTTTTTCAAAGTAGAATCAGCCAGGATACCGGCGTTATTGACCAAAATGTCCAGCTTCCCAAATTCGCTCATCACATAATCAAACAGAGCAATGACACTTTTCTCATCACCGACATCGGTTTTATGGAATATTGCATTCTCACCCAGTTCATCTGCACAATTCTTTCCTGTATTATGATCAAATTCCGCAATGATCACTGTTGCGCCTTCTCGAACAAATTGAGCGGCTGTAGCTTTTCCGATACCCCGGCCTGAACCGGTAATAATAGCGATCTTTTCTGCAAGCAATCCGGGCATGATCAGAATTTCCTTTGACTATAGGAGATATCCTGCTTAAGGCACTCTTTCTGGAGTTCACCTTTCAGTTTACTTGGGCCGCAGTAAAAAAGATCCACCTTATTCGTACCGGTTTTCTTCTTTATCCTGCTCATTTCTTTGTCCCAGTCAGGCATACCAATATGAGTCTTGATACCATGATCATCCAAAAGCGTAATATCTGTTTTTCCATTCAAAATATCTGTCTTCAGGTACAAGAGTCTGTCCTTCAGTTCCAGGGGATTTTTATCGATAAAATACATATGATAATGAAAAAATCGGGTGTCTCCAATAAACTCAATCTCCTGAAGCAGTTTAATAAACCATTCAAAATACATATCATCCACGATTAACCAGTAAAGGTGAATCTTATCGAAGGCTAAATCCTGATCATCATCCCGGTGACGTAATGCGATATCCTGGAGGATGGGCGCCAGCTTTGTTACCCCGTGGCCTGCGCCCACAAGGATGGGTTGTTCCGAACGCAGGATACGGTTGGTAGATGATCCATAGGGGCCATCAATGCGTAGAGGCCAGCCCAGGGTATCCGATTTCTTTATGGCATCAATAGTATCATCATATAATCTCTGTGTCCAGCTATTGTTTGATTTTACGTGCAGTATCAGGTTACCATCATCATCTTGACGGATAATGGTAAATGGATACCATTTTATTTTGGAAATTGGTGGACAATTGATATAAAGATAATCCCCTGGTAAAAAAATGAAATTTTCAGGCGGTCTGATAACCAGTTCCATTACTCTCGAAGGCAGAAGATGGATCGCTTCCAAATCCACAAAGGACCGGTTTTTCTTGCGGTTAAGCAGCATATTGTACATATATATCATCCGCGGTATGAGAAGCCATTCAATAGCCCCAAGATCCTGAACCTGCAAGGAAGAATCTGTTATTATCTCATCAACCTGATCGATAGTTTTCTTATATCGGTCAGGATTCAACCAGGAAACGGGGTTTACCGCAAAGCCGGTAATAAAATCCGGGTACTTCCGGGCAATCTCCAGGAATTCATTAAAATCGATGGTACCGCTTTTATCTGTATCACCGCGACTGAAAAATTCATCCACCAGAAAGTCCAGCTGGAAATCGTCAAAATCTAGATTGTTCTCTATAAAACTCTGTTCGATGAGGGCCCTCAATTCACGCCGATCAATATATCCGCTGGCATCAACATCGTGAATGTCAAAAGCAAACCGGATCTTATCTTCTTCACTCCCGTTGACGATCATTTCGATGGCAGACATAAACTCAAAAGAATCAATATAGCCGTTGTGGTCCGAATCAAAAAGGTCGAAAAGCCGGTTGGATATTCCATCATCCCGAATATCCAGCCCCTGTTTAAACTCATTGCGGTCTATAAGTTTGTCTGCCCCGGCGATCTCATTGAACGTATTTCTCAGATTGACAAGGAAGGGACCGGCTAATTTATTGGAAGAATTGCTCAATGATGTTTTCCATGTTTAGATCAATAGATGTCCTGTAATTTATTTCCAGTTATTTACTTTATCAGAAAACTTTTTCAGAGGATTACAGATGATTCATGATACTATTTTAGACACCATCGGCGGCACCCCGGTTGTAAGGGTCCATAAGATCGGCAGTGAACTGGACTGCGCACTCTTTGCCAAGTGTGAATATTTTAACCCCGGCGGATCTGTAAAGGATCGCATCGGCTGGAAAATGGTGGCAGATGCGGAAGCTTCCGGGCGCATCAAACCAGGAGATACCCTCATTGAACCTACATCGGGCAATACAGGGCAGGGCATGGCCCTGGCTGCGGCGGTACGGGGCTACCGCTGCATCATTACCATGCCCGAAAAAATGAGCAGGGAAAAACAGATCACCCTGGAGGCCCTGGGAGCAGAGATTGTACGCACACCCACGGAAGCAGCCTGGGACGACCCGGAGAGCCACATCGAGGTAGCCAAGAAACTGCAGCAGGAAATTCCCAATTCCCATATCCTGGACCAGTACTCCAATCCTTCCAACCCCAACGCCCACTACGATCATACCGCACAGGAGATACTGGATGATTTTGGCACCAGCCTGGACATGGTGGTCATGACTGTGGGTACAGGCGGCACCATTACTGGTGTGGCCAAAAGGCTGAAAGAAGAAATACCCGGTATTATGATAATCGGTGTAGATCCAGTGGGATCCATACTTGGCGGCGGAACGGAAGTATGTTCCTATCTTGTGGAAGGCATCGGTTACGATTTTTTTCCGGACGTACTGGATAATTCCCTTATTGACCAATATATTAAAACTGAAGATGAAGAATCCTTTACCATGGCCCGGCGGCTCATTCGGGAAGAAGGCCTGCTCTGCGGCGGATCTTCCGGGGCAGCCATGGTGGCGGCACTTAAGACAGCCGCAGACCTGGACCAGGGGCAGAAATGCCTGGTACTGCTCCCTGACGGCATTCGCAATTATATGACCAAATTCCCCAATGACCAGTGGATGCAGGAACAGGGTTTTCCAACCTGAGCCTATCCGTTAAAACAGTTCTCTTTCCCATTGCGGCTCTGCTGCTGGTCGCGTGGATTATTCCTGTAATTTATTTCACCAATTCTGAACCGGAAATACAATGGGACTGGAAAACCATTGAACAGGAGGAGATATATTTCCCCAGGAATTTTGCCTGGGGAACCGCTACCGCCGCCCACCAGGTAGAGGGCAATAATACCGGCAACAACTGGTACCAGTGGGAATTAGCCGTGGATGAAAATGGCAATTCCCGGATACACAATGGCCAGCGATCGGGCCTGGCTGCGGACCACTGGAACCGTTATCCGGAAGACATCAAACTCATGAAAGAGCTTGGTATCAGCCATTACCGCTTCTCCGTGGAATGGAGCCGAATCGAACCTGAATTCGGCAATATCGATGAACAGGCACTGAACCATTACCGACAACTGTGCCAGGAACTGCTTACAGCGGGCATCACTCCCGTGGTAACCCTGCACCACTTTTCCCACCCAGCCTGGTTTGAAGAGCTGGGTGCCTTTGAAAAAGCGGTCAACATTGAATATTTTATCAATTTCTCTGAAATCGTCTATAGTGCACTCCATGACCTGGTATCCATGTGGTGCACCATCAATGAACCTGCTGTTTTCGTATCCCAGGGCTACTTTAACGGTGTTTTCCCACCAGGGAAACAGGATCCGCAGCTGGCCGGCGTGGTCATGCAGAACCTTCTCAACGCCCATGTACGCCTCTACCGCCATTTAAAGGGTTTACCCGGCGGCAACACGGCCCAGATAGGCCTGGTCAAGAATATTTTACAGTTTGACCCTCTAAGGAGATGGCATATCCTGGACTGGTTCTTCAGTAAAATACTTGATGATATATTCACCAATGATCCTGTTCACTTTTTCAACACGGGGAAATTCCGCTTTTATTTGCCGGGCATGGCAGACCTGACCATGGACAACCCTGATGCCGCCGGCACCCTTGATTTTATCGGCCTGAACTATTACTCAAGATATCATGTAAAAGGTCAACTGGACCCCAATGAACCGTTTATATTTGAGACACGGCAGCAAGATATTCAGACAGATATGCCTTACCCCATATATCCCGAAGGCTTCTACCGCGCCCTGCACACCATCAGTCAATTAGACCGGCCCATCTATGTAACCGAAAACGGTATCGCCGATGCCGATGACGATCAGCGGGCCCTGTTCATCCGGCGCTACCTTTATGCCATGCACAGGGCCATTCATGACAGCCTGGATATCCGCGGTTATTTCTACTGGACCCTCATGGATAACTTTGAATGGAGTGAAGGCTACCAGATGAAATTTGGGCTTTATGAGGTTGATTTTACCACCCAGGAGCGAACCCTGCGCGAAGGCAGCAAAACCTTTCGGGACATGGTGAAAAAACCAGGTGTAGACGAGCGGGGTTATATTGTCGCCGTTGGCGACACTGTTCCGGACCTGGAACTGGAATATACCACGGGAGAGAAAATAACATTATCGGACCTGCGCGGCCAGGTGGTTGTTCTGCAGTTTACTGCCAGCTGGTGCTCTGTCTGCCGCCAGGAAATGCCCCACCTGGAAAAGGAAGTCTGGCAGCGCTATAAGGATGAAGGGCTGGTGCTCATTGGCATTGACCGAGATGAGCCACTGGATGTGGTCCAGAAATTTATAAAAGAGATCGGAGTCACCTACCCCCTGGCCCTGGACCCGGGAGCAGATCATTTTGCCAAGTTTGCACCGAAAAAGGCTGGTGTGACCCGCAATATTGTTATCGACAAGAGCGGCAGGATAGCTTTTTTGACCCGGCTCTTTGATGAAGCGGAGTTCCGGGAAATGATTGCTGTGATAGAAACGCTACTTTAAAAGCATCATTTTAGTAATTCGCACCTGCCTGCTGTCCCGCAGCACCGCAAAGTAGACCCCGGAAGCCACCGGAATGCCCCGGCTGTCCATGCCCTGCCAGCGCACTTCATGACGGCCAATATCCCGCCAGCCGTTTATAAGTACAGCCACCTCCTGACCCAGCATATTGACTATGCTAAGGCTCACCTTCTTAGGCTCCGGCAGACCAAAACGGATGGTGGTCACCGGATTAAAAGGATTGGGATAGTTGCCGTTTAAGGAAAGCTCTTCAGGTATCGTGGAAAGGATCTCTGTTACCTTTCTGGATACTTCGTCAGGATCACCAGATACTACATTAAGGCGCCGATCATAACGGGAGTCAATACTCCCCAGGGAAAACTTACCTGTACTCAGCATATCTACCGTAATACGTGTATTTAAATCTATCAGTTCAACTGCATAATCTGGCGGGAGCTCCTGCTCTACTGACCAGGATAGGGTAACAGCACCAGCGGTATTGTTTCTTACCCGGCTGTCCCAGACCTTAAGGGTTTGATCTAAAGACCGGATATCCGCTGTCACCGGATACTGTTCATCCTCCTGGGGAAGCACAAAAGATAAGGAAACAGATGTTCCAGGAGCGGTGATCTCCGGGTTGTCATGCCAGTCCCGCTCATCATCAGCGCCAGTGAGCGCCCCAAACGTATTGTAAATATCCGCATACTCACCCGCCGTAGCCTTGATACTCATCAGCCAGCCATCTTCTAGGTCCATCACCCTGGCAGCCGCAGCACCGCCGCCGGGAATGGGATCTAAGGTAATGGCCTGGCTGGAAGATGTGCGGTTGTAAACCACATAGCCGTTCCAGGGATCCAGCTCCGTAACTACAGAGCTCCAGGACTCGCCGCTGAGACCATAGCTTAAGGGACCATAAAACTGTACCTGGTCCAGGACCAGTGGTATGGAAAAAGGATAGGGCGAACCAATAAAGTTCCAGCCCGTGGCCAGGGTCAGCTCGGTTCCAGACATATTGCCTGTCTCTCCTGCCGGGGCAGACAAAGCCAGGTTGTCCTCAACCTTCTGATAGAGCCAGTAAGACTCTCCCGTGTTCAAATCCACAGGGTTATCCTTGTAGGTCCCGGAAGTGCCGTCATAACGAAATACTCGCCATAGGGCATTATCCTGGGTGCCCAGCTCATCTAAGACCTGGGTAAGACCCGTTTGTGTCAGCACTGCCGGGGCAGAGATCAGCCGCCAGGCGTCTAAAGGAAGGCCCGCGGGATAGGCGCTGTTGCCAGCGGTGCTGGTGGTAAGGCTTCCCGATGCAAAACTCACCGCAACGCCCGCAGTATCTGTGATGGTGGCGTAGCCTAAAACATCCTGGGCGGCAATATAATAGATAAGACCGTTCTGCGTAACTGCGCTGCCGGGAATCGTGCCGCTATAGGCGCCGGCGCTGCCGCTCATGGCCACAGAAGTATAACCGCTGCCTCCGCCCTGCATATAATATAACGTGGCACCATCGATGCCTGTATCATCTGTAAGGTTCACACTCACCGTGGCTTCCACCAGGGCACCCGGCTGGGACGGGATTATGGACATGGCTGACCAGGCCGGACCCTGGGTATCGGTAAAACTGTTGTCTGACGTGTTTGAGATCATGGCCCACTGGCTGAAAGAACTCTGGTTCTTGGCAACCACTTCCCGGGCTGCTGTATCTATATCCGTCTCCGCTACACTGATCACCACCCAGGGCTCTGCAGGGCCCGAGTTGCCGGGACGCTTCGCCAGGCGCAGGGCACCAGGATTGCTGATACCCGCCAGGCTGCCGTAGTCCAGCCCAATATCGGTAACAAAGGCTCCTTCAATATCCGTGTCCAGCTCATAATACATGCTGGGATAGACCGGATCTGTGATCAGTCCGTCCGGATCGCTCACCGGGGTGCTAACATCCACTGGAGGCTGGGTAGCCACACTCTGGACCGTCACTGTGCCACCGGATGAGTTTACAAAATCCAGCGTCAGGCCAATGGGAGTGCCGCTCTCATCGGTAAATACAATGGGCGGGGTGTTCCCCGCTGCAACCGTTATGGTGGTGTCTGTCAGCTGGCTGTCATCAGCCAGGAGGTTTAAAAATACACTCACTGTATGGCTGTTGGCCACCAGGGTGGCAGGATCAGGACCCGTGTTGGTGCTAAAACTTATGGTGCCGTTATAGGTGCCCGGATCCAGGTTCGCTGTATTAACAACCTGGACATTAATATCGCTGGCGGTGGTACCGGATACCTGGCCCAAGTCTGATGTGGTCAGCCAGATCCAGCCTGCATAGTCCGCTGTAACCGCTGTAGTGTAGTCTAAGGGGTAGTCGCCGTTGTTGGTCAGCTCAATATCAAATGCCGCATCCTGGCCCTGGGAAGTGACCACAGAGATAGACGTGGCGGCAAAATCAGCCGTGGGCAGGGCCCAGCCCTGGCCCGATAGGGTTCCCGCGGTTAAATCTTCTTCAAGCGCCGGGGTCGTAAAAACAAAACTGCCCGCAATGGCCTCCCGCACTGAAGGGGCAAAGGTTACGCTCAGCTCCTGGGAACTGCCGGCCCCTATAGTAATATTGCCCGCAGGATCCACTGAATAGTCCGCAGGAGCAATTGCAACTGCGCTAACTGTTAAAGCTGTATTGCCCGTATTGCTGTAGGTAAATACATGATCCGCTGTCTGCCCTAAGAGCACTCCCGCAAAATCATGGCTCTGGGCCGGCATCATCACGGCGCTTAAGGCAAGGGGGCTGGTGCCGGACTGGTAGCTGTCGCTGGTCAGGGTAAGATCCCCCGCCCAGTAGCCCGGCTCTGAAGATGAAAATGTGACAGAAAGCAGGGCCTCTGATCCGGGCTCCAGGGTAGAGTCTGACAGGGTCTGGCTGAATACCGCTGCCGGGGTGCTAAGACCGCTTATATTTAAAGTGTCCGTACCAGTGTTGCCTACAGTGACAGCAAAGGTGCTGTCTGAAAGGGCATTGCCAAATGCTATTGCCGCGGATGAAAGGGACAGTACTGGAGCCACACTGCGGGCTGTTAGGGCTATGGTTATATCGCTGTTGCCAAGGGGATCATCGCTGGTTACCCTGAGATCCGTACTCACTGTTGCCGTATCCTCGCGGCTGAAAGAAATATCCAGGCCTATAGACTCCCCGGGAAGGACCTCTACCTCCAGGCGCATATTGACACTCTCACGGGATAGGGAAGTACCGGAAACCGGCTGGCCGTTCTTACCACTATGGGTACGGGTACGGGCCGAACCGCTTCTATCCCTGCTGCTGTCCCGGCCATTGCCGGAAGATGCAGAAAAACCTGATACCTGCCCAAGGGAAGGCACCAGGCCGATTACACTGCCCAGACGATCGCCCAGGCTCACTGATGTCCTCTCCTGGGAAAGGGAAACGGAAAAACCGGACGCTGCATCCACCACATAGATGCTGTCCACAAACAGGGTGTCGCTGCCGTTGTTGGCTAGGGTTAAAGGAACACTCAGTGAATCCCCTGTGCCTACATCCCCAAAAGACAGATCCGAAGCGGATAGCTCCAGGATGGGGAAACTGACAGTAAGGACAGCAGAAAGATCACTGATCAGGCCGGCTGTATCCACGGCTCCTGCCTGGTAATAATGAATGGACCCCGGGTCCATGGTGGTATCTGTATAGCTGGTGGAAGGGGCAAGAACAAGGGCCAGGGAATCCAGGGCGTCTGGCGCTGTGCCCCGGTAAAGGATATAGGAAACCAGGTCCGCCTCGCTGTTGGCGTCCCAGCTTAAAAGGGTCTGACCCGGTGCTATGGAGTAAGCCAGGCCTGTTACCGGATCCGGGGGCTGGAAGGTCTGGTCATAGTACAGGGCGCCCATGTCAGACACGGTGCCGTCCGGATCCGGTGTCCCTGAAGGATCGCCTGCATCAATAGCAGGTGAATGCCATTGTAAAGAATATTGATTAACAAATAATGGATCCTGCTCCAGGTTTCCAGTGCCCCAGTTTACGATACTACCATTTGTGGCAATCCCGGCTTCTCCCCCATCCACAATGGAATGATCCACCGTGATCTGACTGGTTGAACCGGTGGATGAAAAATAAATTGACTCAGTTCCATTGTTCCACACAATGCTGTTGGTCATCTGAATGTTTGACCCGTTGCGTATATAAATCGCACCCCCATTGGATTGAGATTCATTATCAGCCAGGGTCAAATGGTCAAACACCGGACTGCTGTTATCCCTGACAAGAATACCCGCTCCGTTATCACCGTTATTATTCGTGATCAACACATAATTAAATACTGGACTTGAATCTTCCCTTACAGCGATGCCCCCACCATCACCTGCAGATTCATTATTTTTAATAGTAACACGGCTAAATTCAGGACTGCTGTTATTAATATGGACCCCGGCACCTTCATCGGCACTATTTTCCACAATAATCATATCGTTTATCACTGGACTTGATAATGAATCAATGCGCAGCCCTCCCCCATCTGTACCCTCACCTCCTGTGATCGTAAATCCTGTTACGTTTGTTATACCGGTCTGGCCACCTGCTATAGTGACCAC
>Ga0208411_1001044_pt1 | contig 19631 bp, 21 predicted proteins | sample ETN01SmetaG_4_FD_185793 | JGI IMG/M metagenome (GOLD analysis project Ga0208411, IMG submission 185793) | Marine microbial and viral communities from oxygen minimum zone, Eastern Pacific Ocean - ETNP2014F12-01SV261 (SPAdes) (version 2) | ecosystem: Environmental > Aquatic > Marine > Oceanic ... | reverse complement strand
CCAATTTCGGGTAATTCTACAAAAACCACATCAGACAATGCATCTTGTGCATGATCCGTAATGCCAATTCTTACTTTGCCGTCGTCTTTAACAAGCATCCATTCATGATCCTTAGTATACGACAAATTATCTGGAACTTCACTCATAGGAATGGCGTTCTCACTACACGTCCATTTAAGTGCTTACCGCGCACTTCTACTGTTATTTCTGAATTAATATCCAACTCAGTATAGGCCAAACCAATTCCTTTTCTAAGTATTGGAGATAAAGAACCACTTGTAAGTTCCGAAATCTTATTGTTATTGTAAAATACTGAACAACCTGGTCTCAAAACACCCCTATCTTCTAACAAAATACCTGATAACTTAGAATATTTATTTTGCTTTTGAGATACAAGAGCCTCACGTCCAATAAAATCATGATCCCAGTCAATTACCCAAGCATAATTTGTTTCTAACGTAGATTGAGTCCCCTTAAAATCTTGGCCTGACAAGAGATACCCCTTTTCTAAACGTAACGTATCCCGTGCACCTAAACCTATTGGAATTGCACCCATATCCACTAAAGCTTCCCAGTGAAACTCTAGTTTGTCTAATGGACCTATTATTTCACAACCTAATTCACCAGTATAACCAGTTCCACTTACAATAACATCATCTAAAGTTTTTAATTGAAAAGAATTTACTGTGGTATTGAGATGTTGTCCCAATAACCTAGGAGCTTCAGGCCCTTGAAGTGCCAAACAAAAATAAATGTCAGATAAATCTTTGATTGTTACATCAAAATCACTTGAATTATTCAGAAGCCAATCTACTATTTTACTTATTTTTGAAGCATTGGGAACCAATAAATATTCATCAACTGAAATTGTATAGACAATCGTATCATCAATTATGTGACCCTTTCCATTCAATATATGGCAATATCTACAGTCCCCATCCTTTTGACGTTCCATATCCCAAGTCGTAACATACGAAAGAAATTTAACTGAATCGGGGCCTTTTACAAATATTTGACCCATATGAGAAACATCAAAAATACCTACATTCTCTCTAACTGATTTATGCTCTGAGATTATGCTACTATATTGTATTGGCATTTCCCATCCTGCAAAATCAACCATTTTAGCCCCGAGTGCTCTATGGTGAGTAGAAAGTGGAGTTCTACGTAGACTCATTATAACTTAATTAGGAAGGGTGCCATAAGAACTCGGGCGGCAATCTTATATGGGAAGTGCATAGAACACCAATGTGGCATCGTCAGAAAAAGAAGAAAAAAAAGTAGATTTGGAAGAGAAAGTCTCTGAAGAAAAAAATACTGAAAAGGTTGAAGAAATTAAAAAAGATACAAATAAGAAAACTGTGACTCCTAAGAAAAATAAAGGTAAAAAATCAAAGAAAAATCAACCCCCTCCTGACGAAGCTAATTTAAGAGTAAAATTACCATATCGACCTAAAGGAGAAATATTTGCTGTAGCTGAAACTTTTCAAGGAGGGTCAAGATTACAGCTAATTTGTGAAGATGGTGAAAGGCGAATGGGCCGTATTCCTGGAAAACTAAGAAGAAGAATGTGGGTGAGAGAGAATGACTTGTTAATTGTAGTTCCTTGGTCATTTCAAGATAGTAAAGCTGATGTAAAGTTTAGATATACTCCGACTCAAACATCAAATTTAAAACGATTAGGTAAAATACCGGAAATACTAGATATTTACTGATAATGGAAACGAATATTGAAAAATTAGATTGGAATATTAACCGTACTATTCAATCTAAAGATAGAGACGGAAGAAAAACAATTGATGATGTATTTGATGAAAATACATTGAAAAATATTCAACAGATGTTTAGTAGAGGAATAATTTCTACATTAGAAAATATTATTGCTACCGGCAAAGAAGCCAATGTTTTTAGAGCTAAAACATTTGATGGGCGAAATAGAGCAGTTAAGATTTACAGACAAAATACCGCTACTTTTAGAAAACTTGAAAAATACATTGATGGAGATCCAAGATTTAAAAGTAGTGGAAATAGCCATCGTGAAAGAGTATTTACTTGGGCTCAAAAAGAATATAAAAATTTACATTCAATGTACTCCTGTGGAGCAAAAGTACCAAAACCATTTCATGTTCATAAAAACATTGTAGTAATGCAATATATGGGTTGGAGATACAGACCATATCCAACAATCAAAGAAATGATACCTGAAAAACCAAAGGAATTTCTAAACGAGTTACTAAACTCCATTAAATCATACCGCAAAAACAAATTAAGTCATGGTGACCTTAGTGAATACAACATACTAAATGTAAGAGAAAAACCTTATATTATAGATGTAGGACAAGCTGTTCCTGATGGGCACCCTTTGTACAAGGAATTACACGAGAGAGATATGAAAAACATGCACCGATATTGGAAAAAACAAATTCCTAATTTAAAAAAGGAGATTTTTAATTAATGAACTATCTGAAAGTACCATTAGCTAGAATAGGGGCAGTCATAGGTCCTAAAGGTAAAACAAAGAAAAAACTTGAACAATTAAGTGGATGTAAATTGTTGATTGAATCTGATGAAGGAATCATAGAAATAGTTGAACAAAATGTAAAAGACCCTCTGAAAGGATTACAGCTAATTAGTGCGGCCAGAGCCATTGGACGGGGATTTAATCCTGAAAAAGCATATCAATTACTGGAGATGGATTATTATTTAGAAGTAGTGGATATTAGAGACTATGTTGGACGTTCAAAGAAACGATTAGGAATTATTAGAGGAAGACTTATTGGAAGAGAAGGTAAAACTAGACGGATAATAGAAGATATGACTGGTTGTGATTTAGCAATACAAGGACATACTGTTTCAATTATTTCTGATTTAGATGGTTTAGAAGCATCTAAAGTTGCAGTTTCAATGGTTCTAGCTGGTTCTGAACACGGATCAGTTTACAAATATTTGGAAAGCTTCAGAAGAAGAAATAGATGAATTTACACTGCTATTTGATAAAGGTTATGAATTAATTTTATATAATTGGGCTGTCTGGAAAAAATACAACTTATGCAGATTTCATTCTGCAATTTTTGTAAAGGTGAGAAAATAATGAATATGAAACATAGTTTGAGATATAAGCCAAAATTAAACATATCAACGCAATTCGTTAACGGAGGAGTAGCATGAAAGTCACTTTTCTAGGAGTCGGAGAAGCTTTCGATGATGATTATACACATACTTGCATATTAGTAGAAGCTGCAGGAAGAAGAATGTTAGTTGACTGTGGAGCCACAGCACCACCTTCAGTATGGCATCAATCAAAGAGACCTGATTACCTTGATGGAATATTTATATCACACTTTCATGCAGATCACGTTTTCGGATTACCTGCTTTAATGAAAAGGATGGAAGAAGATGGAAGAACCAGACCATTCTATCTATTCGGACCTGTAGGGTCCCAACGAAACGTTGAAAGATTAATGGAATTCGCTTATCCAGGAATGGTTGCAAATCTAACATTTACGCTAAGATTCAGAGAATTACAACGTTCTCACAGATGGGATGACTGGAACTTGAGAGTTGTAAACACCAGGCATTCAGTTCAAAACCTTGGTCTAAGACTTGAAGCTGGTAGCCCAACTAAAGTATTCTGTTATTCCGGTGACGGAATGTTTACACCAACTGCGTCAAAACTTTACACAAATGCTGATTTGCTAGTTCACGATGCTTATAGTATGGATGGAACTGTTCAAAATCCAAAGGGCGAAACTATCAATATTGGAACTAAAACACATTGTTCAATGCAACAATTAGAAAGGTTAGATGACATGGCCAGGCCAAAGAAGATGGCACTAATTCATGTTAATCGAACACTACGTAAAGATAAAACTGACATTCTAAAAAAGTACAAGCAACGAAGATGGATTATGCCTGAACCAAGAGACGTAATCGAACTTTAAATGCATAAACTTGTCCATATAGTACGTTTTGAATCTGCACGTAAACTAACAAAAGTTCCTAAAGAACATCCGTGTAGTAATCTGTATGGACTAGCCTTCAAATTAGAAATTCATATTCAAGGTGAAATGAATAAGGAAAGTGGATTTGTTTTAGACTTTAATGAGATCGAAAAAAGCTTCTCATTTATTTATAAACAAATCGACCACAGATATCTTAATGATATTGAAGGCTTAGATAACCCTACAAGTGAAGTATTAATTGAGTGGATTTGGAATAAATTAAAACCTAAATTAGAACCTCTTGTAAAACTAGTCCTTTGGGAAAATGAAGTTTCAAAAGTCGAATTCAGTGGAAATTAAATTCGACGCCTAACAAGAAAAGTAGTCCATATCAAAGCAATTATGGCTGGAATGATACCCAATGAAGTCAAAAGCGGAGTCTGTTCATCAAAAGAATCATTGGAAACTGTAACTGTAATTTGTGTTGAAACTGAGTCAAATAAATAGGAATCTGAAACTGTAAGTGTAATAATATGCTCTCCTTCACTTAGAGAAAATTGAAAGAATAAGTTAGATGTTTCGTAAAATTGGCCATCTATACTACTTGACCAAGTAAATAGCAATTCATCATCATCTGGATCAAAGGACCCCTGTGCTGAGAATTGAATATTAGAATCACTCTGGTGAATGCTATCTATTTGGGGCATACTAATCACAGCTACTGGTTTACTATTTTGTGGTTTTTCAATAACTTTTATCATTATAGAATCTGCTGAAGAAGACCTAACTCCTTCATCATCTTCAACCTGTAATTTTACTTCATAATCTCCAGCTTCTTCATAATAATATTCAACCCAAGAATCTGATAACCAACCAGTTTCTTTACCATCCCCAAAATTAAATTGATATTTTAGAATCTGAGAATCATCCGATGAACTATTTCCTGAAAATTGTATTTTATCATCAATATATATCTCATCAACATCCGATTTAATTGAGGCTGTAGGTCTTCTATTTGCGCCATCATTTGTTACTTCAACATCAACTGAATATATTATTGAATAATTGAAACCATCAAAAGAACGGGCTTCCAACGTATAACGGCCATTAAGATCTTGACTTGTATTCCAAGCCCAGGCCCATTCTTGAAAACCATTAGCACTTTGCCACTCATTAGGTGAGACACGTACCTCTACTTTTGCTATATTATTATCATCATTAGCAGTTCCTTTAACGACTACCAAATCTGAAACAACTTCATTCTGATAAGGTTCAGTTATGAATACCATAGGTCGTTGTGAATCAAGAAAACTATCCACAAAAACCTCTATCTGACTTTCCTGATTTGAAGTATCCTCATCCTGTGGACTAACTTGCTTGATTACTGCTCTCAAAAAATGATTCCCTTCTTCAGCAATCCAAGTCGCCTGAATATTTACAGCCTCATTAGAAGGTAATTTATTTGAAGTTTTAACTGTTTGAAATATTTCTTCATCATTGTAAAAATCAACTTCAAAATATCGGGCTGGACCTGGACCATCATTAACAATACGGGATGTAACCACTACTTCTTGACCTGAAGACATTGAATTAGGAACTAATAATTCCTCAATATACAAATCTGGAAGATCGGTAAAAGAAGAAACAGCAATACTTTGGCTCTTACCTTGCATATCATTTAAGAAATAATTAACACTAACAGTAGTAACATCATCGAAACTAGGTGCTTGTATATCTAAGTTAAATTCAGGTGAATTAGTTCCAATTGTACCTGAACTCAATTGAGCCGTATAGTTGAAGATTGCCTCAATAACCCACTGACCATCTAATTCTATAACTGAATTAATATTTGTTTCAGACTCAACACCAGAAGCTGTATTCGGATCTATGCTGAATTTTGAAGGTTTAGGCCATGAACTTGAATATTTTATTACGTATTTTATTTCATCCGGTAATGCACTTCCATCAAAATAATTTTGAATATTACCGCCATCTTTTCCTCTATTTGTATATTCAGTCATGGTATGCTCCATTTTTACCTTAAACGTTTCATTTGTTTGAGATTGAATACCTGAAACACCTTCAAATACTGTAGAATCCAAATCCTGTGCACGAGAAACTGCACCAACTAATTCTACAGTTCCCCATCCATAACAATTGTTTGGAGTGAAGAGTTCACCGCAATCAATATCCAGAGGAACTCTATGATCACTAGTTTCTCTTAATATTTGTTTAACATAATCTGAATTCTGAGTAGGTTCGACATTCGGATTAGCCTGAATTAATAATGCTGCAACACCTGCAACATGTGGAGTGGCCATTGAAGTACCAGAATAAGACACATAACCATCACCTGAACCTGCAGAAGCTGACATAATAGCACCTCCAGGAGCCATGACGTCTGGTTTCAATCTACCGTCACCAGTAGGTCCTCTTGAAGAATAAATTTCTCTGTTATGTTCATCATTTACTGAACCCACAGTTATTGCTTTTTCACTATCACCAGGATATGAAATTGATGATGGATGAGCTGCAATCCCCAAATTACCATTACCTATAGCCACCACAGTAACAATTCCTGCTTCTACAGCCGTATCTAAAGCTTGTGAAATTGAAGAAGAACCTGTATTAGTTGCTCCAGGAATAGTAATAACTCCACCTAAAGAAAGTGACATTACATCTATAGAAAAACGATCTTTATTCTGTATAGTCCAATCTACTGCTCTCAACAAATCTTGTTCATCTCCAGACCCTCCATCTAAGGCTATAACTCCTACAAGATTTGCTTGAGGTGCAACGCCTGAATACGTTCCTGAAGAACCTCCTGTTCCTGCAGCTATACCTGCACAATGCGTACCATGACTACCTGAATCATGCGGTTGTTCATCCGGATATTCTTTATCAGTATTAGCATTATAGAAACCTAACATACCATTGGAATCAACTGCAATTTTCGGATCATCGGTATTTGAATTATCATCTAAATCATCCAAAGATTCATGCTCGAAGTCTACACCGGTATCTAAAATTGCAATCGTAGTATCTTCACCCTTAAATCCAAATTGATTCCAAATTACATTAGTACCAATTGAATCTATGCTGTTATCTAAGGTTGGATAAAATAAAACATCAGCTTCAAGCCAAATCAATCCAGGAAGATAAGTCACTTCTGGAACTTTTTCAATAGGTAAAAGAAAACCAATGGCATCGAATCTAGAAAAACTAGAGGTTATTTCTCCACCTAAATTCTCTATAAATTTATTATGATTTAGTGTCAACTTATCAACTTGAGCTATTAAACTTATTTTGCCGGATGGGGCTGGTGATAAACCTAATTCTTCAGACCTAGAAGGATCAGCAAATACTAAACTTAGCCTAGGATCAACAACATCTGAATTTTCCAAAGGTATACCAGTAGATTCAATGTTTGGTTGTGCAAAAGGAGAGAATATTGTTACTAAAAAAATTGCAACTACCAAATATTTTACGATGTTAGTCAAGTGCCTTGTTACTAACAACCCATTAAAAGAATATGGCGCCCAGACCGGGATTCGAACCCGGGTTTGGAGCTCCGCAAGCTTCCGTGATTCCAAGCTACACTATCCGGGCGCAATGGCGCACCAACGCCCAGTCTTAAAGACTGACACAGAACAATACTCCTTATAACACGGCCTTTTCCCGAATCATGGCACAAGTTGTTATTATTATGGGATCTGCCACAGACAGACCTATTGCACAGAAGGCTGAAAAAATATTAGAAGAATTTAATATAAAATATGAAACATATGTAGCATCGGCACATAGAACACCTGAACGTGTAGTAAACATTGTAAAAGATGCAGAAGCTGATGTTTTTATTGCTCTAGCTGGTTTATCGGCAGCATTACCTGGCGTTGTAGCAGCTCATACCTTAAAACCAGTAATTGGAGTACCTTGTGCTTCAAGCAGTTCACCTGCAAATTTAGATTCTTTACTTTCAGTAGTCCAAATGCCACCAGGCGTACCTGTTGCAGGTGTCGGAATTGGGAGAGGTGAAAATGCAGCATTACTTGCAATGCGAATAATTTCAATATCTAATAATGACACTGCAAAAAAATTAGAAGACTATAGAAAAAAACTAGAACAAAAAACTATTGATTCAAATTAAGATGGATTCGGAAATCTTGTTAAATTACCACATTCTAAACAAGTAATTACTTTCCACCCTTTAGGAGATAATCGATTTCTTGAATTTTCTGAATTGAAAAATATATTGCAATTACGGCATATCTGTAATCTTTGTTTTTTACTCAAACGTTGATTGTAACGTTTGCTAATTAGTAGCGCTAATTCAATAACCTTTTTAGATTCTTCATTATTTCCATCATTTGAGTAATCTAATGCAATTCTAAATAATTGATCTATACGTGTTCTAGCAATATTTTCTTGCTTTTTTGAACGACGGCCTCTCTTTTTTGCCACAGCAGCCTATTGATTGCTTTTTTTAACACCCTCCTCTGACTAATAATAATAGAATGTTAAGCGAACACTTTACTTGGGACACGCCGTGGGAATTGTATTTTCACATTCTAATATTCATACCCATTCTACAGAGACTCATTTTTCTGGGTGAGCCAGCTATAAAAGCAATAAAAATACATGGTCATCATCTAAAATGGTTATTTGAAAGACTAAAAGAAATACCAAAAGGATATTCTATTGCAGCTAAATTTATTGTTGGATTATTCGTACCTGCAACAATAGCAATAATGAGATTTGTTATATTTGAGCCGGAAAATGGAGTTGTTAAAGTATTTGGAAAAGAATTGGAACCACCTGGTTGGGATATGACCCCAGATTGGCAGATAATTGCAATCATTATATTCTTTGTAGCTCATACATATCTTGATTGGAGAAGGGTATGGGATACTAAGAAATTAGCAATGAAATTAATTAGTGTGGACGTTGAAAGATACAGACCTATGGTGGACCGTATGTTACAAATGGGAGACTGGTTGAAAAGTTCAAGAGATAAAGGAAGCGAGGCTATGCCACATGAAAGAGTTGCTAAATTTGTAGGTTATTTTGCAGGAAAAGTTGTTGATACTACTAATACCGTTGTAGACAAAGTTATGGAAATGCCAAATAATTATGCAGGAAGATGGATGGCCGTAAATGTAGCATTTGGAATGGCTTTTCACTTACTTCCAATCGTATTTATGTTTATATTAACTGCAACATATGATTTAAATTTATAAATTATCAATAATAAAACTTAATTTAGTTTCTAAATCAACTAAATTTCCACTATTATCTATATCATAATCTGCTTCTTTAATTGTATTAAATAATTGCTGTTTATTGGGATCATTACTGGCTTCTTCCACTTTTTCTTGTTCAATAAATTGTTCCCAACTATTACTATCTCCTCTACGATCCCTCTTCATTAAACGTTCAAATCGTACTTTCGGATTTGCATCAATTGAAATTAAAATGAACTTATGGTTAGGATATTTTCTTCTAAGTGAATAAACTTCTGATGGATTTCTAATAGAATCTACAATATGATTATCTAAAGAAACTAGATTTTTTATCATCCTATCTGCCAAAACACCAGGTCCGCCTTCACTCCTCAATTTATTACCGATAAAAATTAAATTATCTCTACTCTCTTCCATATTTTTGTGACTTAATTCCTCTCTTAAAGTATCTGAAAGTGAATGATAAATGAATTTACGTTTCTTCAATAAATCTGCAATTGTCCCCTTTCCTGCCGCATTTCTTCCAGTTAAACCAATTATATAATGCATATTTACTACTAAAAATCAGATCCTTCTCTATATTCGCCAAAAACACCTCGTAGAACATCACACATTTCTCCTAATGTCGCCTTAGCTTTTGCAGCTTCAATAAAATGAGGCATCAAATTTTCATCTCCTTCTGCTGCCTTCTCAATTGCATTTAATGCTGCAGTATGCCTACCTTGATTTCTTGAACTTCGTAATTTCTTTAATCTAGCACATTGCCTTTCAAAACCTTCAGGATCCATTTCTAAAATCGGTATTTCAACTTGTTCTTCAGAATTATATTGATTAACTCCAACAACTATTCTATCTTTGTTATCAATTTCCTGCTGATATTTGTAGGCTGCAGCTGCAATTTCCTTTTGGAAAAATCCCTTTTCTATTGCTGGAACTACACCACCTAATGAATCTATTCTATCAAAATAATCTCTAGCCTGTCTTTCCATATCATCTGTAAGCCATTCAAGATAATAACTACCTCCTAAAGGATCTATAACATTTGCAGCTCCAGATTCATGCGCTATAACTTGTTGTGTTCTTAGAGCAATCTGAACTGCTTTCTTAGAGGGTAAAGCCAAGGCTTCATCCATAGAATCTGTGTGAAGTGATTGAGTACCTCCTATTACTCCAGCCATAGCCTGGATTGCAACTCTTACAATATTTATTTCAGGCTGCTGTGCAGTTAAACTACAACCTGCTGTTTGTGTATGAAATCTTAATGTCCAGCTACGAGGGTCTTTAGCGCCATATTTATCTCTCATATCCCGAGCCCAGATACGTCTAGCTGCTCTGTATTTTGCTATTTCTTCAAAGAAATCATTATGAGCATTAAAAAAGAAACTAAACCTCGGTGCAAAATCATCTATATTCAAGCCCCTTTCAATGGCCCAATCAGCATATGCATAACCATCTGCCAAAGTAAAAGCTAATTCTTGAACAGCTGTTGAACCTGCCTCACGTATATGATATCCTGAAATAGATATCGTATTCCATCTAGGCATGTTTTTTGTTCCATACTCTACAGTATCGGTAACTAAACGCATTGATGGAAGTGGAGGGAATATGTATTCTTTCTGAGCAATATACTCCTTAAGAATATCATTTTGTATAGTTCCTCCAAGATTTGATTTAGGTATACCCTGATTTTCAGCATTTGCAATATACATTGCCCAAGTCATAGCTGCTGGAGAATTAATCGTCATTGAAGTAGTAACTTTGTCAAGTGGAATATCTTTAAACAATATAGACATGTCTTCTAAGCTACTAACACCAACTCCACACTCTCCAAACTCTCCTGCTGCCAATGGTGAGTCACTATCATATCCATAAAGTGTTGGTAAATCAAAAGCTGTACTAAGTCCTGTTTGTCCCTGATTCAATAAATATTTGAAACGTGAATTTGTCTCTTCAGCTGAACCAAATCCTGCAAACATACGCATAGTCCACAGCCTACCACGATACATTGTTGAATGAATACCACGTGTATATGGAAACTCTCCAGGATAAGATATATCTTCTTCAAAATCTATATTTGAAGTATCTAACGGCGTGTATAGTCTATCTACTTTTTGACTAGATGTTGTCATAAATTCTTTTAATCTTTCTGGGTTTTTCTTAAGTGAAGGTTCTAGAATATTCTTCTTCCATTTATCATAAGATTTTTGATAATCTGAATCATGTATATCCACATTTTTATCATCAGATTTTTGACTGGACATTATTTTGCGAATATTATGCCTAAATAAGGATTTACCATGGACGTGAATTATATATTCTACTCATATTAATCAGTAATGTCAGGAGATGAAGGGCGACCGACGGCCTTGAGCTGAGGAAAGTCCCCTCTCCATGAGCAAAGCAGCCGCAAGGAGCCCGAGAGGGTTGGCAATGAAACAGAAACGACACAGTCTCACCTTATGGAATGATCGTCTAGGACGTGACGTCGGTGAAGAATTTGATGGAACGAACATCCCTGCTGGAGCAATTCCAAGTAACCGCATAGACCTGCTCGGGAGCGGTAGGTAGGAAGCAAAGCTAAATGTCGCTAACCGGTTTCCGGTTAACAGAAAGGGGCTTACTCTCATCACCTGACAAAGAATTATGCTAATTCCGAGGATAACTATATAAACTAATCTTTCTCCGCGCCGAATATCATGGCTGCAGACTATTCTGAAGAACCAAATTGCACGCAAAAAGGAACTGGATGGGTGACGTTTGACACTACTCCAATTTCTCGTAAAAAAAGAGTATTAAGAAGGAAAATTCGTAAGGTAAAATATTAGTTTAAAGTTTCCCTTCTTTCATAAAACGTGATTATCTAAATCACGGTTGGTGGTTTTAAAACCTATATATATTCCAAATATTAGACCTATTATATCATATAATATGTCAAATAATGACATATGTCGTCCAGGTACAAAATTTTGGTGGAATTCATCAGAGATTGAAAATAATATACCAATTAAAATAGAACCATATATAGAATTAATAGTAAAAAAATCGTCCGTAGTAATCGATTGAAATAACAGGAAACCCAAAATTAAATACTCGACATAGTGAAAGAATATATCTATATTCTCTGGACCTGAAACAATTTCAGATATATCATCCTGGGGAATGTGACTCAAACAAATTATGAGAAGCATGTAAAAAACGGTTAAAGTTGTGTAAAATTTCACTACAATTTGCCTTCTTTCATCAATCTTAAATCATCTAAATCATCTGCATCAAACTCATTTGGAGGTTCTCCATCTATTTGATTGCCAATATCTTGGCTTTCAATTGCCCAATACATAACCGATTCTTCATTATTTGAATGATTAGGGTGTTGAGAATCTTCATGATTATGGGGTGATTGATATCCATTATTTATCAAACCCAACAAATGACCAAACTCATGCACTATTACTGACTTTTCAATATCTGTAGAAGAAATTAACAAAAATGAAGCATCCTCTATTTTTTCTTTAAATAAGACAAAGGATGAACCTGTATATGCTAAACCTAATGTCTTATCATTATCCTGATATTCTCCATTAAGATACAAAATATGTATTACAAAAGTATCACCACTTTTAAACCTTTCGCGTTCATTCTTTTCTATATCTATTATTTCTTCTAAAGAATAGCTATTATCTGTACTACCAAATGCACTTTGACTAACCGTAATAGAAGTCTTGTCAGAAACATCCTTAATTCTCTGCTTCAAAAGATTAATAGCGTCTGAATCTGGGGCATTATCAGTGACGTAATTAATTTCAATATGTAATTTTGAATATTGACTGCTCTGTAAAATTTCGTATCTACATTCACCAGTTATATTCTCACAAGAAACGACCTGATCTTTGAAACTATCTAAACAACCAGATACTGCTAAAAGTGACATTATAATGACTGCAGAAAATGCTTTCATAACTATCTATAAAATAGCTTAATTAAAAACTTATCAGCACTAATCAATAAAGTGGACCTAAGACTAAACGAGGATCGGGATAATCAAGTAAAGCTTGTTCTCTATCCTCAGAAGACACTACACCTGGAAGATCATGAGTGATTGGTTCAATAAGTGAAAGTTGAAAATGAAGATGTGGTTCCCAACCTCCATTATCCTGAGTATTACCAAAACGCCCTATAATTTCACCTGTTTTGACCTCCTGTCCTACAGATATATTACTAATCGATGATGAATCAAGATGCCCATACAAGGCCCAAAAAGTTGTTTTAGAAATAACATGTTTAGTAATTACAACATTACCATAATCACCAGGTTCTGAATTATAGCCAAAATGTGAAATCTCTCCATCCATGAAAGCAAAACAAGGAGTTCCCTCAGGACCTCCTATGTCTATCCCCATGTGGATATTCCGTATTCCACCAAAAATACTTGTATTGTACATATCTGGACGAAATTCATCATATTTACCTATGCTAAATTCAGTTTCTGGTGAATTCCATGAATTATTAGTTAAGTCTAAAATTGTGTAATCTTTAGGTAAAATTACAACTGGATGAAAATCTATAGATATTTTATCAAATATTGAATTAATACTTTTCAATATGAACCTCCTCTGAATACAAATTTACTATTTTTTTGGATATCTGAACCATTAATGAACCATCAACATCTATTGACCTTACAACACCTGATCCTTGATTCCAGACTATTTTTTTACCCATTAAAAAGTCTAATTTGGCATACTTTTCTAATATCTTTTCTGAAGAAAGATTGAAATTATCTGTGAAATTAACCTTAAAAATTGAAATAAAATCTAATTTATCTATTTTATAATTTACATCATGAAGATTAATGGCCTCTGATAACAAAATATTATTACTAATATTAAGACCTATACCAATAACAGTATAATCTCCATAATTTTCGCAAAGGATACCTCCTAATTTTTTCCCATTCAGAATTATATCATTAGGCCACTTTAGCTTAATATCCTCCTTAATATTTACTAAGGATTCTACTACACTTATCCCTACAATAAAAGGCAAAAGTCTATTATTTGAAGATGTGAAAGAAAAATATAAACCTCCATTATCTGAAGACCAAGTGTTTCCACGGCGACCTTTTCCTTCAGACTGTTTAATGGCTAGAACGCTATCGCTAATAGATAAAAAATCGGATAACCAATTGTTAGTAGATTTAACATTATCTACTATATGTATCAAAGAAATGCACCAAGATCCATTTGTTTAATTTGTTCATTCTCTAAAGTATCCTCTATTGCATTAAATGCAAGTTCTAATCTTTGTTTAATAAATGAACGAGCTCCATACTGTTCAGAAATTTCTGTAGCTATTTGACGATATTTGGCAACTGAGGCTGGAGATATATTTAATTGTAAACTACCTCCGCAAAAACAGGTATCTTTCAATGGAGGCCTCCTATATTTTTTAGTACATTTTTTGCATCTTACACCTTGTGTCGAAAATGATCTTAAATTTCCAATAATATCTCTAATAAAATGTTTCTCGATGGTCTGTTCAGCAACATAAGTTGCATCTGAAGCTTGTGTTTTAGATGCTAGAACTAGAGATGCTAAGGCCTTTTCTTTCATTGAACCTAAAGTAACATAACGTGATTCAGATGGACCTAAATTTATACTTGAAGAAGAATGAGTAAATCCATAATTCTCATATTGGCTTTCTGTTTCTAATCTATTAGAAACCATATCCAAAAGACTTGCAACTTTATTTGGAGCTACCTTTTTTTGAGCTTTTTCGTAAAATTCTAAAGGATATGATGTATTCAGTTCAACATTATGAGCTTCACTGTCTATTTCAGCAGGATCGATACGTGTTGATAAAACTCTGGGAATATCCATAGTGCCTCCTCTAGTTGTTGGAACAAAACTGTCTGAATAATTTAGTAGCCCATCTAAAAGAAGCATTATTGAATCTTCATCACCATCACAATTTCTTCTCTTAGCAGCATGCAAAAATGGATGGCCATACTGTGCCTTAGCTTTTGTAAAACCAATTAATCTAGTTAAAACTCCAGCCGAGGTATGAGGGCTTAAACAAATTAACAAACTACCTATCAACTCTTTATGACTTGAAGTAGGTGTTAACTTGTAATAAGGTTCCTGACCATATAATCTCGATAATTCTTCATCTACAAAATTTGAAACTTTAACTAACCAATTGCCAGCTCTCTCCGATACAATTAAATCTTGGACTTTAAGCTCTAATAGCTGATCAATTGAATTTAATTCTTCTCCCTTATGATCATTGAAATATCCTAATTCTTTAGCTTTTTCTAGAGTTAAGCCAATTTCTCTTGGATAAAAATGTGTTATTGGTAAATCAATCATATCATAACGCAAGGTTCCATCTTTGTAAACTCGTAAATCTCTCTGTGCACGAAGAATACCTTTTTCTATACTTTCAGGAATCTTATCTGCAGTTTTTAATTCTTTAACTCCTTTAACTTTAGGAAATATGCCTATTTTAGTATTATTTAGTGCTTGAGTAACCAATTCAGAAAGATCAACTACACGTTTTCTTGGATCTTCTTTAACCATTGTCAAAGAATTACAACAATTCAGTGAAACTGTTTCTTTATGACATTCTTTACAATAACGCAACTGAACGTTAAGCTCTATCTTACCTGAAAGACCTTGCGAAAATCCACGATTATTTGTACTAGATTTAAGAGCCGTATTAATCAATCTCTGATTACTGCCAGCTTCTCCTAAAGGAAAAAGGACATTGGGTGGTGGCTTCATACGACGTTCATTAGCCTTTTCAGGTCGTCCCATACTCCCTCCAATCCTTGTGGGAGCCTTATCTTTTATTTCAGTACCTGAGAAATGGGAAACTAATTCAAGAACATCATCTGTTTCATTAGGTTCACGAAAAGATTCAATAGAATCCTTAGCTTTTTTTAATCCTAATTGTTTGATTAAAGGCTCATATCCGTCATCTAAAATTATAAAATTATCATTTATCTTATAAAAAAGGCCAAGTCTAATAAAAATTTCTTTATACATTAACGGAAACTGATTTGCAAGAACTTTTTTACTGTGTCTAATTAATTGATTCCTAATATCTAATATTTCTTTTACACTTAAATCTGACCAATAGTAAGTATACTTGGGATGTAATGGTATTTTATTCTCGATACTATAATCAAAAAGGGAAACAAAATCATATTTACCATTATAATCTTCCAAATTACGATTTTCTATTATTGCTGACCACCATTCTGTACACCATCCAGGTGGCTGCAATGGATGATTATTCTCTATAAATTCACCAACAGGTATCAAAATTTCTCCAAGATCTATTATTTTTTCAACATTATTAACAACTTCCTTAGCTAAAGAATAGTCATCTAATCTCAAATAGGTACCGTCTTTTAACAATACTGAAGGACCCTCTATAGAATCACAGGGATTGGCTGCAGTTGCTTTACCTGGAAGCTGAAGTTTGATCTGGGTTCCAATAGCTGCAAATGAATCTACAATTAACATAGTAGAAGGATGTAAGGACATAGAAGCCAATCCAGAGGTACGTGAACGCCCATATCTTAGTCTAAAAGCTCCAGCCTTATCTGGAAATGCAAATATTGGACGTCCAGCAAGAACATCTTTGAGATACTTATGTTCCTTAACATTATCTGATGCCGAGCTACGTTTCTTTTCAGTATAAACTCTTAAAAAATCCCAGCCACTTATCGACAAATTATCTACATGTTTGAGAACTTTGGCAGCTTTAAGACAAAGACCTTCTGCCAATACTAAACATGCACCACCTCTCAATGAATTAGTTTCAACTCTTGGTAAATCCCTATTTCCTGCAACTTCTAATTTATCTGTTCTTTCACCAGTTATACAAATTGGACAAGATTTAACAATAGTTTCTATTTCTTCAGGACTAGGAACATACTGAAGATTAACTGCTCTTTTGTACAAAGGTATTTCTTCTTTATACCTTTCAATTTCAGCTGGTGTTGGAATATAAGCATCCAATCCTAACTCTCTTCTAACTACATCAGCTATCAAAACAGATAGTGCTTGAGCAGTTCCTCCAGCTGCACGTATTGGTCCTGCATAATATATCGAAGCACAAGTTGTATTGTTATTATTCTCTAATGTACTAATCTTAACAACACCTTCAGTAGGCGCCACAAGAACTCCCTCTGTGAGTATCGAAAGTGAGGTTCTAACTGCTTGTTCTAGAGCAACTTCAACTCCACTTTCAGCTCTTAGTTTACCTGCTAATTCTTTAGCTATAATTAATGCAGTTGTTTCTCGGTCATTATTTTCTGCAACTTCTCGAATTCTAGGGGCAATTCCTTCAGGACCTACCTGAGCTTCTACTCTTTCGGCAAGATCTTTAGCCCTTGGTATTTCAGCTTCTGTTGAAGGATCAAAACCTGCTTTACGAGCCTCAGAAACTATCGAATAACAAGCGTCAGCTTTTTCTTCTAAGGCACGAAAATAAGATTCCATTTCCTCGGATGCAACCAGTACCACAACTTAGTATGGAAAGGCTATTATTATCCTATTCGGCGAACTATACTCCATAGCTATCTATGAATATCGATTTATATGAAGATGAAGCGGCGCGAATACCTGCAACCATTATTCCAAAAGAAACAAATAGAAATATCAAACCTGCAAATAAACCTAAATTATGATTCCAAAGCATTACTGTAGCTGGAAGAATCAAAATAATTGAAGAAAATAATGCAGATGTCCCCATCAACATAAATTGAACTAAAATATCAGGATTACCTCTATCACTTTCATCGAAATTCGCAAAAGCACTACCTGACCACACACCTAATCCAGTATTACAAAAAATAAGAATTAATACACATTCACCAAAAAAAAGTGTTACCTTTAATGGAAAACCTGCAAGGATACATATAGGAAGCCAAATAGCTATTAAACCAGGTAATGCCATCATGACCAAGGCGCTTGCTTTACCCTTCATTATCAATATTGACTCAACTGGATTTGACTTCATAATCCATAATCTTTTCCCTTCAACTCCAAGCATCGTTGAACCTAACATTGTGCACTGAAGTAAAACCCCCATGTACATGCTAATTGCAAGCATTCCAGGATAATACAATGTTGATGGTAAATCACCTACGGGTTCACTTGGAATTCCCATTTTAAACCACCAAAATATCAAAATAAAGGCTATTGAAAATGTTGAAAATGCAGAACTTAGTACATCTCTTTCACGTATAGATGATATTACTTCTTTAGAACAAATTGAAGTTACTCTATTCCCCAAAATAGAACTCAGCCATTTAAATTGTAAAATCCTTATAGGATTTCTGTGGGATGATGAGTTGATCTTATAAGACTCCAAAGCTTCAATAAATATACGATCCATATTGTAAAAATATACTAATAAAAGTAGTAAACAACTAGATGTAATACCCAATGCTACCTCTGGATTAGAATGAGACTCATTTGCAACTAACATCAAAACAATTAATATTGGTGAAAGTGTAATCAGAAAAGTCATTTTGCGTGAAAATGGATGAAGTGCGCCCACAATAGAAAACATATAACCTGACAAAGCTGATAATATTGTAAATAAGAAAAATAATCCTAAAAATTCATTTGTTACATCAATATTGGAATTAGTTGCAATATTACCTGTGTAAAAAACCAATAATAATGAAGAAGCTAATAATATATTTGGAACTAAAATAGAAAGAAACATTCCAAACATTATCTGTCTAGGAGATATAGGCTGAACAAGGTGTAATTCCATACGTTTAGATTTAATTATTCTACGGTAAGTAATACCTGCGGAACGCAAAGTAAACAATGCAAAAAATATCAGTAAAATAGTTCCATATCCTTCATTGGACCCTTCTGGAAATAATTCCGGATTATCTATTACAAATTTAACAAGACGAATACAGGCAAAAGAGAATAACAAGCCTAATAATGTAATTATAATAGTACCAAATAAACGTTTGCTAAGAGACTGTATGTTACGACGAAAAAAAGAACGAAATTCAGCCTCAAATATTGAATAAGCTGCGTTCATCTTCCTAAAGACTCCATAGTCCTATCCTTTTTAGATGATTTTTTGAAAATACGGTAACAATCTGAACAAAGGGAAGCCTTTCGGCTAGAACCTTGAAGATTTAAGCTACCTGTTTTTTCAATTCTTTTCCGAGGTATAGAACGCTTTGGTACTTTTCCACAACCTGCTACACTACAAACCTCGTTTCCATCATCTGATAAAGAAATATCTCTATGCTTCATTCATCTATAGACAACTTATGATACTTAAAGTATTATGAATACTATTTTTCTAGAGATATTCCTTCTGAATGAGAAAGCATATTACCACATTTAGAACAATAATTGACCTCTTTATCTGAGATAATATAATCACATGAAGGACATTTATTTTCAAT
>Ga0208411_1001040_pt1 | contig 19720 bp, 18 predicted proteins | sample ETN01SmetaG_4_FD_185793 | JGI IMG/M metagenome (GOLD analysis project Ga0208411, IMG submission 185793) | Marine microbial and viral communities from oxygen minimum zone, Eastern Pacific Ocean - ETNP2014F12-01SV261 (SPAdes) (version 2) | ecosystem: Environmental > Aquatic > Marine > Oceanic ... | reverse complement strand
TGAAAAAGTGATCAATAAAATTAATCTTTTTATTAGAAGAAAATTGTATAATTGCATATCTCCACAATTTAATTGTTGAACAAAACAAAAATAGTTAGATTTGTAAATCAACAAAAGTTATCTATTAACACAACTGCAATAGTTGTGCCAATTTACAAAAAATGGCAAAAAATCTTACAACTAGGGAGGAAGATTATTCAAAATGGTATAATGATTTAGTTGTTAAATCAGGTTTGGCTGAGAATTCTTCAGTAAGAGGATGTATGGTAATTAAACCATATGGTTATGCAATTTGGGAAAAAATGCAAGCCCAATTAGATAAAATGTTTAAGGAAACTGGACATCAAAACGCATATTTTCCATTATTTGTACCTAAGAGCTTATTTGAGGCTGAAGAGAAAAATGCTGAAGGTTTTGCTAAAGAATGCGCAATAGTTACACATTATAGGCTAGTGACAGATCCTGATAATCCAAAAAAATTAAGAGTAGATCCAAAAGCTAAACTAGAGGAGGAGTTAATTATTAGACCAACTAGTGAAGCTATTATATGGAATACTTATAAAAACTGGATTCAATCTTATAGAGATTTACCCATTTTAATTAATCAATGGGCAAATGTAGTGAGATGGGAGATGAGAACTAGACTGTTTTTGAGAACAGCTGAATTCTTATGGCAAGAAGGTCATACTGCTCATCAAACTGAAGATGAAGCAATGAAAGAAGCATTATTGATTAACTCACTCTATGCAGAATTTGCTGAGAAATATATGTCTATGCCAGTAATTCAAGGTATAAAATCTGAAAATGAAAGATTTGCAGGGGCAGAAGAAACTTTTTGTATTGAAGCTCTTATGCAAGATGGTAAGGCTCTGCAAGCAGGTACTTCACACTTTTTAGGACAGAATTTTGCTAAAGCATTTGATGTAAAGTTTGCTGATAAAGAAGGAAAGCTAAATCATGTTTGGGCTACTTCATGGGGTGTTTCTTCTAGATTAATGGGAGCATTAATCATGACTCATAGTGATGATAAAGGTCTAGTATTACCACCTAAATTAGCACCTATTCAGGTTGTAATTGTTCCAATTTATAATAGTGAAAAAGAGCTTGAATCAATTTCTAAGATTGTTGAAAATATTCAAAGTAAATTAATCAAATTAGGTGTTAGTGTTAAATATGATAATCGTGATACTTTAAGACCAGGAGCAAAATTTGCTCAGCATGAATTACAAGGAATTCCTGTTAGGATTGCAATTGGCCCTAAGGATTTAGAAAATAAGTCTGCAGAGGTATCTAGAAGAGATCTTTTAACAAAGGAAAATATAAATATGGAAGGTCTTGTAGAACATGTAGATAAATTATTATCAGAAATTCAAGAAAATCTTTTCCAAAAGGCTTTCAAATTCAGAAAGGATCATATTTCTGAAGTAGACTCTTTTGATGAATTTCAAAAAGTTTTAGAAGAAAAAGGAGGATTTATCTCTGCTCATTGGGATGGAACAAGTGAAACAGAAGATAAAATTAAGGAAATTACAAAGGCTACTATTAGGTGTATTCCTAATGAAAAATCTTCATCTAAAGGCAAATGCGTTTATAGCGGAAAAGAATCAAATCAACGCGTCTTATTTGCTAAAGCATACTAAATAAATTACTGAAAAACTTCTCGAAGAAGTTGTATCATATAAAAATAGTTGTATTTTTGCACGCGCAACAATTAGTTGACTGTATGGGCCCGTTCGTCTATCGGCTAGGACGCCAGGTTTTCATCCTGGTAAGAGGGGTTCGATTCCCCTACGGGCTACTAAATAAATTGAATTAAAATATGGCAAATCATAAATCTTCTTTAAAAAGAATTAGAAGTAACGAGTTAAAGCGTGTAAGAAATAAGTATCAACATAAAACCGCCAGAACTGCTATGAAAAAGTTTTTTGAGTTGACAAAAAAGAAAGAAGCTCAAAAGGAACTTCCATCTATTGTATCTATGATCGATAAGTTGGCTAAGAATAGTATTATTCACGATAATAAGGCGTCAAATTTAAAAGCTAATTTGACCAAGCATTTAGCAGGATTGAAATAATTTTTCTATTGGCTTTCTAAATAACCTGCAACAGATTTATAAATAAATTTGTTCTTACTATCCATTCATTGAAACAAGAAACTCTTCATTGCTTACAGTCTTTTTAAATCTATCATTTATAAATTCCATAGCCTCAACAGGATTCATATCTGCCAAGTATTTTCTCATTACCCACATTCTTTGAATAGTACTTGCATCTAATAAAAGATCATCTCTTCTAGTGCTAGAAGAAGTTAAGTCTATAGCAGGGAATATTCTTCTATTAGAAATATTTCTATCTAATTGAAGCTCCATATTACCAGTACCTTTAAATTCTTCAAAAATTACTTCATCCATTTTAGAACCTGTTTCAGTTAATGCAGTAGCAATAATAGAAAGTGATCCTCCATTTTCAATATTCCTTGCAGCCCCAAAGAACCTCTTAGGCTTATGTAGTGCATTAGCATCTACACCACCACTTAATATTTTACCTGATGCAGGTTGTACCGTATTGTAAGCTCTAGCAAGTCTAGTAATAGAATCTAGAAGAATTACCACATCGTAACCACACTCAACTAGTCTTTTAGCTTTTTCAAGAACTATATTTGCAATTCTTACATGCTCGTTAGCTTCTTTATCAAAAGTTGATGCAATTACTTCACCCTTCACGTTTCTTTGCATATCTGTTACTTCTTCTGGTCTTTCATCAATAAGTAAAATGATTTGGTATACTTCTGGATGATTAGCTGCAATTGCATTAGCAATATCTTTTAGTAACATAGTTTTTCCAGTTTTAGGCTGCGAAACTATCATTCCTCTTTGTCCTTTTCCAATTGGAGAAAACAAGTCTATTACCCTGGTAGAAATGGTATTGTTTTTATCAGCCAAAACAAATTTCTCCTCAGGAAATAATGGAGTCAGGTGTTCAAAAGAGACTCTATCTCTTACTATTTTTGGATCAAGTCCATTTATCTTATTTACTTGAATTAATGGAAAATATTTTTCCCCTTCCTTTGGAGGTCTAACATTACCAAGAACCGTATCACCTTTTTTGAGTCCAAATAATCTTATTTGAGACTGAGAAACATATATATCATCGGGTGATGATAGGTAATGATAATCTGAAGATCTTAGAAACCCATAACCATCCATCATAACATCTAGTACACCTTCACTCTCAATGATTGCATCAAATTCGTAATCAGGTTCTCTATATCGATTTCTATTATCCCTATTTCCATTAGGTTCTCTCTTCCCTTTTGAATCTTTTTTATCATTTCTAGAATGATTTTTATTTTTATTCTGTTTAGAATAGCTTTCTGATTCCTTTCTAGCAGGGCCAGTTTCCTTTTTTGTCGATTCTGATTCTTTTTTAGCAGAGTCAGCTTCCTTCCTAGCAGGGTTAGCTTCCTTTATAGCAGAACCAGTTTCCTTTTTTGTCGGTTTTGATTCTCTTTTAGCAGGACTAGGTTCTTGCTTAGGAGAAGTTTTGTTGGTTTCAGGATTAGAAGCCTGATGATCCAATATTTTATATACTAAATCAAGTTTCTTTAAGGTTTTGAATTTAGAAATATTTAATTCTTCAGCAATTTGCTGTAGATCAGAAAGTCTTTTTTCTTTTAGTTTAGAAATTTCAAACATTTTAATTTTTTTGATTAATTATTATTTAATTTGATGTGAGATTTTATATGTAGTAAATCAGCTAGTGATTATTAAATTTTATAGAAGTAAAAAATTGAGATTAAATATGAATTATATCTGTGATATTGAATAATTCTGGTACAATAATACAACTTTTTTTTTAAAACTCTTATATTCACATAAAATTATAGTTTATGATTCAAAGAATTCAATCTCTGTTTTTATTGATTTGTTCAATAGTTAACCTGGCGTATTGCTATCAATTGTACTTTGGATTTGACATTGCTATGTTTTTTTTAGCGATGGAATCAAATATACCTTTTGAAGTTATTTTATTGTTTCCATTAATTGTTTCTGTAATTTCCTTTTATACCATATTTAAATACAAGAACAGACAAACTCAGTTTGTATTAAATAGACTTTCAATAATTCTATGTTTTGTTTTTGTTGGAATACTAATATTTATGTTTGATATAATTTCTGGTTTCGAATGGATAAATCTAGTTCCACTTATTTCAATTGTATTATTAGTACTAGCAAATAGAGCTATAAAAAAGGATGAAGATTTAATAAAATCTATCGACAGGATCAGATAATTATCTTTTAAATTCTATTACTGATAGATTTTGAATTATTCTCCCGTTTATTTCAAATTGAACCATTGTTCTAACTCTGTGAAGTCCATGTTTCCCAATAGCCCCTGGATTAATATGTAAAAGATCTAATTCTTTGTCATTTATTACTTTTAGTATATGAGAATGTCCGCATATAAAAAGGTTTGGAGGATTTGATTTTAATTCTTCTACTATTTTTGGATTATATCTTTTTGGGTAACCACCAATATGCGTAATCCAAACATCAACTTTTTCACAAACAAATCTATTATGTAATGGAAATTCAGATCTAACATTATGATCATCAATATTCCCATAAACAGCTTTTAATGGTTTTATTTTTTTTAGCTTATCTGTAACTGAAATATCTCCAATATCACCAGCATGCCAAATTTCATCTACTTTACTGGCATATTTGATGATTTTTTCATCAATATGTCCGTGCGTATCAGAAATTAAAAGAATTTTTTTCATTTTTTAATCTAGGAAGATTAAGTATATATTTGTCATTTAAACAAATGTAGCAAATACCTTGAGATATTTTCTTGAAATTTCATATAACGGATCTACTTTTCATGGATGGCAAATTCAACCTAACGCTATTAGTGTACAGGAGACAATAGAAAATGCTTTAAAAACGCTATTAAAAGAAGAAATTAAAATAGTTGGAGCTGGAAGAACCGATACAGGTGTTCATGCAAAACATATGTGCGCTCATTTTGATTATAAGAAGGAATTTGAATTAAAAGAATTAAAAAATAATTTAAACTCATTTTTAAATCAGGAAATTTATATTAATGATATTTATAGGGTAGATGATGAGGCTCATGCTAGATTTAGCGCAACAAGTAGGGAGTATGAATATTATATTTCTTTAGTTAAGGATGTCTTTAATTATAAAACAACTCATCTAATTCAACAAGATTTGAATATTGAAAAAATGAATCAAGCAATATCAATAATTAAGGATTATGAAGATTTTGAAGCATTTTCTAAGTCAAAAACAGATGTAAAAACGTATTTATGTAATATTTTAAGTTGTTCATTAGTGAAAAAAGAAAATAGGCTCATATTTAAGATTAAAGCTAATAGGTTTTTAAGGAATATGGTTAGAGCTATTGTTGGTACACTCTTGGAAGTAGGATTAGAAAAAATTTCTCCAGAGGAAGTCCATAATATTATTAAATCAAAAGATAGATCAAAAGCAGGACCTTCAATGCCTGCACATGCTTTATTTTTGACTAAAATTGAGTATCCTAGTAATATTAAATTATAATGAAAGAAAAAACTAAAGTTTATAACATAGTACTTTTTAAAAGATTGCTTAACTATATCTCTCCTTATAAGTTATTTTTTTCAATATGTATATTTTCAGTACTAGGACTTTCAATTTTTGGAGCATTAAGGCCTGTTGTCCTTGAGAAGGTTATTGATCAGAATCTTACAGCTGAGATTAGTGAAGGGTTTTTATTCTACATTATTATAATTGGGGTATTACTTATTTGTGAAGTTATTTCAAATTATCTTTTTATTTATTACGCGAGTTGGTTAGGCCAGTCTGTAGTTAAAGACATTAGAGTTAAGTTATTTAATCATATTCTGAATTTTAAGATGAAGTATTATGATAAATCATCAGTTGGGATATTAATTACAAGAGCTGTAACTGACATGGAAAGAATTGCAGATATTTTTGGTCAGGGATTATTTATGATCCTAAGTGATATTTTAAAGATGCTTATAGTTGGAATTGTAATGATTTTAATGAATTGGGAATTAAGCATAATAGTTTTTTTCACACTTCCACTAATATTAATTGCGACCAAGATATTTCAAAAATATATGAAAACGGCTTTTGATGAAGTTAGGACAGAAGTTGCCAATTTAAACTCTTTTGTTCATGAAAGAGTCACAGGAATGAAAGTATTACAACTTTTTGCAAGAGAAGAAATTGAATATTTAAAATTTAAAGAAATAAATGAGCGTCATAAAAAGGCTTGGCTAAAAACAGTTTGGTACAATTCCATCTTTTTCCCAGTGGCTGAAATATTATCATCTCTTACTCTAGGTGTTGTTGTTTGGTATGGTGGTATGAATAATATATTGGACAATTCGACATCTCTGGGTGAATTAACGGCTTTTATTATGATGATTCCAATGATGTTTAGACCATTAAATCAAATTGCAAATAAATTCAATACATTATTAATGGGGATGGTTGCTGCTGAGAGAGTCTTTAATGTCCTTGATACAGATTCCAATATTACTGAATCAGGAAATAAAACAGCCAATAATTTAAGGGGTGATATACAATTTAAAAACATCAATTTCTCGTATAATGAATCTGAAGCTGTATTAAAGAATATCTCTTTTGAAATAAAAGCTGGAAAAACTACTGCTATTGTTGGGGCAACTGGTTCTGGAAAATCAACTATCATTAATTTAATTAATAGATTTTATGAGATTAATTCTGGTGAAATACTAATTGACAAGATTAATATTAAAGAATTTACTATCTCTTCATTAAGAGATCAAATTGGTTATGTCTCACAAGATGTTCATTTATTTTCAGATACGATTCTACATAATATTACTTTAAATAATAGTAATATTTCATTTGATCATGTAAAAAAAGCATCAACTGAAATTGGAGCACATGATTTTATAAAAACACTTCCAAATGGCTATAACTATAATGTTCGTGAGAGAGGTGTAATGCTATCAACAGGTCAAAGGCAATTAATTTCATTTTTAAGAGCATATGTTACTGATCCAAAAATATTAATTCTTGATGAAGCTACTTCATCTATAGATACAGACTCTGAAATTTTAATTCAAAAAGCAATAGAAAAAATGACTGATCATAGAACTTCCTTAGTTATTGCCCATAGATTAAGTACAATTAGAAATGCAGATAATATAATTGTAATGAACTTAGGAGAAATTGTTGAGCAAGGAACTCATGAAGAACTTCTTAAGATTAACGGATATTATAAAAAACTCTATGACACTCAATTAAAAAGTCAGAAAAACATGGAACTGGTTTAATATAGATCTTTTTTGATTAAACTAACTAGATTTTCTGAATCTTTGAAGTTCTTGAATTCACCATTTTTAATATAAGAAATCTGACCAGATTCTTCTGAAACTACAATTGCTAATGCATCTGTTTTTTCTGTTATACTAACAGCAGCTCTATGACGAAGACCATATTTATTAGGAATCATTTTTTCATTATTTATTGGCAATACTACTCTAGTAGCTTTTATGAAATTATTGGACACAATAATTGCCCCATCATGTAAAGGACTATTTTTAAAAAATATACTTTCTAGAATTGGCTGAGTAACTTTTATGTTCATTTCATCACCTGTATCTTCTAAAAAGTTTAGATTATTATTCCTTTCTATAACTATAATAGCACCAGTTTTTGAAATACTCATGTTTGAACAAGCAGAAATAATAGATTTGATATCAGTAGTGTTTTTATTCATATCTTGCCCACCTTTGAAAAAGTTCACTCTGTCTAATACAGATCCTTTTTTTGCAAAATTCGTAGATCCAATCATTAATAAAAACTTTCTAATTTCTGGTTGAAATACAACAATTAATGCAATAATACCTACACTCATAAATCCACCAATTATACTTGAAAGTAAATCCATTTCTAAAAATGCAGTAATACGCCATACTAAGTAGATAAGAATAATTCCTAGGAAGATATTTATTGCAACAGTTCCTTTAAGAAGTTTATATGCATAATACAATAAAAATGCAACAAGAATAATATCAACAAAATCGACAATTCCTAAATCAAGTATTTCCTTAAAAAACTCCATAATACGCTGTTAAAGATACATATAATTATAAAATAATTGAATAAAGCTGGATCTTAGAACTAGCTTTGTTTATTTAGTGCACATATTAATTTAACACACTCATTTGCTTCTTTTACGTCATGGACTCTTAAAATAGAAGCCCCCTTTATTAAAGATATTGTGTTTAGAACAGTTGTTCCATTTAGAGATTCTTTAGCATTTGTTTTTAATGACTGATAAATCATTGATTTTCTAGAAATACCAACCATAATCGGTTTATTAAGTATTTTTAGTAAATCCATGTTACCTAGTAAATCATAATTTTGCTTAAGATCTTTTGCAAATCCAAAGCCGGGGTCAATAATCAAGTCATTTATCTTAAATGAAATTGCTTGATTTATTTTTTTTGAGAAATACTTTACGATCTCCTTAATCATGTCATCATAACTAGTTTTATTTATCATATTTTGAGGATTCCCTTTCATATGCATCATTATGTAAGGAACGTTATGTTTACCTACAATTTTCATCATTTTTTTATCCATTTCACCCGCTGATATATCATTTATTATTGAAGCACCAGAATTTAAACAAGTTTCGGCAACTTTACTTCTAAATGTGTCTATTGAAATTATAGTTTCTGGAAAGTTATTATTTACTAATTCTAATGCTGGAACAACTCTGTTTAATTCTTCATTTTCATCAATATTTTTCCCGTTAGGTCTTGAACTATAACCACCTATATCTATAAAAAAGGCTCCATCCTTTAGCATTTTTTCAACATGGTTTAAGATTTTTTTATCTGAGCTATGAACCCCACCATCATAAAATGAGTCAGGGGTGACATTGAGTATGCCCATAATTTTGGGTGTTGATAAATCTACAAGTTTTCCTGCGCAGTTAATAGTCATTAATTCTAGGTATATAAATTTTAATCTTTATTCTTTGAACATTAAAAATATTTAATCGAAATTTACGTAAATTTTAAAATTAAAGTGCAAAATACAATAAAACAATATGATACCGTAATTAAAGCTTGTAGGGAGCTTTTTCATAAAAAAATGAAAGATTATGGAAGTGCATGGAGGATTTTAAGATTATCATCTTTAACTGATCAAATTTTTATAAAAGCACAGAGAATTAGAGGATTACAAAGAAACAATGTAAGAAAAATTGATGAGGGACAATCTGACGAATTTATCGGTATTGTAAATTATTCTATAATGGCTTTAATTCAACTCGATAAAGGAGTTGCAGAGGAGCCTGATATTGAGCTTGCTGAATCTTTAGCTCTATATGATGAAATTTCTGAAAACACAAAAAATTTAATGCTTGACAAAAACCATGATTATGGAGAAGCTTGGAGAGAAATGAGAATAAGTTCTTTAACAGATTTAATAATCCAAAAGTTACTTAGAATAAAGCAAATAGAGGATAATGCAGGGAAAACACTTGTAAGTGAAGGAATTGATGCTAATTATAGAGATATGATAAATTATGCTGTTTTTGCACTAATCCACCTAGAGAAATAGTATGAAAATTATAGTTAATATTTTAAGAGTATTTGTAGGATCATTATTTATTTTTTCTGGATTAGTTAAAATAAATGACCCTGTTGGTTTTTCATTTAAACTAGAAGAATATTTTGGGCCAACTGTATTTGATATTGAATTTTTAATGCCATACACACTTGCTCTAGCTATTATTATAGTTATTCTTGAGGTTCTGTTAGGTCTTTTTCTACTAATAGGATTTAAACCCAAGGCAACTATATGGATTATGCTTCTAATGATAACTTGGTTCACATTTCTAACTTGGTATTCCGCATATTATAATAAGGTAACTGATTGTGGATGTTTTGGTGATGCAATTCCACTAACCCCATGGGAGTCTTTTACGAAGGATGTTTTTCTTTTGACTTTTATCTTAATAATATTTTATAAAATAGATTTAATTAAGCCTATAATTAATTTTAAAAATCAAATAATTATTTCCTTAATTTCTTTAATTATTTCATGCTCAATAGTATATAGAGTTATTGAACATTTACCTATTGTTGATTTTAGGCCATACAACATAGAAGCAAACATAATTGATAATATGATTACTCCTGATGATGCCCCAAAAGATGTATGGAAATATGATTGGAAATTTATAGTAGATGGCTCAGAAAAAATTATTTCTACATCAGGCGAATATCCTAGTATTAATGGAGAATTTGTGTCCGTTGATACAAAACTGATTGAGAAAGGATATGAAGCACCAATACATGATTTTTCCATCGAACTTGATGGAGAAGATATGTCAGGTGAATTATTAAATGAGGAAAAACTTTTGATGTTTGTTTTATATAATTTATCAAAATCAAATTTTAATTCAAGCACTGAGTTAATAAAAATATCAAAACTAGCAGTTGAAAATGGATATAAAGTAATAGGTATAACTGCTTCGGGAATTGAAAAGCAAGTTGAAGTTAAAACTCAGTTTGGTTTTGAATTTGATTTTTATACTTGTGATGAAACTGCATTAAAGACAATAATTAGATCCAATCCAGGCGCACTAGAAATTAAATCAGGCACTATTGTCAATAAGTGGCATTATAATGATTTTAATAAAATTAAATTTGACTAATTTTCTATTTAATAGATTTATATATTCATTACTTACTTTATTTGGAGTAATCACGTTAATTTTCTTTTTATTTAATGTTCTACCAGGTGATCCAGCACAGATGATGCTAGGTCAGAATGAGAATTCAGAACAACTACTTAATGTTAAAAAAAAATATGGGTTTGATCAGCCAATAGGCACTCAGTATTTGTATTACTTAAATGATTTATCTCCTATTTCTTTTCATTCTAACCAAGAAGATAATTATACTTTTTTAAAAGAAGATAAATACTCTGCAACTGAAATAATTAAATTCAAGTCATACACTATTGTTTTAAAATTTCCTTATTTGAGGACTTCATTTGCAATGCAAGGGAAAAAAGTAAGTGAGATAATAAGAAATACTTTGCCTAATACTATTGTCCTGGCTATTACAGCAATAATAATTGCAATTATTATTGGAATTTTTTTGGGTGTAATTTCTGCTGTTCTTAAAGACAGTTATGCTGATAAAGCTATTCAATTAATTAGTGTTGTTGGAATGAGTTTACCATCTTTTTTTAGTGCAATATTATTTGCCTGGTTTTTTGGATATGTCTTAAATGAATATACTAATTTAGAAATGACAGGAAGTCTGTATGAGTTAGATGATTTTGGAGAAAAGTATAGGATTAAAATAAAAAACTTAATCCTTCCAGCAATTGTTCTTGGTATTAGACCTTTAGCAGTTATAAGTCAACTTATGAGAAATGAATTATTGGATGTATTAAATCAGGATTACATTAGAACTGCTAGAGCCAAAGGACTTTCAGAATATAGTGTAATAAAAAACCATGGAATTAAGAATTCATTAAACCCAGTAGTAACAGCTATTTCTGGATGGTTTGCATCATTATTAGCTGGTGCAGTTTTTGTGGAATATATCTTTGGATGGAATGGATTGGGAAAGGAAATTGTTAATGCTCTTAATAATTTGGACCTGCCTGTAATAATGGGATCTGTTCTTATTATAGCCTTTATGTTTATAATTATAAATATATTAGTAGATATGATATATGCTTGGTTAGATCCGAGAGTTAAACTAAATTAAAAATTTAATTATGAATAGAGATAAAATTGTTGCGGGTAATTGGAAAATGAATAATGATTCTAGTCAAACAAAGGCTCTAATACTTGAGTTAAAAAAAGCTATGCCTACTGAAGTAAATGTTATGATTGCTCCTTCATTTACTAATTTATCTACCGCAAAAGGTTTGCTATTAGATTCAAAAATTGATGTTATTGCACAAAACATGCACTTTTCTGATAGCGGAGCCTTTACTGGAGAGGTATCTCCTAAAATGCTAAAAAGCATAGGAATTGAAACAGTGATTTTGGGACATAGTGAAAGAAGAAAATATTTTAACGAAACGGATGATCAACTAAAATTAAAAGTTGATGCTGCAATCTCTTCTTCCATAAAAATTATCTTTTGTATTGGAGAAGAGATAGAGGATAGAAAAAACAACAAACATTTTCAAATAATATATAATCAAATTAAGAATAGTCTATTTCATTTGAATGAGGATTCATGGAGTGGAATAATATTAGCCTATGAACCTGTTTGGGCTATTGGAACTGGAGAAACAGCAACTTTGGCTCAAATCCAAGAAATGCATTCTACGATTAGAAAAAATATTTCGGAAAGATATACTCAAGAATTGGCCAATTCAATAAGCATTTTATATGGGGGGAGTGTAAAACCATCAAATTCTCATGATATTTTTTCTTTAGAAGATGTGGATGGCGGATTAATTGGTGGAGCTTCTCTAAATGCTAACGATTTTAATCAAATAATTAATTCTATTTAATTAGTAATAGTCATTTCAGAACTATAACAGTTTTCATTTAGATTGGTCTTTTTTATTTGATTAAACCCACCTGAAATATCAATTAAATTATCAAATCCATTTGCTTTAAGAATTGACATAGCTATTACTGATCTATATCCGCCAGCACAATGAATGTAAAACTTTTCATCAGTATTAATAAGATGTAAATTTTCAAGAATACGACTTAATGGAGAATTTATTGAACCCTCTATGTGTTGTGTTTCAAATTCAGATTCTTTCCTTACATCTAAAATATTAATCTTATTGAGTTTTAGAGTTTCAACAAAATTATTTGCTGAAATAGATTCTAAATTAGAAGTGGGATTACCACTTTTTTCCCAAGTTGAAATACCCCCTTCTAAATAACCTAAACAATTATCACAGCCAACTCTTGCAAGTCTCGTAATAGTTTCTTTCTCTTTACCCTTTTCAACAATTAGAATAATTGGTCGATGAATATCTTTTATTATTGTTCCAACCCAGGTTGCAAAACTTCCATTTAAACCAACAAATAAAGAATTTGGAATATGTTTATTTATGAATTCATTTTGATGCCTAACATCTATAACTAAACTCTTTTTTGAAATCATATAATCTTTAAATTCTTCGATTCCTAGTGCTTTATTTGAATTTTCAAGAACATCATCAAAATTATTATATCCACTCTTATTTAAAAGGGCATTTTGTTTAAAATAACTTGGAGGGGGAGGCATGCCTTCTAATAATTCTTTCACAAACTCTGCTTTAGTCATATTATCTCTTAAAGCATAGTTTGATTTTTTTTGTTCACCTAAAGTACTAAATGTTTCATCAGACATATTTTTTCCACAAGCAGAACCAGCTCCATGCGCAGGATAGATCAATACATTATCTTCTAGCGTCATTATTTTATCTCTTAATGAATCATAAAGTGTTTCTGCTAATTTTTCTTTAGTTATATTATTTGTAATTGCAAGATCAGGCCTGCCTACATCTCCAATAAACAATGTATCTCCTGTAAAAATGGCATGATTATTACCATCTTCATCAATTAATAAATAAGTCGTGGATTCAGGTGTATGGCCTGGAGTATGAATAGCTCTAATTTTTATTTTTCCTATTGTAAATTCCTCATGATCCTTTGCTATATGACATGGATAATCTGGTTTAGCACTTGGACCGTATACTATTGTAGAATTTGTTTTTCTAGCCAAATCTACGTGTCCAGAAACAAAATCAGCATGAAAGTGTGTTTCAAAAACATATTTTATTTTGACTTTATCATCTTCAGCTTTATCAATATATTGCTGGGTTTCTCTTAAAGGGTCAATAATTGCTGCTTCTCCTTCAGAAGAAATATAATATGCCCCTTGAGCTAAACAACTGGTATATAGCTGTTCAATTTTCATTTACGTTAGTTTAATCAAAGATAAATACTATTTTCTAGAAATTAAAAACCTATTTATTGCTTTAACTTAATAATCTTAAAAAATTAACCATATAGAAAGACCGCCAATAATCAATCCTTCTAAATATGAAAGCCATAGTGCATTAAATGTGCTTATTTTAAGTTCACTTAGAATATTATCTACTTTATCTCTGTATTGAAGGCTATAAATAAAGAAAATAAGTACAATTAAGAAATATATAGTTAGAATTAAGGATACCATTTTTTTATTTTAAAATTAGTTTATTATAAAATTATAATTATTATATAGATTTAATCTTTTGTTATCTTTACAAAAATTTTCTAAAATATGTATTCAATTGAATTTGATACCAATATAATTAAAGGGGTTGAGCTAATAGATATAAATTTATTAAATCCTCACGAAAAAATTATAAAAAGAAAGAAAACTAAATTAACCAAGTTTATAAAATCCTTTGAAGAACACTACATCATTTCTTCCATATTGTGCTGTCATAAGTCGCATGTAATAATTGATGGTCATCATAGATATTTTGCTTTGAAGGAATTAGGTTTTAAAAAGGTACCAGTTACAAAAATTGATTATTCTTCTGATTTAATTAGCACTGGAGTAGATGGTAAGGGAATTCCAAAAGATCAAATAATTGCTAAAGGGATCTCTAATGAATTATTTGAACCTAAAAGTACTCAACATTTAATTTATTGTAGCAAATCAAAAGATTGGCATCCTATTATATTATTATCTTCTATGTTTAAGATTGATACCAATAATTAATTTTCTAAATTTATAGATAACTTAAAAAATTTCTTATGATATTATCAACTACAGAAACAATACCCAACAAAGAAATAAATGAAATAAAAGGAATAGCTAGAGGATCTACCGTTAGAACAAGAAATATTGGAAGAGATATCTTGGCTGGATTAAAAAATTTAGTTGGAGGAGAAATAGAAGAATATACTAAGCTGCAAGCTGATGCTAGAGAACAGGCACTTAAAAGAATGATAGAGGATGGAGTTAAAAATAATGCGGATGCTATTGTAAATGTTAGGTTTACAACTTCAGTTATAACTCAGGCAGCTTCAGAGGTTTTAGCTTATGGTACTGCAGTAACTCTTAAATAATCCTATTATGTGGAACATAATTTTTTTGGGTATAGGTTTAATTCTATTAATTATTGTTATAATTAATAGAATTAAACAAAAAGAAAATGAAGATTTCAATGACAGAAATAATTGAATTAAGATATATCGAATTTTATGATATATTTCATGTTTATTTTAATTTAATTATTGTTCTTTTGCGCAGACTCTTACGATAACTATATTTATAGTTATAATGAAGCTAACTAAACCTTTTTTATACAAACATGAAAATTAAAATATTTTTTTTATTCTTTTTTTTATGTTTGAGTGTTTATTCTCAGCAATTCAGAAACGCTTCAACCATAGCAGATCTTGATCAGTATAATAACAATAATGGAGTGGCAGTTGCCGATTATGATCAGGATGGAGATTTAGATATTTTTTTAGTCAGTTATTATTCTGACGGAAATAACGATAGTAGATTATTAGAAAACACTAATAATGGAAATTTTATTGATGTAACTGCAGGTACAGGAATTAATCAAAATTTAAATCATGAAATTGATCTTCCCTCTGGATTTAATTTTGGAGATCGTCTTTCTGCATCTTGGGGAGACTTTAATAATGATAGTTATCCAGATTTATTTTTAGGAAATTCAGTTCAAAGTGAACTATATAAGAATAATGGTGATGGTAGTTTTTCCAACATAACTGAATCAGCAGGCTTCCAAGTTTCTTGTGATAATTGTTATATAACAGGAGCTCTTTGGTTAGACTATGATGCAGATGGACTATTGGATATTTTTTTATCTGATTATCATCCTCAGTCACCAAATAAGTTATATAGAAATTTAGGGGATGAAACATTTGAATTAGTTGATTTAACTTCTGTCATTGAAAATGCAAATAGTTTTTCAGCAATAAGCATGTATGTAAATCAAGATGAATATCCAGATATATATATAGCTAATGATTTTGATCAAGATAATATGCTATTAATTAGTCAGGAGGATGGTGGATTTATTGATGAAGCTGAATCATATGACGTATTAGATAATCGAGATGGAATGGGGCTTGCAACCTGTGACTATGATAATAATTTAGAAACGGATTTCTTAGTTACAAATATCAAGGAAAATAGTTTTTTTGTAAACACATGGCAAGGAGAAGGCACTCCCTTTTACACGAATTTATCTGAATATACAAACATATATGACACAGATTGGGCATGGGGTGCAATTTTTACTGATTTTGATCATGATGGTTTTGAAGATTTGTTTATAGCAAATGGTTTTTTTAGTGATGAGAAAAATAGATATTTCATTAATGTTCAGAGCCCGACTGGACCAAAATTTGTGAATGATATATTAACAGATGAACCTATTTCACCAACCAATAGTAGATCAGTTAATTCTTTAGATTATGATAATGATGGAGACTTAGATTTATTAATAACTAATATGAATTCTAGTTTAGATTTTTATGAAAACAAGTCTATAGACACCTATTTTACGAATGAAGTTTCGGGGTCATGGCTAAAGATTCACTTAGAGGGAACTACTTCAAATAGGGATGGTTTAGGTGCAGTTATACATATACTAGATAATAATGAGCTTGAGCAAAGCAGACTATATAATGGTTCGGGATATCAACATCAATCACTTCAAGCTATTCATTTTGGTCTTGATGACGCAACCCTAGTAAATACTATTTCTGTAGTGTGGCCTAACACTGGACTTGAAGTTTATAATAATATTAATGTTAATTCTACAATAAAAATAGTTGAAGGCTCAGGAGTGCAGGTTATTAACAATAATACATCAAATAAAATCCCTGGGTGTACAGAATTAACTTCATGCAATTATGATGCTCAGGCAACAGTTGATGATAATTCATGTGAATTTTTAACAAGTGGAGTGATAAGTGGACCACAATTGGTTTATCCGCTAGAAACACAGACCTATACCTATAGTGATGCAGAATCTATAAATTTTTTATGGACGGTAGCAAATGGAACGATAGTAGGAGGGCAAGGAACTAATACTGTCGAAGTCTTGTGGGACATTGGCACAGAAGGATCACTAACCATAGTAGGTTCAAACGATACTTGTAGTAGTACTGCTCTTGATTTTGATGTAACCTTTGAATTACCAAGTTTAGATGATGAGTCTTACTATTCCATAGCTAGACTATGGAATGAAGTACTGCTTTATTCTATAAGAAATGATCTTGCAAGGCCTACTGTTCATGCAAGGAATTTATTTCATACTAGTGCAGCAATTTATGATGCTTGGGCTATAGTTAATGATCAGGGAAGTCCATATTTAATGGGAAATGTAGTTCATGGTTATCAGGCGCCATTTGATGGTTTTAGCAACTCATTGTCTGATGTTGAGAATAATAATGCAGCGATAAGTTATACTGCATATAGATTAATAACACATAGATTTTCACAATCTACAGGATATTTTAGAATATTGCACAAATGCAACTCTTTAATGGATCTTTTAAATTATGACACAGATAATTATGATGTTGATAATAATTCTGAGGATCCTATTGCTTTAGGAAATTATATTGCAGAAAACTATATTTCATATGGGTTGCAGGATGGATCAATGGAGCAAGATAGTTATCAAAACCAATATTATGAGCCAGTTAATGAGCCATTAGCACCAATTTTAAGTGGTAATTCAACAATTACTAATCCTAATCGATGGCAACCACTATCCTTAGATGTATTTATAGATCAAAGTGGAAATATTTTAGAGGAAACTATTCCAGAATTTTTAGGGGCTGAATGGGGAAATGTAAATCCATTTGGTTTAGATCAGAATGATATGACAACCTACGCTAGGGATGGAAATAATTATTATGTATATCATGACCCTGGAGAGCCGCCAATGTTAGATGACAATCAGGATACTAATCTTGATTATATTAATGCGTTCTCGATGGTTCCAATTTGGGGATCACATTTATCTCAGGATGATGGAGTAATGCTGGATATTTCTCCAAATAATATTGGAAACATTATATTAGACTCATATCCAAATAATGTATCAGAATATAATTCTTTTTATGACTATTTCAATGGTGGAGATAACAGTATGGGTTATAGCTCAAATCCAGTAACTAATCAGAATTATGAAACTCAGTTAGTTCCAAGGGGAGATTATGCTAGGGTTTTAGCAGAATTCTGGGCAGATGGACCTGACTCTGAAACTCCACCCGGACATTGGTTTGTTATTCTTAACACTATAAATGATAATCCACTATTGGAGAAAAAATTTCAAGGGCTTGGAGATGAACTTTCAAATCTAGAATGGGATGTAAAATCCTATTTTATTATGGGAGGTGTTATGCATGATTCTGCTATTTCAGCATGGGGGATAAAAGGGTGGTATGATTATGTTAGACCAATATCTGCAATAAGATATATGGCTGATCTTGGTCAAAGTACTAACGAAAGTCTTTCTAATTATAATTCTAATGGACTTCCATTAATTGATGGATATATTGAAATTGTTAATGAACAAGACCCTCTTGCTGGTGATGAAGATGAGAATTTGGGAAAAATTAAATTATATTCATGGAAGGGTCATGATTTTATTGATAATCCATCTGTGGATCAAGCTGGTGTAGGTTGGATTCTTGCAGAGAACTGGTGGCCATATCAAAGACCTACTTTTGTAACTCCAAACTTTGCTGGATATGTCTCTGGCCATTCTACATATTCTAGAGCTGCTGCTGAGGCATTGACATTATTTACAGGAAGTGAATATTTCCCAGGTGGAATGGGAGAATTTATTGCTAAGGAAAATGAATTTTTAGTATTTGAAGAGGGGCCAAGTCAAGACATTAAATTACAATGGGCTTCTTATCGAGATGCTTCAGATCAATGCAGTCTTTCAAGAATATGGGGAGGTATTCATCCACATCTTGATGATATTCCTGGTCGTCTGATTGGAAGTATAGTAGGAGTAGAAAGTTTTGATTTTGGAGCAGCTTATTTTGAGTCTTCCTTATCAACAATAGATATTGAGTTGCCTAAATTGAAACTTGTTTCAAATCCAATATATCCAGATCAGTCAATTGAGATCATTAATACCACTGGAGATGAAATATTTAAGTTATATAATATTAATGGTCAAGAGATAAAAATTAACACTTTCTACAATCAATATAGGGCATCTATTTTTCACCAAGGATTAAATCCTGGCATATATTTATTAAAATCTAATAGTTTTCATTGGAAAATTTTAGTTAGGTAATATTTTTTCTTATTTTTTGACTGTGAAAAATATACTATTAGGGTTTCTTGTTCTGCTATTTTCAATAAATGATATTTTATCTCAGAATTTAATTGTTGATAAAAACTCAATTAATCAATATGATCATGATAATTATGTATATTTTAATTCCTTTAATTTTGATGGTGATTATCAGGGGAATCATGCTAATAATCCACCAGCTCCAGATCCAACAGATAGGATAAATTTACCTGAAACTTTTCCAATTCTTGGAAATCAATTTACTATAGAACTTTGGGTTTATTCAGAAGAAAGTCCTCTTATTAATCATAGAACATTTATTGGGAATGATGCAAATCCAGCAAGCAA
>Ga0208411_1001039_pt1 | contig 19729 bp, 23 predicted proteins | sample ETN01SmetaG_4_FD_185793 | JGI IMG/M metagenome (GOLD analysis project Ga0208411, IMG submission 185793) | Marine microbial and viral communities from oxygen minimum zone, Eastern Pacific Ocean - ETNP2014F12-01SV261 (SPAdes) (version 2) | ecosystem: Environmental > Aquatic > Marine > Oceanic ... | reverse complement strand
GCAAACATCTGGTCAGTGGCGACCTCCTTGGCTCTGTGCGCCAGTGGAATATCGGCGGCTGGAAACCGGAACGTGAACTCGATGCCAAGCTTTTGCACACGCGGAAGGAAAATTTCATTGCCGACGTGGGAGGCGCCCGCAGCCTTGCCTTCAGTAACGACGGCAAACTTTTGGCGGTGGGTGGCATGAAGGAAGCCAAGAGCAATGCCTTTTGCCCAGGCAAACCCACGGTACTGATTTTTGACTGGGCCAGCGGAAAACAGAAAATTGAACTGGGCATCAAAGGTAAGAGTGACGGCCCTTTCAATGCGCTGCGTTTCCTTGAGGATGGCACGCTGGCCGGGCACACCGAGATTTTGCACTCCAATTCTGAACTGACCTTCTGGAAAACCGACACGCCCGATCCCCTGCACTCGATCAATAACGGCTCAGCCTATGATCTGAGCCTGCATCCCGATGGCCGGCAGTTGCTTGTACCGACCTACGTCTCCGGGGGCGCCAGCGGTAACGGTGCCCGAAAACAGCACAGGGAAAAGTATGACCCCAATGGAACCAACCTGAAAATCTTCAGTCTCTCTGCCAAACCGGCTGAAGATAAAAAGGCCGGTTGAAAAATACGGGCTATTTCTTCCCGCGCGGCACGTTCATGCTCATGATGCTGGGACCGTGGAAAACCACCCCGCAGCCCCCGGTGATCACCCGTTCAACCGGTTCGCCGGTTTCAGGGTGTTTCTTGAGGGGCTTATCCTTCATCGACTGAACCACTTCAAAGCGTTTGGGCTTCTGGCCTTTTTTCTTCGGTTTGGTCTGGTAAATGTAGGTTGGCATAGGGACGATTGTGACTGAAAACCAGTATCAAAAGCAAGATCAGGACTTGAAGTAGGACTTGTTTTGGGCATAGTAACCCGCTCGCTGCAATTGTGGCGATGTGGCTGGATAGCTCAGTTGGTAGAGCAACGGACTGAAAATCCGTGTGTCCGCGGTTCGAACCCGCGTCCAGCCACCATTTCTTTTTTCCCACAAACGTGACACGAAAGCCTTGATACCGTAGATTGGAGCCCAGAGGCATAAGTCTCCTTCAATCATGAAAACACTCCATCGGTACTTGCTCTCACAGGTGCTGGCCACACTGTTACTCACAGTGGGTATTTTCACTGCGGTCCTTCTGATGGGCAATGCCATGAAGGAGGTCCTCGCTCTGGTGGTCAAAGGACAGGCCTCGCTCTGGGGGGTCACCAAGGCCTTTGCCCTGCTGATCCCTTTTGTCGTCTCCTTTTCCCTGCCTATGGGATTGCTCACGGCCATGCTGCTGGTCTTCGGCAGGTTTAGTGCCGATCAGGAACTTACCGCAGCACGGGCCGGCGGCATCAGTCTGGTGAGCCTGGTCATCCCGGTAATCCTACTCAGCATTCTGATATCCGGATTCTCGGCCTGGATTAACTTACAAATCGCGCCTCAATGTCGAACCGCATACAAGGAGCTGGTCTATCAACTGGCCAAAACCAACCCGGCAGCACTGTTGTCAGAAAACACGTTTGTCACCGAGGTTCCTGATCACGTGATTTATATTGATCGACTGGACCAAAATGAAACCAACCCAAATCAATGGATGATGCAAAACATCCTCCTAAATCGAATTGAAAACGGAGAGTTGATTCAACGCACCCGGGCCGCACGCGGTGAGGTCGGATACAATGATGAAACCAAACAGTTCACGTTTCGACTGTTTGAGGCACAGGTGGATGTACGTTCAGATAAACTTTCAACCATCTTCGGCGGGACAAATGAAGATGAACCACCAAACGAAACCAACTCCACTTCCCAGGAGGAAGTCAGTCCTGAATGGATGCCCATGGCCGGCGGTGAAATTGTTTTACCTATTGCTCTAAGTGACATGGAAAAGCGCATCTTCAAACCGAAACTCAGCTACCTGACCTTCGGGCAGTTACGCCGGGAATTAAAGCGCCATGGTGAGGTGATAAATGTTGATCGTAATGGATCGATTGCCCTCGCCCATTACGCAACCCAGTCCCCCCCGGATGCCGGACTGGAATTGGCCCTGTTAAGGAAAGGCAAAACCGTGGGCCGTGCCCGTTATAACGGCCAAAGTACACCGGCTCATCTGGTGTTGGAAATCTTGGAGGGGACTATCCAGACCGGTGATCAGTTCGCATTGGACCGGACCCCACTCAAGGTGCAACTACACAGACAGGTCTCCTTCTCGTTTGCCGCCATCGGATTTACCTTGATCAGCATTCCCCTTGGAATCCGCGCCCACCGGCGTGAAACAACTGCCGGGGTGGCCATGGCGCTGGTGTTAATTCTGTTGTATTACGGCTTTATCATTCTCGGCCAGGCACTGCAGAACAAACCTTATCTCTTCCCCCATTACATTGTATGGGTTCCGGTGTTTCTCTTTCAGGCCATCGGCGGATTCCTCCTCTGGCGAGCAAATCGAGGAACATGAACCCATCTGATCTCAATTCGAACTCTCTTGGACAACTGCACATCACAGCAGGAAAAATGGCCGGTCAATATTACCCGGCAAACACCTTTCCCTTAACGATAGGTCGCGGGACCGCCTGCAATCTGCAAATGACTGACTCCGGAATTTGGGAACAGCATCTGGAAATTGACGTTGATAGGCAATACCACCTGCTTATTCGCTGCAACCCTGAGACCACTGCCATGATAAATGGTGAACCACTCAGAGAAACCCAGACCTTACGCAACGGGGACCAAATTGAAATTGGAACTGGAAAAATCCAATTTTGGCTCGGAAACGTCCGACAAAAGAACCTGCATAACCATGAAACAATCATGTGGGTACTTCTAGGCATCCTCACCCTGGCTGAAATCACCCTGATTTTATGGCTGGGATGAGGAGAGTTCCCGATTGCGAAGGACCGGCCAACCCGTTATCCTGCTCTCTTAAATGAAGCATCTGCTGGATTTCGAAAAACCCTACATAGACCTGCAGCGCAAACTGGAGGATCTACGTGAACATCCTGAAAAAACGGACGTAAACGTTGATATCGGGGATGAGATCCGACAGCTCGAGGAGAAAATTGAATCGAAGAAACGCGAACTCTATTCCAGCCTCACCGCCTGGCAGCGCGTTCAACTAGCGAGACATCCACAGCGTCCTTACTCACTTGATTATATCAACCAAACTTTCTCCGGGTTTACTGAACTACATGGAGACCGTTTGTTTCACGATGATCATGCGATTGTGGCGGGGTTTGCAATGCTCGGCGAGCACCGTGTCATGGTTGTTGGGACCCAGAAAGGTCGTGATACCAAGGAGAACATCAAACGCAATTTCGGATGTGCTCACCCTGAGGGCTACCGCAAGGCATTGCGTATCATGGGGATGGCCAATCGGTTTGGCCTCCCGATTGTCAGTCTGATTGACACCGCTGGAGCATACCCCGGGGTGGCTGCAGAGGAACGGCATATCGCCAAGGCCATCGCTATTAACCTTCGCGAGATGGCACTTTTCAGTGTTCCCATGATCTCGGTAGTCATCGGAGAAGGCGGCAGCGGAGGTGCGCTGGGTATTGGCGTGAGCGACCGCACCTTAATTCTGGAGAACGCCTATTACTCCGTCATTAGTCCTGAAGGTTGCGCTGCCATCTTATGGAAAGACCGCGCGGCGGCTCCGCAAGCCGCGGAAGCCCTGAAGATTACCGCCCATGACCTGCTTGAATTGGGGCTGGTGGATGAAGTTGTCCCTGAGCCATTGGGAGGCGCACACAATGATCACGCGGCTATGGCGAACACCTTGAAAGAGGTGTTACTCGAGAATCTGGAGAATCTTGAAAAGATTGATCCGGAAGTCCGCCTGAAAGAGCGATACGAAAAATACCGGCAACACGGACAGTATATAGAGGGCTGAGCCCATGCTCTACCCATTTACTTTCGAACCCATTTTTCAGGAACGCATCTGGGGCGGTCGACGCCTCGAAACTCTATACCGCAAGACCCTTCCCTCAGGTAAATCGATCGGGGAATCCTGGGAGATTTGCGATCGCCCTGATACCGAAAGCATCATTACTAATGGCCCACTAAAAGGGCATTCTCTCCGGTGGCTAATGGAGAACCATCAGGGGGAACTGTTGGGAGATTATCCTTCCAAAAAAGGGCGCTTCCCCTGGTTGGCCAAAATGCTTGATGCAGAAGCAGACCTTTCGGTTCAAGTCCATCCGCCAGCAGCAATAGCCAAGGCACTCAAAGGCGAGCCCAAAACCGAAGCCTGGTTCATCGCTCATGCCGAGCCATCGGCCCGACTCATCGCCGGTCTTTCCGCCACCGTTACTGAAGCCCAGTTTAATGAAAAAATTGGGCAACCGGATTTTATTGATTGTTTACATCACATCCCGGCGCAAGCCGACCGGTCTCTTTTCATCCCCAGCGGACGGTTGCACGCGTTGGGCGCAGGGACGGTGGTATTTGAAATCCAGGAAAACTCAGATACCACCTACCGCATCTATGACTGGGATCGCACCGGCCTGGATGGACAACCCCGTGAACTCCACGTAGAGCAAGCAATGAAGGCGATCGACTTCGATGACCATGAACCAACATTTTGTCCCGCAAATTGGAGTAAATTCAACGGCTTTTCCTCTTATCTCATCGCCGATCAACCTGAAATATTCCGCCTAAGCCATGTCCGCATGGATGATCCGGTTCGGCTATCTCTTCCAGGCAAAGGACCACGCCTGATCGCTGTAACACACAATTCGTTGGCGCTTAATTCGCAGGACATCACACTGGAACTAGCCGCCGGACAATTTGCGTTGGTGCCCGCATCGGCAGAGGAAGTCACAATTCAAGGTCAAGCCGCCCGGTTTTTGCTTACCCAACCCGCATGAGTAAAACAACCCCACCTCGCAATAATTCCGTGCGGGATTTCCTACACCAATTTCTGGTGGGAACCTTTGCGGTATTAATCGCGGTGAATGTGGTGCCTGGCATAATCTATGTCACTACTATGGATCTTCTGCTCGCGTCACTCGTGCTTGGCGCACTGAACGCATTCCTGCGCCCGTTTCTATTGCTGGGCTGCCTGCCACTGCTCATCCTGACACTCGGACTGTTTCTCATGGTCATCAACGCCATGCTTCTACTGCTTACGGCTGAATTGGTCGAAGGCTTTAAAATTGAAGGAGGATTTTGGACCGCCTTCTGGGGCGCACTGGTGATCTCTATTGTGACACTCATCGCCAACACGCTCACGGGTAATGGAGACTCCAACGTCCACTTCCAACGGACGCAGTCAAAACAGAATTCACAGCAGTCAGAGAAAAAATACGATCACGATGATGACGATGGACCCGTGATCGATGTATAATCAAACTAACCGATAAGCCGCACGGTGGATATGCCTGCCTTGATCAAGCCATTGCCGCTCGAATTCGGTGGTAATACTGGCAATCTCCCCGGGTGTGTTTTCCACGGCAAAATCCTTTAAATCCTGAAAGGTCTCCTGCATCTGTCCAAAGTAAACCGGATCATCTGTCCGCAGGTAGATCACCCCTTTCTGGCGAAGAATACGCCTAGCCAAAGGCGGGAAGGTTTCGTTGATCAACCGATGGCGCCGATGCCGGTCCTTTGGCCATGGATCAGGAAAATAAATATGCAATGCCTCAAAGGCATGTTCAGGCAGGAGATATTCAAGAACATATCGTGCCTCAATCCGTAACAGGCGAAGATTGGTGAGCCCTTCACGTAGTCCCTTTTTGCTGAGCTTCCGGACCCGACCCAGCAGACGTTCGATGCCGAGAAAATTTCTCTCCGGGTGGGCCTGAGCTCGCTCAAATAAAAACCCTCCATCGCCACAGCCAATCTCCAGTTCGAAGGGTTGCGACAAAGGGAACAGATCCTCCAGAGATAAAGGCTCGGTAATGGACTGAAAATCATGCAACAGGGCGTCCGGATCGCTCATGCATTGCCCTCCTTTTCTACAAACAGCGCCAATGAGGCGGCATACCCGTGAAGATAATTGTTTTGCCCTACCGGCCCAATCTCACCGTTGCAAAAAAACCCGCTGAGGCCAATATCACCCAAGTGATGCTGCACCAACCCCGCATCATGATCCGAGGCCTCGAAGAGATTTTCCCCACGACCATTACAACAGCACAAACAACCGCCGTACACGGTGGTGTCCTCCAGTGACTCTCTGGTCCGGTGTAACAGCTCATCAAAATCCTCACCCGCCGCTCGTGCATCACGACGTTGAAACTGCAGCGTCTGCCCAACCCGCGGCAAGGCTCCAACGGCAATAGCCCCATTATTAGGGTCCACCCCAATAAGATTACGGATCAGGAAATCTCCACGATGGAATTCGTCCAGATATTCATCTATCACCATGCCCACAAAAAGATTACCCTTGGTCTTCTCCTTCTCCGTATCTGACAAGGACTCAAAGGTTTCCACCAGCACCTCGTACGCGGGTCGGTTGCCTATCTCGTGAATCACGTTGTCCTCGACGCGCGTAATGGTCCATGTCTCGCCAATTGGAGTGCAGCCCTGGGAGATGACACTGGACAGAGCGACAGACCCGCCCACGCTGAGTGCCACACCACCTTCCTCATACACATCACCGTTGAGATAGACTTGTGTCCGTTGCTGCCGCCCCCCACTCGCAAGCCCGCCAAGGACAGGCACAAAAGGCCAGTTGATATTCCACTGTTCAAGCCATTGCTCAGCATTAATCTGAAAAGGATCAGCAAATACGAGCCAGCCGTTACTCTCACTCACCCCAGTCTCCTCCCGCCAAAACCCCTCCCTATCCCCCTGTTCCACCTGCTCTTGAGTAAAGTGGATGGCCTTCAAACTGGCTTTGGGCAGATGATGGAGCGAAAGCACCACTCCTGAATCCTTCTCCAATTCCTGTGCATTAGCGATGAGACCGCCACTGGAACAGCCGATTAACAGAGGAATGCGTGCGTGCACACGAAGAATCTCCAATAATTCCGCTGCGTTATCGAAAAATGGAGGGGTTACAAAAACAAAACCGAGCGATATCTCTTCTCCTGTAAATTGGTTACGCAACCCTGAGGCCCACGCCTCCAAATCGCCGACGTCAAACCCGCCATCATAATGTGCAGAAACAGAATAAGCAGCATTCATAACCGGTTCATGTAAATGACACCTTCTGCCCAGTCTAAGCCAATGCGCATGATTCTATTATTTATTCTTCTTCGCTCGTTTCCTCTGGCTCAACTTCCTCTTCGGTCGTTTCTTCCGGTTCAACCCCATTCTTTTTGTCCATGATCTGTTTGACGATCAAATCTGCCAACTCCGGCTTGTCCTCTAACGTTTTCTGCGCGGCCGCAACCCCTTGACCAATCAACTCGCCATCGTGCTGAATCCAGGCACCCTTCTTACCAAGAACTTCAAACCTTAGCCCTGCATCAATGATGCTGCCCTCGCGGTTGATGCCTTGATTATACATAATATCAAACTCGGCCTCGGCAAAAGGTGGCGCCACCTTGTTCTTCACAATCTTGGTCTTCACATGATTGCCAATCACTTGACCCGTCGCATCCTTCAGTGCTTCTCGCCTACGGATGTCAATCCGGACGCTGGCATAAAACTTGAGGGCCTTGCCCCCGGGAGTCGTCTCAGGGCTCCCAAACATCACGCCCACTTTTTCCCGGAGCTGATTGGTAAAGATACAGGTGGTCTTGGCCTTGCTCATGATAGCCGCAAGTTTACGCAGGGCTTGACTCATCAAGCGCGCCTGCATACCCATGGTAGCCATCCCCATGTCGCCCTCCAGCTCGGCTTTGGGCACGAGTGCGGCGACCGAGTCGATCACGATCACAGCGACCGAATTGGAACGGGCAAGCGTTTCACAAATAGTCAGCGCCTCCTCACCGCTATCGGGTTGGGAGACAAGAAGGTCATCCAGATTCACACCCAACTTACGGGCATACTGAGGGTCCAGCGCGTGTTCCGCATCAATAAAGGCGCACACCCCGCCCGCCTTCTGGGCATTGGCAATAACATGAAGCATCACGGTTGTTTTGCCGGAAGATTCAGGCCCATAGATTTCAACAATCCGGCCTTTGGGCACGCCCCCGATCCCGAGGGCGAGATCCAGTGAAAGGGAGCCGGTGGAAATGGCTTCAATACTGGACTGCGAATTTGCGTCGCCCAGACGCATAATGCTGCCTTCCCCAAAGGTCTTGGTAATTTGTGCCAGAGCACTGTCAAGGTTGGACTGGCGCGCGTCATCGCCACCGGTGGATTTCTTCGCTTTCTTTTCAGCCATAGTATTTTCTCCGAGTTAAGGACCTTACGCGTGGATCAAATGATGCGCCTTGGGCGCACCTCCCGCAAGTCCATGTTGTTCTTTTTGGTTCGATATAAATTCAGTTGAGATCACTGTCGGCGCTGCGTATCTTTGGTCCATATGTTTTCACACATTGTCATTTTTTGGACTAAATCTGATGTCCCTGAAGCCACAGAAAAATTGCTCGCTGGGGCCGAACAATATCTCAAGCCTTGCCCGGGAGTTCTGCACTATCACTGCGGTAAAATGGCCGAGAGCCACCGGGATGTTGTCGATCAGTCCTATCAGGTGGCGCTGAATCTCGTATTCGAGGATAAAGCCGCGCAGGACACCTATCAGGAACACCCCTTGCACGTGGAGTTTGTCGAGAAAGTGTTCAAATCCTGTTGTGAACGCGTGGTGGTCTACGATTTTCAAGACTAAAAACCCCTTGCAAAAGACGTGGTGCTCTAGAATACTTCGCCGCTCACGGACGCGAGTGTAGCTCAATTGGTAGAGCATATCGTTGCCAACGATAAGGTCGTGGGTTCGAAGCCCATCACTCGCTCCATTTTTTTCCTGGCCCTTAATTAGAATCATCAGAAATAGATTCTACCCCAGATATTGGACATTTATTGTCCAACCAAAAATTAAAACCTGAAAAAACCGGTTAAATATGTTCCGATGTTGTTGTGAGCCTAACTAACGAACAAATTGAAGAGCAAATGATTCAGTTTGCTGAAGCACTCAACAAAATGAGTGAACTCACTGCAACGGCAATTGAGGCCCGGGACGAACAGATCAAGGCGCTTTCTGAACGCATTGAAAAACTGGAAAAAACAGGCGAATAAAGGTAATATCGGACTATCTGCCGCTAACTTGATTCCGTAGACTAAGCTCATGAGCAACCACCGACAATGGGAGGCAAAGATGCTGCCTGGAATCTGGAAAGACTCGGTGAATGTGGAATTGGAGAAGCATGCCCGGGAGGGATGGGAACTGGTAACTGTTTTGCCAGGCAAAGAGGACCGGCGCGAACTCTACTTCAAACGCCCCCTGATAAGGCGCGAACCTGAATCGACCCCGCCTCGTGAAGGCCAAAAATTCAAGTTTGCTGAGGATATCAAAACCGCATTTCGTGAAGGGCTCCAGGAGGATTAAACCCACAAAAACTGTAACCTAAGGCCAAATTACAGCGTATCCGATTTATATTGGGAATTAAGGTAAAACACTTGTTTTGAGGCACTTAATGAAATCTTTTTTCATAGTATTACTAACCCTGATAGGGCTGGGCACTTATGCCGTGGCCGCAGACGCCAATGCCACAAAGGGGAAAAAGCCTCAACGTACAATCCGCCACCCGGCACGACCACTCTGGCTCGGGCGCGCTGCCTCAGATCCTGGTGCATCCAGATGGATGTTACGTCTGGATATGGAGGCCTTCAGGAAAACCCAACTCGGTCAATTCCTCCTGACTGAAGCCAAGGAATTTGCCTCACCCATTGATGCAGCGGCAAACATGTTGCAGTTTGATCCACGCAAGGATTTAACCGCCATCACCGCCATCGGCAGTATGAATCAGGAGGAAAAGCAGGAACACGGCGTACTGTTGGTCCATGGTAAATTTCAGCCTGACCATCTCCTGAAACTGGCTAAAACCAACACCAAGAATTTCAAGGAGGAAGATTTAGGCGAAACTTTAGGCATGCACAAGCTCCTGTCGTGGAAGGAAACCGATAAAGAAAGTGGAGAGGAGAAAACCCAGTATGGTTGTATTGCCAGTGAAAAGTTAATCGTGATGGGAAGTGGAGCTGAGTTAGTTAAGTTTGCACTCAAGCACTACGATGTGGAAAACCCGAACCAGAAAGCTGCGAAGATTGCCAATACCATACTGAATCGGGGATTGAAATTCGAGGGCAAGCCCTACTTCCTCGCTGGAGCAGTTAGAATTCGGGAACTAAAAGTACCGCCTGAGGCGAAAATTCTGGAGAAGGTCACCTCCTTGGGATTCACTTTTGCCGAGGAGAAAGGAAACCTAAAAGGCCTGATTAAACTGAACGCCGAAGATGAGGATTCCAGCATTCAAATCCAACAGATGATCCAGGGCCTTTTGGCTTTGGCCCAGTTGAGTGGTATTGGTGATACTGATGAGAACTCCAAGTACACCGCGGCCATGCTTAAAAGTATCAAGATCGAACGGGAAGAAACAGTGGTCCGCTTGGTCATGGACACAAGCATGAAGACTATCACCTCCTCATTTCGCTATCAGCTTAACAAAGCCAAGGAAGAGAAAGCCGTGGAGGCAAAAGAAACGCCCAAGAAGAAATAGTAGATGACCGATCACGCGGACAAAACCGATGAGCAACTGGCCAAGCAATGCCAGCAGGGTTCCTTGGATGCGTTTGAAGAACTGGTCCAGCGCCATGAAGCCCGGCTGTTTAATTTCCTTTGTCAAAAAGCTCCCAGACGCGAGGATGCTGAAGACTTGGCGCAGCATACATTCATCAATGCCTGGCAACGGATCAAACAATACCGCTCTGAATCCAGTTTTGCCACCTGGCTCTATACCATAGCCCGTAATCTAACCATCAGCTACTACCGCAAACACGGAAAAGTAACCCATTGCGAGCTGGAGGCAGCTGAGCCCCATTTGGTGGAAAGGGAAACCCCAGCAGATGCCCTCTCAGAAATTGAAGAGCATGCCGCCCTGTGGCAAACAGCCCGGGAAGCCCTCAAGGAAGAAGCGTTTGATGTGCTTTGGATGAAATACAAGGAACAGCTAAGTATTGCCGAGATAGCCACCGTGCTCAACCGCACGGAAATTTCGGTTAAAGTCATGCTTCATCGCGCCCGGAAAAAACTGGGACACGTACTGGAAGACAGCTCTGATCAGGAAGTAGCCCCTGAGCCTCATCCCGAACCCTTTCCCAACCTGAACAAACAAATCGCATTTACACAAGGAGGCACCACATGTTCTGTCTAATACATCGCTGGAAAATTGATAACGCACTGGACGAAGGGCAACAGCCCGACGCACGCACCCAATCACACATGGAACACTGCGGAGAGTGTCGCCGTCATCACCAATCCCAACAAAGTCTGGTCTCGCTGTTGGAGCAACCAACACAAACACCCGAATCACCGGCCTTCTTGAGATCCCGGATAATGAATACCATCAGGGCAACCGAAACCGAACCGGTGAAGCCTGTCTTTACCTTGCCCGTATGGGTCCCTGTAGCTGCCTGTGCGGTCCTCGTTTTTTTTCTTATCCCGCGCACCTCACAAAATCCTGCGCTCTCCCCTGAACCCAATGAGAATACAGCCGCAAAAACGATCCCGGCTGATTTTTCCGCTATGCCTGTGGAGCTGGCAAAAATAGATGTTAATATTGCCCTAAAGCAGGCCAATAAAACCATCTCCTCCCCATATGATGAGGAGGTGCAAAAACTGCAAAAAGACCTTAAATCTGTGGGCAAGATGCTTAGGGGATTACCGCTGATGCATCTGGCATCCAGCCAATAAGCCAAGGGTTGCCAACTCTTCAGCCGGGGGTTATTTTCCGCACATGAAACCCCTTGCTGTGGCCTTCATGGCCCTCCAGTTTTTTTTCGTAGTCCACGCGGCGTCCCTTTCAGATTCCATCAACACGATTCGTTCGGTAGGTGCCGAAGGCAAAGGAAATGCACAGGCAGCCAAAGCCTGGAAAGAGATTTCCAAAGCGGACGCCACTGTATTGCCTCAAATCTTGACAGCCATGAAGGGAGTTTCCCCACTGGCAGCCAACTGGCTGCGAGCAGCCGTGGACACCATTGCCAGCCGGTCCAAGGATCTACCAGAGAAGGAACTATTGGAATTTATCTCCGACCACCAGCAGGATACACGGGCCCGCCGTTTAGCTTTCGAGCTGATCCAAAAAACCAATCCAAAAAAAGCCGATACCCTGATCCCGAGATTCCTCAATGATCCCAGTACTGAATTAAGACGTGAAGCCATCGCCAAGGTGATAGAAGAAGGAACCCGCCAAAAAGATGCCAAACAAAATAAACCGGCCATTAAGTCCTTTCGGCAGGCGCTCAATGCAGCACGCGACATTGACCAGATTCAAACCACTACCACCGCCTTACGGCAACTGAATGAAAAAGTTGATTTGCCCAGCCATTTCGGATTTCTGATGCACTGGAATGTGATTGGCCCTTTTGATAACACCAAACGCAGCGGCTTTGATAAGATATATCCCCCTGAAAAAGCCATCAACTTTGGGGCCGTATACGAGGGGAAAGATGGCAAGGTGAAGTGGAGTGAGTTTGTCACCGCCGACCAGTACGGCATGGTGGATATCAACAAGGCCTATCCCGGCCCTGGCGATGGCCTTAAGGAGGTAACCGCCTATGCATATAGCGAATATAAAGCGAGTGAAACCCGTGAAGTGGAACTCCGTTTGGGGTGCAAAAATGCCTGGAAGATCTGGCACAACGGCCAGCTTGTCTTCGGCCGCGATGAATATCATCGCGGAATACGAATCGACCAGTACCGACTGAATCTTAATCTGAACAAGGGAAGAAATACCTTGCTGATCAAGCTCTGCCAAAACGAACAGGCAGAACCCTGGACCAAGGAATGGCAGTTCCAGTTGCGCATCTGTGATTCCACAGGCACTGCAATCCACGCGGTCAACCGGCCGGACACTCCCACCGCCGGAACCGACAACAGCAAATCCGTTTCAAAACCCACTCGTCGACCAAGGAAATAAATTTATACAGGACCTAATTATGAAACACTTTATTTTACTGAGCCTCGCTCTCACGCTCCAAACCGTCGCTGCAAACTGGACCCAATTCCGGGGTCCTCAAGGTAATGGCGTCTCGACCGATCGTAACCTCCCCACCAAATTGTCTTCAGATAATTTGAAGTGGTCTGTCTCTCTTCCCGGACGGGGCTTATCAGGAGCATTGGTACTCGGAGACAAAGTCATTCTTACCTGTAGCAGCGGCCCCACACAAACACGACTCCATGTGATTGCCCTGAACGCCCGAGACGGCAGTACTGTGTGGCACCGACAATTCTGGGCTACCGGGCGTACTATGTGCCATAGCAAAACAAGTGTGGCGGCCCCCACCCCCTGTAGTGATGGGAAAAACATATATGCAGTTTTCTCATCAAATGACGTCATCTGCCTGGATCTGGATGGAAACCTCCAATGGCTGCGTGGCCTCACTGCTGACTATGCCAATGTCAGTAACAGTCTGGGCATGAGTAGTTCCCCGGTAGTGACCGGCAATACTCTGGCAGTGCAGGTGGAAAACGATAGCGAATCCTATACGCTCGGCCTCGACAAACGAACCGGCATTAACCGCTGGCGCCTTGACCGCCCAAAGGCAGCCAACTGGACCTCGCCACTGATAATATCTGAGGGCCTGATCGCCCTGCAGTCCAAGGAAGGCATCGATGCAATCCGCACCAAGGATGGATCCAAGGCCTGGAGCTACGATGAGGGAGCCTCCACCATCCCATCAAGCACCCTGCTTAAGGGCGTACTCTATATACCCTCCCATGGCGTCACCGCACTGGAACTCAACAAAGATGATGCAGGTAACACTCCCAAGCAACTGTGGCAAAGCAGCCGGCTTCAGCTTGGGACCGCGAGCCCGATTGTGATCGGCAACAAGGTCTTTACCATCAATAAGGCCGGCGTTCTCACCACCGGCGACACCCAATCCGGTGAACGCGGCTGGCAACTGCGGTTAAAAGGCCCCTTCAGCGCCACACCCGTTTCGGCTGGCAAACACCTTTATTTCGTAAATGAACGAGGTCTAATGCAGGTGGTGGATACCGAGGCCGAAGAGGGCGCGATTGTCGGCACGCTCAACCTTGATGAACAGATTCTGGGCAGTCCCGCCGTGGGCGGTGGCGCATTGTATCTGCGCAGCAATACCAAGGTGTATAAAATAGCCAAGTAGCCTGACTACCGGGTGCTTTCGGGTGCCGCAGCCGTTTCCTCCTCGGGAAGGGAAAGTTCATCGCCTCCACGCAGGCTTTGGTAGAGTCGAGGGACAATAAATTTTAAAACGCTTGCTACGGGAACCGCGAAGATCATTCCCGCCAACCCGGCAAAAAGACCGCCCAGAAGAACCACGATCATTGTCTCCAGCACATTGAGTCCCAGAGCTTCCCCCACGAAAGCCGGATAAAGAAACAACTGCTCAATCACGACATTCATAATCGCATAAGTCCCAACAACAAGCCCCAGAAGCTGTAAGTCAGCATGTCCGGTCACCACGCAAACCCCAAGAGTGAGGGCCACGCTAACCATCGGCCCCAGAAAAGGTAGGAGCACCGTCAGCCCGGCCAGCATACCCAAGGGAACCGCGTAGGGCACCCCCAGTAGAAAAAAGACAGTGATATAGATAACCGTTTCAATGATGATAATCCAAAGATAACCACGCACCCACGTCTTGAGCTTTAACAACACTTCGTTGATGACCTCCGCTGCACTGCGCAGTGTCTCCTCACTGGTGGTTGGTAGCCAGGAGGTTTGAAATAAACTTTGCACCAGATAATCCCCCTCCTTCACGTCCTCACCTTGCTTCCGATGATAAGCCGCCATTTTACCCAGGAAAAAAGAGAAAAAGAAAATCGCCAGTAAGGTATTCAGGGCTAAATTGGCGATCGAACCCAGAACTGAAAACACAACTCCCAATGCCTTGGAAACCCCGCCCATAACCGATCGCTTGGTTTCCTCGTCCGAACCAATTCGATCCATAATTTGGGCCTTCCATTTATTAAATACGTCCTTGTCTTCTAATTGTGTCTGGAGTTTCTTTACATCCTTCTTGAGAAAATCCACGCCTTCCACCTTTTCAGTCAGCTTAATCATTTGCGCACGCACTTGGTCAGGATCTATTTTTTCAGGACGCACACTTACCGTCACCACCCCCAACCCTCCCAGGATCAGTACCAAACCCAGGGCCACCGTGAGAACGGTTGCATTACATGCCCGGCCGATGGCCACCTTTGTCTTTTCTTCCTCGGTTTCTGGTGGAGGTTCAGGCTTGGCCTGCTTTCGGAATAATCCACTGACCGCATCCATCACAAACACAACCGGCTTTACCAATAAAAACTTCGCAAAACCAAAGAGGCGGGCAATCAATCCACCCTCCAGAAAACTTTGCGTGTACCGCTGTTGAAGCGGCAGAAAGAAATAAGCGAGAATCAACCCGAAAAGCACGGCTTTAAGAAAGGTAGCCGTCAGCACAAAAACCCCAATCACCACCACCGAGGCAATGAGACCGGCACTACTGCGCACAAGCTTCATCCGGCGGTTGTGTTCCTCCAGTGCTTCAGTTTCCTCGCGTTTAAAAACCTCCTCGGATATCTCCAACTCGCGCGCGATCCTATGGAGGCATTCCTCTTCAGCCTGATCAAACTCGTTGTCCGCAAAGGAAGAGATAAACAGGGCGCGCAATAGTGTCTCCTTTTCCTCCTCTGTGAGACAGCTTAACCCTGCACAAACCGCCTTCAAATCGGGCTCCTTTTCCTCTGCCAACATCTGCTGGAGCTTGTTTGATGCCGCTTCGCCGTAATTATCACGAACCAGCGTTGTGACCGCCTGCTGTTCCATGGAGGAAACTGATCCATCAGCCCGCAGCACCAACACAAAGAGCTGCAGCATATTTTCGAGCAACTTCTGCTCATCGGATTCCCCGGCATGATGTGCCACCACCTCGCGCATTGAATCAACCGCCTTGGAAAGGGGATTTACCAGTGTACCGGTCGCTCGGGAAAGGAATGATGGCGTTTGCATTGGCTGGGGAGCTCTCCACCGAGGCTAGGGTATACTTTAAAAACCGCAAGTATGTATTGGCCATTGGAAATGCCAGCCTAAGTCGTGCATTTATTATTGGATAGATTGTGAAGACAAGCCCTCAAGGACTTTCGCAGAGGAGGAATGATTAATCGTGGTCGGATCTGATGGTGCACTTCGGCAAAGCCTTCTTTAATTTAGCCACGCCTGTCTTCGTTACTTCGGTGCGTTCCAACTTAAGTATTGTGAGTTTTCTGAGTTTGATCAACTGGTCAATACATCTGTTGTCGATTTGGGTATTATTCAAAGCAAGAACCTTAAGCAGCTTGCACTCGGCCACTTTGTGGAGAGCCATGTTAGTTATTTGGGTGTTACTCAAGTAAAGAAACTTGAGTTGGGAGAGATGGGCCAATCCGGCAAGGCTCTCATCCGTGATCTTCTGTGAAACTGGATTCGTCTCCAAGTGAAGGCTTTTCACCTTCGCCAAATCCGCCTTGGAGAGTTCGTCTTTGAATTTTTTCGGCTTATATTCGTTTTCCAAGCTGGCGCGAACCTTCTTCCGTACATTCGGATCGGCAATGAGATTCCTATCCGCTGCCAAGACGGATTGGCCCATCACCACCGTTAATATTAATAGAATCAGCTTCATATTGAACATCCTACACTTCAATCCACCTCAGGGCAAGGAGCCCATCCATCAAAAGAACGTAGCCATGTTATCCATGCTCTTAACCGGTGAAATCTTGCCGCCAGAGCCCCAATCGGCTAGGGTGAGGGCATGAGGCCAAGGAATATGATGCCAAGTTTACTGCTCTTATGGAGTGTGGCCTGTAGTGATCCATCTTTTACTCCACACCGTGAAGTCAGTGCTGATTGGGGTAACCGAGTCAGTCAGTTCGAAAAAGGGCTGGCTTATCAGGAGGGATCAGAAGGTGAGAAAGATTTGCTGAAGGCCCTTCACTGGTACGAGGCAGCCGCCACCCAAACCAACCACATCGTGAAGCCCAACCAAACCGTCATCGACATCGCCGACCGTTACAATGTCATGATACTCGACATGAATGCGCTAAACCAATACAGGGTAAGCGTGGATGAGCTCAAAACCGGTGAAAAAATTATTATTCCCGGCTACGCAAAGGCGATGTACCACGCGGGTGTTTTACATGAAAGCGGCAAAGGCGGCATTAAGCAGGATTACGCGATGGCCGCCAAATGGTACCATGCTGGAGCCGAAGCGGGGGATGCACTGGCGCAATTCTCATATGCCTATGCGCTCGAGAAAGGCCAAGGGACAGAGATGGATGTAAAGAAAGCCGCCCACTGGTACCGACTCAGTGCCGAAAAAGGTATCGGATCAGCCCAACAGAATCTAGCTCAGCTCTACTTTCAAGGAATGGGAGTAGACAAAGATCTAAGCGAAGCGTACCGGTGGTACAGTTTAGCCAAAAAATATCTCGAATATGATGCAGCCGGTGCTGGGGAAAATGTCCAACAGGAGGAAGCCCAACTCAAGAAAGCCATCGAGACCTGCAGAGATTCCCTTACTGAAGCAGAAAGAGATCGAGTGAACCGACTCATCGAATCCTTTCAGCCCACCCGAACAAGAGGCACCATGTGAACCAAACTTATTCCTGATCATGGATATCTGGAACGAAATCGTTCTCCCACGACTCCAGCATCTCACGGCAATGGAGTACTTTACCTTTGCGATTAATGCATTGGTCTTTTGTTTCTCCAAGAGCATTGCCTCTCATTATGGTGAGATTAAGGACGAATCCAAAATGCGGGCGCGGTTGCGCATCCTGCATGGTTTTAACCTGACGGTTTTCATTACGTTCGTAGTTTCGGTGGCTATTAATGATGACCGGTTTCCGGCCGATCAAATCAGCCAAACCAGCCTCACCCTTTTAATTACCTATCTACTGATCCATCTGGCCGAGGTACTGCTGCTCTCACGTTACGGGAAAGCCATTACGGTAATGGGATTTACCCGCAGAGTTGAAACCTCCACCTCCCGCACCCTCGAACTGGTCGCCTGCGGCGTAATCCTGCTGAGCATGATGATCGTCCTGATCAATGTCTGGGGCCTCACCAGCTCCCTGCAAACAACCGGTGTCGTTGGTTTTCTTGCAGTACTCGTCTTCACGACCAAGGATTATTGGTTGCGGGATTTTCTCAGTGGGATTCTTTTAATCAGTGGCGACCGGATGCAACGTGGCGACGTCATCTCCATTCCCGCTGAGGATATTCTTGGCATCATCCTTGAAATTCGAGGGCTTCAAACCAGTATCCGAGATCTGGTTCGCGGCCACGATATCGAGATACCCAATTCCAGCCTACTAAAGCATCGTGTCGATTTTTTTAAAGAAAACCCTGGAGGCCCATTTCGCGATTATGTCGATTTTAAGATCGGTTATAACACCTCGCCAGCCACTATTAATAAATTCCTAAAAGCCGTTTTCGCCAAAGCCTGCCAGGAGAGTGATGGTATTGATACGGATAGGGAGCCCCGGATTGCCCTAAAGGAGAATGAGGATCACGCAGCCCGGTGGCGTTTGGCGTATGTATTGAAAAGCCCTCAAAAACTCCTGTCCATTCGTGACGCAGTAAACCTTGCGGCATACGAACTGCAGGGTGAATTTGACCTCAGTGTCAGTACACCGGTCACTGTTGAGATGCAAAACAAGGATTAGCCCTGTTCCTGGGCAATCTCCTTGGCAAAGTAGGTCAGGATCAAGTCCGCCCCTGCGCGCTTGATGGCCAATATCGATTCATCCCGGGTTGCCTTCAAATCCAACCATCCTTTTTCGGCTGCGGCATGGATTTGGGCATACTCACCAGAAACCTGATAGGCCGCCACCGGCAAATCGGTGGATTGCGCCACTTCGTTGATGATATCCAAGTACGCGCCGGCCGGCTTGACCATCAGGATATCCGCACCCTCATCCTCATCCAATATTGCCTCCATCATTGACTCCCGCGGATTAGCCGGGTTGAGTTGATAGGTGCGCTTGTCGAGGTACGCCTTGCCCGCTGCTGACTGGCTGCCCACAGCGTCACGGAATGGCCCGTAAAAAGCGGAGGCAAATTTCACCGCATAGGACAGGATAACCACTCTGGTGTGGCCCGCATCATCGAGCGCCTCACGGATGGCACCCACGCGACCATCCATCATGTCCGAGGGAGCCACCCAATCGACGCCTGCCTCGGCCTGTTTCACCGCCATCTTGGCGAGAATTTCCACCGTAGCGTCATTATCCACGTCGGAACCATCATTATTCAGGACCCCATCATGCCCGTGACTCGTATAGGGGTCCAATGCGACATCGGTGATGACAATTAATTCGGGCAGCGCGTCCTTCACTGCACGCACCGCCCGCAGTACGAGACAGTCGGCGTTGAGTGCTTCGGTGCCCTGTTCATCCTTTTGCTCCGGCGGCGTTACCGGAAAAAGTGCCACCGCCTTGATGCCGACCGCCTGCGCTCCGCGGCATTCGTCCACCAGTCCAGCAATGGAATACCGTTTAACTCCGGGCATTGAAGGCACATCTTCTACACTCTCACCCTCCTTCACAAAGAGCGGATATATGAAATCATCCACCATAACATGCGTTTCCTGCAGTAAATCTCTTAAGGCCGCATTTTGG
>Ga0208411_1001034_pt1 | contig 19799 bp, 18 predicted proteins | sample ETN01SmetaG_4_FD_185793 | JGI IMG/M metagenome (GOLD analysis project Ga0208411, IMG submission 185793) | Marine microbial and viral communities from oxygen minimum zone, Eastern Pacific Ocean - ETNP2014F12-01SV261 (SPAdes) (version 2) | ecosystem: Environmental > Aquatic > Marine > Oceanic ... | reverse complement strand
CAACAGTGGCACCAAGGCAAGGCTGTGTTTGAGTGGTGGTAGCGAATAGCACTACATGTCCTGGCAACTGAAAAAGGCTGAAACACTTGCAGCACAACCAGATCCTGAAGATAGTCAGGTCGAAACTTGCTGCATTGAAATAGCACAGTTCATTAGAAGTGCGCCAATAGATTTTCTAGAGCCGCTATTCAGCAGTCCTTTCGGACGCGTTTATAGATTGTTCCTAGAACGATGCTGCACAAAAGAGTTCACGAGTAAAGCAACCCAACAACAGAAAAACGAGCTGAGTCAGGAATTACGACAGAAAGGATGCGAAAGCCAAGAGGGTTGGGCAGTGCTCTTGGCCTTGATGCCTTTTTTTCCTCCAGCCAAGCTGAAAGTAGAAGATTACTCCTCAAAACTACCAGCCTGGCTATTGACGCTATATAGGGACCGCTATGAGCATGTCTCCTCATCTTCTAATCCAATTCATACAACAACAATTCAACAAGATCCAAGCTTGCAGGGGCAACCTTCCTTTAACGACCGGATCTTTCTCAATAGAGTGCTAGGCCTATCTAACCTGTATTACATCGATCAAGAAGATCAAGAGATCCTGCGGGAACTAAGAGATATTCGTCTTCAGACGATCAACCTGATCTTAACCACGTCAAAGGAAGAACTCGGGCAGCATTTCCAAGCAGACTTCGGCGATCGCTTCTGGGCCATGGCACAGAGTGGAATTCAGAAGGAGCCTCTCAATGCCCAAGAAACAGAACAGCAGAACTCACTCCAGCATTGGCTGACAACAACGCCTCAAAGCTTGCATGCGGAAGGAGGTATACAACGCTTCGTCTGCTCGATTCTTTTCGCCAGTCCAGGCAGTGTGAGGCTGGCTAATCCTGAGCAGAACCTTCCAGCCTGGTTCATCGAAGGCTTTAAACGCTATTGCTCCATGAGCGCCGCTTGATAACAGTTAAACGTGAGAATCCTCTTCGTTCATTGCAATTATCCCGCCCAATTTCGCCATCTCAGCTGCCACTTTGCAGCCGATAGGCAGCACGAGGTGGTCTTTCTAGCCCAAAACAGAGAATGGACCGCCACTGACATTGAGGGCTTGCGACATGCTCGTTACCAGCTTGGACGTGATCCTCAGGGTGATCTTTGTCATCCTTACCTGCGACGCTACGAAGCTGCCGTTCTTCATGGTCAGGCAGCACTTCGCGAAGCGATGCGTCTGCAACAACAGGGCTTTGTACCAGATCTAATCGTAGGCCATTCTGGCTTCGGCAACACCCTTTATCTAAAAGAGGTGTGGCCAAAGGCCAAATTCATTGGCTACTTCGAATGGTATTACAACAGCAGAGGGTCAGATGTGGGCTTTGGCAGTCAGCAGCCTCCCAGCCCAGACACATCTCTAAGGGTGCACACCTACAACAGTCCGATCATGATGGATCTGGGAAAAGTAGATATGGCTATCTGCCCAACGTACTGGCAGGCGGCCCAATTTCCGAAAAAAGTAAGAGGTCTGCTGAATGTGGTCTTTGATGGCATCGACGTGGACACCCTGCAACTTTTTGCGCCCGAACAACGCCAAGAGGCCCTAGACATACGCGATATACAAATACCCACCAAGGTTCCTTTGGTTACTTATGTGACCAGGTGTTTCGAGCCCTACCGAGGATGGCCTCAAGTCGCTGAAGGCCTGGCAACACTCATGCAACGCAATCCTAGAACCCATATCCTGCTGGTTGGATCCGATGATGTGGCCTACGGTGCCAAGCGAGGAGATGGCCTGAGCTGGAGAGAGTGGGCGCTGAAGGAATGGCCGATGGATCCCAGCCGACTGCATCTATTGCCCGCTCTTCAATATGAGGAGTATCTCGCCGTACTACGTCGTAGCTGGGTACATGTGTACTGGACAGTACCGTTCATTGTCAGCTGGAGCCTGATGGAGTCTCTAAGCAGTGGTTGCTGTGTGGTAGCCAGCTCAACACCACCCGTACAAGAAATGATTGAGACTGACAAACAGGGAATGCTGGTGGATTTCTTCAACCCAGAGGCTCTGGCACAGCAAGTTGATCAGCTCTTAAACGATGAGTGGAAACGCCGAGATCTAGGGCTAGCGGCACGCCAACGCATCCTCGACAAAGGCTATGACCTAAAGAGTTGCCTAAAAGCTCAGCTGGAGCTGATCGATCGGGTCATGGCCGAATGATCAATAACGGGCAGCGCAATGCTGATCCCGTGACCTGCAACAGCGCTGGTCTCGACATGTTTGCCGCAGGAGATCCAGTGGCCGCCGAGACACTGCTGCGTCAGGCCTACAAGTTAATGGCAGATGAACCAGGGATTCTTGTGAACCTAGGCCTGGCATTGATGCAGCAAGGTCGAGTGGAACCCGCCGAACGCTGCTACCGCATTGCCCTTAATAGCCCTGATATCAAATGTCGGCGAAGCGCAGCTAAAAACCTGGGATTCCTGCTGCTGTGGAAAGGAAAATTTGACGAGGGTTGGCATTGGCATGGCCAGCGTTTTGCAGAAGAGGCATTCCTGCAAAACCAATGGCGCGGAGATCCCCTCAAGGGTCAAACCCTAACCATCTGGAATGACGTTGGCATGGGCGATGCCTTCCAATTCGTGCGCTATACACTGCCACTGATCAAAAGAGGGGAGAGGGTGCGCTGGGCCGTAGATGCCAGCCAGATCAATATCTTCCGCCAACGCCTGGCCTGGCCATTGAATGAGGTAGTGAATCGCTCCCAAGTGGATCGAAATCAAGGTGAGCACATTCCATTGATGAGTCTGATTCCACTATTGGATATCGACACCAGTTGGGGCAGGAACTTCCGCCAAAACACCTGGACAAACCAAGACAAGTCTGAACGCAGCCAGATCGGCATCTGCTGGGCGAGCAATCCCAACGATCAAACCATGCATGCCTACAAAAGCAGCACACCAGAGCGTCTGATGCTGCAGCATCAGAGCATGAATCCCAAGCTTCCTCTACTAAGCCTGCAGACGGATGAACATGAAGCCCACCACAAGATCGGCCTCATCGGCCCCTCACGGAACTGGCTGGATACACTTGATCGGATTAGCCAATGCCAAAAGGTGATCAGTGTGGATACAGCCGTTACCCACCTGGCTGGAGGAGCAGGTTGCCAAGTGGAGTTGTGGTTAGGGAATCCACCGGACTGGCGATGGCGACAATTCCCAGGGTTGACAGCAATGTGGCATAAACATCTGACGGTTCATCCTCTCAAGCCCGACTGATTGGGCAACCACGCACACGCATGAGCAAAGGCACCTCTAGGGTGCGGCGATGGGAAATGCCATGTTCCCAAAGACCATCCTCACCCCAACAATCGCCATGGTCAGCAGTAACGACAATCGTTGCAGCTGAAAAGGCCTGAAGCAAATCGACCAACTGACCATCCACATACTCCAAACACCAGCGTTGCCGGCGTCGGCAATCTCTGCGGCGATTCACAGTCTGAAAAGGTACACAAGGATTATCATTAGGATCCCAAGTTGCACCCTGATGCCAATAGGGAACATGAGTCTCGCCGATATTTAGAAAAGTCAAAGCAGGGCCTTCAGGTAGGACCTTCAGGGTCCGCTCCAACCAGTCCAACTGCTCAGGCAGTCCCCAGTTGAAACCTGGAAAAAAGAACTGATCAAACTCCTCGGTAAGGCAACGACCGGTCTCGCTGTTGGGATCAAACCAACCCACAGCACCGGTACCAAGTGTTGTGTAACCAAGGCGTCGAAAGCCTTCGATGATTGAAGGGCCCCCCAATTGAAAAATTTCTCCCTGCTTGCCGGGCCAACCACCATGGGCCAAACGAAAAAGCTTGGCAAACTTGGAATTCAGGAATGGTACAGGCTCCAGAACGCTAGGGAGAAACCCCTTGAAGAAGGCGGAATGCGACCCGAAGGTGAAATGGCTAGGTGCCCAGGCACGCTGTAAAGGAGCCACCGTAGAAATTGCAGTGGTGGAACTTCGGCGAAAAGTGTCATATCGACAGGAATCAAGTGTGATCAGCAACACTGACTGATCATGAATATTGGGCCAGGTCACCGAGATTCAAGCTGCTTTAGCAAATCCATCAATCGCTTCATGCTCGCCTTCCAACTCATGACTTGCATGGCTGCTGCCTGCTGCTGAGCTTGCCGCCGCCAGGAAGCCTTCTCAGAGACAATCTTTAACCAACATTGCAACAACTCTTCTGGATCAGTCTCCCCCCAGAAACCACGCTTGTCTCGACCATAACGTGCTATTAAATCCGGACTAACACAACCAACACCAGCAACGCCCACTGGCAAACAATGCCCCATTCCCATATCCAGCAAGTCAAGGTGACCAGTATTGGCACTGACTAGAGTCGGCACACCGCAAGCGAGAGTTTCCATAGCCATCAAATTGGTCCCACCCTCACAACGGCTGGCAAAAACAGCCACATCCGCCTGCTTGATCAGATTGGGCAACTGACGATTCACTACGCATGGCAAAACCCAGACATTTTTGTCAGGAACTCCATTTGCATCTAGCCAAGCAGCAATACCCTGCGCGCGTCCCTCTTTAGGAGCTCCCTGAACATATGGTGAGTAGCCAATAGTGTCGACAGCCACGTTGCCCACATTGCCCCAGGCAGCAATCAACAAAGCATCAGGATGGAGTTGCAATAAGCGTCGAAAGGCAGCAATGACGATATCCTGGCCCTTACGGGTCTCAAGCTTGCCACCAGAAAAAATCACTAGCGAACGGTTGATCAACTTCGGAACTTGCGCAGGATTAAATAACCCCGTATCCACACCCTGATGGACAAGCTGGGATTTTGATACACCCAGCTGCTGCAACAAAGACTGATTCCAACGAGAGCCCGTCACCACCAGATCAAAGGCTTGCAAGGTTTCCAACTGCTGCTTGGAAAAATCACTGCATTCGAAAAAAGTGACGCCAACGTGATGTTGCGCCTGACAGCGAGGCGGTGGTACTACATTTCCCAAGGGTGAAAAAGCAATAGAAGACGAGGTAGGCAAAGGTAGGGTTCCCTTATGAGTGGCCTCCTGTAGAGAGCGACAAATACTTTCTGAGCCAGATTCGAGATAGTCAAGAGCTGCCAACCAGTGCAAATCACAGTGGCTCGTGCGATCATTAGGTGCCATCAACACAGGCTGATAACAACCCTGCTCCATGAGTGCCTGAGCAAGCTGAATACCGTAATTTCCCCAACCGGTATATGGTGTGAGCGGCCAATCAATGAGAACTTTTCTCATCGAGACAACGAGTTGATAAGGTTCATGAAATTGCGACCAGCATGTTCAACAGTCAGGAAACGTCCATTCTCAAGAGCAGGTTTCATAACCTGAAATGTCTTTAGCATTCCAAGGGTGGCTGCACTTTCAAGAGGACCATGAAAAGTTATATCCACCTCACCGGCATGACCACTAGAACGATAAATCTCAGCCTGAATTCGATTTAAGAAGAAGCAACCAGAATGTAGATTAAATGGCTGGTCGAAGCGAATCATTTTACCAAGATGCTCCAAACAAAGCTGATGAGAGCCGCTACGGCGATAGGCCTCAGATGCAAAAGGATTGTAATCACCATCGATGTAAAAGCGGCTTAGATGGCCAGAATTCTCCATTGTTTCTAAACGGTTAGGCATAAGCAAATAGTTATCACCAAAAGCATAATTAAAGGCCCTTAATTTTAAGAAGAAATCAACATCGGCAATTACGATGTCATCCTCTAAATAAGCAATATAGTCGTAGGGGTTCCCATCCTCCTCTGCCTTCCTGCTAACCATGGCCAACATCTCCTGACAGGCAAATCCGAGCAGCCGTGGATCTTCCACATCACAGCAAGTCTGACGGTATAAAGTTGAAAGCTCAGACAGTTGATCAAGAACATGATCACCGCCAATGACGCAGATCCGCAAATCAACTTCCCCGCCGCCATCTACCACGGCATCGACCCTTCGCTGACAATGATTAAGAGTGGCAGCTGAAGCACCAAATAGGCGATGCAAACTAAGGATAAGTTGACGAAGAGCTCTGATCCTCGGAGCCGGGTCTGCAGCTAGTGAGCCATGGCGCCCATCACCTGATCGGTAAAAATGCACAACTCCGATCAATAGACGCATGGGCACCCGTTTCTGGATCAGCAAACAGTGAACCTGAGATTAGTCTTCCGCTTATGGATGCAGCCTCTCGCCCCGCCCGGCCTCTAACCATGCGACGACGTTACAAGCGTTTGCTCGTGCGTATGCGCACCTGGCCAGCACTGATTCCGACCTTGCTAGTGATTTTGTACTTGGGAATCATGGTTGGGCTAACTCAGGTGGCCGATTCCTGGATCGTTGGCCTGGCCGCGATGCCACTATTTTTCGCAGTTTTTCTCACCATTGGCTGCCTGCTGGCTTATCGCCGAGACTTCTACGCATGAGCCGCACGTACCCCGCAGCTCTAGTACTTCCAGGTGATGCCTTCGACACCGACCGCAATCAGGTGATGGGCCGAAGGGTAGCCGGCAGAGGCTTTGCACGTGGAATTGCCTCCTCCCTTCATAATGAGGCGCTCACTGTAATAGTCAACGACCGCAAGGACCTCGCCAAGCTGCGCGATCATCTGCAGCCCTGTCTAGGAAGCGGCAGCAATGTCCTGCTGCAGGTGGGCCTTAGCAACGCAACAATGACCAGCTCCGGCTGCGTCCATCTGCCGGATCCAGGCTTAGCCCACTGGAGCTGGTTACGAGCAGGGCTCTCCGCTGAAAATTTCTCGATAACCGGTGTCACCCACACACTATGTTCCCGAAATGTGATGAGCAGCTTGGAACAACTGATCACGGCACCGCTGGAGGACTGGGATGCGCTGGTGTGCACATCACGAGCAGCACTCGGAGTCGTTCAAGAAGCCATGGCCTGTCAGCAAGAACAGCTCTCACGTCGCTTTGGGCAGTCATTGCGACTTCCCAAGGGACCCCAACTCCCCGTAATCCCCCTCGCGATTGATCCAACTCCCTACCAATGGCAAGGACGCTTCAATAGCCGGGAGGATCAGCGGCAGGAAGCCCGTCAAGCGCTGCAGCTACCAAGCGGTGCCATTGTAGTGCTGTTTTTAGGACGACTCAGCTTCCATAGCAAGGCACATCCCCTACCGCTATACCGCTCACTCGCAGAACTAAGCGTCAAGCATGAGATCATATTATTGGAATGCGGTCATCTCTTCAGTGATGTTATTGCTTCGGCCTTTGACGAACTTGCCAAGCAATTCCCCGCCCTATCGATCCGACGTCTTGGGGGCCGGCTTCCAGCAAGTGAAGAAGACAAGAAACTTGCACTCGCAGCAGCGGATATCTTTTGCTCTCCAGCCGACAATCTGCAAGAGACCTTTGGATTGAGTGTGCTGGAAGCCATGGCCAGCTCCCTTCCGGTTGTGGTGAGCGATTGGAACGGATACAGGGATCTAGTAGAATCAGGGGTCAGCGGCCTCTTAGTGGCCTGCCAGGACATTCTGAGCAGCCAATCAAATGCTGATGCGATCGAACGAGACTATCGACTGGGGCTGATGGACTATGACAGCTTCGTGGGCCTTCGCAGCCTAGGTGTGTGCATCGATCACCGCGGCCTGACACAAGCTCTAGAAAGCCTCTGCAGCCAAAGCAATCACCGACGAGAAATGGGAGAAAAGGCACACAAGCGGCTGGAACAGAAGTTCAGTTGGTCAGTCGTCAGTCGTCAGTACCGGGATCTCTGGAATGAGCTCAACAGCCGACGCCAAAAAGCCGCTATCGCTAGTCAGCGAGCCCTGCCATGGCCCACAAGTCACTCCGGAAGACTGTTTAATGGCTACAGCCATGGCAGTTTCCCACGAGGACCCTGGCGACTGCATCCTTCTTGCACAGATGCAAACATCCTTCGGGGGACAATGCAGAGGAGTTTCATCGGCCGTTTTTGCCAAGATTCAAGTCTCGACGCCCTCAGCACCAACCTAAAAAGGCTGCAGCAGCAGGACACTAGCCTTGGTTCTGCCGAGCTCAATGAACTCCTCCTTTCCAACCACATTGCAGCCATTCACCATCCAGCAATGACGGCAACTCTTCTGAAGCTGGGAATCCTGGAAAACACTGGTTCATGAAACCAAGACGGATCCTGTTCGTCTGCTATCCAGACACGAACAGTCCAATTGGTGGTGTGAAGCAGATCTATCGCCAAGCAGAACTCCTTCAACAGGAAGGCTTTGATGCCTTCGTTCTTCAGCAAGAACCAGGCTTCCGTCCCGATTGGTTCGAAAGCAAAGCTCGAGTGATCGATCTTAAAAGCTATCTAGACAGTCCTCCCGCCGCTAATGACGACCTAATCGTTCTTCCTGAAACTTGGCTAAAAAATGTGCCTTCTTATTTGGTCGGCATTCCCAAAGTGATCTTCAACCAGAACGCGTTCTACAGCTTTGGCCTAGAAAGTAACTGTGATCCCTCAACCCTGGAGCTTTATCAACACCCTGACATCAAAGGTGTGTTAACAGTATCGGAAGACAGCCGTAGGCTTTTGGTTGAGGGCTGCGGCATCGACAGTAAACGTTGTACTGCGTTAATTAACGGCATTGACGCCAACCTCTTCTATGTACCCAACCAGAAGGCTCCACACATCGTCTTCATAGGACGCAAACAAGCTGATCATGCACGCAAGGTCGCATTAATGGCGAAAGGGCGTCCTGCCTTTTCCAATTACAACTTTCGCGAACTGCCGAGAATGCCTCACGAAGAAATAGCCAAAGAACTTCGTGACGCCTTGATGTTTCTCAGCTGCGGTCATCCAGAAGGATTTGGCCTGCCCCTTGCTGAGGCCATCGCCTGCGGATGTTTAGTGGTGGGATATCACGGGCTAGGAGGGCGTGATTTTGCACTACCCCACATGAGAGTGGTTGAATTTGGAGATCTGATGGGCTTTATTGATGGGATCGAAGCGGAGCTCAAGCGCTTCGAAGCCAACCCGAATGCGGTGATCCAAGAGCGTTCCCAGGCCTCCAGGACGATTCAAGAGATGTACAGCTTGGAAGAGGAACGCCTCTCTTGCCTGAATGCCTGGCAGTCTTTGGCTATTTAAGAATCAGAAATCTGCACATGCCCAGATCTCCTGACATGCATGAGCCATATGTCCAAAGGTACGACGGCCACCACCTGGGCTCAAAGCCTCATATCGCCATCCTAGGAAGCTGCAAAGTCGGCAACTTCGTCGTCACCCTGCCACTGCTGCGGCTCATAAGACGGAGCTATCCTGCAGCCACCATCGATTTCTGGGGAAGCGAGGCAACTCGTGATTTTGAAGAAGCACTCTGCGGAGACGATGAAAAAAAACCTCTAAGCTGGCGCTGTTCCTGGGATCAGAAAGACTCACTCAATACGCTGCAATGCATCGCCGAAACCGCCAAAGCTCGGAGAGAGAAGGCTGGTCAGCTTGATCTGCTGATCAACTGCGACGGATTCAACCCTCTTACCCAGACCCTGGCCAGCTGGCTGAGACCAAAATTCGTGAGTGGAGGCAGTTTGAATGCTGCAGGAAGAGATTTATTGACATGGGGAGAGCTACCCAACCAACGTTTTCTTGCTGATAAAGATTGGGACTCACAAGATTTCATTGAACGCTATAAAACTCATTTCAACAGCAACTACATAGCTGAATTGTTATGTCGAATTGCTTTTCTGAAACCAGACAAAGAGGACCTTACAAACATCGACCTTCCTTTTTGTCAACCCAGCTTTGAAGTCCCAGACATTTTAATTCACTGCACAACAGCACGTGCTGCCAAAATATGGCCCTTCAAATACTGGAGCGAAGTTATCAACTGGTGTCAACATCAAAGCATCAGTATTGGCCTAGTCGGTGCACCACCAAAACACCAGAAACTCGAATATCATGGAGGCAATGAAGAAGAGCAGTTACTCAACAGCTATACAAAAACATTAGTAGATCTAAGGGGGTCTACAACACTTATCGAGCTAGCAGGAGCTTCTAAAGCAGCCAAAGCTGTTATCAGCGTCGATGCCGGTCCGATGCATATCGCTGCAGGAGTCGGCACTCCTACACTGGCGATTGTAGGAAATGACAAAGACGGAGATGGGGTCAGTCCTATCCGATTGTGGCTACCGCGAACAGATTGTCTCGAGAGAACAATATCCAGCCATTCCAGCAAGAAATTCAGCCAGAATTATTTCAAAAATGACGATATGACAGAGGCTCTGCGCTGCATGCTTGGAGTGGAACCTCTGCAAGTCATCAACTGGCTCAAGCGAGTTCTATCATGAACCTGCTTGTCATCACCAACCTTTACCCACCGCAAGAACTAGGTGGATATGGTCGTTCTATCGCCGACTTCGTTTGGGGTCTGCAGCAACATGGCCACCGGGTCCAGATCATCAGCAGTGATGCTCCCCACCTCGGGATCAGCAGTTCAAAGGGGCCGAACAATGAAGAGGTGGACCGAAGACTGCAACTCAAGGGCACCTATGAAGGTGGCGTCAAGCACATACAAGACAAACAGGATCTTGCTGCAATTGACAGTGCCAATGCTGCGTTGCTGAATTCCTGGCTATCCCAAGAGCATTGGGACGGGGTCTTGCTCGGCAATCTCGATCTCATCGGTCCTGAGCTTCTGCCAAAATTACTTGAAAAATCAATCCCCGTGCAGCATCACGTGGGCTTTGTGCATCCACCCTTCCCAGCGAGCCTTTGGCCGCATCAGGGTTCTTACAGAATGGTTGCTGCCAGTCAAGCCGTGCGCCGAGCACTGACAGAGGCTGGGCTTTTGATCAAGGAGGAGGCCGTGATTTATCCAGGAGCACGAATTGATCTGTTTGGATCCTCCGTCACAGGCATGCCCCGACCATTGCCTGCCACTGGAGCACCAGATCGCCCCCTGAAAATCTGTTTTGCCGGACTACTCATGGTAAGCAAGGGAGCGCACACCCTGATAGAGGCACTGATTCATCTTCGGCAACAAGGCCTAGCCATACAAGCCTCTTTGGCAGGTGACAAGTTCCAGAGCGGTTACCAGGAGCAACTAGAGCAGCTGCTAGCCAAGCACGAACTTGCCGATATGGTGCAATTCGTAGGGCAACTGAACCGGCAGAACCTGGCTCGCTTCTACGCCCTGCACCATGTAGGCGTCTTTCCCTCAATCCACCCAGAAGCCTTCGGGATCGTGGCAGCCGAGATGATGGCCTCAGGCTTAGCTCTGGTAACCAGCGGCGTCGGCGGGGCAGCTGAATTGATTGAAGATGGCATTAGTGGCCTACTCTTTGAGGCTGGCGACGCGGCTGATCTTGCCGAATGCCTGAAGCGCTTAATACTCGAACCATATTTTACTATCAATATGGCCAGAAAGGGCCAAACGCGAGTTGAGAAAAAATTCAGCGTGATGGTTGCAGCAAAACAACTAGAAGAATGGTTTCAGAGAGAAAGCTTTGAGATAAAAAATCAGTCAGTCCAAACATTCTGAAAAAACAATCACAAAATCCATCAGCACTTGAACTTTGAAATGATTTTCACACGAAGCCAGAGCCCTCCAAAACTCAATAAATCCTGTTGCAGACATCTATTCGTAGTTGGCACTACTTTGAGTTGGTTTGCTCAGGGCTCAGCTCATAATCAGAGCAAATAAGAATTCAACCTAAACTCCAATGCTTAGCTGGTTGAAAAAGTTAATCAGAAGAAAACTCAGTAAGGGAACTGCAGGCACTCCACCCTTGCGCTGGGAATACAAAGTCGTGCAAATGGTGGCCGAAGCACCGGCAAATGCGAAAGACGCCAGCGACAAGCTGGGTGGCTCCTTAAGCGCTGAAGCACTGAAGGAGCAATTCCCCGAGTACTTCGCCGAAAACAACGGTCGGCAACAAATTCAGGATTTCCTCAATCGTATGGGGCAAGACGGCTGGGAAATGATGCAAATTCAACAGGTTGGTGGGTTGCCATTAATGTTCTTCAAGCGTGCCTTGGCTATGCATCCTCAAGCAACTAGGGCTAAAAAGGAAGCAGGGAGTTCGACACCATCTCATGCCCCAAAAAACACCTGAAAGGCGAGACTTTACCCACTTGGGCTGGCAACATGGTGCCAGTTCAAAAGCTACAGAAGAGGACCATCTGGTCCTCCACGTCGATCAGCCTGCTCCATCGGGTGCCCCCGAGTTCCATGAAGTCGAGGATGCTGCAATGCCATCACCAACTTATCTCTGGCCAGCTGATGATGAGCACTTCACAAGTGAAGAAACCTCAATGATGGTATTCGACGACAAGGATGCCAATCAATCACCAAACAAATCGATCTTTAGTTAACCCATTTAGAGCACACGAAGCCTTATACCGAAAGAGTGCTGATGGATTACCAAACAACGCACAGTGCAGCACTATGCAAGTGAATTGTCAAGGCAAAAGGTCACCAAACAACAACTCAGGTTAGTAGATTTGATATTTTCCCTCAGGAAAGTGCTTGAATCTTGAAACGGAGATAAGCCAAACTTCGCAATAAGTTTTAAGGCCATCATCTGATTGCGAACCTGTTTCAAGGAGTGTGCAAAAACATCAGCGACCTCTTAAACCACTTTCAGCAAACTGGTCTCATCATGGCCTCGCACAAAACTGCCCTGATCACGGGGATCACAGGCCAAGATGGAAGCTATCTCGCAGAGCTACTGCTTGAGAAGGGATATACGGTGCATGGCATCAAGCGCCGGGCCAGCAGCTTCAATACCAGCCGCATCGACCACCTTTATCAGGACCCACACGAGCTCGAGCAACGCCTAGTGCTGCATTACGGCGATCTAACAGACAGCAGCAACCTGATCGGCATTATCCAGAAAATCCAACCAAATGAGATCTACAACCTAGGAGCTCAGAGCCATGTGGCCGTGAGCTTTGAGGCGCCGGAGTACACCGCTAACTGCGACGCCCTGGGCACCTTGCGCATTCTGGAGGCCGTACGCATGCTCGGGCTTACCAGCAAGACCCGCATCTATCAAGCCAGTACCTCCGAGCTCTATGGGCTGGTACAAGACATCCCGCAAAAGGAAACGACTCCTTTTCATCCCCGCAGCCCCTATGGCGTCGCCAAGCTTTACGCCTATTGGATCACCGTGAATTATCGCGAGGCCTATGGGATGTATGCCTGCAACGGAATCCTGTTCAACCACGAAAGCCCGCGGCGAGGAGAAACCTTTGTGACCCGCAAAATTAGCCGTGGTCTGGCCCGAATTGATGCAGGACTTGATGAGTGCCTATATATGGGCAACCTCGATTCCTTGCGCGACTGGGGCCATGCCCGCGATTACGTCGAGATGCAGTGGCGAATGTTGCAACAAGACACTCCCGAAGACTTCGTGATCGCTACCGGCCGACAGGAAAGTGTGCGGCGATTTATTGAACTAACAGCAGCGCAGCTGCATTGGAACGCAGTAAATGGCGATTCAGCCATCCACTGGGATGGTGAAGGGTTGGAAGAAGTGGGGCGACGAGCAGATAACGGCAACGTCGTGGTTCGCATCGATCCTCGTTACTTCCGACCTGCAGAGGTAGAAACGCTCAAGGGTGATCCCACTAAGGCCAGAGAGAAGCTCGGCTGGACTCCAACCAGCAGCTTGGAGGAGCTTGTGTCTGAAATGGTTGAACACGACCGCGAAGAAGCCCGCAAAGAGGCCTACCTGAAAGAGCAAGGCTTCCAGGTCGTTGGGCCCCGCGAATGACCCTTACTTAATCATGAGCCTGATCCACCCAAGTGATCGCTTCTTTGTGGCCGGTGCCGGTGGCATGGCTGGTGGTGCGATCGTGCGTGCACTGAAGGCCGGCGGCTTCGGCGACAGCTCCCATGGAGGGGCACTACTGACCCCTGACCGGAAGGCCCTGGATCTTCTCGATGACAACGCAGTCAAAGACTGGATGTCTAGAGAGCAGCCCGATATCGTCGTGCTTGCCGCAGCCACCGTGGGTGGAATTGAAGCCAATCGAAGTCGACCTACCGATTTTTTACTGCAAAACCTGCGAATCGAAACCCAAGTCATCGAATCCGCCTGGCGCCAGGGTGTGCGCCGGTTACTTTTTCTAGGCAGCAGCTGCATCTACCCAAAGTTCGCTGCACAACCAATTCGGGAAGAAGCACTGCTAACAGGCGCACTGGAATCAACAAATGAGTGGTATGCCATCGCCAAAATCGCTGGGATCAAGCTTGGGGAAGCCCTACGCAAACAACATGGCTTCGATGCGATCAGTCTGATGCCCACCAATCTCTATGGAACAGGCGATAACTATCACCCCACCGGCAGCCATGTTTTGCCTGCTCTGATCAGCAGATTCCACGAAGCTAAAGAGTCTGATGCAGATTGCGTGACCTGTTGGGGTAGCGGTACCCCATTACGAGAATTTCTACATGCCGATGATCTTGGTGAGGCCTGCGTGTTCGTGCTAGAGCATTGGGATCCAGCCTCCAGAGATGCACCACGAAATGATGAAGGCAACCCATTGGCCTTCCTTAATGTGGGCACGGGCGCAGATCTTTCGATCAAAGAGCTGGCGGAACAGGTGGCAGCAACAGTCGGCTTCCAGGGCAACATTCAATGGGACAACAGCAAGCCAGACGGAACACCTAAAAAACAATTGGATGTGAGCCAACTTACGGCGATGGGCTGGCGAGCACGGATCCCACTTAAAGAGGGCCTAAAACTGGCTTATGAGGATTTCGAAAGACAGCTGAGCAATGGAAAACTAAGGACGTGAATTATTCCCAAGTCAAAAGATGCACATAAATCTAAATACATAAATAAATCATATAGAACTTACGAACAACACGATTAAGAGCAAGAAAAAAGCTACGAGACTGATATCTCGCAACCAGGACGAACATCAGCCAAGGAATTCGTAGCCTAAATCATCTGCACGGCTTTCAAAAATTAACGGCGTAACAATTATTTACCCTGGTCTTTTCGCGCAAGCCCTATCCACCACAAGCGCAACCACTACTTACGTTTCAACCACTACATATGTAATGGATTGCCTGTAAAGTGCTTCAACACGCTAAATGTGACCACAGTAAAATGAAGATGCGCTACAATTGAACCAACTTGTTTCCCAAGAAAATAATGAAATCAATAACTCATTTCAGACAATTCTAATCAAGCATTCAGAATCAATGAAGATATTCACCCATCAGCCATGCAATAATTCTTTTAGGTTAGCCAACAAGCCAACCCTAGGCTAAGGCCTAGATGATTTGCGATAACATCAAAGATCTATATCTCAATCTGACCAAATAAATGGTCAATGTATCATTTTACACACTGAACATTACGCTCAAAACAACATGGCTTCTGTTTCCATTTCAGGCTTCAAGTATATCGACTCCGACGGCAACGGGCGTCGCGCCAGTACCCTCATAAAGGGCAACAATCCAGATGTTGTGCTTGTTCTGGATATCTCCGGTAGCACAACTCCTGCAGTAATGGGAGCCCAGGGTTACTTTTATGGCACGGTCGCAGTAGGCGATCTCGACTCCGACGGTTATTCAAATACGATTCTTGATGCTGAAATCTCATCAGCAGGGTCAGTACTTTCTTCATTACTCGCTCAGGGCTTCGGCTCCAGCCGTCTGGGCCTGGTGAGCTTCTCAGGCACCGGAAATATTGACTTCAACGGCAATGTAGCTGACAAAGCAAGTGCTTACTCCGATTATTCCTTCTATGAAGCTGCTAGGTCTCTAACAGCAGGTGGATCAACCAACTACAACAGTGGTCTTCGACAAGCCCAGCTCCTCCTGAACCAATGGGGAACTAAACAGGGCAACGTGATCTTCCTTTCAGACGGAGCACCCAATACTGGCTACGGCACCAATACCTTCCAGGAACTAAAAGCAGCTGGTCATAACGTGCAGGCCTTTGGTGTGGGCAGTGGGGCCACAGCATCGTATCTAAATCAGATTGATAGCGACGGGAGCAGCTACATCTTCCAAGATCCTGATGAACTCAACGCAGTCCTCAACGGTCAATTGTCAGGTGCAGTCCTGAATTCAGTTCAGTACTCCGAAGATGGACTAGCCGGCGTAAAAATCTACGTCGATACCAATGCCAACGGCACCTTTGACTTTGGCGAACCAACGGGTACTACAAACAGCGATGGCAACTACACCATCAGTGACACGCTCACCGATGGCACCTACTCAGTTCGCGAAGTGATTCCCACCGGCTACAGCCAAACGGAAATTCCCGGACAGATCATCGTCGAGGCCGGTAGCACAACATTCACGGGTGTGAATTTCGGCAATAAAGAAAGCAGCGGAGCTAAAACATATATCTGTGATTACCTGAATTTCACACCAGACAATCTTCCAGATCGTCCTAGCGGCAACATGGACGTGTACTACGACTACGTCGATCGCTATAATTTGACACTAAAAGATGCCTTTATAGCTGATTACAAAAGCGGTAAGTCTGCTTCACAACACCTCTGGGGACAGCAGCACTGGTTAAGTAATGGCCAATACAGTGGCCGGGTTCTTGAAGTTGTGACCGGCACCGAAGATACAAACGATTACGGCGCCTACGTGGAGAACTATGGCACCACCCTGCTTGATATATATCGCGGAGAAACGAGCTCCGACTCAACCTCCAACGACTTCCAGTCACTTTTTAACTGGGGCAAATCGCACTACGAGAACAACGGCAAAGCAGCAGGTCGCGAGCTTACTGGTGGAGTGGACTGGGGCGCCATCGTTCTCAAGAACTTTGATCTCTACACCCAATGGCAAGACGCCAAGTTGGTGAATCCCAATATGACCGCATTCAAGTTTGGGTACAGTAATCAAAACACCATCAAAGCAGCCAATGGTGTGCAAGTAGGCCGCGACACTCAAGAAACGCTCACAGGCCAGTATGCCTTCGGCCTCGGCGGCAATGATGTTCTCACCGGTACCGCCAACGACGACCTTCTAGTCGGCGGCTTCGGTGATGACTTGATCTGCAGCGGCAACGGCGGCACAGACGTCGTCTTCGGTGGGCCTGGCAAAGATGTATTCACGCTACATAGCGGTGGTTCTCTCGATATCCGTGATTACCGTAAAGGCGCGGATCTGATCAAACTCGGCAGTGGCCTCACAGAGAGTGATGTGAAATTGGTCACTAATGGCTTTGACACCACCACCGAGTTCATGAAAGGGAGTGAAACGCTTGCTACCGTTTACGGCCTAACTTCAAACGATTTCTCTTTTGCCAATGAATCTGATGGCATCGACAACGTGTTCATTGCCTGATCAAGAACTTCAAAAGCTCAAAAGCCCCCGATTGGGGGCTTTTTTTATTACTACATACCCTCTCTGATCACCTCCAAAACTAACCGAGCCGCTGCAGACCATAACCGGCTCGCTCCTGCAGAGCCTCACACCATGACAAGTGGCCCAAGTACCACTGCACCGTCTCCTCAAGCCCTTGGCGGAAGTCATGGCTCGGCTGCCATCCAAGCTCGCTGCTAATGCGATTAGGATCAATCGCGTAACGGCGGTCATGGCCAGGGCGATCCTTCACCAACTTGATCAGACGAGCATGGGAATCACCCTGCGGTCGTAGCTGATCCAACAGGCTGCAGATCATCTCCACCACCTCACGGTTGGAGCGCTCTCCATGACCCCCTACGCAATAGCTACGACCTAGCTGTCCATGGCTAGCCACAAGCAACAGCGCATCAACATGATCATCTACATACAACCAATCGCGTACATTTGCGCCATCGCCATATAGGGGAATCGGCTCATTGGCCAAGGCCTTAAGTATCACAAGTGGGATCAACTTCTCAGGAAACTGCCAGGGCCCGTAGTTGTTACTGCAATTGGTGAGCACCACAGGCAGGCCATAAGTGTGATGCCAGGCCATCACCAGATGATCACTGGCCGCTTTGCTGGCGGAATAGGGGCTGCGCGGGTCATAGTGCGTCGTCTCTGAAAAACGCCCCTCAGAGCCAAGCGAACCAAACACCTCATCGGTACTGATATGTTGAAATCGAAAAGCTTCTCGACGCTCCTCAGATAGTCCTTCCCAATAGACTCGAACTGCCTCAAGTAACGAAAACGTGCCCAAAACGTTACTGGACAAAAATACTTCTGGAGCGTCAATTGAGCGATCAACATGGCTCTCAGCAGCCAGGTGAAACACATAGTCAGGATTGGCCTTTTGTACCGCCGCCACGACTGCCTCTCGATCAGATAGGTCCAGATGCAAAAGATGATGGCGTTCCGCAGCTTGTGGCAATGCCTCAATGCTGCTGAGATCGCTTGCATAACCAAGCTTGTCAAGATTGAAAACCTGAGCGCTGCTATCGCGAAGCAAGCGCCGCACCAAGGCTCCGCCAATGAAGCCAGCACCTCCGGTTACTAAAACCCGTTCAATCGTCTCGGGCAGCAGGACAGACATCAGCTTGAGGATGGCTGGGCGGAGCGTAATTGCTCAACCTCTTTGAAAACCGCAGCCAGTGCAATGAGCCAATGCTGTGGCTCCAGATCAAGCAGGCAACGGGTCTCAGTGCAATCCAATAGCGAATAAGAAGGCCTCATTGCTGGCGTGGGGTAATCAGCCGTCGTAATCGGTAGCACCTGAGCAGGACTATCAACAAGTGCCAGCTGCTTAACAAGTTCGCCCACAGCCTGCGCCACGTCATACCAACTCGATACTCCTGCATCACACCAATGCATCAGCGGCGGCAATAAAGCTCCCTTCTCAGCAATATCAATTAATCTCCAGCAGGCCTTCGCCAAGGTGAGCGTGCTCGTAGGACAACCGACCTGATCTGCGACAACCCGGATCTCCTCGCGCTCCTGATGCAGACGCATCATTGTAAGAGCGAAATTGCTGCCCACAGGCCCCATCAGCCAACTAGTGCGCAATATCAAGCCTCGGCCAACATCACCTAGTCGTTCTTCCACTGCCTCTTCTCCAGCAGCTTTACTAGCTCCATAGACCCCTAGTGGATCACGTGCCTGAGAAGGGCTATAGGGCCAGCCTTGGCGGCCATTGAAAACAAAATCTGTGCTCAGCTGTAGCAATCGGCCTCCAGTCTCCAAAAGCGACTCAGCGAAAGCTTGAGGAGCACAAGCATTAATTGCATAGGCCAAATCTGGCTCACTTTCCGCTTTGTCTACAGCCGTATAGGCACCTGCATTAAGCACCCAGTCAGGCCGATGGTTCAGCACAATGTCTCGACAGGCCTGCACATCGCCTAAATCGAGCTGTGCCCGGGTCGTGGCTATAAGCTCGATCCCATCAGGTTTAGCCGCAACAAGTGCCTGACCCAATTGGCCGGCCGCCCCTGTAAGCAAAACCTTCATGAGAACAAGTCTGCGCTCGTCACAGCTTCTGACAAGAGCGGAGACACCTCATCCTTGCTAGAGAGCTGTGGCAACCCAACGCTCTCTGGCCAGGTAATAGCTAAACGCTGATCATCCCAGCGGATCGCGCGTTCACACTCGCGACTCCAAAAATCAGTAGCTTTATAAAGAACATCAGCATACGTGCTCAACGTCAGAAACCCATGGGCAAACCCAACTGGCAGCCAAAGCAACTTATGGTTCTCAGCACTCAAATTAGCTGCGACCCACTGCCCAAAAGTTGGTGAATCCACGCGCAGATCGACAGCGACATCAAAGATCTCTCCCAACACACAACGCACCAACTTGCCCTGAGGATGTGGCGGCAATTGATAGTGCAGTCCGCGCAAAACACCCCTAGCCGAACGTGAATGATTGTCTTGCACAAAATCAGGAGCTTCCTGCCCATGACTGGCCAAAACGTT
>Ga0208411_1001023_pt1 | contig 19879 bp, 15 predicted proteins | sample ETN01SmetaG_4_FD_185793 | JGI IMG/M metagenome (GOLD analysis project Ga0208411, IMG submission 185793) | Marine microbial and viral communities from oxygen minimum zone, Eastern Pacific Ocean - ETNP2014F12-01SV261 (SPAdes) (version 2) | ecosystem: Environmental > Aquatic > Marine > Oceanic ... | reverse complement strand
AACTGTAACAGGGTATACATTCACCCCACAGGTCGCGGGCGCATGGCGGTGACTGCCAGTAGCCAGGTCAAACTCCGCATAATGCCAAGGGCAACCGACATGGTCATCTTTCATGTATCCCTCGGCCAGCGAGGCTCCGGCATGCGGGCAAGCATCATCAATGGCATGAAATTCCCCCGTCACATTAAATACTGCAATGCGCTTCTCACCAACCTCAAAAGCCTTCCCTTTGCCTTCAGCAATATCGTCCACCCTCGCAATGGTCACGGATGTGCTCATCACATCATCCCCAACTCCAATCGCGCTGCCTCTGTCATCATATCGCGATTCCACTGCGGTTCCCATACAAGTTCGACTTCAACCTCATCAACCGTTTCCACACAAAGAATCTTATTTTCCAAATCCGCCTGAATCGCCGGCCCCATCCCGCATCCAGGGGCGGTGAGAGTCATTTTTACACTCGCCTTGTGACCGCCAGACTCGAGCTCCTCAAGATGACAATCGTAAATCAACCCCAGATCAACGATGTTTACTGGAATCTCCGGATCGTAGCAGGTTTTCATTTGATCCCAAAGCTGCTTTTCCAGATCCTCAGAAGTCTCCGCCTTTCCAGCCTGCTCTGCAGGCGTAAGTTGCGCTTCCTTTCCGAGCGCGTCCCCATCTTTGCCATCAATGCGAAACATATTGCCGTTGACCACCACAGTAAAAGTACCCCCCAAAGATTGTGTGATGGTTGCAATTTCGCCTTTCTCAAGAGTCACTCTCGTTCCTGAGGGAACCACCGATACCTCCACCTCACGCTCGATCTCCACCTGTTCAGATCCCATCATATCGCCTTCTCCAATTCCGCCAATTCACGTACTCGCTGTACCATGGCATATACGCCATTCTTACGTGTTGGACTCAAGTGTGATGCAAGCTGTAAACGATCCAGTTGGGCCTGTCCATCAATGGCTAAAATCTCCACTGCTGTCTTGCCTGAATAGATAGCAAGCAACACGACAATGAGTCCCTTGACGATAAAGGCGTCACTGTCTGCAACGATATTAATGCAGCCATCCTCTGCGGGCTCAAGTTTCAACCACACCTGCGCCTGACATCCGTGCACACGGTTTTTCTCACAATGATCGGATTCATCAAGGGCCGGCAACTCTTTTCCCAGATCGATGAGATAGGCAAAGCGCGATTCCCAATCCCCGAGCAATTCAAAATTCTCGACCAACTCATCAATGCTGTAAGTAGCTGTGCTCACTAAGCAGACGTTTCCTCCAGCCGATCCCACACAAGCCGGTCTAGCTCTTCGCGGGCGGTTATACATTGAATTCGTTCAATGATCTCACCAGCAAAAGCGTGCATTATCAGCCGACGCGCAGTTTCCTCATCCAGCCCCCGGGCGCGCAGGTAAAATATCTGCTCGGCATTCATCTGACCGATCGTTGCACCGTGCGTGCACTTCACATCATCAGCGTAAATCTCCAACTGCGGTTTGGTGTCCACAGTGGCCTTATCGGACAACAACAGGTTTTTGTTCGTCTGCTTAGCGTCCGTCTTGGCTGCGCCTTTGCGCACATGGATACGTCCGTGAAACACGGCACGCGCATCGCCATCCAAGATCCCATTAAAATACTCATGGCTGTCGGAATGAGGCTGGGCGTGGTCCACCACCATGTGATGATCAATAAGCTGGCCAGTGCGCGGCAGATATAGGCCATTAAGCACTGTCTCAATACCAGTGCCATTGAGATGCGCACGAAGATTGTTGCGCGCGATACGGCCGCCAAGCGCAATTGAATGATGAGCCACGCAGGCATCACGACTCATCGTGGTATGTAGTGCCGACACATGGAAGGCGCCTGTATGTTCATCCTGAAACTTCACATGCTCTACCCGGGCATTATCACCGGCGTGGAGCTCGGTGACAGAATTATTGAAATAACCCGTGTTTGCCCCCTCCCAGCATTCCAACACAGTCAGCTGACCCCCAGCACCAACACGAATATAACCACGAACATTCGCTGTGGCACCTTCACTGCCTGAACTGAGATAATATACGCGCACAGGAATTTCGAGCTTCACATTGGCCGCCACGCTGATGAAAGGGCCATCAGTAAACGTCGCGACGTTCAAGGCACCAAAAGCATCACTTCCATTACCCAGGACAGGGCACTTCCCGTCTGATAGGTTTCGCACCTCTACCCCCTCCGGCAGATCGCTTACAGCAGATAAGGTTTTGGAAAAGTGGCCATTCACAAAAACCAGCTTTGGACCGTCAATCTCGGCAAACATACAACCATCAAGCGAGACGTTGGGGTCTGCCTCGGCAGCGATGAAATTGAGCTCGGTGATGGGTTTAACTGATGTGAAGCGCCAGTCTTCATCGCACTGAGCAGGGAAACCCAGCTCAGCAAAACGTGCACTGCCTTCTGTATCGCCTACCGGCAAGGCGGCGAGCAAACGATCTACTGCGTCATTACGAGTAGAGGCAACCATTAGACAGTTTGTTCCTCAGTGATCCAGTCATAGCCCTTTTCCTCCAGTTCCAAAGCAAGCTCCTTGGGCCCGGATTTCACAATGCAACCATCATAAAGGACATGCACATAATCCGGCACGATATAATCAAGCAGTCGCTGGTAATGAGTGATGACCAGTTGCGCGTTATCCTCCCTCCTGAGCTGGTTTACCCCATTGGCCACAATCTTGAGTGCGTCAATATCCAATCCGGAATCAGTTTCATCCAGTACGGCAAACTTGGGATCCAACAGAGCCATTTGTAGAATTTCTGCGCGTTTCTTTTCTCCTCCTGAAAACCCTTCATTCACTGAACGTTTCAGCAGAGATTCATCCAACTCCAGAAGCTCAATCTTTGCTCGCATGAGCTTAAGGAAATCCACTGCATCCAACTCTGCCTTTCCATGATGCGCGCGTACTGCGTTTACGGCCGTCCGTAAAAAGTAGGTGGTATTCACACCGGGGATTTCAATCGGATACTGAAAAGCGAGAAAGAAACCTTCACGCACACGCTCCTCTGGGCTGAGTTCAAGCAGATCGTGCCCCTCATAGGATACTTGATCAGCACTGATATCGTAACCCTCCCGGCCGGCAAGCACATGGGCGAGTGTACTCTTACCACTCCCATTGGGCCCCATGATCGCGTGCACTTCCCCGGCATTAACAGTCAAATTAATTCCTTTGAGAATATTCCTGCCTTCCACCCCAGCCTGTAAATTATTGATTTCGAGCATTGTAAATTCCTATCCCACACTCCCCTCGAGACTCACATTCATAAGCGCCTGAGCCTCCATGGCAAATTCCATGGGTAGCTCACTAAAGACCTCTTTGCAGAAACCATTCACAATCATGTTTACAGCATCCTGAGTTTCAATCCCGCGGGCATTGCAGTAAAAGATCTGGTCTTCCCCGATCTTGGAAGTGGTCGCCTCGTGTTCCACTTTGGCAGTGGAATTCTTTATCTCAATATAAGGAAACGTATGCGCCCCGCAGCGGCTACCAATCAGGAGTGAATCGCATTGTGTATAGTTACGCGCTTCCGCAGCATTCCTTCCCACCTGAACAAGTCCACGATAACTATTCTGCCCTTTCCCCGCAGAAATGCCCTTGCTTATAATCGTACTACGGGTGTTTTTGCCCTGATGAATCATCTTGGTGCCCGTGTCGGCCTGCTGTGCAAGATTGGTCAATGCCACGGAATAAAACTCACCCACCGAACCATCTCCATTCAGGATGACACTGGGATATTTCCAGGTAATCGCTGATCCCGTCTCCACCTGAGTCCAAGAAATTTTAGATCGGGCCCCTTTACAGACACCCCGTTTGGTCACAAAATTATATATCCCACCATTGCCATCCTCATCACCGGGATACCAGTTTTGTACCGTGGAATATTTTATCTCTGCATCTCCCAACGCCACCAATTCTACCACGGCAGCGTGCAATTGGTTTTCATCACGCATCGGAGCCGTACAACCCTCCAGATAACTCACGTGACTCCCTTCATCAGCCACAATCAACGTCCGCTCAAACTGACCTGTTTCTGCAGCATTAATCCGAAAGTATGTGCTCAACTCCAGCGGACAACGGACCCCTTTCGGGATGTAGACAAATGAACCATCGCTGAATACTGCCGAATTAAGTGTCGCAAAGAAATTATCCGTGTAAGGCACAACCGACCCGAGATATTTTTGAATCAGTTCGGGATGCTCGCGTACCGCTTCAGAAAACGAGCAGAAAATTATACCATACTGGGCGAGCTCTTCCTTATGGGTCGTTCCCACCGAGACACTATCAAACACCGCATCAACCGCCACGCCCGCCAACCGCTCACGCTCGTGCAAGGGCACCCCCAATTTATCATAGGTTTCAAGTAATTTGGGATCCACCTCATCCAGACTCTTTGGACGATCCTTGTCTTTGGACCCCGGCGCCGAGTAGTAGCTGATGGCCTGATAATCAATTGGTTCATACTTAACCTGCGTCCAACACGGCTCTTCCTGCGCCTGCCAATGCCTGAATGCCTTCAATCGCCACTCGAGCAACCATTCCGGCTCCTCTTTCTTGGCCGAGATATGGCGAACCACATCCTCATCCAAACCTGGGGGCAGGGTATCGGTTTCCAGGTCGGTGTAAAAACCCCATTTATATTCCTGCCCAACGAACTGGTCGATGACCTCGTTTTCATTATTCATGGGCCCACCTCCTTGCCCGCACAATCAGGACACACTCCACGCATGTTCATCTCGACCTGCGCTATTTTGTAACCGCCCGGCACCTTAAAGCCACTCGACCGCGGTTTTGCTGTCCCTTCCAGGTCCGTCACGGCCCCGCAAACCTCACAAAGAAAATGGGCATGCTCATGCATATTCGGGCAATACCGCGTAGCGACGCGATCCAAGTGCATTTGCCTAATCAGGTTATGCTTTACCAGCGCATCGAGGCAGTTATAGACGGTGGCCATGGAGATATCCGGCTTCTCCTGCTTCGCCCGCATAAAAATCTCATCAGCTGTTGGATGTTCCTTGGCATGACCCGATAAAACCTCATAAACAAGGCTTCGCTGAGCTGTCGGACGCAACCCGGCCTCAGCGAGACGAATCTCCACCACACTCCGCTCGCGACGCGGAGGCACAAATACTGTACGGGCCTTGACGTTTTTCATGCGTAGGGAGAAACATTCATGAACAAAGTGAGACAGTCAATAATATTTAGAATAATTCTAAATTGAAATCTCAATAAGTTCTCTGAGAAAAGTGCTATGTTGGGTTTCTTGAGCTCCTTAGGCCTCTTTGAAGGCGGCTATCTGCTCGTTGATGAGCCCTGCTCCACGTTCAAGCAGCTCATCACGTGTCAGCTCCCCATCCGCCAGCTTCTTGAGCACAGCCTTTTGAGCAGCATAATCCTCATTTTCTATGCCGGCACGACTCTGCAACATACGCCAGGCTTTACGGCGCTCAATATGGAACAGGACCATCTGACGGCTCACTGTGTAGTACTTGAATTTTCCATTGATCTCCGCTTTAAAATACACTCCCCAATCAGGCACGTAGGCGGATTGACTTTCATCAAATACGCGACGATAGGTCACATCCTGCTGCGTCACGAGCGCAAGCATATTGTCGATATGAATGAACTCACTAGCCTGAGCCTCGGGAATTTCCTTTAGGTGACGGCGAAAGCGGGCCTCGGTAGTAGCCCAGTGGGCAACCGTGTAGTTGTACTTGTCGCCGGTACTCTTGTACTTTGTTTCCCACCAGTCACGCTTGATAGAGGGATTCCCTTTAAGCTCGAACCCTTCCTGCAGGGTCTCTCCAGAACGCGGATTGTAGACAAACTCCGGCATCCCACGACTATCACGAATCATCCTTGCCTGATCAGCACTCATGTTGTCACCCACTCCGTGCTCAGGCTGACAGGATGTATAGCATTGATAAAAGGCTGTGCCACGATACTCAAGCCCATCAATCATGGCCTTATACATCTTGGCTGAATTGGCCATAGAAACCTGGGCAATGAAGGGGGAACCATGTCCAGCCGTGAAGGTCTCGGCGACACTCTTTTTCTCGATGAGCTTCCCTTGAGACGCAACACCAAACTGGTTCATATCATACCCTCCCAACATATTGGAACTGTCGGAGTTCTGACCGCCGGTATTGGAATAGACCTGCGTATCGAGCATGAGTAATTTCACGTTGGGCCGATTTTGCAGCACCACCTTGGACACATTCTGAAACCCAATGTCGCCCATCGCCCCATCTCCACCGACTGCCCATACCTTGGGCATTTCTCTAATTTCCTGATCGGTCATGAGGGTGTCATCCAAGTGGGTCAACTCAAAGTATTCGCGCTCACTACTCACCTTGTCCTCGCGTTCGAGTAGCGCAGTAGCCAATCGTTCCGGCGTCACAGAACGGCGGGCGTGATTAAGTACAGCTGATTCGCCGATCAACCAACTGATGGTGGCCCCATCCTGAAATAGCGAATTCATCCAGGGATAGGGGTGCGGATTGGAAGGCGGCGTGGAACCATACACGGTATTACATCCAGTATGGGCCCCCATATACATGGTACTCATGCCGTTGGCTAAACGCCCATCAACTGCCTGCAGGTCACGATGATTGAAAGCATCCTGCTTCATCACGGCCACCAATGCGTCAACCACTTCCTGATCGGTTATCTCTCCGTGTTTTTCCAAACGGTGAGCGGTGTCCTTATCATTCTCACCGCCCAATCCCATCACTGAGTGGGCAACACTCCGTTTAAACCAGTTATACTCATCCTCACTACGAACCTTGAGCGCCTCAAGTCTGGTTACTCCGTTCTCCTCCATACTGTTAGCCTTCTCACGCAAACGAGCAGCTTTATTATGATAGAGTGGCCGCATGTAGGCCTCGGTCACTGAGGCGGCTGCACGCAATACACTCTTCTCCCCGCACCCCGCACAGGCTCCGTCACCGGAAACCAAAGCCTCATAATTACGGCGCACCATCAGATGATTTCGCAGGGCAGCTTCACGAGAGGTTTCAGGACTTTCATCCTGATAAAGGCCAAGAAACTTTTGATTGGTATCTGGCAAAAGGCGACTGAACACCTGAGCCGTGGTCAAGTCCGCATTCAGCTCAGGCGTCTCGGAAACCATGCGCAGAGCATCGTGTTCCCCACACACCTGCACGCACTCGCCGCATCCCTTGCAAAGGTCGCTGACAAAAATCGAAAAGATACCTCCATTACCGGGATTCTTCTTCTCTACACTCCGGTAGATAGCAGTAACATCGTTATATGCCAGGGGGAGCTTATCTATGATTTGAAGGAATTCATCCCGTGCCGCAACGTCGATCTCAGTAAGCTGACCTACTTCCGCACGCAGAATATCCTTGAAAGGTTCCTTGGTCTTCGAGGCGACATTCTCATTCATTTTTGCGCGGCAACGCTCATCCAACCCTGCCACCTCATTAAGTAATGCCTTCGCCGCATTCTCATCACCAACATAATTACGAACGGCCGTAACGAGAATAGTGCTGATATCCTGCGCGGTATTTGGTAAAGCCGTATCCGGACAGGAAGTAATACACTCCATACATTGGGTGCAATTCTCGGCGATATAAACCGGGGTTTCTCGGCGGGCAACATATTTGCTTTGTGTCGCTCCGCTTGCCGACCCCATTACCGACAGGCTTGCAAACGCTCCTGAAGGCTGATGGTAACCCAGATCGTTGCGAAATTCAGAATCGAATTTCTCCATGGTCTGGAAAGGGGCACGGGCTTGGCCTTCAGGCATGGGACAACTTGGGCACCCGCTCGCATCACAACCTGCGGTTGCCGGCATCTGGGTATCAGTCGCCGTTTTGGGAGCAAGCATGGGGTTACGCATATTGGAGGTGTCGTCATCCTCAATTTCCCCGTACTTGATTTCCTGTACCTGTTCAAAACCTCCAACCATTACCTTCATGTTGGACTCAACCACCGCCGCTCCAAATCGGCCAAACTTCTTCTCATACTGGTTATGGACAATCTCGCTATATTCCTCCTCACCAATGTTATGGTTCTGAAGGAAAGGGGAGACCTTAAAGAAGGCCCCAAGGAAGGTGTTGCCCTGCATACGGAGTTGCAGATCTGCACGGTTGGTAGCCCCACGGGCGATCTCAAAACCCGGCAGGATAAACACGCGAATGTTGTTATCCTGAATATACTGCCGGTGTCGGGCAGGGATACGTTGCCACGCGGTCTCGGGAGTTTCACTCGATTCCCAAACTATACTCCCACCCTTATTGATGCCTTCCAGCGGATTGGTGTGGGTGAAAGCCTTGGGATCGCAGCAAAGCACCACGTCCACGTGGTTGAGCTCGCAGTTTACCTGAATACGCTCAGGAGCCACCGTCAGGAAATAGTTAGTAGGTGCCCCTTTCTTCTCCGAACCGTACTTCGGGTTGGCCATAATGAAGAGTTTATCCTCCAGTTGACCTAAATCATCATAAGAAGGGTTACGCTCGGAAATAATCTGGCCAAATTTACCGATAATTTCCCCCAGATTTTTGCCGGTGGTAATCATTCCCCAACCCCCGATCGAATGGAAACGGACAGCAATCGCCCCTTCTGGAAGCAGGGACGGTGTATCCTTGGAGATCACGCTGTAAGGATGGTCGATGCCGAGGGTAAAATATGTTTCACCATCGGCAGCACTCTTGCCGTCCTTACGAACTGTGCTACCGGTGGCAAATTCGTAAGCTCCAAGGGTGTGCTCGGGGCGAAAATCACGCGAACCAAGTCCATAACTACCGCGAAAAATACGAGGCGTTTGCTCAAGCGTAATGGAAGGCAGGGTTCCGCCGTAGCGGGAAGCCTCTTGGCCTTTACTCAATGTGGTGCGAATATCACGACCCAACGGATTATCACCAGACATACCCTCATCGGTACGCTCAAGCACAATTACGTTCTTCTTACCCCGCAAGGCATTGATAACCGCCGCTTCAGGGAAAGGCCGAATGACATTAATATGAATAGACCCCACCTTGGCGCCGCGTTGCTCGCGCAGATAATCGCATGCCGCTTCAACATTCTCTGCAGCACAACCCAACGACACGAATACTGTATCTGCATCCTCTGTTCTGTATTCTTGGATCAGTCCATAACGGCGACCCGTCAATTGAGCAAACTCATCGTAACATTGTTCAAGAAACCCAAGGATTGGCTCATTGAAGTTATCACGGCGGGCCACCACCCCATTCATATGATGTTCCTGATTCTGCACCGGCCCTAAAAGAACCGGATTCTTTAAATCCAACATTTCAGGCACACGACGGCGCGTGGGCCCAAATAACTCTCGCTGCGCCTCAGTTGGGCAGTCAATCTGGTCGTCGGGTGCCCCCAGATACTCACGCAACAAGTCTGCTTCAGGCGCCCGGTAGGTACGCTCAGAATGAGTGGTAAGCATCCCATCCTGAATGTTCATCCCGGGATTCAGTGCCAACTCACAGCACTTACGTAAAATAACCGCCTGATCGGCCACCTGCTGGGCATCGCGCCCCATCAACATCGTCCAACCGATGTCCAGTGCCGCATTAAAGTCATCATGACCACAGTGAACATTGAGGGCGTGCTTGGTGAGGGCGCGGGCTCCAACCTCCAGAACCATCGTCGAGAGTTTACCCGGGGCGTGGTAATACTGCTCCATCGCATACACAAGGCCCTGTCCAGAAGTGAAGTTTACGGTGCGCTTGCCGGTCATAGCCACCGCGGTTGCACCCCCTTGCGCTGCATGCTCTCCCTCTGCCTCGATGGACAGCTTTTGATTTCCCCACACATCCAGGGCCCCTTCCGCGAAAGCCTGCTGGTAAATCTCTCCGCCTTCTGTGGAGGGGGTTATTGGGTAATAGACCCCTCCTTCAGTGATACGTGTCTCCACCCATTGGGCCACCAGCTGGTTGCCGTTGCAGGTCACCGGAATACCTGGATACTTTGGTTTACCGGCACCCGAGCTCACGGGAGCCATTTCCTTTTCTGCGGTTTGATTCGCCATCTAGTAAATCAGCTAATGTATCCTTGGTAAATTAAACGGGTTGGTTAGAAAGCAAAATTACTCCCTGTGGGAGAGTTTATCGACAATAATACAGAAGCTCTTTCAAGGTTTGCATCCTTATTACGCTTTCGCGGTGAGGAAGACTAGCGACGAGCGACATCGGTGGCAATCCTATTTAAAACCACCCAGATTGTTTACAAAACGACCAAAAACAGCCAAAATAGACCCGTGCTTATCGCATCTACAAATGGCTCCCTGCCTCGAGTGAGGCAGCATCCCTATGAGGCACAGTTAGATGCGCTGGAAACCGTGCTCTGCGCGGACACCCTCACTCAAGTCCTAGGGCTGGCGCCACTTCAGTCAATCGCAGACCTTGAAAGTCTGCTGGAGTGCTACCAGACAACCCTGCTCGAACCGATTGAGCTACCAGCCATTAGTCGCTCCAGCAGGATGGTTGCTCGTGGCCACGCCGACGAACTCATTGCGCTGGATCAGAATTTTGGCGGCCTACACCCCGAGTGGTTACTCCTCATGCCTGCCAGCACACGCATGGGACGCGATTATCTGAATCGCCTTCGTCCTCTTCAAGATGAACGGGTTGTCCAAAGATTCAATGAATCGGTAAGATACAACCGAAGCCCGGGACACCACCTTACGGTGTTTGGACTCACTATGGCTGTTTTTTCGATCGCCCGGAGGCAGGGATTGGCTGAATACGCCCAGTTCGCATTGGAAGCAGTCGTATCCACCGCCGCCGGAAAATTGAAGATCACCCAGGAAGAACGCAACACCATCCTTGACCGGTTCCAAACCCGGCTCCCTCAAACCATCAAACGCATGGTGGCGTGAAATCAGGCCAGTTCTGCGTTCGAGTAGACGCTTTGCACGTCGTCATGATCCTCGAGTAAATCAACAAGCTTGTTAACCTTTTCCAGTTCAGCCTCACTGCTCACTGGCGCAGTCATTTCAGGCAATGCAGTAATCTCCGCAGTCTCCATTGCGATGCCTTTTTCTTCGATTGCCTTGTGGACGGCTTCAAAATCCTCTGGAGCTGTTAACACCTCATAGCCTTCTTGCTCCGATTTAAAATCCTCAGCCCCAGCCTCCAGCGCAAGTTCCATCAGTTCATCCTCATTTGCATTATCCCGGGTAATCATGATCTGGCCTTTACGGTGAAATAAACGGGAAACCGATCCGGCAGTCGCAAGTTTCCCATCATTACGGATAAGAATCGCCCGCACGTCTGCCGCAGTCCGGTTCCGGTTATCCGTGGAGATTTCACATAGAATCGCTGCCCCATGTGGGCCGTAAACTTCGTAAGTCAGTTCCTCAAAACTTGCCGCACCCCCTTCGCCGGTCCCGCGGGCAATGGCCCGCTGAATATTGTCAGCGGGCATGTTGGCTCCACGCGCCTTAAGTAAAGAGAGTCGCAGACGCGGGTTCATATCCGCATCACCACCACTCAGACGTGCAGCAATGGTGATTTCCCGGGCGATCTTCGCAAAAACCTTGCTACGCTTTGCGTCCTGCCGCGCTTTAACGTGCTTAATATTGGCCCATTTACTGTGTCCTGCCATTGCTAAAAGTGAACACCAAGCAAAGCACCGGCAAAAGAAAAAAGGTGGAAAAGCTCTAGGTAATTATGTCGTGAATGACATCCCCAAAGACATCAGTTAGACGTACATCACGACTGTTATGCCGGTAGGTAAGCTTCAGATGATCGAAACCCAATAGATTCAAAATTGTGGCATGAATATCATGCACGTGCACGGGATTATGGATGGCGTTCATGCCCAGATCATCCGTTGCACCATAACTCAAGCCACCTTTAAGACCGCCACCGGCCATCCATAAGGTAAACCCTCGGTGATGATGGCCTCTTCCAATCTTCACCTCACGGTTTGCCTCTTCAAAGGGGGTTCGCCCGAATTCCGTGGCCCAAACGATCAATGTTTCATCGAGCATCCCGCGCGCTTTCAGATCAGTGATCAGTGCGGTGATGCCCTGATCTGTGCGAGCTGCGTTTAACCGGTGATTACCGATAAGGCCACCTCGGTTGCCATGAGCATCCCACCGACGGCCGGTTGCACCATCGAGAATCTCCACGAAACGCACTCCGTTTTCCACTAGCCGCCTCGCAGTAAGGCAGTGCTTGGAAAATTGGTTGTCACCATAAAGTTCATGCATGAACTTGGGTTCACGAGAAAGATCAAACACCTCAGTGGCACTCTTCTGCATTTTGTAGGCCATCTCAAAAGCCTCTATTCGCCCGGTAAGTGCAGGCTGTGTGGGATAGCGGTCTCGATGTAAGCGGTTCAATTGATTGAGCGTCTGCAAAAATTTAGCCTGTAGCTTCGGGTTAAGACCCTTTCGAGGGCTCAGGTTTGGAAAAGGCTGTTTCCCTTCAGCAACCTGAGCCACCGCTGCCTGATGTCGCCCGGGCAGCATGCCTTGTTGGAAGACTTGATCTCCGGCGGTACTCACACCGTCTTTCATCACCACGTAGGCAGGCAAATCCGCACGTTCGCTGCCTAGACCATAGGTCACCCACGATCCCATGCTGGGAAAACCAGCGCGTTGGTGACCGGTATGCCAGATGATTTCTCCCACCGAATGAATAGCCGAATCGGTATGAACCCCTTTAAGGAAGGTGATTTCGTCCACCACAGAGGCTAGGCGCGGAAAGATTTCACTCACCCAGGCACCGCATTGACCGTGCTGTTTGAAATTAAAAACCGGCGGGAGGATTTGGCATTTCTCCACTGTTTTCTCTGGGTTAAACCCCTGCAGGTCATTCTCAGAAAAAATCTCCGAAGCTTTTTTGCCCGCCAATTCCTTGAGCTTGGGTTTATGGTCAAAAGTTTCCAGATGACTGGCTCCCCCACACATGAAGAGTAAAATCACATTTTTCGCACGCGGTCGATGATGCGCCGGTCGCGGAGGTAACGCTCCACGCGCCTCAATCGCCAGCATCTCGTTCAAAGCCAACCCGCCCAAACTCAACTGACCCAGAAACTGTCGACGATCAATGTGCAGTGATTCGTTCATCAGTTCACGTAAATGAATTCATTAAGACCCAAAATCAGATGCGCCAGTTGGCGCAGCGGTTCCTGCCCTCCTTCACCCATCAGTTTCAATCCTATCCCAATTTCTACAGTGCTCGCAGGCCGTGAAAGAGTAAGCAGATAAAGATGCTTTAGCTGACTCTCAGGCTTATTCCCTGCCTCAGTTTGCACACGCTTGGCCAAATGCCCGGCCAAATCCCAAACCAACGGGGCATTCAAGGCAAAGAGTGCGCCTGCAGGCGTGGCGCCTGTGGTGCGAGCCCCCACACTCCGGGAATAATCAGGAGGATCAAACAGGCTCAAGGTCGGGTGTTTGGCTGACCGGTGGGCCTGCAGATAGATGGAACGACGCCAACTATTAGATTCATCCTTAACCTTCTTGCGGGCGTGCCCGATTGAGATACTCGGGCCGTACATGTCCGGTTTAAGCACACCGGCTACGGTGAGCAAAGAATCACGAATCGCTTCAGCCTCCAGCCGGTTCGGTCGCCAGTGCCAAAGCAAAGTATTATCTGCATCCACCTTCATGGGGGAGGTATCGACTGAGCCTGCCTGCCGGTAACTAGCGCTCTTAAGAATCAACCGGTGAATGGGCTTGAGACGCCAACCGCCTTTAATCAATTGACCCGCAAGATAATCGAGTAAACCCCGGTGCGTTGGTGGAGTGCCTTGATTTCCAAAGTCGTTGGGCGTTTTGACCAACCCCTGTCCGAAATGATGATGCCAGAGGCGGTTTACAATCACCCGCGCCAGGAGTTGGCCGGCTCCATTTTCAACATCCGTCAGCCAATTTCCCAAGGCTGCCAACTCACTCTTGGCTGAATTACGCCAATGAGAATCTTCCTTGCGCGACAACACTTTAAGAAATCCGGGATTAACTTTTTGCTCGGGCGATTGCCAGCTGCCTTTATTTAAAACGCGCGGTTCCGTGATCTCTAATGCAATTCGTTTCTTCGATGCCTGCGGCGCTTCCTTAACCTGATCAAAGAAAGTAGCGGTAAACTGGTAGTACTCCTCGGTCGACATCGGATCAACCGGGTGATCATGGCACCGCGCGCAACCGAAGCTGATACCGAGGAAAGCCGTCCCGGTGGTGGCCACCATGTCATCGAGCCGGTGGAACTGCTTGTCGTTCGGGTTCGCGTTATCCTGCAGCCGAGGCCCCAGTTGAACAAACTGCCCCAGCTCCTTGTGCTTTGGGTTCGGCACAAAATGAAAACGTACGAATTCATCAAAAGGCACATCCTCATTGAGCGCACGAATCACCGCATCCCGGAAACGCCACGCATTGGTCCGCGGTTTATCGTTGTTCACCGTGAGATGTCCTGTGCTCTCACCGAAGCGCACGACATCGAGCCAATGCCGACCCCAGCGTTCACCAAAGCGCGGGCTGGCCAGCAGGCGGTCGATGAGTCGCTCGTAGGCTTGGGGTTTCTGATCGGCAAGGAACCGCTCAATTTCCTGCACGGTCGGCGGCAAGCCGGTGAGATCAAACGTCACGCGCCTAATCAAAGTATAGCGATCTGCCTCAGGCTGGGGCTTTAGATTTTTGGCAGCCAACTTGGAGAGAATGAAGCGATCAATAGGGGTGCGACTCCATGAATCTCCCTTTTTTTGCGGCACAACCGGGGTGGCCAACCGCTCCAAACTCCAGAGCTTTGACTTTTCCTCCGATGCTGCCGTGAAGGGAATGCAATAAAGGAGCAGGAAAAGATTGCTGATTATCAGGCCCTTCATCACGACCCCAGTTTGCAGGCTTGACCCCGCCTCGTCCATCTCCAGTTTGTCTTTCAACCTTTCCATTCACAGGCTTGACCCCACTGCCGCGACAGGCATCATCACCCCACCTCATTTTATCATGAAATATCTCCTTATTTTTCCCCTTTTAGTTGCCTTTAATACCCAGGCCGACTGGACCGTAAAGCCCGCCCCCAACCCCAAGGCCCCCGGCGAAGGTTTGGCCATTCAATTCAGTGGCAAACCCGTTGCCCACTTTGTCTTTGGTGAAGGCCAAAAGAAACCTTTCCTGCACGTGTACGGCGCCAAAGGCGAGCTTCTTACCAACCCGGGCGTGGGCCCCAACGGCAAGGACTTTGGCCGCTACCCGCACCACCGCGGCATCTATATCGGTTGGCGCATTATTTCTGAAGGCCAATTTGACCTGTGGCACATCCACAAGGGTGAGATCATGCGCGTTAAAAAGATTAAAAGCGCCAAGGCAACTGAGAGTGGGGTCACCATCGTGGCCGATATCGAGTGGCGTACCGGCAAAGTAGGCAAGAGTGATGATTTGCTGATTTCAGAAACCCGTACACTGGTCGTCTCCCAAAATAATGAGGGCCGCACCCAGGTGGATTTCCATACCGAGCTAACCGCCGCCCGCGACCTCACCCTCGGTGGGGATCTGCAGCATGCCGGTTGCCATTTCCGCGCCCACACCGAGGTGGCCAATAAATCCACCAAGTACACCAGCTACCTGTGGGAGCCTGAGGGCAAGAAGGCCGGAAACGGTAAGATTCTGAGCAAGGAATGGAAATGGAACCGCCTTCAATTTCCCATTGGCGGCAACTGGTATAGTGCCACCCAATTTAACTCCCCCCATCAGCCGGTGGAGGAACTTTCCTGGCGGGATTACGGCCGGTTCGGCTTCTTCTTCAAGAAAGACCTTAAGAAGGGTGACGTGCAGAAGCTAGCTTACCGTTTCCACATCGCACCGAGCGAAGCACCCCAGCTGGAAAGTGAACCTCCTCAGGTCTCCAAGGAGCAGGAAAAAACATGGCGTGCCGCCGCCCAAAGTGCATACAAAAACTTTGTGAAGAGCTTGAAGTAACCCAAAATCCATCCGTCTAATTTAAACCAAAACTGATATGATCAAGAACCTTATCTCCTCTTTCGCCCTCCTCAGCCTCAGTTTCAGTGCACTGGCAGGTGACTGGACCAACTGGCGTGGGCCCAACTACAACGGAGCCACCACAGCCACCGGTCTGCCAACAAAATTTTCCAAGACCAAGAATATCGCCTGGAAAACCTCCCTGCCCGGTGCCTCGGCCGCCACCCCGATTGTAGCCGGCGACCGGGTGTTTTTAACCGCCGCCCAGATTGAGGACTCAGGCAGCGGCAAGGGTCGGCTGCTGGCCATGTGTCTGGACCGCAAGAGCGGCAAGATCCTCTGGGAACGCAATGCGGGCAGCGGCTACCGCCCCAATGGGGATGGAGCCGACTACCGTCTGGATAACCGCACCAATTATGCCTCCCCTTCTGCAGTGACTGACGGTGAAGTGGTCGTCTTCTTTTTTGGTAATGGTGACCTGATTGCCTACAGCCTAAAGGGAGACCTGGTCTGGCGTCGTAATATCCAGAAGGACTATGGGGATTTCACCTTCCAATGGACTTTTGCCGCCACTCCCACGCTCTATGAGGATAAACTGTACCTTCCCATCCTGCAGCGTGATGAGCAGGTGAAGGGTCGGGGCAAGGCCAATAACCCGTCCTACATCCTCGCCATGGACCCCAAGAATGGCAAGACGCTCTGGAAACATGTCCGTCCTTCCGATGCCAACAAGGAATCGTTGGAATCTTTCGGCACAATCATCCCCCATAATGGTGAACTTCTGATTGCAGGCGGAGATGTCCTCACCGGTCATGACCCGGAAACCGGCAAGGAACACTGGCGATGGGGTACCTGGAATCCCGGTCACCGTGAGCAGTGGTGGCGACTGGTTCCCTCACCGGTTGTCGGTGATGGGGTGGTACTGGTGTGTGCCCCCAAAAAACAACCGGTTTATGCGATTACCCCCGGCAAAAAAACAAAGCTGGCCTGGAAAAGTGAAGGGCAGATCAGCAACAACAAGGACGTACTCACCAGTGATGTCTGCACGCCGCTCTTTTATGAAGGTAAATTCTTTGTTGTGTATGGAGAAGGCCGAGACAAAACCATGGCCGCCTGCGAACCCAAAACCGGCAAGATTCATTGGACAACTAATCTGGAAAGTCGAAAGCTGGTACGCTGCTCCCCCACTGCTGCCGATGGGAAAATCTATGTGCAAAACCATGGTGGCGAAGTCTACGTCATTGAGTCCAAGAGCGGGAAAGTTCTCAACCGCACCGAGATGGGTGAAAGCGGTGATGACCAGACCCGCTCGAGTATCGCCATTGCCGGCAAACAACTCTTTATCCGGACCAACGGCATGATTTACTGCGTGGGCAAATAACCCAGCTTAAGTAGAACCCTTCAAACGTCCCGATTAACGGGGCGTTTTTTTGTGTGTACGCCGTACTGTAAGCTATGGCTAGTCACCGAACAGGGAACTTTCCAACGGTAACAGTTTTGGGAACCCCTTGATCCGGCAACAAAACAAACCTCAAGCCATAACGTTTTCCCAAAAGCTCCCGGCTGCGTTTTACGCCCAGCACACAAGCAGCGGTAGCATAGGCATCACTCTCGATACAGGTGGAAGCCACCACCGTACAACTGCCGATCCCTTCAACCGGACGCCCCGTGCGCGGATCGAGTAGATGGCCATAGCGTTTGCCATTTTCAATGAAAAAATTCTCGTAGTTACCTGAAGTACTCAAAGCCCCATCCTGAAGAGACACTTCAACCCGCTTGCCTTTTTTTTGTGGATCCTCAATGAACACGGTCCAATGGGTTTTACCCGGAGGCAATCCCATCACCCGCAGGTCTCCTCCAGCCTTGATCATCGCATTCTTAATTCCTGCTTTTTTTAGGGCCTCAATCGCCCGGTCCACCGCATAGCCCTTCCCAAAACCGCCCGAATCAATCGACATACCTTTGACTCCAAACTCCAATCGTTCGTTTTTGAGAGTCACCTTCTGGTAATCCACAAGTTCCAGCACCGGCTTGAGTTCATTGGGGCGGGGCAACCGGTATCCTTCTTTTTTGATAAACCCCCAGAGACCAACCAAGGGACGAATGGTGGGATCAAAGGCTCCCTTCGTTTGTTTGGATATCTCAAGAGCCTGATTAAGAACCCGATTTAATTCCTGATTAACTGGCCCACCTTTATTGGCCCTGGCCAATTCACTATCGGTCCGGTGAATACTTAAAAGACGATCCGCTGAACGGAATTCACCGAATGCCGCATTGATGGCAGCCTGAGCCTTTTGTGGCCCAGTGAATACAGTTACTGAAACAAAGGTGCCCAGATGCGGCTGCAACCGCGTAATGGGCTGAAGACCCTCAGTCCTTGGCGGTGCGCTTTGACAAGGCGCCACCAGCCACCAGAGCAGGATGCAGCACCACATCCCACGTATGACACACCCGCTTGACCCCGCGGGTGATTCCGCGGCAAGAGAGGGTGGCTCCACTGATTTTATGAATGCCATCATTAAGATCTATTTTTGCTGCCGCATTTTTCCCGATAAATTGCTTCCGCCACCCTTCCCGCCGCACTTCGTATCCCCAGCTTTCACGGTAGCTCAGAATCTCGACCTGCTTGACCTTGCCTTCAGGCGTTAGAGCGATCACATAATCAATATACTCGTGCTTACCAATACACCGGTCAAAAGCCAATACTCCAATCACCGTATTATTCTTGTAAGCCACCCCAAACCAAATACCCGGGTCGATTACCTTTAGGCGACTGGATTCATGGATTTTCTTGATCTCCTCCATGGAATAACGATGGGTCTTCCATTCAAACTTGTCGGCAAGAGGAAAACAGACTTTTTCAGCCTGCTTCGGAGTGAGATAGGTCCTTGCCTTAAGTGAAAAAGCACACATCCCAATCGCCATTGCGACCAACAGAAGAGGATGGTTTGCGCGTATTCTTTTCATTCTTCCAAGGCGTAAGCCGGCACCCGCTAAAACGGAGTACCGACTAAAACCGCAGTAGATAACTAAATGACCTTAAACTGTGTTTAGGGACGGTGGCACCCCTCTCGGGGTGCCTCCTATTGGTTTATCGCAATTGGCTAATTAAGATGCCTCCTGCAAATTACTTTTCTCTAGAACTGCATCCCAATACCGAACTGAATTTCGTCGGAGTCGGAATCCCGATCATCAAAATAAGAGAGCTTTATCTCCCAATTGTCGCCAAACTTATACATGGCGCCGTAGGTGATATACTCCTTTTCACTTCCTTTTCGATCATACTTCTCATGACGAATAAAAGGAACCAGCTCATTATCACCCCGGGGGATGTGATAAGCCGCCTCGAGGCGATGACCTGTAATTTCATCATATGCAAGACCTGATGCTAATACAGTCGGGGTATCAATATCCCACATGGCATAGTCCGCAATCAATTCCAGACCCTTCAACGAGCCTTCAGTGAAGTTATAGCTGACCTCAACGTCATACAAACCCATGTCCGTTTCGGCATCACTGGTGTTGGAATATGATGTCTGATAAGTAGATACGCTTCCGGAGAAGCCCCCTTTATCGTAACCTAACCTTAACGTATAAGCGATATTGCTGTTATTATATGACTCTGAAACACCGGGACGAGTACCGCGAACATCCCATCCTGCAGCCGTCTCAGTAGCGTACTTTGAGGTTAAGCCTGAAGAAAGCAACACGTTGTAGCTCAATCCATCGGCTACACTGGGCAGGTCCCCATAAATACCGGTTGAAGCCTCCATCCAAGTTGAAGGGATCACGTACTTGTACAAACGAGGACGGTATACCGAATAGAACTGGTCCGGCTCGTGGTTCTGGTTAATGGTGCCCACGGGAATCAATGAAATACCGAAGGACCGCCAGGTAACATTCTCACTTACCTGAACATCGATGTACATCTGCTCCAGCTCAATCTCACCATCAAAC
>Ga0208411_1001022_pt1 | contig 19882 bp, 17 predicted proteins | sample ETN01SmetaG_4_FD_185793 | JGI IMG/M metagenome (GOLD analysis project Ga0208411, IMG submission 185793) | Marine microbial and viral communities from oxygen minimum zone, Eastern Pacific Ocean - ETNP2014F12-01SV261 (SPAdes) (version 2) | ecosystem: Environmental > Aquatic > Marine > Oceanic ... | reverse complement strand
CATTTAATAATGCTTTAATAAGATTAGTCCCAATAAATCCAACTCCACCAGTAACTAAAAATTTCATATAAATAAAACTAGTTAATAATACATTTTTCTCTTAAACATTCAATTAGAACTGCTACAGAATCATCTATAGATAAATTATCTAAACTTATCTCAGAACTTAATGGCTCTTCATACGGAGCATCAATTCCAGTAAAACCTTTTATTTCTCCAGCTATTGCCTTTTTATATAGCCCTTTTGGGTCTCTTTTTATACACTCCTCAATAGGTGTATTAACAAAAACTTCCACATAATCTTTACCAATAACATCTCTTGCAGAATCTCTGTCTTCTCTATATGGAGAAATAAAGGCAGTCATAACAATTGTGCCAGAATCAGCAAAAAGCTTAGCCACTTCACTAATTCGTCTTATGTTTTCTTTTCTAGATTCCGGAGAAAATCCTAAATCCTTATTAAGCCCCATTCTTACATTATCTCCATCTAAAATATATGTTCTTAATCCTTTTTTATTTAATTCTACATCAAGCTTATTGGCAATAGTAGATTTTCCTGAAGCAGAAAGACCAGTAAACCAGATAACTATTCCCGGATGTCCATTATTTTTTTCTCTTTGTTCCCTGGATACTAAAAAGTTATGCTTGGTAAGATTTGTAGACATTTAATGTTTTTTAAAGAACGCAAATCTACTAAATTAATTATGCTATTTTAAAAGAAGTTTTATTAATTAATTTTGGAAGATTAATTTCTTACCAAAATAAATGGTGGCCCAGGGAGGATTCGAACCCCCAACCCTCAGAGCCGAAATCTGATATTCTATCCAGTTGAACTACTGAGCCAATATTTTAATTTAAATTATTTCTAACAATAGTAGATATAGTCTTGCCATCGGCTTTACCCATTAATTTCTTTGTAACTATTCCCATAACCCTACCCATATCTTTCATGCCTTCTGCACCAGTTTCATCTATTACTTTTTTTACTTCATTCTCAACCTCTTCTTCACTCATAGCCTCAGGAAGAAACTCCTCAATTACTTTTATTTCATCTAATTCAGGCTGTGCTAAATCCATCCTATCCTGATTCTTGTAGATATCAGCACTATCTTTTCTTTGTTTTACCAATTTCTGAAGGATTTTAAGCTCATCCTCATTTGAAATCTCATCACTTGATCCCTTTTGTGTTTTTTGGAGAATTATTGCTGATTTAATAGCCCTCAACGCTCTTAGTGAGGTTTGATCTTTTGACTTCATAGACTCCTTCATTGCTGTCATAATTTTATTTTCAAGACTCATAAATTTTTTGTTTTAGTTTAATCTACATTATCATGTAGAAACGAGTTATTTTTTCTAAGTTGAATATCTTCATTTTCATCTATATCAAGAGTAAACCTTGAGCGTTCCTCTTCAGAAGAATGCTTAGTTTCTTCTAAATCAACCCCATGTCTTTTATATGCTGGTTCCTTTTCAATTTCATCAATTTTTGAATTATTAAACTTATAATTAAATTCTTTCATTCGCAATCTTCTCTCTTTAGATCGTTGCTTTTGTAAATCTTCTAGTGAAGTATTTAAAGGATCTATTGTGTCATCCGATTCTGAAATCTCTGAAACTGTTTCTTCCTTAACTTCTATTTCTTCTACTTCTACTTCTACTTCTACTTCTACTTCTACTTCTACTTCTGTCTCAACAATATCACTATTTTCTGCAAGAGTACTGTTTTCTGATAACTCACTTAATGGCTCGAATAATAAATGTTCTTCAATTTCATGTATTACCTCTCCAATTTCATTTTTATCTTCAGTTGGAATCAATTCAATATAATCGACAACCTCAATTTCATTAATATCTATAGCTTCGCTAATTTTTTCTTTACCACTAAAATTATCTTCCTTATCTTCCTCAAAAAGTGACCAATTAATTGAGTTTGTATCTTCCTCTTCTTCAATTGAATCAATATTAATTTCGTTTACTACTTCATTTTCATATAAATCTTCTTTATTATCTACTACATGAGTAAAATCTATTACTTCAATATCATTAATTGATTTTGTATTATCAATATCATTTTCATCCACTGATTCTTCATTCATGGGTTCTTCTTCTAATACATGAACAATTTTTTCTTCAGATTCTACTTCTATTTCAACTGTCGAAGCATCATTCTCAAGAGGTTGTTGATTAAACAAATTATCCTCTTCTTCTAGAGAATGAATGATTTTTTCTGGTTCAGTATTTGTTATTTCATTTTGCTGATCAGCATTAAATCCTGTAGCAATTATAGTGACAGAAACAGAATCTCCTAAGTTAAGATCTTCTCCTACACCCATAATGATATTTGCGCCAAAGCCAGCCTGTTCTTGAATATGATCATTTATATCCCCTATTTCATCAATTGTGATTTCTTGATCACCAGAGACAATGAGTAATAAGACATTTTTAGCTCCTGTTATTTTATTATCATTTAATAAAGGTGAATCTAAAGCTTTCCTAATTGCTTCCTGAGCTCTTCCGTCTCCACTTGCTGTAGAGGCTCCCATTATCGCTGTACCACTATTACTAAGTACTGTATTTGCATCTTTTAAGTCAATATTTTGAGTATAGTGATGGGTAATAACCTCAGCTATTCCCTTTGCAGCAGTTGAAAGAACTTCATCAGCCTTAGAGAATCCAGCCTTAAATCCTAAATTTCCGTAAACTTCCCTTAATTTATTATTATTAATAATAATTAAAGAATCTACATGTTCTCTTAGGGTTTCTATCCCATTTTGTGCTTGTTCATTTCTAATTTTTCCTTCAAAACTAAATGGAGTTGTTACAATTCCAACTGTTAGGATATCCATTTCTCTTGCCATTTTTGCAATAACGGGTGCTGCTCCTGTTCCCGTGCCACCACCCATACCAGCAGTAATAAATATCATCTTAGTATTTACATTTAGCATAGCTTTAATATCTTCAGTGCTTTCAATTGCTGATTGAGAACCCACTTCAGGATTTGCTCCCGCACCAAGTCCTTCTGTTAGGTTTACACCTAATTGAATTTTATTTGGTACTCCACTATTGTTTAAAGCCTGAGCATCAGTATTGCATATTACAAAATCCACTCCCTTGATCCCTTGGTTAAACATGTAATTTATTGCATTACTTCCTCCTCCGCCAACACCTATTGCTTTAATTACATTCGATCTATTTTTTGGCAAATCAAATGTTATCCCTAAATCCAAATTATCTTCCATTTTTTATTGTTTATTTAGTTTAAATTATTCTGCGTTATCTAAAAACTCTGTTAGTTTATCTTTAAATGAATCAAGAAATGACGGCCTCTCTGACTTAATTTCTGATTCTTGTTCTGGCGCATTTTCTTCTACATCTTCACTTTTGATTTCACTAACTTTTTCTTTTTCATTTATATCTTTATCAAATCTTTTTAATCCATCTAATACCAAACCTACAGCTGTAGCAAAAAGTGGAATTGCTACATCCTTATCAGTATCACCTGCTAAATGCTCATTTGGATATCCAACCCTTGTATCCATGCCAGTTGTATACTCAACTAATTGCTTAATATGTTTTAGCTGACTTCCTCCTCCAGTTAAAACAATTCCCGCGATTAATTTCTTTTTTTGCTCTTCATGACCATAATTCTTAATCTCTAGGTATACCTGTTCAATTATTTCAACCGTTCTAGCATGTATTATTTTTGATAGATTCTTTAAAGTAATTTCCTTAGGATCTCTTCCTCTTAATCCTGGAATTGAAACTATTTCATTTTCTTTATTATCTCCTGGCCAAGCAGAACCAAATTTTATTTTCAACAGTTCTGCCTGCTTTTCAATTATTGAGCAACCTTCTTTAATATCATCAGTAATTACATTGCCGCCAAAAGGGATGACGGCTGTATGCCTTATAATACCATCCTTAAATACAGCTAAATCAGTAGTTCCTCCACCGATATCAATCAACGCAACACCTGCTTCCTTTTCTTCAAAACTTAAAACAGCATTTGCTGATGCTAATGGTTCTAGGGTTATTCCTTCTAAATCTAAACCTGCACTTTTAACACATCTACCAATATTTCTAATTGATGAAACTTGTCCAACAACTACATGAAAATTTGCTTCTAATCTGCCTCCATACATTCCAACAGGCTCCTTAATTTCTGCTTGACCATCAACCTTAAATTCCTGAGGCAATACATGAATAATTTCCTCACCTGGAAGCATTACTAACTTATGAACCTGATTAATTAGACGATCTATGTCCTCTTCATCAATTACCAGTTCAGAATTTGTTCGAGTTATATAGTCACTGTGCTGTAAGCTTCTAATATGTTGTCCAGCTATTCCAACAGTAACCGATTCAATTTTACAATCTGCTGATAATTCTGCTTCATTCACTGCTTGTTGAATAGATTGAATTGTTTGGGTTATATTATTAACGACACCCCTGTGAACTCCTAAACTTTTAGATTTACCTACGCCTAGAATTTTAACTTTTCCATACTCATTTCTTTTTCCGATCATTGCAACTATCTTGGTAGTTCCTATATCTAAACCTATCGATATTTTATTCTCTTCCATAAATTATTTATTTGTGCATACAACTTGATTCTCAAATTGTAAATTTATTTTACTGTATTTATCTAAACTTTCATTTTCAACTGCTGCTTTAAAGAAAGCTTTAAAATTTATAATTTTATTCTTTAGGTTCTTATATTCACCTATTACTAAATCAAAATCATAATCTCTAAAATTTAATTGAATATGATTATTTTTTAGAAAATTTATTCTGGTTATATTTTTTTTCAAAAATTCATCACTATCAATTAAATCACACATTCCATAAATCTTGTCATAAGAAAAAGATTCACTATAATTGAAAATAACTGGAACTCTTGATGAATGAATTTTGGAAGTTGTCATAATCTTAGATTCATCATCTATATAAAAAGAGGCATCATCAGAAATTATTCTTCCTATTGGATTCTTTTGCTCGACCTTAATAATTAAATCACCTTCAATAGAGACATAGGCATCAGCATTTTTTATAAAACCATTAGAATTTACAAGTGATTCAAGATAATTTATATCAACAGATTTTTTGTTTAAAAAGCTAGATGGAAGTAATTTTAAAATTGAATCCTTAGTTATAAATAAATTATTATTTGATTCGAAATCAACAATAATATCATTTATATTCCTTTTTGAATTAATTGAGTTTGTACTATAGAATAATCCTCCGATTAATATCAGCACTAATGTTAATATTATTTTACTCCAATTAATTTGCATACTCTAAAGCTTTTTTAATATTCATACACTCTTCTCCTATATCACCAGCCCCAAGGGTAACATTAATCTTCATGTTTTGATTAAGGATTTCTGTTGATAAATCTGATTTATCAACCAATTTCTTTATAGGACTATTAATTTTATCTAATAGCCATGATGAACTTACTCCATCAATAGGGATCTCTCTAGCTGGATAAATATCTAATAGTAGTACTGCCTCGAATTGAGATAGACTCTCAGCAAACTCTTCTACAAAGTCTCTTGTTCTAGTAAATAAATGAGGTTGAAAAGCAACTAAAATATCTTGCTTTGGATAAATTTCTTTAAGTGCACCATAAACAGAATTTATTTCTTTAGGATGATGAGCATAGTCATCAATATAAATTCTGTTTTTAGTTCGAATATGATAAGTAAATCTTCGTTTAACTCCTTTAAAACTCTCAAGGGCAGATTTTAACAAATTAAATTCACAGCCTAGTTGTATTGAAATCACAAATGCTGCTAAGGCGTTCATAAGATTATGCTTCCCAGGAATAGAGAATTTTAAATTCTTATAATTTGATTCAGGGGTCCTAATATCAAAAAGATAATTCTCATCCTGAATTCTAATATTATTTAAAGAATAATCTGAATTATGACCAAAACCGTATTTTGGATAATTATAATTTAAATTTTCCTGAACAATCAAAAAACCATTTGATTTAATATTATCTATAAATGAATTAAATCCGCTCTCGACTCCCCTAAAATCATTATAAATATCTAAATGATCTGGATCAATAGAAGTAACACAGGCATAGTCTGGAGATAAATTCAAGAATGATTTATCATATTCATCAGCTTCTACTAGAAATAGTTGATTTCCATTATACAAGAAGTTGGAGTTATAATTTTCAGAAATACCGCCAATAAAAGATGTGGTTGGAATATTTGAAGAGTTTAATAGATGAGCTAATATGCAAGTTGTTGTGGTCTTTCCATGGGTGCCAGCAATTGCAATGCATTTTCCTTTATTAACAACTAAACCTAGTAGTTCTGCTCTTTTTACAGAAGTAAATTTATTTCCTCTAAATTCACTTAACAAATTGTTAGAGACAGGAATTGCGGGAGTGTATACAATTAATGTATTTTCTTTATTTAAAAATTTTGAATTAACCATGTGATATGAATCATGAAACAAAATTTCTATACCTAATTTTTGAAGTCTTTCTGTATTTTCTGAAATATCCCTGTCATATCCACCAACATATTTATTTTCATTAATAAAATATTCAGCTAATGAGCTCATCCCCATTCCTCCAATTCCAATAAAAAATATGTTATCTATTTTTTCTAAATTCATCTTTTTATTAATTTTTCTATTTCATCAGCTATATCTCTTGTAGCATTTTCAAAAGCTAAACTCTTTATATTCTTTGATAATTTATATTGCAAATCCCTTGAGGAATTTAATTCCTTAATCATCTTCTTAAACATTGGTTCTAGATCTTCCTCTTGAATTAATATTGCTGCATCCCTTTCAACTAATGAGTTTGCATTCTTTGTCTGATGATCTTCAGCAACATTAGGGGAAGGAATAAAAATCACAGGTTTTCCAACGACACATAATTCTGATATAGAACCAGCTCCTGCCCTAGAAACTATATAGTCAGAGACTGAAAACGCAAGATCAATCCTCTCTAAAAAAGAGTAGAGTTTGATATTATCAGATGTTACCAACTTTTCATATTGATTATAATATATTTTTCCACATTGCCATATAACCTGAATATTCAAATAATTAAAGAAATCAATACAGCTATAAACCTGTTTGTTTATTTCACGAGAGCCCTGACTTCCTCCAATAATTAAAAGAGTTTTTCGATTTATATCAAGATCATAAAATTTAATACCCTTGTCATAATTTTCCTCTGCATTAGAAATATTATTTCTAATAGGATTGCCAGTTAATTTAATTTTAGATGTTGGGAAATACTTGTCTAAATCACTATAGGAAACACAAATTTTATTTACGCTTCTTGATAACATTCTGTTTGTTATTCCAGGGTATGAATTTTGTTCTTGAATTAAGGTTGGTATTCTTAATACTGTGGCTATGAAAACTATAGGACCACTGGCAAATCCTCCTGTTCCAATAACAACTTCTGGTTTAAATTTAAGTATAATCAATAGTGAATGAAGTAGACTATATATTAATTTAATGGGGAATAATAGGTTGCTAAGACTAAATTTTCTTTTTAAACCAGAAATCCAAAGACCTTTAATTTTATAACCATGAGCCGGTACCTTAATCATTTCCATTCTATCTCTTGCACCAACAAATAATATGTCAGACTGAGAAAATCTAAATTTTAATTCATCGGCAATTGAAATAGCAGGAAAGATATGTCCCCCTGTACCACCACCAGAAATTATGAATCTATTTTTTCTCATTTAGATTGTCTCTTTTAATATTTCTAAAGGATTATTTTCATCAGTTTCATTATCATTATTTTCAGAACCTATTCTAACACTTTGAATTATACCTATTGCAAGACATGTCATCCATATAGAAGTTCCGCCACTACTAATTAAAGGGAGTGGCTGACCTGTAACAGGAAATAATTGTACGGCAACAGCCATATTTACTAATGCTTGAAAAACTATTGGTATACCTAATGCAATGGCAAGTAATGATCCGAAAACACTTTTGGACTTGTTTGATATTATGATTACCCTAAATAAAAACCATAAATACAATAACAGTAAGGCTAAACCACCTATTAAACCATATTCTTCTACAATAATTGCATATATAAAATCTGAAGAAGATTGTGGTAAAAAATTCTTCTGAACACTTTTTCCGGGGCCTAATCCTCTAATTCCCCCTGTGGCAATTGCAATTTTAGCTTTTTCAATTTGATAATTAGATTTAGTTTCCTTTGAGTCAACAAAGTTCACTATTCTACTTTTCCAAGTATCTACCCTATTGGGGAACAAATCTGGGTAAGCTTTAACTGAAAGAAGAAATATGGAAAATAAAATTACTGCTGAAGACAGAATTCCAATTAAATATTTTATTGGATATCCTCCTAGAAAACACAAGAGCATTACCATAGAAAATAGTATTGCAGAAGTTGAAAAATTTGCTGGAAGAATTAAAGAAATCGTTAAAAAAACAGGAACCCACAATGGCAAAATAGACTGTGAAAAAGTAATTAATTTATCTTTAATTTTTGATAAATATCTAGCCACATAGATTAAGATGATTATAGAGGCTAAAGTAGATGGCTGAAATCCAAGACCTACAATAGGAATTCTAATCCATCTGTTTGAATTTGTCATCGATTCTGATATGCCAGGCTGGAAAATAGTATAGGCTAATAAAACTAAAATAACAGGAATCATCAATATAGATATACCTCTGAAATACTTATAAGGAATTTTATGCACCATGTACATCAGAAAAAATCCTAGTGATAAATGAATAAAATGCTTAAATAAGTAACCAAATGTATTTCCGTCTCCATATAAATACGCTAAATTACTTGCAGAACTATATACGGGTAGAAATGAAAAACTAGCTAGTAGTACAAACACTGCCCATAACGGCTTATCACCTTTAATATTTATTAAGAGCTTATTCATCATAATTTTCTAACAAATGCTTTAAATTGTCTTCCTCTATCCTTATAATCGTCAAAGAGATCAAAACTTGCACATGCTGGAGATAATAATACATTATAACCAGGTTTAGCGATTTTGTAAGCAGTTGATACTGCCTCTTCCATTGATCTAGTTTCAACTATGTATTCAACTATATTCTCGAAATTTTCTACAAGCTTAAAATTGTTTTTTCCCAAGCATATAATTGCTTTTACCTTCTTATGAACTAATGGAAATAAGTCTTCATATATATTTCCTTTATCAATTCCTCCTACAATCCATATTGTAGGAGCTTCCATAGTATCCAATGCATAATATGTCGCATTTACATTAGTAGCTTTAGAATCATTTATATAATTAACCTTATTTATTGTTAAAACATTTTCTAATCTATGTTCTACACTTTGAAAATGTTCCAGACTTTTTCTAATGGTCTGTTTTCTTATTTTTAATAAATGCGCAACAGTTGCAGCTGCCATAGCATTCTTTATATTATGTTTTCCTTTAATTGAAAAGTTTTCAGTTGGCATAACTAGTTTTTTTTTATTAATTGAAATATTGATTGATTGATTTTTATAATACGCCCCTTCTTCTATCTTTCTTTCTATAGAAAAGGGAATTAATTTTGATTTGATTTTGTTTTGATTTATATAGGAGTTAATTTTTTTATCATCTCCGTCATAAATTAAATAGTCATTAGCATCCTGATTCATCACTATCCTAAATTTTGATTTGATGTAATCTTCATAATTCTTATATCGGTCTAAGTGATCAGGTGATAAATTTGTAATTACAGCAATATGAGGTTTAAATTCTACTATTCCATCCAGCTGAAAACTACTTACCTCTAATACTAAATAATTGTAATCATCAGAAATGAGTAAGGAAGAAAAGCTGGTTCCAATATTTCCTCCAATTGAAACATTCAAGCCTTGATCACTTAAAATCTGATGTGTAAGCAAAGTTGTTGTTGTTTTGCCATTACTTCCAGTAATAGCAATAATTTCAGAATCTGTATGCATGGATGCAAATTCTATTTCAGAAATAACATTAATATTATCATTTTTATATGATTTGATTACTTGAGATGAATCAGGTATTCCTGGGCTCTTTACAACAAAATCAGGTTTCATTGTAATTGCTATATTATGTGAGCTCTCCTCAAATTCTATATTATTTTTTATTAGCTGACTCCTAGTTGATTCCTGAATTTTATTACTATCAGAAACAAATACATTATATCCTCTAGACTGCGCCAATAATGCACAACCTATTCCACTTTCTCCTACACCAAGAATAATTATACTTTTCATTTATCTAATCTTTAGAGTTACAATTGATAGTATTGCTAAAAATATTCCTAGTATCCAAAATCTGGTTACTATCTTGCTTTCATGATATCCTGACATTTGATAATGATGATGTAGTGGAGACATTTTAAAAATTCTCCTGCCTTCTCCGTATTTTTTCTTAGTGTATTTAAAGTAAAACACCTGAATAATCACAGATAGGTTTTCAATTAAAAAAATACCACATATTAAAGGGATCAACCATTCCTTTCTAACAGCAACAGATATTACTGCAATTATCCCCCCAATTGTCAAACTTCCTGTATCACCCATAAATATTTGAGCTGGATATGTATTGTACCATAAAAATCCTACAAGAGCTCCAACAAATGCTGCAATAAAAATTGTAATTTCTTCAACCCTTGGGATATACATAATATTTAGATAATCAGAAAAAATTATATTTCCTGACACCCAAGTAAAGACCCCTAATGTTAATACTATTATTGCTGAAGAACCGGCTGCTAGTCCATCTATACCATCTGTTAAATTAGCTCCATTAGAAACTGCTGTTAGAATTACTACAACAAAGAAAATAAATACTATCCAAGTATATTTTTCAAGACTTGGATGAATCCATGTAACTAAATCAGAATAATTAAATTCATTGTTTTTAAGAAATGGTATTGTTGTCCTTGTTGACTTTTCTTCAACTCTAACTACAGCCGTGTTCTCTTCTACCATTTCATAGATTTGAGCATCAACTATTTTATCTTTAATGGTAACATCTTGATGAAAAAAAAGTGTACTACCAACTATTACACCTAATAAAACTTGTCCAATTATTTTATATCCACCTTTTAATCCATCCTTGTTGTTTTTAAATTTTTTAATATAGTCATCTATAAATCCAATTGTTCCCATCCATATCATTGTTAATATCAATAAAATGATATATATGTTATCTAACCTAGAAAATAATAATACGGGTACAATTGTAGCTAGTATTATTATCAGCCCTCCCATTGTTGGCGTACCAGCCTTTTCCATTTGACCTTTCAATCCAAGGTCTCTTATATTTTCTCCAATTTGTTTTGACCTTAAATAATTGATTATTGTCTTTCCAAACATGGTAGAGATTAATAAAGAAAGTATAATACTAATAGAAGCTCTAAAGGAGATAAAAGTAAATAATGATGCTCCTGGAAATTGAAATTCCTTTTCTAAGTATTCAAATAGATAGTATAGCATAAATTAATTCATTTTAGTTAAACATTCTTTTACTACTTTATAATCATCAAATAAGTGTTTTTTATTATTTATCTCTTGAAATGCTTCATGTCCCTTGCCTGCAATAAGAATTATATCATTAGACTTTGCCAACTGACAAGCTGCTTTTATAGCTTCTTTTCTATTAGCAATGGAAATAGTTTTAACAGAATTTAAAGGTCTTACGCCTGAGACCATATCTTGAATTATTTTTTCAGGAGATTCGTTTCTTGGATTATCACTTGTGAAAATAACTTTTGAACTTAATGATGATGCTATATCGCCCATTAGTGGTCTTTTAGATTTATCTCTGTTCCCACCGCATCCTATAATAGTAATTAAGGATTCTTTGTTTGTTTTTATTTCATTAATAGAGTTTATTATATTCTTTAGAGCATCTGGAGTATGAGCATAGTCAACAATTGCTGTAATATTATTCAATCTCAAATATTCAAATCTGCCCTTTACGTTCTTTAGCATACTCATTAGCTGCAATGTTTCACTAAAGGGCATTCCTAGAATAGAGGCTGTAGAAAAAACAGCTAATAAATTATATGCATTAAATTTTCCAGATAAATTTGACCAAAATTCACTCTCATTAATTTTTAATAACATGCCTTCTAAAGAAGATTCTAAAATTTTAATCTTATAATCTGCATAAGTTTTTAATCCATAAGTATATACTTTAGCCCTTGTATTTTGAACCATATATTTGCCATTCTTGTCATCTTTATTTACAAGAGAAAATGCAGTACTTGGAAGATTATCAAAAAAAATCTTTTTTACATCTCTATAATCTTCAAAACTATTGTGATAGTCTAAATGATCATGTGTTAAGTTTGAAAAAATTCCCCCGGCAAATTTTAATCCACTTATTCGTCTTTGCTCAATGCCGTGTGAACTTACCTCCATAAAACAGTATTGAACACCCTCATCTACCATTTGTTGTAATAATTTATTTATTGTTAATGAATCGGGAGTAGTCTGGGTGGAGTCTATTTCTTTTCCATCTACATAGTTAAGTACAGTAGAAATTAATCCAGCTTTTAATCCAGCTTTTTTGTATAAGTTGTATAACAGTGTTGCAATTGTTGTTTTGCCATTAGTCCCTGTTATGCCTATTAATTTTAATTTACTTGATGGGCAGGAAAAATAATTTGAAGAGATAATTCCAATTGACTCTCTTGTTGATTCAACAACAACATATAATATACCCTCTTCTAATTTATTTGGCAATACTTCACAAACAATACATATTGCTCCTTTTTCTATTGCAGAATTAATAAACTTATGTCCGTCAACATTAACTCCATCAATTGCTATATATAAATCTTTTTCAATTACTTCTCTAGAGTCAGACACAACGCTTCTTATTAAAGTACCAGTATCTCCAATAACCTTATTAATGTTTACTTTATATAATATTTCTCTTACTGCTTTCAACTTAATCTGAGTATTATTTTTTGATCCTTTTTAACTGTTTTTCCTTTTTTTATTGATTGGTTAATTTTCTTTCCTTTACCTTGAATTATGACTTTCATACCAAAATTTTCTAGTAATGCAATTGCATCCATTAGTTCCATTTTTGATAAGTCAGGCATAATAGAGTTATTTAAGCTCATATAATAAGGGGTAATATGATTGCCTTTTTCATTGAGAATATTAGTTTCATTTGAAAAATTCTGTTCATGCACTATTGGAGTTTCAGAATATATTTTTTGAGCAATTTTTTTAAATACAGGAGCTGCAACTATATTTCCATAATATCCCTTTTTTTTATTGGGTTTATGAATAACTACTATACATGAATATTTAGGGTCATCTGCTGGAAAATATCCGGCAAATGATGAAATATATAAGTTTGAATTCTTCCAATATTCAGTCTGGCATGTACCAGTCTTTCCTGCCATAGAAAAATTCTTATCATATATATTATGAGCTGTTCCATGTTTTTTCTCAACAACATTTACCATCATTTGCTTAACCTTACTAATTGTTTCCTTGCTACATATAGATGAATTAATTATTTGAGTGTCAAAAGTTTCAATTACACTGTCAAAAGATCTAACTTCTTTTAAGAATCTAGGTTTTACCATCTTGCCATCATTGGCAATAGCATTATAAAAAGTGAGTGTTTGAAGGGGTGTTAGTGAGATTCCATAACCAAATGCCATCCAAGGTAAATCTAAACCATCCCAGTTTTTTTTATCTGAAGGATGTGTAAAAACAGGTTTCCCCTCTCCTATTAATTCTAAATCTAGCTGGTTGTTTAAGCCCATACTAAAGATTCTATCAATAAATTTTTCTGGATTTTTTTCATATCCATTATTTACAATTTGTACAAGCCCTGTATTTGACGAGACTTCAAATGCCTTGGCAACAGAAATTTTTCCATAACCACCTTTTTTTGAATCCCTTACTTTTCTTCCATAAAAAGATAAAACACCATTTCGAGTATCAACAACATCACTTGTATCAACTACCTTATCCTCTAATGCAGCTACCATTGCCATTAATTTAAAAGTTGAGCCTGGTTCGTGAGATTCACCTATTGCATAGTTTAACTTCTCATAATATTTTCCTTCAGAAGTTCTGCCTAAATTTGATATAGCTCTAATCTCTCCTGTAGTTGTTTCCATTACAATCACACTTCCATGATCTGCCTCATAATATTCTAATTGTTCTAGTAATGCAAAATGGGCTACATCCTGAATCTCAATATTTATTGTCGTGTAAATATCGTATCCATCTCTTGGCTCTTTTTGATTAAAATCTTCAACCGGTTTCCATTGACCTTTACCAATTTTTTGAGAAAGTCTACTTCCATTTTTCCCTTTTAAATATTTAGGACCAAATGCACCATCAATTCCCGGTCTAGTTACATTTCCAAAATCATCATACCTTTCATAACCTACAGTTCTTTGTGCAACTCCACCAATTGGGTAGTCTCTCTTTGTGTACTGTTCTGTTATTATTCCTCCTTTAAAACTTCCTAACTTAAATAGTGGGAAGTTCTTTATTTTCATGTATTGTGTATATCCAAGGTTTCTAGCTATTAATAAATATCTGTTTTTATTTATCCTAGCATTGGTGAGCTTTTTAATATAGTTTTCTGAAGGTTTATTAAAGTTCTTTCCAAGTTCAATGCTTAACTCTTCAATATATTTATTAAAATTTTTTTCGCTTGGGGCCAATGCATCAAATCTTATGTCATACTTTGGAACTGATGTTGCAAGCAGTCTTCCTTTTTCAGAATATATATTTCCTCTATTTGCAGGGATTTCTATGTTTTTGAAAACTCTATTTTCTGAGAGCTCCCTATAATAATCACCATTAGTAAATTGTATGTTAATTAATTTAAATATTATTGAAGACGCGAAGACTAGCATAAAGAAGCTAACTATATAGAGTCTTGTAATAATATTTTTTTTAATTTTTGACATTTACTTTAATCTTGTTGGGAGGGATTGTAGAAGAAACTATACCCTTTTCATTTAGTTTTATTATAATTGAAGACTCCATTTGATACTGCATCAAATTAGACCTGACATCTACAAATTCTGATCTTAGAGATTTAATTTCTTCATTTAATTTTGAAATACTATGTACTTTTTTGTCTACAGCATGAGAGCTTGAAATCATTATAATTGAAAGAAATAAAAAGATTATAATAAAGGACCAATTCCCTGATGCATTTTCATTAATCAAAAAGTTCCCTTTTATAATATTTATTAACCTATCTCTCATATTTATACTCTTTCTGCTATTCTTAGTTTTGCGCTCCTAGCTCTAACGTTTCTTTTGATTTCTATTTGATTTGGCACAATTAATTTTCCTATACTTTTATAGGGTAAAGAATAATTGCCATAAATATCTTTTTCTATTTCACCTTGGAATTTTCCAGTTTTAAGAAATCTCTTTACAATTCTATCCTCAAGAGAATGATAGGAAATAAGGCTTATCCTTCCTCCAGTCTTTAATAATTCTACTGATTGCTTTAACAATAATCTAATTGCCTCTAATTCATTATTCACCTCTATTCTAATAGACTGATAAACTCTAGATAAAATTTTATTTACAATCCTATTAGGTATTAAGGGTTTTATAATTTCATTTAATTGAGTTGTAGTTTTAATCTCATTCTTTTCTCTATTACTGATTATTTCTCTTGTTATTTTACTAGCATTATTTAGCTCTCCGTAATTCTTAAATATTTTGGTTAAATCTTCACTAGAATATTTATTTATAATCTCTTGTGCTGTTAAAGAATTATTATTGTCCATTCTCATATCTAGATCTGCTTCAAACCGATATGAAAAACCACGTTCTGGTTTATCAATCTGATATGATGAAACTCCAAAATCGGCTAGAATTCCATCTATTTTTGAAATGTTATTGAGCTTTAAAAACTTTTTTAAATACATAAAATTCTCATTAATAAATAGCAGCCTTTTATCATCAATTAAATTTGCTTTTGAATCAAAATCTTGATCAAATACAATTAATTTTCCTTTATTACCCAATCTTGAAAGTATCTCTTTGCTATGACCCCCGCCTCCATATGTTGCATCTACATAAATACCATCTTTAATAATATCTAATCCATCTACTGACTCAGCTAATAAAACAGGGTTATGATAGTTAGTACTAGTCATCATCCTGACCCATTACTTCTTCTGCCAAAGTTGCAAAATCAACAGTTGCATCCTTGATGGTATCTTCATAAGAGCCCTTATCCCAAATCTCAATTATATCTACCGAGGAAGAAACAACAATCTCCTTGTTAATACTTGCAAAATCAATTAAATCTCTAGGAATTAAAATTCTGCCAGAAGTATCTAATTCAATAAATTTTACTCCAGCCGTAAATCTTCTAATAAAATCATTATTCTTTTTCTTAAATCTGTTTAATGAATTAACCTTTGTGATTAATTGCTCCCATTGAGAAATAGGGTACAATTCCAAACATTGCTGAAAAACTGCTCTCTTAAGAACAAAGCCCTTTTTTAAAACACCTGTCAATTGTTTTTTCAATGCAACTGGAATCATAATTCTTCCTTTTACATCAATTGTACACTCATATGTTCCTATTAAATAATTCAAGATTAAAATATCATTTTGGATTGACTCAAATTTACTAAAAAATTTACCACATTTTACCACATTTTACCACATTGTTAATAAAAATCTATTAAAGACATATTTTATCGATTAAAAACAATAAAAAAAATAGATAACTCACTGATTACAAGGGGGTTGTGATCAATGTATTAATAATTAACAAAAAAATTAACATAAGCTGTTAATTAAGAATAAAAAGGGTTAATTCTAAATAAATTAACTAATTTTGCATTAGACTCTCATCATTAATCTCTTATGAAGTTTAACATTATAAAAGAAGGTAATTTCAATTATATTGAGGTAGGCAAGGGAAATCCTATAATTATAATGCATGGACTAATGGGTGGCCTTACTAATTTCGATGAATTTATAAATTTCTTCAGCAATGAGGGGTATAAAGTTCTAATGCCTATGCTGCCAATATATGAATTACCTGTTCTGGATAGCTCAGTAAAAAGTTTAGCTAAATTCCTGCATGAATTTATCAATTTTAAAGGATTAAAGAACTATATAATTATTGGAAATTCATTAGGAGGGCATATAGGGCTATATTATACTAAATTATATAAAAAGGCTAAAGCTTTAATTCTAACTGGAAGCTCCGGACTATATGAAAGTGCCATGGGAAGTGGCTACACTAAGAGAAGCGACTATAATGTAATGAAGGGAAAAGTTGAGGAAGTTTTCTTTGATCCAAAAGTTGCAACCAAACCTCTTGTTGATGAAGTCTATGAAGCTGTAAACAACAGAAATAAATTAATTAGAATCCTAGCTTTTGCTAAAAGTGCTATAAGACATAATATGGCAAAAGATTTGCCAAAAATTAAAGTTCCTATATGCTTAATATGGGGAAAAAATGACATTGTAACCCCACCAGATGTTGCTGATGAATTTCATAAACTACTTCCAAATTCAGATCTATATTGGATTGATAAATGTGGACATGCGCCCATGATGGAACATCCACAAAAATTCAATGAAACTGTGCTTAGCTGGTTTTCAAAAAGAAATCTAAACACAAGTAAATAAATGCAAATTAAATCTGCAAAATTTTATTTAAGCAGTCAAAAAGAAAAAGATTGTCCTAAAACAATAATGCCTGAATATGCATTTATTGGAAGGAGTAATGTTGGGAAATCCTCGTTAATTAATATGATAACAAATCAAAAGAAATTAGCAAAAACTTCTTCCACTCCAGGAAAAACTCAACTAATAAATCATTTTTTAATAAATAATTCATGGCATATAGTTGATTTGCCAGGATATGGTTATGCAAAAACATCTAAATTAAATAAAAAACATTTTCAAAAAAGTATTACTGATTATTTTAAAAATAGAAAACAATTAGCATCTGCTTTTATTCTAATTGATATAAGGCACTCTCCTCTTAAAATTGATTTAGACTTTATACTATGGCTGGCTACAAATAAAATACCTTTTTCAATAATTTTTACTAAGACAGATAAACTAACTAAATCAGAAATTGCAAACAAACTTCTTAACTACAAAAAAGCGCTTGAAGAAAATTGGGAAATTCTGCCAGAAATTTTTCTCTCATCTAGCAAAAAACATGTAGGCAAAGATGAGATTCTAAATTATATTGATACAATTAACCAGTCAATTATTTAATAACAAAATCTAGAATTTTACCAGAATAGGCGCTACTATTTTCTATGCCCAGCAATTCATTAATTGTTGGAGCAATATCTGTAATCTCTGTTCTAACACTTGTTTTACCCTTATTAATTCCATTTCCATAAAAAATTAACGGCACATGAGTATCATAATCATATCCCGACCCATGAGTGGTCCCCCTATCACCATAAATAATAACGTTTGGCTCCAAAACAAAAACAATATCTCCACTTCTTTCTGGATAATATCCTTTTTTTATTAGCTCTTGATAGTTAGTTAATTTTGATGCAGTAATTATCTCATCTAAAGAATAAGCAGAATTTATAAAATCATAAGTGTTTAGATGATTTACGATTTTTTGTTTTACTACATCCAGTTTCAGATCTAAAGATTTAACCACTTCATAATTAATGTAAATATTATTATTGACTGAATGTTCTATCATTCTTTTGCTTCCAAAGGTTTCAGCTAAATATTTGGAAACACTTTTAATAAATTTATATTTATCAACAGACATGGCTTTCATCCCCTTTGAATTTAAATATGCAGGGACCTCTAGTGCACCATGGTCTGCAGTTAAAAAAAGGGAATAGTTATTATTGCCAACTTTTTTATCTAAATAATCTAATAATCTCTTTATCTCTAAGTCTAACCTTAAGTAGGCATCTTCAGTCTCTAAAGAAAATACTCCAAAGTTGTGTCCAATATAATCAGTTGAAGAATAACTTATTGTAAGCACATCTGTATAATTATCTTCTCCTAATTTTTCTCCCTCAATTGCTGCAATTGCAAAGTCTGTGGTCATTGAATTTCCAAATGGTGTTTCGCTTATCATATCAAAACCATCATTTTCTTCCATTAGAGCTTCTGTTAAATAAGGAAAGCTGCTATTATCCTTCCCTTTAAATAATTTTTCAAAATCATTATCATCCTCTCTTCTTAAATCATATCTTTTTAAATCATGTAACAGCTCCCATCTATTAATAAAACTTGATATATTTTCAGGTTCATTAAATTCTCTTACCCAACTCGGCAAGTCATTCATATAATAAGAACTTGTTATCCATTCTCCTTTATTCTTGCCATAAAACCAGTAGGCTGCATTAGCATTTTTTCCTCCCATAAAAATTGCACCTCTATCTTTAATAGAAATAGATATTGTTTTAGACTTCATCTTATTTGTAATTCTATTTTGATCTGCAAATGTTAGTGTTAGTAAATTGTTAGGGGATTTTTTTCCATAATAAGCATTTCCTCCAATATTTTCATAGCTTAAGTCTGTTGCACAATATATCTCCTCTTTAATATTCCTGTCATACCAGTTATTTCCAACGATTCCATTTATGCTTGGGGATGATCCTGTAGCAATAGATGAATGACCTGGGCCTGTTACAGTAGGAACATAATTATAATGATTGTTTGTACAGTTAAACCCTTGATTAATTAGCCTATTAAACCCATCATTAGAAAATTTATTACTTAATCTTGTTAAATAATCATATCTCATCTGGTCAACAACAACACCAACAAGAATTTTTGGGCTTGAACTATTATTGTCTATAAATTTAGATTGACAACTGAATAAAAGACAAAGACATATTATGTAAAAAAATCTAAACATTTTTTTAG
>Ga0208411_1001008_pt1 | contig 19986 bp, 19 predicted proteins | sample ETN01SmetaG_4_FD_185793 | JGI IMG/M metagenome (GOLD analysis project Ga0208411, IMG submission 185793) | Marine microbial and viral communities from oxygen minimum zone, Eastern Pacific Ocean - ETNP2014F12-01SV261 (SPAdes) (version 2) | ecosystem: Environmental > Aquatic > Marine > Oceanic ... | reverse complement strand
TTTTAATAAAAATTATCTTGATTATGTACTAATAGATTGGCCTAAAGAAAATCCTGAAAAAATTTTAGGTCAGGCTACTGGTATTGATGTCAATTCAAAAAATCATATCATAGTTTTTCATCGTGCAGATAGAGGATGGGTCGAACCTATGCCTGAGGATAAGATACAATTACCAACAATTTTTGTTTATGATGCATATGATGGTATTTTAATTAAGTCATTTGGTGCAGATGAATTCATTATGCCTCATGGATTGAGTGTAGATAAAAAAGACAATATATGGGTTACTGATGTCGGATCGCATGAAGTAAAGAAATTTTCATCTAATGGAAAACTTCTTCTCACTTTAGGCGAATATATGATATCTAGTAATGACCAAAATCACTTTGCAAGGCCAACCGGCGTTGCCTTTGATTCTAAGGGGGATGTGTATATAAGTGATGGTTATTGGAACACTAGAGTTGTTAAATACTCTAAAGAGGGAAATTATATTTTGCAATGGGGAAAGCCTGGAGATCGACCTGGGGAGTTTAACTTACCTCATGGAATTGCAATTGATTCTAAAGACCGTATTTATGTTGCAGATAGAAGTAATTCACGAATTCAAGTATTTAGCTCTAATGGAACTTTTATAAGTAAGCTAAAGGGTGATGATTTAGGTCGCCCGTTTGGTTTAGCTGTTTTAAATCATAGAATATATTTAATTGACGGAGGAGATCAACCTGATAAGACACGCTCTTCTGTTGTGATAATTCCGATTGGTTATGATGAAATAGAGAAAACATTTGATGCTACCCTACGCCAAGACAGGCAAAATCTAGGCCATGACATTGCAGTTGGATTAGATCAGTCTTTATATGTAGCCGACGCTTGGGCGAAAACTATACGTAAATATCAATTAAAATGAATTAGTTGAGTCTGGAATAATATCCGTTGTATCTGGATCTAAACTAATAGAATCGGGATCTATAACGATTTCTTTTTTAATGCTATATTTATTAATGTGATTTCTTATATGATTTATCCAAATACCATAACCATAGCTATTTAGATGGACTCCATCGGTCGTATATTCACTTGTCATCAGGTCATTTTCATTAGCAAAGATTGAATAAAGATCAATTACTGTAACTTCAGGTTGAACTTTATTAATGATTCCGCGATTAATTCTCTTTATTTGATCTTTTATATCTTCTCTATGTGTTGGTAGAATAGTTTGTAGATATAATTTTGTTTGAGGTGATTTTTTGCGAACTGTTTCTAATATTTTTATTATATTATTAATTATATGTTTTTCGGTTTGTTTGCCCTCGGGTAAGTTCATTGCATAAATATCATTTATACCAACAAGTAAGAATATAGCTAAAGGTTTAAAGTATATAATTTCATCTAGTCTTACTAGTATACCATCTGTTATGTCTCCTGAAATACCTCTATTCGTGATGTTAGTAATCCCGATGCTATCGTTCCAACCTTTTGCATCTTCAGTAATGCTATTACCCAGCAAAACGATTTGATTATAGCCAATTGGAGACGCTTTGAATTCCTTAATTCTTTCTTTATAAAACTTTTTTTGCCAATCTACTTGATATTGAATTTTATTATTTAAATCTGGGTAAATATGACTTGGGATTCCATTGGAATTATTATTGCATGAAATCAGTAAAAATAAAGATATAAATAAATATATTTTGTATTTCATATTGTCTATTGAAATTAATTAAATAAATTTTATTAAAATATGGAAAAGGTGTTGGCTATGGGTAACCTTTTTTTATTGACATTGTTTTATATATGCGTGTAATCTCAACATTCTCTAACAACCTAGGAAAATCATATGAATTCTATGTCTTTAAATAAATTAGGTGGTCTTTGTCTATGTATCGGGGCTGCACTATTGACGATCCCATTTTTATTGCAGATTACAATGGGGGGGACTCCAGAAGAAGGGTCTTTGATTTGGCGCTATTTTTCTGAAGAACTCACAAACGGTGGCACCCTTAGTTTATTATATCCAATACTTTCTATTTTAGGGATTGCGTTATTGATTTTTGGTACCCATACACTTAATAGTTTGCTTCAAAAGGAAAAAGAAGATGGACTCTTGAGTTTGGGGACAGTATTAATCATTCTTGGGTCAATTGGTTACATGTTTGTTTGGTCACTTGATTATCACATTTTATGGGGACAACATATTGAGAATGCCTGGGAAATTGCTGCACTTGGAATGACAATGGAAATCGGTATGGTAATGTTATTTGGAGTCGTGAATTGGAGCGGGGTTCAATGTTTTGCTTCCGCACTAGCTTCTCGCGGTTATGGTAATTCAACGCTTGTGAAAGTTACTTCAGTATTTGCTGGGTTGCATGTGGTGAACCATCTATATACAATATTTAATTTAGATCCTATGAGCGCAAGCTCAATTATGCCTTTTTTCATAGGTATGTCACTGGGTCAAATAGTTCTATTAGCATTTAATGTTTCTTTAGGTCTAGAAATGATGAAGAAATGATATTATTGAAGTAACATTATATAAATGTAAACAAAGAAGCCTCCGTTTGGGGGCTTCTTTGTTACTTTAAAATTTCAGTAGATTGGTTATATGAAAAATATTTTAACACGAGGTACAACATTGAAAATACAAAAACATTCCTATCTTATAATTCTATTATTTATTTCAAGCCTTTTAGCAAACAATGAGAAATTATTCTTTAAATCCTGCGACCCATTTTCTAAATCCATGAAATTTGATTGTTATCATGACTATGAAGAAATGGTCCAATTCTTAAAAGATGTTAATCAAAAATATCCCCAATATACTGATCTTGTATCTATCGGTAAATCATATCAAGGCCGGGACCTATGGCTTATAACAATTACTGATTTCAAATCAGGTAAACCTGACGATAAACCGGGTATCTGGGTTGACGGTGGTGTGGATTCCGATGAAGTCATTGCAACCGAGGCTGCTTTGGGACTTATTCACCGACTAGTTACTACAAACGATAAAGATACAAAAAAATTAAGGAAAACGCGGGTTTTTTATATTGTACCGAACATGATTCCAGATGGATCAGAATATCAACACCACAGCCCTTTAAGGCCGCGAGATTCTACCTTACGTCCTTGGGATGATGATAACGATGGTAAAACCGATGAAGATGCACCGGATGATTTAGATGGAGATAATATGGCGTTGCAGATGCGTGTAAAAGATCCCTCAGGAAATTGGGTTAAAGATGAAAAAGATGATCGTCTGCTTCGCATGAGAAAACCCGACGATAAAGGTCCTTACTATAAACGTTATAGTGAGGGAATAGATAATGACGGAGATGGTAAATATAATGAAGACTGGCCAGGAGGAATTGATCCCAATAGAAATTATCCAGGGAACTGGAGTTTAAAGCAGCGTGGATCAGGATCATTTCCTGGATCTGAGCTTGAACTACGTAGTGTTTTAGATTTTGTTGCCAGTCACCCCAATATTGCAGCATCTCAGCATTTGCATTCTTCAGGTGGCGTTATCTTAAGACCACCATCCGTACCGGAGATGAAATTACCAGGTGCAGATTTAAACCTATATATTGCATTATCTGAGCGAGGATTGAACGTAACTGAGTATGGTCTTGCTACATCCGTATATCAATGGAATTGGCCCAGAGGATCAAAAAATAGAGGTAAAGGGCAGCTTATACGAAATGAGAAAGGTGAGATTAAAGGAATGGATCCCTTTGATGGTGGTGGAAACTTCTATGGTCACGATGATATCAATGACCGTTACGCAGCTTACGGCGGCTCATTAGATGGCATGTATGAATTATTTGGAGTTCTAGCCTTTGCCAATGAGATCTACCGCTTTGGAAAAGACCTAGATAAAGATGGTCGCGTATCTCCATCAGAACAACTGCGATATAATGATGAGTCTATGGATGGGAAAGTATTTAAGGATTGGAAGGCGTTTGATCATCCTACTTTAGGAAAAGTAGAAATAGGAGGCTGGAAAAAGTTCGGTCATAACAACCCCTTGCCACCGGCTCTATCAAAAGAAGTAAAGCGCAATGTTGATTTTATGTTAATGCAGGCACGATCAACGCCCCTTCTTGCTATTACAGACGTTGAACAAACCTATTTAGATAATGACATTTATCGTCTAACCGTAACCGTTTCTAATCAAGGGTTTCAGCCAACTGAACTGGCAATACGAGTTTCGAATAAGAGAGCAGTACCTACGCGCGCATCCATATCTGCTGCAAATAATGTTTCAATTTTAGATGAAAATACTGTAAAAGATTTGGGACAGATCTCCGGCAATGGTGAAGCGGAAGTAACTTGGCTAGTTAAAGGAGCAAGAGGGTCATCGATTAAATTATCTGCCTATCATCCTAAGGGTGGACGTACAGACCTGACCGTAAAACTAAAGAGATAGAAGGTGACTTATTCTTTTCGAATACGATCACTTGTTATAGTATTTTTATCGATCATCAATATTTCTATAGCACAAACCTCGAATGCTAAAGTCACTATTTTATCAACCATGGTTGCCGATTATGATTACCTAGGTGAATGGGGCTTTGCAGCCTTAATCGAATCCGATGGCAATCAGATATTATTTGATACAGGCTTTCGGAAGAATACGGTGCTCGAAAACGCTGATAGTTTAGGAATTGATCTTTCTAAAGTTGAACATGTGTTTTTAAGCCACAATCACACAGATCATACAGGTGGCCTTCAAACTCTGCGTAAAAAGTTAATGAAGAAGAATCCCAAGGCTTTAAAATATGTTCATGTTGGTGAAGGCATGTTTCTTGATCGATGGTCGGATGGAATAAATAGAAATAAATTTAAAGCACAAAAACAAGCACTTGAGAATTTGGGAATTGAATTTATTTATCACAATAAACCCAAAGAGATTATGCCTAACATATGGACTACAGGTGTAGTGCCCAGAGTTTATGACGAGAAGAATTGGTCAGGATATCGAGAAATGACGATCAATGGTAAAACGGTGGAAGATAATGTACCTGAGGACCAATCTATCGCTATTACAACGGATAAAGGTCTAATATTGGTTTCAGGATGTGGCCATGCCGGTGTTGTAAATACCATGAAACATACTGTTGAAACTTTCAATAAATCATATGATATATATGCTGCGATAGGAGGATTCCATTTATTTAATAAAAATGATAAAGAAATGCGATGGACAGCTAAAGAGATCAAAAAATACGGGGTAGAGTATTTTGTAGGTGCCCATTGTACTGGCATCGATGCCGTGTATAAAATTCAAAAATTGAATCGAATGTCACGTGAGGAATGCGCCGTAGGCTCAGTAAGTGGGTACTTTGATTTAGAAAATGGGATGTCTCCAGGCAGAATATCCAAGTAGTTAATTATATCAATCATAAATAAAAAATATCTAAACTTATATTCCCACCGTGAATTTTAATAGAATATCGATTGTTCTGTTGCCTAGATATGGCGTTCTCTTGTTTCTTGCTTTTACAATTATTTCTATGATTTTATACGGTGGAGGGACAATAAATGATCCTGATACAGTAGGATATTCATTTACCCATAACTTTTTTAGTGATCTAGGAAAGTTTTCTACAAAAAACTTTATATCCATGGTCTTTTTCACAGGATCTTTGTCTGTTACCGGAATCACTTTCACTATATATTTTTACAATTTCATGAAGTATTACAGCAATGACTCATTAGGTATCATGTCTAAATCAGCATCTGTGCTGGGTATTGTAGGTGCACTCTGCTTTGCAGGGGTAGGATTTACACCACATAACTTATTTAGTGATATCCACATAATATTTGTGAATTGGGCTTTTAGATCATTCCTTATTTCAGCAATCTTATTTACGGTCGTTTTATATAAGGATGAACGTTTTTCAAATCACTACGCTATCGGTTATTGTATGTTTGCTGTTTCTATTTTCCTCTATATCTTGGTTCTAGAGTTTGGACCTGATGCAAAATCATCGGATGTATCGCTGATTTTTAATGTTCTCACTCAAAAAGTGATAATTTTAATTTTTATGTTATCGGTCTTGTATCAATCGTTTGGAAATTCGAAATTAGCCGCCAATAATTCTTTTAAATAAATCAATTAAATATTAACCTTTTTTTAATGGAGCAGTTATGTTTCGAAATATGCAAAAATTAATTATACCCTTAATCCTCATCTTATCATCGTGCGGAAAACCAAAAGAAGGATGGAATAAGTATGTCCATGCATCAGATGCTCTTGATGCACAAGATGCTATTACAGAAGAAACTCTTAATAAACATATCTCTACGTTAGCGTCAGATGAATTTGAAGGCCGTGCTCCTGGTACAAAAGGTGAAACAAAGACTATTGAATACCTGACGGAATCATTTGCGGCAGCCGGATTGCAACCTGGTAATCCAGACGGAACTTGGATACAAAAAGCCACCATGACTGGCGTAAAATCTGAGTTAAGAGCACAATTTATCACCGATGATGAGCGCTGGGTGATGGAGACTGGACCGGATATCATTGGAAATACCTATCGAACCAACCGTAATGTTAATTTATTAAAAAAGGGTGTGGTCTTTTGTGGCTATGGTGTCAATGCTCCTGAATATAATTGGAATGATTTCGATGGGGTAGACGTTAAAGGAAAAATAATTGTGGTTCTTGTTAATGATCCGCCTGTGATGAAGGATGGGGAGATGGATTCAGAAATGTTTGGTGGCAAGGCGATGACATATTATGGTCGCTGGTCCTATAAATATGAAGAGGGTTTACGCCAAGGTGCTGCAGGAGTTATCGTTGTCCATGAAACAATCCCTGCTGGCTATCCATTTTCAGTACTCCAAAACGGCTATAATGGTGAACAATTAACAATTGAGAATAAAAGTAAGAAACCATTATCCTTTGAAGGTTGGATGCCTGTTAATGCAGCTGAAAAGTTATTTGAAATGAGCGGCTTGAATTATCAAAAATTGAAAGCAAAAGCAGTACAGCCAGATTTTAAAGCTGTTACTTTAAAAGCAAAATTTACCAGTAGGATCTCTAATAGAGTAAGGCGCTTTAGCTCAAATAATGTTATTGCTAAATATGAAGGTAATGACCCAGAACTAAAGGATGAATATGTTATTTATACAGCACACTGGGACCATATTGGGAAAAACCCAAAATTAGATGGGGACCAAATATATAATGGTGCAAATGATAATGCACTAGGCACTGGTGCTATTATGACGGCCGCAGAAGCCTTTTCTCGCTTAGCAGAAGGCACAAGAAGATCTGTGCTTTTTCTTGCAGTTACAGCTGAAGAGCAAGGCCTTCTAGGTGCTAAGTATTATGCATTAAACCCTTTATATCCCCTAAATAAAACGGTAGCCGTAATTAATATTGATGCGATGGGAAATACTTTCGGTAAAACAAAAGATCTAATTGTCGTGGGTAAAGGAAATTCTGAATTAGACCAAGTATTAGAATATGCTGCTAAACAGGACAAAAAGTATCTGATTCCTGATGCTGAACCTGAAAAAGGTTATTATTACCGCTCAGATCATTTTGAATTTGCGAAACAAGGCGTTCCTGCTTTATATGTGGATGGAGGGATCGATGTGGTTCGCAAAGGAAAAGAATTCGGTCATGAAATGAAAGATGATTACACCAATAATCATTATCATGGTTTATCTGACGAGGTTAAAGACGATTGGAATTATGATGGGATGGTACAAGATGTACGAATTCTCTTTAGAACTGGTTATTCAATTTCCCAGCATGATGTATGGCCAAATTGGAGTGAAGGAACAGAATTCAAGGCTAAACGTGAAGCCATGTTAGTTAAATAGCTAGCTTTACGATATTTCAACATATATATTTTTTTTATTTAAGACCGATTTCTCTTAATCGTTCATTAAGATAAGATCCAGCAGTATGTTTTTTATTCAATGTCACTTCATCGCGAGGGTGTAAGAATAAAGGCATAGAATATCGACTGACATTTATATTTGGATCAGGATTCACAACACGATGTGTTGTTGAAGGGTAATAATTTCCTGAAGCCATTTTTAGCATATCGCCTGAATTGATAACAATAGTATTCTTATCTGTAGTTACATCGAGCCATTCACCGTTCTTATCTAAGACTTGAAGTCCCGGTTCACTGCCTGCAACCAAAACTGTTAACAAATTAATATCTTCATGGGCAGCTGCTCTAATGCTACTCGCATCTTCATTTCCTGTCATAGGAGGATAATGAATGATGCGGAATAAATTGAACTGACTGTTTACAATCATATCGTTTAAAGGCGTAGAAAATAAACTAGATATCGACTTTGGAGCAGAATTATCAATCCAAGACAACAATGTTGTAGCTAATTCAGTGAGTTGATGATATAATTTCAAAGTTGCAGGGCCTATTATATCTGGCATTCGTCCCCATTGATAAATATGATAAAACTCTTTTAGATCCTTTGCAGTAGATCCTTTAGCATTTTCAGTAAGATAGGGGAAATAACCATCTTGTTTAACTTCGTCAAACATATACTTTGTTTTTTCTTCATTTGAAAAATAATTTTTCCAATCTTCATATACTTCATCAATTAGATCTGATTCAATGGGATGATCATTGATCACGGCAAAACCGCTGTGTTTAAGAGAATGCTCAAAGTGTTTATCCGCGTTGTGATCAGTGTATTTTATGGATAGAATATCAAGCGACATGAGATTCCCATTCATCTTCTGTATATGTTTTCATACTAAAAGCATGAATTTCATTTTTAATCATAGAACCTAATGCTTTATAAACTATCTGATGACGTTCTATAAGGGTTTTAGACGTAAAATCATCAGAAACAATAATAGCTGACAAATGATGTCCTCCATCAAAGTTATCATGATGAACATGTTTCCCCGTTGAATCTTTAATATCAATATGAATCACATTAATTAATTCATTCAAATGATTTAATATAGTTTCTTGAATATTCATCTAGTTGATTATTGATGATTCTCAAACACGAGAATTCCTAAAGGACTGTATATTTCTTCGATGGTCGTATATAATATAATGGCAGAAAATACCGAAGTTTTAGACCTTAACTTTTCAAATCCTCTTCGGAATATTGCCACTGACAAAAATGACACCACCATGGTTTGCCATAATAGTCTCTTAGATTGGCCTGTAGCTGCATCGGTTCACTGCATTTAGGGCATTTTCGTGACGAACCTTTTTTAGGCCATTTATATTCAACACGAAATTTTACTGAATTGTCTAAATCTTGGTTATTTGCCATAGATAAATTTAATTATGATAATACTCATAACAAGAATAGAAATAATTATTAGCTAGAGATTATCCATAATTGCCAAAATAATATAAAGAATAAACCCATGCCGATATAATTGGTATACCGATAGTCTAGTTTGGCTCGTTTCAATTCTGCATCTAAAACTATGGTATTTAGGTAAACTGTAACTGTGTCGCCTGTAAATACATATACTTGTTTCATTTCTTCAATAAGTCCATATTGAATAAATGGATCTCTTAATGAAGGAGGGTGATGACTTACCGTATGAACGCCTTGAAGAACTGGAATAGGGTTGTTTATTGGAGTATGCCCGACTAATGTACCATCTACGTAGATGGGAATAGATGCAGTATCTGAGTCCACAATAATATATCCAGGATTTGTATCAAAAATTTCACCTTGGCCAAAACCTATAGATACTAGGATCAAAGTCATAATTAATGATTTCATACTCATATAATAAATTATTTTCAAATAAGGATGATAATGAAGGAACTTCTAATGCAATTATATGCTAAAAAATTATAATTACCGACCAACTTCTGTATTTATTTATTTTTGTCTTTTTGTCTCTTTTTCTTGTACTGGCTTAAAAGGTTATTTCAATACGTTTTATAATGCCGAACAATATTTTGATAAAGCTGAGAAAATTCGTTTGCAAAATCGAGGCGATAAACTCCCAAAAACAGCATTTGATCACTATGAGAAAGTGATTGAGAAGTCTGAATATGTTATTGATACTTATCCTGAATTTAAATTCCGTAAAAAGGCACAATTATTAATTGCTCAATCTCATTTTTATAGAAATGAATACGATGAAGCATCAGCTATGCTTTTAAGCATGAGTGAAGAATTTGGGGATCAAGTTACTTTAGAATATAGTTTTTGGTCTGCAATGATTAAATGGAGGGAAGGAAAAGTTCAAGCTGCAATAAACCTATTATCTTCTTTAAATAATGCAAAAATCAATAATAATGAGAAAGCCAAGATCTATATGGCCATCGCTGAAATCTATTTTGATGAGAAAATGGAATCTGAATCAATGGACTATCTCGAAAAGGCAGCAGAGATAATAAAAGATCCAGCTGAAAAAGGTCAAATCTATTACCGAATTGCGGACCTATCATTTGAAAATAAAGTTTATGATCGTGCATTAGCATCATATCAACAGGTTATTAAAAATTCTCAATCAAAAAAACAAGTTCAAGAAGCTAACCTAAGATCAGTACAAATTTATCGATTAAATGGTGATCTAGATAAGGCAACAAAAACCATTAAAGGTATGCTCTTAGATGATGTATTTAAGCCAATTTTTGGCAGTCTTGAACTAGAACTCGTAAAATTATATGACCAACAGAAGATGTTTACTGAGGCAAATAATAGGCTGGAATCAATATTGCAAGATTACCCGAAAACTAAAGCATCTGCAGAAGCATATTATATACTTGGAAATTATGCTATCAGCCAAGAATGGGATTTATTGGGGGCTTCAGAGCACTTTGGAATGGTATCGAGAGAATTTTCTAAATCCATGTATGTTAAACCTGCTTTGCTAAGAGTTAAAGAAATTACTTCATATGATAATTTGATTGCACAATATGATGCATATATGGATAGACTTTCAGTCGTAGATACTTTAGGAGTGCCTTCATTAACAATTAAAGATAAAAATGACTTTGCTACAGTTATTTATGGGTTGGCTGAGTTGGAATCATTCCATTTTTCTAGAATTGATTCAGGAATAGTATATTTAAATCAATTGATAGAATTAACACCAAATTCTCCTTTATACCCAAAAGCACTATATGCTAAAGCTATCATACTTAATGAACAGGGAGATTATAATGAGTCAAAAGCTATAAAAACTCAAATTGTTACTAATTATTCTCAAACAGATTTTGCTTTAGCGTTAATTAATACTGACAGTACATATTCTAAAGGAGAGTCATCATCTGATCTTAAATTAATTCAAGCTGAGAAAAAGTGGAGCAAAGATCCCATAATTGCTATGGATAATTATCGTGAAATAGTGAATTCAGATACTGTTTCTGAGACCAGTGCTAAAGCAGCATATTTTTTAGCATATCAATATGATCGGTTATGGGTAAAACCAGATAGCGCATTAAAATATTATGGTTGGATTTTGAAGTATCACAGTTCATCGGATCAAGCATTGCCGTCAAGTAAAAGAATTACATTTTTAAACCAAGTATTATCTGATACATCATCAGCACAATGATTATCGAAAAAACAATTATCCAATCCAATAATCAAATAGCTGAAAATATTTGGAAGATGCAATTTGAATCACCACAAATTGCAGAAGAATATGTTGGTGCAGGTCAATTTGTTAATATTCTACCAAATGACGATTGGAATCATCCTTTGCGTCGCCCTATGAGTATTGCGTCTGTAGAAGATTCAACTTTGTCTATTATATACAAGATTTTTGGTGATGTTACTGAGGCATTATCAAAGAAAAAAATGGGAGATCCTATCGAATTACTAGGTCCCATTGGAAATGTGTTTACAAAATGGGATTCAAATGTATTTCCTATTTTAATAGGAGGTGGTGTAGGGCTGGCACCTATTTTGAATTTAAAAGATCAGTGTCACGTAGCTGATATAGATTACGCAACGATTATTGGCGCAAAAAAATCAAATGAACAATTCATTGATCATGATCCTGAAAATAAGATTTACCTTACCACTGATGATGGTAGCGTTGGTGAAACTGGCACGGTGATGGTGCCACTAGATAAGATCATCACTAAAATAGATAATCCGTATATATATGCCTGTGGCCCAGAACCAATGTTAAAAGCAATTCATGATTTTGCATTGAAAAACGAAATCCCTACGCAACTTTCTGTTGAAAGCTATATGGGTTGTGGCATAGGGTTGTGTCAAGGTTGTGTTATAAATATAAATAATAAGGCTCCTAAAGAACATAGTTATCATGAGCAATACTCGCTAGTATGTTTAGATGGACCTATATATGAAGCGGAAGATATTTATTTTGCCTAAGAATAGTATCGAAATAGGACAAGTTTCTTTCAATAATCCTATTTGGGTTGCTTCGGGCACTTTTGGATATGGGACAGAAGCGCCTGAACTTGTTGATGTAGAGAAATTAGGTGCTATAGTAACAAAGTCTATCACTCGACATCCACGAGAGGGGAACCCGCCACCTAGAATAGTTGAAACTTCATCTGGAATGATAAATTCAATTGGCTTAGCAAATATAGGTGTTGATAAATATATCGATGAGATGCTCCCTATTTATAAAAATGTTTCAACTAAAATAATCATGAATGTTGCCGGCACTGATTTGAAAGAGTATGTTGAGATTATTGAAAAGGTTGAATCAGTTTCATCAGATCTAGTTGGATTTGAAATAAATATATCATGCCCTAATGTAAAAAAAGGTGGAATGGAGTTTGGCGTCGACAAGTCAATGACAGCTGAGCTCACATCTGAATTAAGAAAAAGAACTGATCGCTTGTTAATTATGAAATTGAGTCCAAATGTTTCAGATATAGTGTCGATTGGTATGGGAGCGCAAGATGCGGGCGCAGATGCCGTCTCTGCAATCAATACTGTTGTAGGTATGAGTATTGACTCTAATAGTGGTAAAAGTAATATATATACCACTTATGGAGGACTTTCCGGTCCAGCAATCAAACCAATCGGTCTTGCTGCTGTACATAAATTATACCAAAAATTATCAATTCCAATTATTGGAATTGGTGGAATTGTCTCAAGCAATGATGTTATGGAATATATTCTCGCGGGTTCATCAGCTGTGCAAATTGGTACTGCTAATTATAGAGATCCAGGTACTGGTGAAGGAATTATTGATGACTTAAATCAAGCAATAGAAAATTCTAAATGGGATTCAGTAAAGGATATGATAGGTAAGGCTAAGTTGCTATCTTGAAGTTGCTATTAAAATATTTTATTCTATCAATAATAATATTGAATTTATTTTCATGTTCAAACTCACCACGATACCGCACTGGCCCTTCTAAGCCTTCATCCACCAAGAAAAAATCAACTCCCGCATTGAAGACTAAAGGAAAAATTAAACATAAGAAACTTATTAAAGGTGTAAGCTCATTTTACGCAAAGGATTTTCACGGAAAATTAACAGCAAATGGTGAAGTATATGACATGTATGGACTTACGGCGGCTCATAAAACTCTTCCATTGAATACTATTGCGCGAGTTACGAACTTAGAGAATAATAAATCGCTAATTTTAAGAATTAATGACAGAGGCCCCTATGTGAAAGGTAGAATCTTAGATTGTTCTTATGGTGCAGCTTTAAAACTTGGATTTGTAAGTCAGGGCACTACAAAAGTCAAAATAGAAGTCATTGAATGGGGCGATGGTAAATATATGAAACATTTGGATTGATAATAAATATATTCAAATGAACACTAATGGAGATACTTTTATAAAATGAAAAGCACTTTATCAAATAGGCTTCCAATTATTGTATTGGGTATACCATCAGTTATATATCTTTTACAAGTAGGTGGTCTTTTATTCTCAGGGTTTATTACAATAGTAGTATGTTTATGTGTTGTCGAATTTTATAAATTAAAATCCAAAGAAGGTCTAGAGCCTAGCTACATATTAGGAATCCCCTTAACTCTAATAATCTGTTATTTTTATAGTCAATTTCCATATTTTAATGGAGTGTTTATTGTATCATCTTTATTATTATTAATTATAACATATCTTTTTTATGAGATGTTTTCAGGACATCAAAATCCTTTTTATAATATTTCAATTACCCTTTCTGGGCTATTATACCCCGCATTCTTACTAGGAGCAATGATTGCACTAAGGAATTGGGATGAAATGAATGGAGGGAATTTCACAATATCTATGGTTGTAACTGTATGGATTTGTGATTCAGCTGCTTATACATTTGGTAGGTTATGGGGTAAACAAAAACTAATTGAACGCATCAGTCCAAATAAAACCGTTGTTGGATTCATTGGAGGAATTTTAGGGGCATTTTTATCATTTTATATTATGGATCAGTTGGGATTTATTTATCAATCACTAACAATCTTTGATATTTTAATACTATCCTTTATTGTTGGTGTAATAGGCCAATTAGGCGACTTTGTACAATCAATGTTTAAAAGAGATGCAGGCGTTAAGGATTCTGGGAAATTACTTTTGGGCCATGGTGGCGTCTTAGATAGATTTGATTCATTAATATTTACCAGCCCTGCCGTTTTAATTTTTGTTCTATGCTTATAAATAATAGAATGAGATTTCTTCAAAAACAGTTTAACTGGTGATGTATATTCGCCATCGTTTTATAGTTATAATAATTGATGTATAATTTCATAATGTTCAAAAAGGATATAACATGAATCCAATTTTATCGGAACTTGGGATAGATGAATTCAATTTCGGCGCCTGTTCTGGGAGCGGCCAATGGTCAAAATCTAAAGAGGGTGGTGTAATAGAATCTATTAATCCCTCTAATGGTGAGCTCATTGCTTCAGTGCACCAATCCACCGAAGAAGATTATAATAACATTTTAAATGCTTCGATTGATGCATTTAAAGAATTCCGCAAAGTTCCAGCGCCAATACGTGGGCAACTAGTTCGAGAAATGGGGGATGCTTTAAGAGAGAAAAAAGATGCACTTGGTACATTAGTTTCTATTGAAATGGGTAAAATTAAGCAAGAAGGAGATGGCGAAGTTCAAGAAATGATTGATATTGCTGATTTTGCAGTTGGGCAATCTCGTATGCTTTATGGAAAAACAATGCACTCTGAACGGCCCGATCACCGTATGTATGAGCAGTGGCACCCGTTAGGCGCCGTTGGAGTAATATCAGCATTTAATTTCCCAGTTGCCGTATGGGCTTGGAATGCATTTATTGCAGCTATTTGCGGTAATACAACCATTTGGAAACCATCTTCATCAACACCTCTCACAGCAATTGCAGTGCAACATATATGTAATTCAGTAATGGAGCGTAATGGATATAGTGGAATCTTCTCTATTCTAATAGGAAAAGGATCCCTAATTGGTGAGAAATTAATTCAAGATAAACAAATACCACTTGTTTCCTTTACAGGGTCAACTAATATGGGTCGACATGTAAGTTCTGTGGTATCCGAGCGTTTTGGTAAAACAATATTGGAATTGGGTGGCAATAATGCCATAATCATTGATGAAACTGCTGACATGGAATTAGTTATCCCTGCAGTAGTATTTGGTGCAGTAGGCACAGCTGGGCAACGCTGTACGTCAACTAGAAGAATTATTATTCATGAATCTATTTATGATTCATTCTTAAAAAAGCTTATAAATGCATATAAGCAAGTAAATATAGGCGATCCCCTAGATAGCAATACTTTAATGGGACCCTTAGTAAATCAACAAGCTATAGATGCATATTTAAATGCTATTGATTTAGTTAAAAAATCGGGTGGAGAAATACATTATGGTGGCAAAGGTATAGATGGTAAAGGATTTTATGTGCAACCTGCTATTTCTTCAGCTGAGAATGATTGGGAAATTGTTCAGGAAGAGACATTTGCACCTATCTTATATATTATGACTTATAGAGATATCGATGATGCTATTTCTATGCATAATGATGTACCCCAGGGCCTTTCATCATCGCTGTTTACAACAAATGTAACTAACGCTGAGAAGTTTTTATCCCAACGAGGAAGTGATTGTGGTATTGCAAATATTAATATAGGTACTTCTGGAGCAGAAATAGGCGGGGCTTTTGGCGGTGAAAAAGAAACTGGAGGCGGAAGGGAGTCCGGTTCTGACTCATGGAAACAATACATGCGCAGACAAACAAATACAATCAATTGGAGTAAAGAGTTGCCCCTCGCTCAGGGTATAGAATTTAATTTAGATAATTAATATATATTCAACAATAAAGGAATATAAATGAGTAATATTACAGGAAATAAGGTTAGAGAAGCTATTAATAAATATATGCTTGCAGATGGTATGGACCCCGTAATTGATATAGAAAAAAGTCATGGTGCTTGGCTTGTAGATTCAAGAGATGGAAGAGAATATTTAGATCTTTTTTCAATGTTTGCATCGATGCCAGTGGGATACAATCATCCTTATGTTCTAGAAAATAAAGACCGATTTACTTCAGCTGCGCTTAATAAGCCTACTAATTCAGATGTTTACTCGGTTGAAATGGCTGAATTTGTAGATACAATGGGGCGAGTTGCTCAACCTGACTACTTACCATATGCGTTTTATGTTGAAGGTGGTGCTTTGGGTGTTGAAAATGCTTTAAAAACAGCATTTGATTGGAAAGTTAGAAAAAATCTTGATTCAGGAAATGGTGAAAAAGGATCAAAAGTCATACATTTTAAAGAATGTTTTCATGGAAGAACTGGATATACTATGAGTCTTACTGATTCTCCTGACCCTAGAAAAACCATGTATTATCCTCAGTTTGATTGGCCGCGAATTGACAATCCTAAAATTCATTATCCACTTGATGATCAATCTTTGCAAAATGTAATTAATATGGAGAAACAGGCTATAAATCAAATAAAATCATCTTTGCACGATAATCCTAATGATATTGCCTCACTCATCATCGAGCCAATACAAGGTGAAGGTGGCGACAATCATTTTAGATGTGAATTTTTTAAAGAATTAAGATCACTAGCTCATGAAAATGATTTTTTACTTATTTATGACGAAGTACAAACTGGCGTCGGTATTACCGGGGAAATGTGGGCTCATCAACTTTTTACATCAAAATACTTTGATTGTGAATGTGAGAGTGCTGATACGAGACCTGATATCATTAGTTTTGGTAAGAAAACACAAGTATGTGGAATATTTGCTGGTGATCGATTAGATGAAGTAGAGGGGCATGTTTTTAAAGAGTCTAGTAGATTAAATTCAACTTGGGGAGGAAACCTAGTTGATATGGTGAGATTTACTATATATTTAGAAATTATCGAAAATGAAAACTTAGTTTCTCAGGCGAATAAGAATGGAAAGTATTTAAGCAAAGGATTGCAAAGATTAGATGAAAGCCATGATGATATATCAAATGTTAGAAACAAGGGACTTTTTGGAGCATTTGATTTACCAACAACTGAATTAAGAGATAAGGTAGTTAATTTAATCGCTGAAGAGGGCGCTCTAATGCTTGGATGCGGTAAAAATTCTATTAGATTTAGACCGCATTTAAATATTTCAACTTCGGAAATTGATTTAGGTTTAGATATGATTGATCGAGCATTAAATCATATATAGTTTATGACAGAAAAAGGTGTCCTTTATATTGTATCAACTCCGATTGGAAACTTAGAAGATATAACGTTTCGAGCGATCAGAATTCTTAAAGATTCATCGCTTATTGCAGCTGAAGATACTCGTCGATCAAAGGTTTTGTTATCTCATTATAATATTTCAACACCAACTATTAGTTATTATGAACATAATCGATATACTAGGATACCAAAGCTAATTGACCATTTAATTGATGGTAAAGATATTGCGCTTATAACTGATGCGGGTACTCCTGGAATTAGTGACCCAGCATACAGACTTATAAGAGCAGCTATAAACTCAGATTGTCGAGTAGAATCAATTCCAGGCGCATCAGCTTCGTTAGCTGCATTAGTCGCTTCGGGTTTACCCACAGATAGATTTATATTCGAAGGCTTTCTTCCTCATAAAAAAGGACGTAAAGGTAAATTAGAAAAAGTAAAAGATATAGATGCTACTATAATATTTTATGAAAGCCCAAATAGACTCGTGAGAACCTTAAAGGATATCTTAGAGCATATAGGCGATAGACCAATTGCTATAGGTCGAGAATTAAGTAAAAAATTTGAAGAAATAATGAGAGGTAGGGTTTCTGATATATTATCACATTATAATACAAATAAACCAAAAGGTGAATTTGTTATAATAATAGGCAAGGATGATCCAAATGTCTACTTCTAAAGGCAAATTCATTACGTTTGAAGGTATAGATGGCTGTGGTAAAAGTACTCAAGTTAAGAAATTGGTTGAATTCTTCAATAAAACTAAGAAAACTGCTATATTCGTCCGTGAACCAGGAGGAACGCAAATTTCCGAGGAAATCAGAGAGATTTTGCTTAATCGCCATTTAGAAGATATTAGTGATCGGACAGAAGCTTTATTAATGACTGGTAGCCGTTCTCAGTTAACGCATGAAATAATCATACCTAATCTTAATAAAGGACTTCATGTACTAGCAGATAGGTACTCAGATTCTACATTAGCTTATCAAGGTGGAGGCCGGCAAATCGATATAGAGTGGTTAATAAGGTTAAATCAATTTGCTACATACAATATAGAACCTAATGTAACTTTTTATATTGATGTTCTTCCAGAGGAAGCTTTAAAAAGAAAGAATCAAGAGAAAGATCGAATTGAAATGGCAGGAATTGAACTGCAAAGCCGAGTCCGTAATGCTTATTTAGAGCTAGCTAAACGATTTCAAAGCAGATATATAATAATAGACGGTCACGATTCAATTGAAAATATTCATGATGTTATTATCAATCATATAAAACAAAGAAAATATTTATAATGAAAAAATATGTATTAAAATTTTTATTACCTGTCACGATTGTTATTGGAATTTTTTCTCTAGCTCTTACTCAATCAAGTTATTATCGAAAAATAAGTAAATCTCAAGAATTGATTAATCGTGTATACAATCAAATCTTTTCAACCTATGTTCACCAAATAGACCCTGAGGCTTTTACTAAAGCTGCAATTAATGGAATAACTGAAAAACTTGACCCGTTCACCGAATTCATGGTTGATGATGAGCAGCATAATATTAATGTTCTGAGTAAGGGTAAATATGGTGGAGTTGGTATACAATTAAGTTATAGAAATAATACAATGTCTGTTGTAGCGCCAATGGATGGTGGCCCAGCAAAAAGCGCAGGAATTATAAGTGGAGATATTATTCTTAAAGTTGATGATATTGATGTTAAAGAATATTCTTTTAATGAAGCGGCAGCTAAAATTAGAGGTGAAAAAGGTTCTATAGTTAAATTAACGATTAAGAGATTTGGAGATGATGATCCAATTGATTTTAGTTTAATTAGATCTGAAATTATTGTTAAAACTGTAACGTATTCAGGGATGCTTTCAAAAGATACAGGATATATTAGATTAAATAGGTTTAATAGAAATACGCCTTTTGAAATGCAAAATTCTATTTCAACATTATTGAATAATGATGCGTCTGCTTTAATATTTGATCTTCGAGACAACGCTGGGGGATTATTAACATCTGCAATTTCCATGTTAGATATGATGATTGTAAAAAGCACAACTTTAGTATCTACAAAAGGAAGGACTAAAGATTCAAATCGAACATTTTATTCTAGAAGGGACCCGATAATACCTAAAGATGTAAAAATCGCAATTTTAATCAACCAAGGAAGTGCTTCAGCAAGTGAAATTGTTGCAGGGTCTGTCCAAGATTTAGATAGAGGCATCATAATTGGCCAAAAATCATTTGGAAAAGGTCTAGTCCAAACTCAATATTCATTTGATGATAAGCGTAGCATTAAAATCACAACAGCTCGATATTATATACCAAGTGGACGTTTTATACAAAAACGCGATTACATTGATAATAAATATATTATGAATGC